>PR_CR_10_Liq_1_inCRDRAFT_1000762_pt1 | contig 19458 bp, 10 predicted proteins | sample PRCRCaboRojoPR_3_FD_10241 | JGI IMG/M metagenome (IMG submission 10241)
AAAAATCTCCAGCCAGCCTTGACAACAAGGTCAAAGCAACCAAATTTTGTTCTGATCGGGACTCCCGAAAGTAATTTTCAGGGTAGACCCTATCTATTTCACCGGTTTGGGAAATGATAACTGAAGAATAGATAAAGAAATTTAGAGATATAAGAAACAGCGTTTTTCTCATTAGTCTATTTTGTAAAGTTCATGCCAATAGCATAAACCTGTATGGTAAAGGCAATTTCAAATATGTTAAAAACACCCAATAAAGGAAAGGCACTTCTTATAAATACGTGTTATTATCCGATTAACACCGTTGTTTACGGTTTTTTCAGCTATACCCCCTGCGCGCAATCGCTCTAAATTAGGATTTTTCTTTTGAATTTTCGTAAGCTAACGGTGGTTAGTAATCAACACTGCTGTGCATCCTGATATGATTATTCACTACAGACCAATCCTGAATATGCTGTTTAGCTTTGTAAAAGACTGGAACTAATGCAAGTCCGGGCACTCTACCCTCAATGTGTTTTTATCCTTTCGGCAATACCATTTAGAGACGGTTTGCCCGGCTTGGCATACCGAAGTTCCATCCCATGGTCATCAGCCCATTGTAGACTTATGCTTCTTAAGACGGTTAGCAATAAATCCTGGTCGAGCTTATCCCTTGCGAACAACTTCCTAAATAATGAAGACTTATGCTTTTGAATAATTAGGGTAAGAGACCACTAGTCATCAGTATCTTTCCAGATTGGGTAAGGTCATGGATTAATACGACTGAACCAGTCGTTACCTTCCGGGATGCATTAGTCTTGGGATGTATGGCGCTCAAGCCAGCGCTACCTGCCAAAGCTTGGCTGCCACTACGATAAACAATGAAGGTGGGATATTGGTAAAAACGGCATGGATTGAATATACTCGGAACGTAGAGGTTTGGGTGTAAGGCAAAAACCCGACGCACGAGTATATGCCGACACGAAGTCATGGTTGGTCCCAAACTACTTCGTCGTCGGTATAGAAAGTATCAATACTAAGAAGTCCGCAACTGAAATAGGGTGGTACCTACCATGACCATCCACCCTATGCCCACTATTCAGGCCCCACATCAAGATGTAGCAACAGCCCCAAAAGCAACTCACCGCTATTACAGAATCCCCACATTACCCATCTTCCCACCCCGATTACCCATCATTTTGCCCATAATCCCCATATTTTCGACGGTTTTTACCCACAAATAGAAATGAATGCTACTGTTGACCGCAACTTTGGGGTAAACAAAATATCAGAGCTATGAAAAATTCTATGTATCAACCGGAGAAAAATGTTAGAGTAGTCGTCACCTCACAGGAAGAACTGCAATCTTTCATAGATAGTGCCGTCCGGCGCGCTGTTCAAGGGCTACAGGCGCCGGCAAAGGAGCCTGAGGAGGAATTGATGAACTTCGACCAGACTTGTGAATTTCTTGGTATCGCCAAGAGTACGGGTTACCAAAGGGTCAACCGGGGAGAATTGCCTCACTTCAAAAAGGGGCGTCGTCTGTATTTCCGTAAAAGTGAGCTGGTGGAGTATATCGAATCCGGCCGGCGCAAAACCCGCAAAGAGCTGGAAGAGGCAGCAAAACTATACCTGTCTAAATCCAGATGATCGGTACAATCATTGTAACTAAGGGCAATGGGCTGCCCTGTACCTTGCGAAGCTGAGCCCTTCCCCTATTCCAACAAGGCAGAAAACCAAAAATGCTCCCCGGGAGCAGTGGGGGACTATTGCCTTGCTCCAAAGAGCAGCATCTTTCTCAAACGAAAAAAGCCCCGGGCTTTCAGCGGCGGCGGGGCTTTTAAAATGATCATAATGAACATCAAAGATAATAAAAAGACGGGTGCCAGTCCAGTCCGGGATATCTGTTTTATTCATGAAAAGCCAAGGCAAGCCATTGAACGGCTGCAGGTGGTCATAGCGCAAAAGGAGCAGTACCTCAGGCGCCGCCCCTCTCCGTTTATACAGGATCAGTTGCAGGTCCTGTATGCTGTAGTTGTTGATATTGCTGAAGGGATGAAGGACTGTACAGTGGCGTACAATGAGCTGGCTAGTGCCTATACCTTGAGTCTTTATGAAATAAACGCGCTCCGGTTTGCGCTTCCCGAAAAGCGCTCGTCTTTGTGCCTGGGCAGGGAGGTCTATGCCCTTCGGCATCAGGTGGAGCATAAGCGGATGCCGGACTGCAGGGTGCCAGATCGGATTAGAGAGAAAGCAGAGCGTTTTGAAAAACGTAGGGCGCAGGAAAAAACAGTACACAATGGCTAAAAGTTATCTGGAAATTGTGGAGACTGCCAGATCGAAGATGAAGGGCGTTCCAAAGCCATCTCCGGTCGTGCCTGCTTCTCCCTTCATCGGCAAGCCCGCTTCCAGGTGAATGGAAGAGGCCGCTCAATCTCCCGTGCCCAAAATGCTGTTCGACCAGTTCTGGTTTGAAGGCGAGCTTTGTGTGCTGTACGCTTCTACCAATACCGGGAAATCAATCCTGGCCTTTCAGATTGGTGTGTATATCGCTTCGGGTATGCCTAATAGTTATTGGGCTATGTCGGCCGGGAAGCAGACCGTGCTTTACTTTGACTTCGAGCTATCCCCGCGGCAATTTACTAAGCGGTACAGCGAGGTGGAAAACGATCGGTATGTACATCTGTACAAGTTCCCGGAATTCCTCCGGCGTTATGAGCTTGGCGAAGTGGACCTGCCGGAAGAGGTGAGCCTGGTGGATTATTACATCGAAGGCATATGCAAAGAAGTGCAGCAAACCGGGGCGAAGGTGGTCATTATTGATAATATCACCTGGCTAAACCATCGCCTGGAGAAGGCTTCGGATGCCGGTGGTTTTATGCAAAAGCTCAACAAACTGAAGCGGGAGGAAGAACTGAGCATCCTGCTTATCGCCCATACACCAAAAAGGGACGCTACCCAACCCATCACCATCAATGACCTGGCAGGCAGTGCACAACTCATGAACTTTATGGACAGTGCCTTCGCTATTGGCTGCAGCACGCAGGACCCCCAGCTGCGGTACATCAAGCAGATCAAGGTGCGGGAGTGCGAGAAGGTGTACGGGGAAGATAATGTCATCATCTGTATGCTGGAAAAGGTGGGGAATTTCCTGCAGTTTACCTTTCAGGACTACGGTTCGGAGGGGGCTCACCTTCGCGACTTCAGCGAAAATGATAAGGCACAACGGGATGCAGATATCCTGGAACTGTACGAAGCGCTCAAAAGTTACCGCAAAGTTGGCGAACAGCTGGGCGTCAGCCACCAAACGGTCAAACGGGTGGTAGACCGTGCGAAAGCCGAATCCGAAACTAGTGGGCAGACTGATGACGATGAGGATCCGCCCTGGTAGTGTATACTGACGATTAAGTGGTTTGCCACAGCAAACCTACTCAATGTCAGCATTTACGCTGAGAAGTGGCCTGCTCCGATGTCGCAAACCACTTCGTATTGCGTGTAACGTAACATTTGGAGTGTTACAGGGGGTGACGTTGATGTGACAGGGTGTAACAACCGTGTAACAGGTGTAACGCTACGTGGCACTTGTTACGTGTTACAGTCCCGCCCTCCCGCCAGCATAAGCGACACCGGCTTTGTCAGTGCGGGCAGCCCCGTGGAAAGCTCGCCAAAGCAATAAAAACAACTAAACATGTGTAAGTATTTAACCTCCGAAATATGGACAGGGATCTACTCCTCCCACCAACGCTGCCTCGAAGCTTTACAACGTCTGGGCATTGCCCCGGAGCAATCAGCCATCAGCGAAGAAGAGTACCTTCGCCTGCTTGAATACCGGCTAAACACTGCCCATGGCGAAAAGCAAGCCGAAGTTGAACGCCGTATGGCGCGTTTAACAGGAGGCAAAGCAGCGTTAAACCCAGCAACGGCAACGTCGGAGCTCGTACAGCCTACGCCGCCCCGTTTGATCCGGGGCATACAGTTCGTAGCGCACTGGGCCACCTCCGAAGCCATTGTGTTTTGTACGCTCGTAGGGGCCATTGCCATACAAGTCCACCACGTTGCCCACCTCGTACACCGCGTAAGCGATGCCGATAACCTGTGGCTGGGCTATGTCTTCGGCAGCGTTTCCGAAATTACCGCCCTTATGCTCACCGTTCACCAAGCCAAACGCAGCATGTTGATTGTGTTCGCAGTCGTACAGTGCTGGATCAACATCCTTTACTATTGCGAACTTCCGGATTTAACGATCAAAATTACCCTCTCCGGACTGATTGCTTTCGTGATTTACGCGTACAGCGACTTGTTTGCGGTGATTCAACGTAAAAAGTCCTTAGTTAAACCTTAGCCTATGGTTATTCATAAAGGGCAAACCTCCGTTAAACCTGAGCCGCCGCCAATACTACAAGCGGTCTTAGTTATTTTTGAAGTCCAAGCCGTTTCCTCAGCGTATTATAAGAGATACCAAGTACCTCAGCCGTCTTCTTTTGATTGCCGCCCTGTGTTTCAAATACACGTTGCACATGCTCCTGAATAACATCCTCCAGTTTTAACGAAAAGGAAGGGTCAGGGCTCACAATCCAATTCGGTAAATCTGCCTTAGTAGGGGTACGGTCAGGGCATAGGGCATATAGCCGTTCCAGTATGTTTTCCAGCTCTCTGATATTGCCTGGGAAAGGATAGGCCAGGATGAGGTCACGAATCTCCTTAGTAAGTTCCAGGGGTGTTGGTCGTCTGAATTGTGCTTGTTTTTCCTTAGTAAGGAACTGAAGTAGTTGCGCTTTCTCCTGTAGGGGGTAATCCTGAAGCTCCGGAAGGTCGAGGTCTGTAACCACTAAGCGGTAGTATAGGTCCCAGCGGAATTCCCCTGCTTTGCAAAGGGCACGAAGGTCTTTGTTAGTAGCGGAGATAAACCGGACATCCACAGGTTTAGGGTGCCCACCAATTGGCGTAACCTCTTTTTCCTGTAATACCCGGAGTAACGATTGTTGAAGATGAGGAGAAATATCACCAATCTCATCCAGGAAAACGGTACCGCCGCTCGCGGACTCAATCAGCCCTTTACGGTCCTCCCCTGCACCGGTAAAGCTTCCTTTCTTATAGCCAAACAATCGGGATTCCAGCAGCTCATCACTAAGGGCTGCACAGTTGATCGGGAGGAACGGGCCTTCCCGCCTTGGAGACTCCCGGTGAATATACCGGGCAAGCAGTTCTTTACCGGTTCCGCTCTCGCCGGTTATGAAGACGGTGGTATTTGCGGCAGCAGCTATCCGTTTCGCATGGGCATACACTTTACTAAGGGTGTCCGTCATGCAAAAGCGCTCCGAAAGGGCACTCCCGGCACTTTTGGTTTGAAGTTGTTCCCTGATAACTGCACTAGCCGTAAGGGCGTCCCGCTTGATGCGGACTTCCAACAGCTCAGGCTGTTTTTGTTCCTTAGTAAACTTTTGGGGTCTAACCTGTAATAGGCGGGTGTTCAAATTCAGGGTGAGATGGGCAAGTACCCACGCGGTTTGCATAGCCGGAGTGCCGGGGGAAATGAAAAGGTCTATTTGGTCATCGGCATGCTCAAGCAACAAGGGTTCTATCCTTGATTGGATAGCCTCCAGGCTAATCACATCAAAGGGGGCGTACCATTGGGGAGAAACATGGTGCTTCGGAAAGTGCTTCCTGAGGACGTCAAGCAGGTGCATGGCGCGAGTGTCCTGCTCTTCTTTGGCACTGTAAAGCAAAATATGCCGCTCGTAGTCCTCATAGAAGTACCGGTGAAAGCTCATCGTTGTACCCTCTTCGTTAACTCCTCCGCTTTTTAGGAAGTCATTGCCAGTAGCTATCCAGGAGATTAGAATTCGGACCATGCTATTCAGAAAATGAATAATAAAATCAGAAAATGAATACTTTGAAGCCTAAAATACAGTAAAAACAGGCAAATGGCAATTGGCACTGTTTTTTCTACTTCATCGGTATAAACCAATGATGCCAAATGACGCTAAAACATATAATCAGCCGCCACGCCACTGCCGATGACCCTAATGGGCTTTTACTTCTGACGCTCCCGACCGGCTTTGGAAAAACGTACTACGCACTCCAATACATGAAGGAGCAGATTCAATTAGCGGACGGGCCCGGGCAAAACATCTGGTTTGTGACAACCCTCAAAAAGAACTTACCCGTTGACGACCTGAAGGTGCTCGTGGGGAAAGACCTCTTCGATCAGCATGTCCTGCAGGTAAAGAGCTATGTCGATCTGGTTACGGACTACATTCAAAAAAATGGTGAGCTACCAGAGCGCGCGAAGGAAATCCCCCATGCCAGCGAGATGACGAAATGGGCCATACAGTATAAAGCGTGCCCAAAGGATGCATCGCCGGATTTCAAGAGGTATCTGTACGAAAACCTGAGCGAAGCAGAACGCCAATTCCGCAATGCACTGAAGGCTTATCTGAAGCCTAAGCTCAAGGGGCAACCTGAGGCGAAGGGCCGCCTGAATGAACTTCGTTCGGACAAGAACCTGAGGTGGGTGGAAGAGCTCTATCCGATTGTTGCCGTTTTCGAAAAGCGCGTATTCTTTTCTACAGTCCGGAAGTTCTATACACAGTTGGATACCATTATCGGGCCAGCCGTACAGATCTCGACATCCGGGATTGTAGAGAACAGCGTCGTTTTTATCGATGAGTTTGATGCCAGCAAACAGCATATTCAGGACGCGATCGTAGAACACACAGAACGGTATACTCAGGATATATTGGGGCTGTTCGTCAGGATCGCCAGAGGGGTGGATGCCCGTAGTTTGCCAACATCCCGCTTACGGCCGATGATTACGGAACAGGAATTGAATTATTTACAGGACAGGTTTGAGCGCTTAAGGGCAGAAGCGGAAGCTATCCGTTCCGGATTCCATTTTGATTATCATTTTCTGCTCCGGTCGGCAACAGCGCAAGACCGTGCCTTTCTGTTCCACGACTACCGCTATCATACTTTTGTGGGGGGCAACCGGGCTTACCTGAAAGTCGAACCCAGTAAGGCGGATGCCACCAATTATATTCATACGCAGCCGGAGCCCCCGGAGACCGAGCAGGAGAACCTCCTGTTTTTGCTCAACAAGCTTAAAGGCTTCATTTGGATGTTTGCCTATTTCATAGGGGATTTGTCCAGGGTATACCAAAGCGTTCATAGTAAGCGGCCCGAAACTGAGGAGCGCATGTCATCTGGTAACGCCATCCGTACCTGCCTGGAGGTTTTTGATATCAACGACGTGCCCACTCACCGTTTTTTTGAGGATTTCATTACGCAGAGGACTTTTTCCGCAGGGCTGAGCCGAGGAGATTTGATGGATGAATCGCCCCTGGGGCAAGGCTTTCGCTACTTCGATCTACTCAACAGTCAGGCGCATGATGCCAACACCAAGCTCCGTTTTGCGGATACCCTCACTACACCTGAGCGCTGGATGCTGGGGCTTTGTCAGCGGGCCTTAGTGATTGGCATTTCAGCTACGGCGGGATTCGATGCCCCTCTGTCCAACTATTCGCTGGCGTTTCTGCGTGCTCACCTCCAAAACCGTTTCTATGCGCTGCGGCCTGATGAAGTCGCTGCGTTGGAATCGGCATTTCGGGAGCGTTATGCTCAAGCCGGCCGCCATAAGATCAGCGTAGAGGCGGTAAGCTGTCCTGTGGACCGGGCGCTTGCGCTTAAGGCGCTATTGCCCGGAGCAGGTAAAGAGGTTTATAAAACACTTGCCCATCAACTGCCGGGTGATGAGGAAGCCTACGCTACAAGCCGCTATATCAAGCTGGGGATGGCTTATGCCCGGTTTATTCAGGAAGAGGATTGCCACTCTTTTCTTTGCCTGCTCAACAAGCTGCCCCGTAAAGGGCAAAACGATAACTTCACTGAAGAAGTACTCATAAGTGTACTGACAGAGATCCGGATATGCTACCTGAAGGAGACGGAGGAAGAGGCAAAGCAGGAAGCGTCCTCAACACTTTATATCGTGGACAGCAGTGGGTTTGAGCATAACTTTGAGCGCATTTGCGAGCACTTGAAAAAGGGGCATGACGCTTTTGTCGTATCCACCTATCAAACTATGGGGGCGGGGCAAAATATTCAGTACGAGCCGCATCCCGGGCAGAAAGTCGTAGCCGTCAACGATTTGGAGTACGGGGATGGGAAAAAAGACTACGATGGTATCTATCTGGAACAACCGACCCACCTTTTATCCTATTTCAGAAGCGGGGAGGCCATCAGTGATACCGACCTGATTCATTACCTTTTTGAAGTCGCTTATCTGGAAGCCGGGGGTGCCATAAGCCAGGAGCAGAAAAGTGAAAGGGTTCATTTTATCTTCGGGCGTAAGTTGAATAAGTATGCGGTACCTAACAACGGAAGGGTCCGGGAAAGCGAATCGGTCGTTGCTCATTATTGCCGGGTGCTCATTCAGGCGGTAGGGCGCTTGTCCCGTACCCGGCTAAAGCCACCGGTTACGCATTTGCTTTACGATCAGAACCTCGCACGGTACCTCAACCAATTCAGCGCAGAGGGGCATTTGCTGGTACGGGAGTTTGAGGCACTGCAAAAACACGCGCAGGTGCACCAACGGGGCAATCCGGCTGACCCGGCTGAAAAGATCCGCAATCAGAATATTAGCACCTCTATTCAGACGGCGACTTTGCTAAGAAAGCTGGCTAGGAGGCGTATCTGGCAAGAAAGCGAGATCGCTTTTTGGGAAGGTTTGAGGACATACGTGCTGAAAAACCCCACAGCTTCAAAAGAACGGATCACGGGAAATGGTTTGATGCGGTTCTACCTCGCTCATCCCGGGGGTGAACGGCTCAGGATGTACAACTATCAGACCCGCAGCGATTTCAAAAACGACCTTTCCATTTCCTTTAATCAGGAATCCGGAAAATCTGCCTCTGAAGATGCGGCCCGCCTTCCGGAGCTTATGAAGATCAGGACGATCCAAATGCTATTCGAGCAGAAAGGATACGCGATGGAGTTCCAACCCAATGAGCGCATGGTATCCCCACCTACCTTCCAAAATATCTATTTGGGCGCATTGGGAGAAGTCATTGGGGCGCACCTGTTGGAAAAACACGGCATCTCCTGCCGCCCGCTCCCTCCGGAGCACTATGAGCGCTTCGATGCGGTCACAGATAATGGAATATACCTGGACTTTAAATACTGGGGTGCAGGCACACGGGTGGATGCCCGGGTACAGAAAGAGAAAACAAGGAAAAAGCTGAAAGAGGTTGGTGGCAAAGCAGCAATCATTGTCAATATCGTCTCGCCCGCTCCGGATTATCAGCCGGTAACCGGAGAGGATGGCATCATTGAAGTCCCGGGATTGTTAGACCTGAGCCGGGGAGTCGTGCTGGAAGAACACCTGCAATTTATCCACGATAAAATTATGAAGCTATGAACCACTTGTATTTCAATGCATTCAACGTTACGCCCAACTATCGGGAAATCATGAAGAATTTCACCATTCTTCGCATGCGGCGCAGAGGCGAGCACAGACTCTCCTACAGGGTCATAGGAGATTTTCTGGACGCTCTGCCAGATCCATTTCAAGGTGTTTTGCAGTCTGCCTGTTTTATGTGGGAGAATGAAGCATTCCTGCTTTTCCGTACAAGCGATTTGCCGAAGAGCGGCTATCTGGGCCGGCTGACGGAAACCGGACAATCCTTCGATTGCCTTATAGCACCTGTACAACCTCAGCAGATCAAACGAAAACACAAGCTGTTTCAGCTTTTCCTCAATGCAGCCCCCAACTCCGACCGCCACCGATACCGCTACCATAACGTCACCGGGCGGCTGTTCATCACTTCTGCAGACCGCGACTTTGTCAACAAGGCTGATCAAAGCAGAATCGCGATGGAAGTTGAGGTTAAACCAGACTTTACCATACAGTTGCATACCCGGACATTCACTTCCCTCAACCGGCATGAGGACCTCTCTCGGGACAAATATTGCAGGCCCAGTGAAAAAGAGCGGAAAAAACTATGGAGCGAGGAACAGTTTCTGTTTGACCCCGCCACCGACCGGTTCAAACGCTACAACAAAGTACTCGATGGGGACATCCCGCTAAAAGACCGCTATGTGAATCGCCGCCCGAAATGCGCAAGGCTGATAAAGGGCAAAAAGAAAAAGAACCGGATCAATTTCTTTTCCCTCAACCCAAAGAAGTACGGCACCACCAAGATTGCCCTTTTCAACGAACTCTACTTTGAGGCTTTTCTCCCTAAATTTCGCAACTACTTTGACGTGCAGCAGGTGTGCAGGCCTGAAACCGCTGTGGAGTCGGTACAATTTGAAAAATCGGCTGCCGACCGTACCGATGTGCTCCGGAATATGCCTGTAAGGTTGATCAATAATACCATTGATGCAAAAGCGGAGCAACAGTTCAAAGCTGCTTTGCGGGAACACTTCGGGCTGTCTGCCCGGTCGACCCGGCACGCTGATCCCGGGGCAATCAACTTTGTCATGAACAACGACATAGAGCACTACCAACGGCATAAAGAAGAAAAAGACCGCTATGCACAATTTAAAGCCACGCCGGAATGCGCCACCCAGCAATTTACCCGGCAGGAGTTTAAAGGAGCGAAAAATAGCCAGGCATTCATCGCCAAGCTCGTCACAGAGCTGCACTTGAAATACGATATTGCCCGAAGCCAAATGACCGTGTTCGACTGGGGAAGGCTTCAGGCCTCAGGTACCTGGAGCTTTGTGCTGAAGGAAGAGGAAGATCAGCAGGAGCCTGTTTTCCACTTTCTATCCATCCATCCGGATGGGCAGATGAAATTCAGCAGCCTGACCAGAGACCTGTTTACGGAAGGTTTTCATTCCAAGCTGACCGCCATTTTTGACAAGCACCCCAGAGGAGGGCAGCCTATAGAAGGCGTCATTCTTGATGATGGGGGCAACCTCAATGTCATTCAGCAAACGGACCGGCGGGCATTCCCCAACCTGGAGGGCATCCACGAAGAGGTTATGGCTGGCATCGGGATCGAAGGGGTTGAGGTGGCGGCAGATGACGTGAAATCGTTTACAGCGCAGTACCTGAACAACAACGGAAGGGAAAGCGCCCTGCCGGACTTGCAGCAATACCTTGCCGGTGTTCAAACAGGTCAAACCGTTGCACTGACGGAGTTGAAGCGTTGCATTCGCGGTAAATCGCCGGTAAAAAGTGACTACGCCAAAGCTTTCCATCGGGCGTTTGGCTACTGGCTGAAGCACCCTTTCAAAAGCAAAGAAGCGACAGACCGCTATTCAAAAGCACTGGTCGATTTGCATACTTACGAAGAAGGCGGTGCACTGTATTACTGGGCCAATACCCGGATGAACGAGACGAAGGGGCAGTTTCCAAACGGGAATGTGGTGCGTAAGCTAAAGCCGGTGAACAATAGCCGTTTGCTCAGTGACTTCCTGCTGGAAACCCTGGCCGTGAACTTCGTCCGCATCAACGCTCCCACGGTTTTGCCCTTTCCGTTTAAATTGCTTCGGGAATACGCGAGGATGGCTGAAAAACCAGACAGTAGTACCCTCCCTGATTTGAGCCAAATCTCTTTTGATTAGCGGCAATTGACTATATTGGGCGGCACAAAAACAGAAGCAAATGGCTGCGTCCCGTCCGTACAGACTGTCCTTTTCCGGTACTGCCCTGCAGATGGAGGAAAGCATCAAAATCGCACAGTTGTACGCCAGGCTTCAGGATTGGGAAGCCACGAAAGTGGAAATTATCGAAGATAATGCTTTGCAGAAGAACCAGCTAAAAACAACAGCAAGGTCCTTTTCTGAGATTCGCACCCGGTTAAAAGAGATGACGCCTTTGCAATTGGAACGCCTTGCAGATGGTACCTATTCCGAACAACAGCAGCTGTTATGGGTGGCGGCTTGTAAGGTCTACCCATTTATCGGAGGCTTTGTGCTGGAGGTCCTGCTCAATAAAATTCAGGCATTCGAGTATTTTGTACATGAGTCCGATTATACAGAGTATTTGGAAGCACAGACTCTTAAGGAAGAGAAATTGCAGCAAGTTACGGATTCTACATACCAAAGGCTACGCTCCCGGCTTTACCGCATGATGGAAGAAGCCGGCATCGTCAACAACCGGGAGGAACGGGTCATTACACCACCGGTGGTGACCACCTACGTTGCCGAGGCGCTGATTGACGAAGACCCTAAATTGTTGCGTTATTTACTGGTCTCCGACCGGGATATCAGGCAATTTATCAACCGAATAAAGTGATGCAAAAGGAAAATATTTCGGAAAAGTTTGAACACTACTACCAGCAAATCCAGCAGGATGCCTTCCTGAAGATGGAGGCGATTGGCAATGAAATCCCCTTCTACATCGCCCCTTATCCGGCTACGCAGGAAAATGAAGTTGTCGAAGCCATTAATGCCCTGCAAAAGCGGCTGAAAACTTTGGACATCGATACATTGGAAATTAATCTATTTGATTTATCTTTAGAAATCATTCAGCAGGAAGACGACCTGGAAGACGTTTTTGAGGAGGAAACACAAAGCACGAAAGCCGAGTTTCTTGAAATGATGCAGTCCATTCTCGATGTGGAAACGGAGATGATCCCGGCCATAGACCGGCGGATAAAAGCCAGGGCGCATCAGGTGCTTTTTATCACCGGAGTAGGGCAGGTTTTTCCCTTCATCCGGTCGCACAATGTGCTGAATAACCTGCAGCGCATAGCGAAAACAGCCCCCACTATCATGTTTTTCCCAGGGGCCTACGTCACTTCCAGAAGTGGTTCTTACTTGCGTTTGTTTGATACCCTGAAAGACGATAACTACTACCGGGCGTTCAATCTCGATAATATCAATCTGTAATCGCTCTAACCAACTCAGCAGGAAATATGACCCATTTAAAAGACATTTTCAAGCAGGACATTACCCGCCCCATTGAGGGGGTCATCAAAGCCGACGACGACGAGCACTTGCTCCGGGAAGTCCGGGAATACGTCTTCACGGATGAAGTCCGTAAAAAGCTGACGCAAAACTTCATTGACTACTACAATGACTACGCGGGTATCAATGGCGTATGGATTAGCGGTTTCTTTGGTTCCGGTAAGTCTCACCTGCTTAAAATGCTCTCCCTGCTGCTGGAAAACCGTACCCTCGACGGGCATCAGGCAGCAGATTTGCTATGCGAAAAAGTGGATGACGCCCTACTGAAAGCCGAACTGCAGCGAGCGGCGGGCATCCCTTCCAAAAGTATCCTGTTTAACATCGACCAGAAAGCCGACATCATCAGCAAGGACCAGGAGGATGCCGTCCTGTCGGTATTCGTGAAGGTCTTCAATGAAATGCAGGGCTATTACCCGAAGCTGGGTTATGTGGCGGAGCTGGAGCGCGACCTCGACAGCGAGGGGCTTTACGAGGACTTTAAAGCGGCTTTCCAAAGTGCGGACCGCAAAGGAAGAAGCTGGGAGCAAAGGCGCAACCGCCTGAAAATGGCCGGCGACGAGTTTGCCCAGGCGCTGGCAAAAGTGAAAGGTATCGCAAAAGAGGAAGCCGCCCGCTACATCGACCGCTACCGGGACGATTACAAGGTCTCCATTGAGTCCTTTGCCATGATGGTCAAAGACTACATTGATCAGCAGGAGCCTGGCTTTCGCCTGAACTTTTTTGTGGACGAGGTGGGGCAGTACATCGCCGACAATACCAAGCTGATGACCAACCTGCAGACCATTGCCGAGTCATTAGCCACCCATTGCAAGGGGCAGGCCTGGATATTCGTAACTTCCCAGGAGGATATTGATGCCGTGGTAGGTGCAGTTTCTGATCAGCAAAGCAATGACTTCTCCAAAATTCAGGCCCGCTTCGCCTGCCGGGTCAACCTGACGAGCGGGAATGTAGACGAGGTCATTCAGCGCCGCCTCCTTGATAAAAACGAGGAAGGGCTAAGCCGGCTGCAGCCGGTATACGAGGCCGAACAAAACAATTTCAAAACACTCTTCCACTTTAGCGAAGGCGGAACGGCCTACCGTGGCTATGAAAGTGATACCCATTTTCTGCGCACCTACCCCTTCCTGCCTTATCAGTTCTCCCTGTTTCAGGAGTGCATAAGAGGGCTTTCCGTACAGAATGCCTTTCAGGGGAAGCATCAGTCGGTAGGGGAGCGCTCCATGCTGGGCGTTTTCCAGGATGTGGTCAAAAGTATGATTGCCAATGGCATGCCGGTGCCTCAAATTGCCAGTTTCGACCGTATGTATGATGGCATTCAGGGCTCCCTGCTTGGCGAAATACAATCGGCCGTACAAAAAGCGGAAAAGAACCTGGTGGAGGACCCTTTTCAGGTTCGGGTGCTCAAAGCGCTGTTCCTGGTCAAGTTCGTCAAGAGTTTCCGACCAACGCTTAAACATATTGCCATCCTGCTTATCGAGGATTTTCAGGTCGACCTGCATCAGCACGAAAAGGGCGTACAGGAAGCCCTCAACCGGCTGGAATACGAAACGTACATACAGCGCAACGGAGAGGAATATGAGTACCTGACCAATATTGAGAAGGATATAGAAAACGAGATCAAGCACACGCCCATTGATACTACCGAAGTCAACGAAATGCTGGCACAGGTGCTCTACAAAGATGTGTTCCGGGATACCAAAATCCGGTATCAGGACAATCAGCAGGATTACTCGTTTGCCCGTAAGCTCGATGGCACCCTGATTGGTCGCGATGCAGAACTCAGCCTGAATATCATCAGCCCGCAGCACGAACACTTTGGGGCACCCGCCATTCTGAAGTCCCATACTATGGCGACCCGGGAACTGCTGGCCTTACTGCCGGCCGACGACCGCCTGTTGAAAGACATCCGTATGTACAAACAGGTCGACAAGTACTTCCGTCAGAATACCTCCAATCAGCTCAAAGAGGAAGTCCATCAGATTTTGCAGCGCAAGAAAGCCAGCAATGATCAGCTGTATAAAAGCCTGATCGCCCGCGCAGAACGGATGCTGGGCAAGGCTACACTAATCCTCAACGGGGAGGAATTGCCTGCCCCGCCATCTTCCAATGCCCGCAACCGGGTGACGGAAGGTTTACAGGAACTCATCAGCTACGCTTTTCCGAACCTGCGCATGCTGAAGCAGGGCTACACGGAACAGGATCTAAAAAATATTCTGCAAAGTCAGGCGGATGACCTCTTCCGGCATACCGATGAAAGCCTGAGCGAGGCGGAACGGGAACTGCTGGATCACACCTTGTTAAGCAACCGGCAGGGAGAGCGGCTTACCATCTCTGCCCTGCTCGACAAATTCAGCAAAGCGCCCTACGGCTGGCCGGAAATGGGCACCCTTTGCCTGACCGCCCGCCTGATGGTTCGCAATAAGCTGGAACTGAAAGAGAATGGTGAATTGCTGGATCAGCAAACAGCTTTCCAGAATATGACCAACATCCGCCTGCGCCCACAGACCATCATAGAGCCATTGCCGGAAGTGGATGCCCGCAGCCTTAAAGCCCTGAAAGACCTGCACCGTGAGCTTTTCAATGAGCCCAATGAAGGGAATGACCCCAAGGATGCCGCGCTGGCTTTTCAAAAGCGGCTGCGGCAGGAAGCCACGGCGCTGACGCAGCTGCTGCGGGAGCAGGACCGCTACCCTTTTTTACAGGTTCTGCAGCCTTATGCCAGGCAGCTCGATCAGCTGGCGGCGACCAACTACAATAAGTATTTTGACCAGGTTGAGGCAATTGAGGACGAGCTGATAGACTTTAAGGAAGACACGCTGGACCCCATCAAGTCTTTTATGGCCGGGCAACAGCGCAAGATATTCGATGACATCACCCTTTTTCTGGAAAGAGGGCAGGCCAACAATCAGTACATCGATCAGGCGGAACTGCAGGCCCTAAGAATGGTAGCCGGGGAAAGCCGCCCCTATGCCGGGCAAAAAATGCAACTGGCCAAGGAGCAACTGGATACATGCAAGCGCCTGCTGCGGGATACCCTCGAAGCCGAAAAGAACAAAGCCCGGGCCGCCATTCAGGAACTCCGCGAAAAGCTTTGTCAGGTCGATCATTTTGAAAGCCTTTCGGAAAGTCAGCAGTCGGAACTGTTGCGCCCCTTTGACCTGGCTATGGGAGAGATTGACCGCAGCACACACATCGCCAACCTGCGGGATTTCGTGCGGCAGTTTGAAGAACATCAGTATGCGCAATGCCTTTCCCGGTTATATCAGATGTCTGCTCCGGCACCTGAACCACAGGCGAACCCGCAAACTGCTGCTGCTAAAACAGGGGAAGCTGCGCCAAGCGCCACCCGCCCGGTACAGCCGCCGAGGAAGTTCATTCGGGCAGCCCACATCAAGGTACGCTTCCCCCAACCTTACCTGCGCAAGCCGGAGGATGTGGAGGCCTACCTGGAAAAACTGCGGGCGGCTTATTTGGAGCAGCTGGAGAAGGACCGGGATATTATGTTGTAAATTATGCTCCTGCAAGTCAAACAATTCCTAACCCTAATCGAAGCATAACCACCCATGCAAACCACCACCCTCAAAGCCTTCGCACAAGACGCCCGCCGCAAGCTGATCGAGCAAATCAGCAACCGCCTGGAGCAGGTGCTGCGTACCGATAGCCTCGAACAGCGGGAACGCAAGCAGCAAATCGAACAGCTGAAGCGGGGGCTGGAGGAAAAAGGGAAAGCCGCCCTCGTGGAGGAAGTCGCCTACACCTGGTTCAACCGGCTGGTGGCCCTGCGCTTTATGGATGCCAATGACTACACCCGCCCGCGGGTGCTCAGCCCGGCCGATGGGGAGACCCTGCCGGAAATCCTGCAGCAGGCCAAGCGGGGGCTGATCGAGGAGGACCTGCCGGTGGACCGCAAGCGGGTGCTGCAGCTGCTCAACGGGGAGCTGCCCTCGGCCGATCCGCAGAACGAGGCCTACCAACTGCTGCTCATTGCCGCCTGCAACCAATGGCATCGCGCTATGCCCTTTATGTTTCAGCGCCTGCAGGACTATACCGAGCTGCTCGTGCCCAATGACCTGCTCAGCGCCCGGAGCATTGTGCAGGATGTGCGGGAGGGCATGTCGGGCACCGATGCCCAAAATGTGGAAATCATCGGCTGGCTGTACCAGTTTTATATCTCGGAAAAGAAGGATGCGGTGTTTGCCGCCAAAGGGCGGGTGGCCCCGGCAGACCTGCCGGCCGCCACGCAGCTGTTTACGCCCCGCTGGATTGTGGAGTATATGGTGCAGAATACCCTCGGCAAGCTGTGGCTGCAAAACCGCCCCAACTCCGGGCTGCGCGCCCACATGCCGTACTACATCGACTCCCCGGCGGCACAGGCGGCCGACTTCCTGCGCATCGATAGTGTGACCGATATCCGCTTTCTGGATCAGGCCTGCGGGAGCGGGCACATCCTGCTGTATGCCTTTGAGCTGCTCACCCTCATGTACGAGGAGGAAGGCTACGGCAAAAGCGAAATTCCGCAGCTCATCCTGCAGCACAATCTGCGTGGCTTTGAGATCGATGAGCGGGCCGCACAGCTTGCAGGCTTCGCCCTGATGATGAAAGCCCGGGGCTACCACCGCCGTATTTTCCGCAAAGAAGCCCGCCCCCACATCCTGCAGTTTCAGGATTTGCCGCTGAGTACGGAAGAAACGGCCGAAGCCCTGCAAGCCTGCGGGCTGCAGCCGTCGGATGCCCTGCGCACGGATCTGGAGCACCTGCAGCAGGCTACCAACCTCGGCTCCCTGATACAGCCGCAGGCGGATGCTGCGGAAATCGGGCAGGCCTTACAGGCCGTAGCGCAGGCCCGGGCGACCAATGATGTCTTCCTGCGTACCCGCCTGGATCACCTGCACACCGCCCTGCAGCAACTGCAGGAGCTGGGGCAGCAGGTGCACTGCGTGGTGGATAATCCGCCGTATATGGGGGGTGGGAAAATGAATAAAGAACTGGCGGGCTTTGTTAAAAAGTATTACCCTGAAAGCAAAGCCGACCTTATGACTTGCTTTATGGAGGCAGCACTTTCTACGCTGAAATCCAATGGATATGCTGCGTTAATCAATCTCCCCTCATGGCTCTTTTTATCCTCCTTCGAAGGGGTGCGAAATATACTCCTAACCCAAACGCATATCGATTCTCTACTGCATATGGGAAGGGGGATTTTTGGGATTGACTGGGGATCAGTAGCCTTTGTAATAGTAAAGCAGGAGTCCCAATTTCCCGGAAGGTACTTCAAGTTGCATAAACGTAATTTTCAGCACCTCTATCCTAAGGATATCCGGGATATTTTCCTGCGTGCCAAAGAAGATGAAAGCCTCAAAATCAATTTTGATAAATATCGCGATGAGGAAGGTGTTGCCTCTATTGATCAGCTAGTTGATGAAAAAGGGCTTCAAATTGCTTACCACGCCCGGCAGCAAGACTTCCAAAAAATCCCGGGCAGCCCGATTGGGTATTGGTTGAGTGAAGTATTGGCGAGTCTATTCGACCTTGGTAGCTTAAAAGAGGTTGGAGTTGGTAAAAATGGCATTACTACGGGTAGTAACGAAAGGTTTCTAAGAAGTTGGTATGAAGTTGGATTTAGCACTTTGAGTATGAAAGCTCTAGAGAACGGTGACCATAAGTGGATTCCCTATCGAAAGGGCGGCCCCTTTAAGAAATGGTATGGGAATGATCACTTGTATTTGAATTGGAAAAATGGAGGAATAGAGTTAATGAACAGTTCTAACTCAATAGTTAGAAATCAAAACTATTTTTTTAGAAAAGGAATTACCTGGTCCCTGACAGGTTCTAGAGGGTTCGGAGCAAGATTATGCGATAATGGGGGGGCATTTGACGTTAATGGCATGACCTTTTTTCCTGCCGAAGAAAAAGACTTAATGACTGTTTTGGGGCTGTTGAATACCAAAATAGTTGAAAACTTGTTAGAACTAATCAATCCAACTTTGGCGTTCCAATCAGGTAATATTGAATCACTTCCCCTATTAATTGGAGAGGATTTGAGGGATGAAATATCCGTAATTTCGGAACAATGCATCGATCTCGTTATGAAGATTGACTCTGGTAATGAAGCCAGCATTAGGTTCGAAAACAATGGTCTTATTGTCTCAGACAATGAGAAAATATCAGACGCGCTAAAAGAATTTCAAGAGCTCTGCAAAGAGAGACTATTTAGTTTGAAAGCAAAAGAGGAATTGCTAAACAAGCTATTTATAGACTACTTTTCTTTAGGAAAAGACTTCTCGCCAATAGTAGGGTTTGACAAAATAACAGAGCTAGAGGATGAATTTAGTTATAAAGGGAGTAATCTAGAATTGAATATAAAAGAAGTCCTCGCCCAGTTCATCAGCTACGCGGTAGGCTGCATGATGGGGCGCTACAGTCTGGATAAAGACGGGCTCATCCTCGCCAATGCGGGGGAAGGCTTGCCCGAGTACTGGTCCAGGACCGGCACGGATCCCGACACCGCCACCTTCCTGCCCGATGAAGACGGTATCATCCCCCTGCTGGCCGAAGACTACTTCCCGGACG
>PR_CR_10_Liq_1_inCRDRAFT_1000763_pt1 | contig 19456 bp, 10 predicted proteins | sample PRCRCaboRojoPR_3_FD_10241 | JGI IMG/M metagenome (IMG submission 10241)
TCATCAGAGCAGCTTTCACAGCAGGACCACTATGACTTTGGTATGAGGGCTGTGAAAAGTGTGCTGAACATGGCAGGGGCTCTTAAAAGGAAAGACCCTGACCTGTCAGAAGAAGTAGTTCTCATCAGAGCTATGAGGGACTCTAACGTTCCTAAGTTCTTGAAAGAAGACTTGGTTCTGTTCTACGCAATAGTTCAGGACTTGTTTCCAGGCGTGGAAGTTCCTTACGTGGACTATGGAGAACTAGCACAAGCTATCAAAGAAATCATCAACCGTGAAAAACTCCAACACGAGNCTAAGTTTGTTGAAAAAGTTATTCAACTCTACGAAACCTTTGCAGTAAGGTTTGGAGTGATGATTGTGGGACCTGCGACTGCTGGCAAAACTACCTGCTACAAAACCTTAGCTTCTTCAATGACTTACTTGCGGAAAGAACTCAAGTCTAAAAACGAGGGCTTCCAAGAAGTAGAACACAAGATCATCAACCCCAAAGCCATTAATATGGGCGAACTCTATGGAGAGTATAATGAGTTCACTCAGGACTGGAAAGACGGACTAGCTAGTTCGATCATGCGGAACTACTCTGAAAGAGAAGACAAAAACAGAAGGTGGGTGGTGTTCGACGGACCTGTAGACGCTTTGTGGATCGAAAACATGAACACTGTTTTGGACGATAACATGATGCTTTGTTTGGCTAACGGCCAAAGAATAAAACTCAAGCATGAAATGAGGATGCTTTTTGAAGTCCAGGACTTAGCAGTGGCTTCCCCAGCTACAGTGAGTAGATGCGGTATGGTTTACATGGACTTAGAAGCTGTGGGCTGGAAAGCTTACATGACTACTTGGGTAGAAAAGAACCTCGAAGAGTGGACTGAAGAGATGAGGGACTGCTTAAAGTTGCTGTTTGACAAGTACGTAGAAAAAGCACTGCATTTCATTAGAAAAGGACTTATAGAGCCTATTCCAACTACTGACATGAGTTTGGTTATGAGTTGCTGTAGCTTGATTAAGTCACTTACTGACCCAGAAGTTTGTCCTAGAGTTAAGGACGAGTTTGAGCACTTCAAAAAGTACCTAGAAAAGATTTTTATGTTTTGCTGTATGTGGACTGTAGGGGGAGCTCTTGACTACTCAAGCACACTTAAGTTCGAAAACTTCATGACTGGAGAGTTTAGTTTTGACTTGCCAAAAGGAAGTTTGTACGACTCTTACGTCAGCAGTGACAAACCTGGAGGAGGCTACATTGCCTGGGAAAAGATCAAGCCTGACTTTATTTACGACCCTTCAATGTCCTACTTTGAACTTGTAGTGCCAACTAAGGACACAGTGCGGTTTTCCTACATACTCAACACTCAAATCAAGGTGCAGAAGCCAGTGTTTATTACAGGAAACACTGGTGTTGGAAAGACAGTAATAGTTTCAGACACTCTTTACTACATGAAGGAGAACGAAAACTCTTTCCCAGTCTTCCTTACTTTTTCAGCACAAACTTCTTCGATCCAAACACAAAATTCGATTTTGTCTAAGTTGGACTCTAAAAGGAAGGACATGGTGGGCGGACCTGGGGGCAAAAAGGTAGTGCTTATGATCGACGACGTAAACATGCCTGCAGTTGAAGTCTACGGTGCCCAGCCCCCTATAGAACTGCTCAGACAGTACTGTGACTTGAACTACATTTATGACAGAGGACAGCACTTTCCAATCCAAATCATAGACACTACTTTAGTGTGCTGTGCAGCGCCGCCTGAAGGAGGAAGAAACCCTTTGACTCCTCGGTTCACTAGGCACTTCCACGTAATGTGCATTCCACCTACTTCAGAAGACAGCATGAACCTTATATTCAAAACTATCCTTGACGGCTTCTTCCAAATCTTCAAACCGGAAATCCAGTCCTTAAGTGGGAACATCGTGCAGGCCACCATAAACATCTACAACACCATCAGCAAAGAACTGCTGCCTACTCCTGCCAAGAGCCACTACACCTTTAACTTAAGAGACTTGTCAAAGGTGTTCCAAGGAATCCTTATGGGCGACTTTAGAATTATGACAGAACCTGAAAGCATGATAAGGCTGTGGATTCATGAAACTTCAAGGGTATTCCACGACAGACTCATCAACGACCAAGACAAAAACTGGTTCAACAACCAAATCGTCAGACAAGTGGGCCAAATCTTCAGAAAGGACTGGACCCACGAAGACATTTTTGAAGGGACTCCTGTTTTGTTTGGAGACTTTATGAAAGGAGACTTGGAAGCTGAAGACCGCAACTATGAAGAAATCACTAACTTCCAGAAACTAACAGATGTGATGTACAGACTACTTGACGACTACAACTACTCAGGAGCTTCTACCCAGATGAACTTGGTGTTTTTCCAAGACGCTCTTGAGCACCTGTGCAGGATCTGCAGGATCCTCAGACAGCCCCGAGGCAACGCTATGTTAGTAGGAGTGGGGGGTTGTGGCAAACAGTCACTTACGAGACTAGCAGCCCACATCTGCAACTGTAGGTGCTTCCAAATCCAAATTACTAAGTCTTACGGAATAGGGGACTTTAGAGAAGACCTTAAAACTCTTTTTAAACAAGCAGGGGGTCCTGAAGAGTTGCCTACAGTTTTTCTGCTTTCAGACACGCAATTAGTGGTTGAAAGCATGCTTGAAGACATCAATAACATTCTGAACACAGGCGAAGTGCCTAGCTTGTTCCAAAAAGAAGAACTTGAAGAAATTGAAAACGACTTGCGCCCCATTGCTGCTGAGCGAAAGGTGTTTGACAACATGTATAACTTCTTTATACAGCGAGTAAGGGAGAACCTCCACATTGTGCTGTGCATGAGTCCTGTTGGAGAAACTCTCCGAGTGAGGATGCGTATGTTCCCTTCTCTGGTTAACTGCTGCACAATTGACTGGGTAAATCCTTGGCCCGAAGACGCTTTATTGAGTGTGTCAAGGAACAAGATGAAAGAACTCCAGTTAGAAGTCCAAAAAGAAGAAGCTGAAAGACTCAAAGAAGCTTTGTCGCAGTCTTGCGTGTACGTACACACTTCAGTGCTGGAAACAGCCGAAGAGTTCCACCAAGCACTTTCCAGAAAGATATACATCACTCCTAAGAGCTACCTAGACATGATTGCTTTGTACTTCCAAGTTCTAGAAAACAAGTCTGCTGAGCTTTCAAAAGCACGCAGTAAGTACATGCTTGGAGTGGAAACTATAAAAGTGACTAACGAAGAAGTTTACAAGATGCAAGAAGACCTTCAAAAACTGCAACCTGAACTAGAAGTTAAAAGGAAAGAAGCTGAAGAACTCTCTGCAGTGGTGGAAAAAGACACCATTGAAGCCAACAAAGTCAAAGAAGAAGTTGAAGCTGAAGAAAAAGAAGTAAGTGCCCAAACTGAAGAAGTCCAGAAACTCCAACAACAAGCCCAAGCAGACCTAGACGAAGCCATTCCTGTGCTTGAAGCTGCCACCAAAGCTCTGGACCAAATCAACCCCAGAGACATTGCTGAAATCAAAAGTTTCACAGCCCCTGCTGCTTTGATTAAGTACACGCTTGAAGCAGTGTCTATTCTTCTACAAGAAAAAACAGACTGGGACTCCATTAAAAAGACTCTACAGGCAGGCTTCATCGACCGACTCAAAAACTACCCCAAAGACAACATACCCAATTCAGTGCTTTCGAAGATCCGGAAAAAGATCAAAGACAACGAAGATTTCACTGCAGAGAAAGTAGGAGCTGTTAACACCGCTTCAAAGTCCCTGTGTCTTTGGATCTACGCTATTGAAAAGTACGCTACTGTGTCACTCGAAGTGGCTCCTAAGCGAAAGAAGCTTGAAGAAATGAACTCTGAACTCAAAGAAGCCGCTTCTAAACTAGCAGTCACCCAAGCTAAACTCCAAAAAGAACTTGACAAAGTAGCTGACCTTGAAGCTAAGCGCCAAGCTGTGCTGGACGAAAGAGACAGACTCAACCAAGAAGCTGAAACTACCCGCATTCGTTTAGAAAGGGCTTCCGTGCTCACTGGATCTTTGCAAGAAGAAAACCTTAGGTGGCAACAGCAGGCTGAGAAACTAGCTGGACAGATGCGGAACGTAGTTGGGGACACCTTTTTGTCAGCAGCTTGCATTAGTTACTACGGACCCTTTACAGGAGTCTACAGGAACCAACTAGTTGAGGGCTGGTTGAACAAGTGCACTGAACTAGACATATCGGTTACTCCAGGATTTGACTTGAAAGATGTGATGGTGGACCCAATGACTGTGAGGGAGTGGAATATACAAAGCTTGCCTGCTGACACTGTTTCTATCAACAACGGAGTGTTGGTGACTGCTTGTGACAGGTGGCCGCTTTTGATCGACCCACAGGAACAAGCCAACCGGTGGATTAAAAAACTAGAAGAAAAGAACAGCATCAAAGTGTGCAAGCAAACAGAAAAGAACTTTTCGCGAGTGTTAGAAAACTGCATTAAAAACGGAAATCCTTTGTTGGTTGAAGACATTCCAGAGAAACTAGACGCTGCTTTAGACCCTATTCTGGACAAGAACCTAATTCAGCAAGGAGCAGGTAGGTTTGCTTTGCGAATGGGTGACCAAGACATAGACTACGACACTAACTTTAAGCTGTACATGACTACTAAGATGAGGAACCCCCACTACAAGCCTGACGTGAGTATCAGAACTACACTAATAAACTTCACAGTGACTGTAGAAGGGCTTGAAGAGCAGTTGCTAGCAGCAGTGGTCAGTAAAGAACAGCCTTCAATTGAACGCAAAAAAACTGAACTGTTGATAGCAATGGCTAAAGACCAAAAGAGTCTTGTGAACGCAGAAGACACTATTTTGAGTTCTTTAACTGACTCCAAGGGAATGATTCTTGACGACCCCCAAATCATACAAACTCTGAAGAGTTCCAAAAAACTCAGCACTGAAATAGGCGAAAGGATGGTAACTGCTGAAGAAAACAAAAAAGAAGTAGAAGCAGCTTTTAAGCAGTACGAGTCAATAGCTGTGAGAGGCAGCATCCTTTACTTTGTAATAGCTGACTTGTCTGAAATCGACCCTATGTACCAGTACTCTTTGTCTTACTTCACTAAGTTGTTCAACCAAGTAATTGACAACTCCAAAAAGTCCAAAGACATCCACGAAAGAATACAAATCCTCCTGAACTCCATTACTGAGTACATCTACATAAACGTCTGCAGGGGCTTGTTTAACGCCCACAAACTTATTTTCAGCTTCTTGATAACCATTCAAATCCTGCGAAGGGAAGAAAAAATCACAGATGAAGAATGGAAGTTGTTTTTAAAAGGAGTCCCTATGATTCCTAAAGAGTTCACCTTAACTCCTAACCCTGACTCTGAAAAGTTCACTGACAAAGCTTGGGACTTTGTCAACTACCTCCAAAACGTGGGTCAGGACTTCAAGGACCCGCTTCTTGGCCAAGAAATCACTCAAAATTTGGACAAGTGGGCAGAGTGGGTTTCGCAAAAGGAACCCCAAAACCACACAGCTCCTGAACCCTACAGCGAAGTCGGTTACTTCAGCAAGCTTCTGCTTGTCAAAGCTTTCCGCGAAGAAAAAGTCATTTACATGATCAATCAGTTTGTAGAGCACTACATGGGAAAGAAGTTTGTGGAAGTGCCTGCCATCAACACTGATGAAGTCTATGCAGAAAGCAACTGCAAATACCCTATCATATTTATCCTGAGCACAGGAGCAGACCCTATGAGTTTGATGACCAAACTGGCAGAAGAAAACGGGTTCCTGGACAAAATGGACATAATATCTCTAGGAAAAGGACAAGGAGAAAAAGCCAGGAAACTTATAGAGTCAAGCAGCAGGGCTGGAAAGTGGGTAGTACTGCAGAACTGCCACTTGGCTAAGTCCTGGATGCCCTCTTTAGAAACTATTGTGGAGTCTTTTGAAGACCCCAAGTCGAATATCAACCCTAACTTTAGGTTACTGCTGACTTCTATGCCTAGAGACTACTTCCCTGTGCCAGTGCTCCAGAACGGAATTAAGATAACCAACGAGCCTCCAAAAGGAATCAAAGCTAACGTAGCACGCTCACTGAACAACCTTAGTGAAGAAGAACATGAGTCCTGTGTGAAGGTTAAAGAGTGGAAAAAACTCCTGTTCAACTTAACCATGTTCCACGCTGTCATTCAAGAAAGGCGCAAGTTCGGGCCTCTTGGCTGGAACATCAGGTACGAATTCAACGAGTCAGACTTAGAAACTTCAATTTTGATGCTTAAGAACTTTTTAAACACTGAAGAAGAAGCCATTCCTTGGGACGCAATTAAGTTTATGACTGGAGAAATCAACTACGGAGGAAGAGTAACAGACGACTGGGACAGAAGGTGCTTGATGAACATCTTAAAGATATTTATCTGTCCTGAAGCACTTGAAGATAATTACAAGTTTTCTAGTTCAGGAGTGTTTTACTCACCGCCTATTACCAACTTAGAAGGCTACAAAGACTACGCTGAGTCACTACCACTCGTAGACGAGCCTGAGATCTTTGGGATGCACGATAATGCCAACATCAACTTCCAAATGCAAGAGTCCAACTTAATAGTGTCAACTGCTCTGTCCATCCAGCCTAGGGACACTGGAAAAGGTTCCTCGGGGAAAAGCCCAGACGAAGTAGTGGACGAGCTTGCAGCCAAAATCAGCGAAGAACTTCCTCCCTTGATGGTTGAGTCAGAAGCAGACCCTAGTGTGTTTGCCAGAAACAAAGAAGGACTCATGGAGTCCTTAGGGACTTTTCTAGGCCAGGAAATGGTTAGGTTCAACAAGTTGCTTTCAGTGATGAAAAACTCCCTTGAAGAACTCAGAAAAGCAGTTAAAGGCATAGTGGTTATGTCAGACGAACTCGACATGATGTACTCTTGCATGCTCAACAACAAAGTTCCTGGCAACTGGGAAAAAGTAGCTTACCCTTCTCTGAGACCTTTGGCTAGTTGGGTGAACGACCTTAAAGAAAGGGTTGCTTTCTTGCGGAAATGGCTAGCCAAAGGCAAGCCTGAAGCTTACTGGCTGAGTTCTTTCTTCTTCCCACAGGGATTCTTGACTGCGGTTTTGCAGAACTTTTCTAGAAAGTACCAGATTCCTATTGACATCCTTAACTTTTCTTTTGACTTCCAGCCTTTTTACGACATTAGCGAGATCACTGAAGTTCCTGACGACGGGTGCTTCATTTATGGACTGTACATGGAAGGCTGCAGGTGGGACATGCAGAGTTTGCAGTTAGAAGACTCGCATGTAGGAGAGATGTACGCTAATGCTCCAGTGATCTTTTTCTCGCCAGCTGAAAACTACACTCCTGACCCTGAGGAGTATGCTATGCCTGTTTACAAAACTTCAGTTAGAGCAGGTACACTGAGCACTACTGGGCACTCTACTAACTTCATCATAGCCATTGACACGCCTACTTCTAAGTTGCCTCAGTACTGGGTGCTCCAAGGCGCTGCTCTCTTGTGCCAGCTTAATGATTAACTAATAAAACGGCATGTTTGAGAGTTTTTTGCTTTTAAGCTCTACAGGCGACACACTCTTAGAAAAGCACTACAGAGAAAGCTTAAGAAGCGTAGTTGACAAGTTCATCTCTGTAAAGAACACTAGTGGGCTTGTAACCATGGTTGACGAGTACGCTTGTGCAAAGGTAGAGATGAACGACGTGATCTTCTTAGCAATACTCAAAGAAGAAACCCAAGTTACAGTGGTGATTGAAATGATTTACTTGCTAATTGAAGTGATTAAAGGGTCGCTAGGAAAGGTAGAAGCAGAAAAAATTCGCGAAAACTTTAGTGGAGTTTTGTTGGCTTTGGAAGAACTGATTGAGTTGGGAGGGCCGTTTACCTCTCAGGTACACATCCTGGGCCACTTCTTAAGGAAACCGAGTTTTTTTCAAAAGTTCAAGTCTAAGTCTGACAACTACTTAGAAGACTCCACTTCGAATGAACAGATGTGTGAAGCTCCTTGGCGGCCTCGGAACCTGCGCTACACCCTTAACGAAATCTTAGTGGATGTAATAGAGTACGCTAACTGCACCATGGACAAACACTGGAACTTAGTTAGAAGTGACTTAGTAGGTCACATACAAGTAAACGCTTCGCTTTCAGGAATGCCTGAACTAACCATGTACTTGCACACTCCACGTAACTTCCTTTCGTACGGTTTCCACTCTTCAGTGATTCCTAGGAAAAAAAGGTTCCAAGAAGAAAGAGCTATAGTGTTTACGCCTTTAGACAGCAAATTCGTAGTGTTTAAGTACTGGATGCACGAACTCACTCCCAGTCTCCCTTTTAAAATCACTCCTGAAATCACTTATGAAGAAGAAGCTATGAAGCTCCAAATCAAAGCTGAAAGCAAAATGGTGCTAACTGAAAGACCTAAGGTGGAGGAGTTCAAAGTTAGCTTTCTGCTGCCTAAAGTCTGCAGCACTCCTTCAGTAGCTGTGAACTTAGGCAGTTTTGAAATGGAAGGAAACAAAGCTGTGTGGAACATTGGCAACTTAAACACAGAAAAAGCATCAATGCTTAACGGCAGAGTTCCTTTTCCTAAAGAGTTTTCTTCAGTTATTAAAGAAACCCAGATGAGTTTAGAAGTGAACTTTTTAGTAATTGGTCACTCAGCCTCAGAAACAAGAGTGGAAAAAGTACTTGCAAAAGGAGAGTCTTACTCGCCTTACAAAGGAGCAAGGTGCGTTTTTCACTCTGGAAAGTTTGAAGTAAGAATGAATTAAGTTGAAAATAAGTAAGAAAGGTAAAGAACAGTTTCAGACTGCTTGTAACGAGACTTAGGTAGGGGATGGGTAGTTTCTGATATGCTAGTTAAGGTACTTAGGGTTTGATTTAGTTGCTTTTCTAGTTCCTGGATTCTGAGTTTTTGTCTTTTCACCACTTCGTTAACTTCCATTTAATTAGTATTACACAAAACCACAGCACTTCCTTTTGCTGACTTTTTTGGGCTTACTTGGCCTAATCTGGTGCCTAGGACTTTGCATAGTGATTTCCATGCTTAAAGCTGGCGAGTCTGTTCTAGGGTTGGTTTCTTGTTTGGGTGTTTCTTTAGGCCCTTCTTTAAGCTCAGGTTCAAATCCGTTTGAAGTAAACAAGCTTTCCACTAGAATGCTTGATCCTTGTTCTTTCTCTTTCCAGTGAGTGTTGAGTCCCTCTGCAAAGTTGCTAAGGATCTGGTCTATGTTTATGCTTTTGCGGGCTAAGCAGTTTGCTTTTTCGCATTTGTCTTTGACTTCCTGGACTTCTTTTTCGTCGTTGGTGTCAGTGTTTTTTAAGTCTTCAATGTTTGACTCAGCTTCTTCAATACACCCCATGAGTCTTGAAAGTTTAACTTGGGTGTCTTCGATGTTTTGAGTCAGGTCTTTGATTTCTAGCCAGATTTCAGTTTGCTCCCGCACAAGTGAGTGGAGCTTATTAGAGGTATTGACAACTTGCTTTTCAAAGCAGACTAAGTCGTAGGCTTCAAGAAGCCACTTGCACAGAGGCAAAAACTCTTCTTGGATTTTAGAGTCCCTGACCATAAGTGCTAAGTTGTGCTTTCTTTGAATATGGTGGACTGAGTCGAGTTCTTCTTGGCCTACTAAAGCAGCTGAAAAGTTCTTTAGGGCTTCTTGGAAAGGGTAAAAGTCCCTAACTAGTCTCTATGTAAAAGGTACCTTAAACCAACTCCAGGACGTTTCTGCAAACCCAAGCATTTTGCAAATCCCTCCACTGATTTCTTGAACAAGTGCCATTGAGTTCCCTAGTTCTATGATGTTTTTAACTTGGTACTTGTGGACTGAGTCAGCTATAAGCTTAAGTTCTTTCGCAGACTTTTTGGCTTTGGCAACTATTAGGTAGTGGTTTTTCTCGTTTTCTTGGATGTTTGACTTACTTTTTTTAAGTTGGAGTTGTAATGAGTTGAGCTCAGCTTTAAAGCTCCACAAAGCTAACTTGTTGGACTCAATGCCTCTTTTGCAGTCATTTATTAGGTTCTGTTGTTCTTTGAGTAATCCTTTTATTAAATCTGACATTCTAATATGTAATTAAAGGTTTAAATTAAGAAAATTATAAATGCAGCACTCTAGAAGTACTCTGCAAGTTAGTAGAGACTCTAAACCAAGTCTTAGAAGACAAGACAATTTATTGGCTTTTGTGTAAGTTACAACTAGGAAGTTCAGTGATGAACGTAGAAACCGAGTGAAAAACGGAACTAGACTAAAGCAAGTAGCTAAGGAATTTAGTAACAGATTTAAAAACCAAGCCCTTAATCAAGAGCAAAACCCTTACTACCACTTAGAGTACTTAGTGAGTTCTGACTACAGATCGCCCAGTCCTGGGTTCTCAGAATATACTACTAAAAAAACATTTGTTCCCCAACTAGAGTTTAAGAAAAACAACTACCTGCCTAACTACTTACTAGAAAAGTACAAACTAATATCTAAGTCACTTCAAGAAGACAAGTACTTCAACAACTTAGAAGCCAACCAAAAGCTCCAAAAACAACTTGCTTCAATTGAAGAAAAACCAACCCAAGCAGAACACTTCCAAAAAACACCTAAAGACAACTTAACAACTTCTAGTCTGCTTTGGGAAGACGGAATTCAAAAACTAGACCAAGAAATCATCCAAAAAGTAGACCAAGAACTTAAACTAGAAAAACAAGCTGTAGAATACATGCTAAAAAAACGCGAACAGTTCAAGCACATGTTTGGAGCCAAAAAGAAGAAGCAAGTGTTTATTGATCCTCGGTCCGTTAGAAAACTCAACAAGTACTCTTCAACCAAATCTTTGCCCTTCATCAGAAATAAAAAACCCATTTCAAAAATAGCTTCTATTTCAACTAAAAAGCTTCCGTAAATTCGTTTAAATAAAAATGAATAAGAACCTATCTCAAACTGCTAGTTTGGCTTCTGAGAGTTCGAAAATCCAAAACTCCTATAAAGACAAAGCTTCTATTGAGAACTCTGTTTTCCAAAAGAAGTTTTTGCCTCCTTTTATCGAAAACATGCGAGAAACCCAAACAACTATGATGCAGCGCAGAACGGAGTTAAAAAGAAGTCCACTTTCAGGAGTCAGCAACATGATCCAGAACCTCAGTTCGAACCAAGCTTCCCAAGCTGGAGGGGTGGCTAGTGAACTACTTAAGTCCACTCAAAAAATGAACTCCAGAATACTTGAAGCTTGGATCAACAACACTGTAGCTGATGCAGAGCACCTAGACATCCCTGGGTGCATTCTGAAACCTGAAAACCGCTTGCCTTTAGTCAGGTACGGAATTGACCGAGCAAGTCTAGAGAACGCCGGGCTGCCTGCTTCAGAAGTAGGCAAGCTTTACAGGTCTTTGTTTGTGTACTCAATAGGATTTTACCAAATGATCTTAAAAGTACTAGAACACACCAACAACAAGTACACCATAGTAACTGGGATCTGGAAAGTGTTTGCTGTTCTACTAGAGTACTGTTGCCAACTAGACTACCAAATGATCATAAATACTCTAAACCTCGAAAAACGAGAAGAAATGGAACAACTAGAAGCTGAGTACAAAGCCCAAATCCAAGAAATCCAAGAACAAGAAAAACACGTCCAAGAAACTCTCAACCAAAGTAGAATCCAACTCCAACAAGTCCAAAGAGACCTTCAAAAAGAAATCCAAAAAAGACAAGATCTTGAAGACGAACTGATGCAAAAAGGCTCAGGCCACGAAGAAGAAGTTGCTTTAAGACTTAGGTTCGAAGCTAAACTCAACGAAATGTTTGCTAAACAACGCGACTTCGAAACCAGAATAGGACACCTTAACGAAAAAATAGCTGAACAACAAGAACTCTACAACAAGAAAGTAGAGCAACTTGCCCACCAAAAGAAAAAGGCTGAAAAGGCTGTTGAAATCAAAGTTGAAAAAGAACATGAAGCAAGGGAAGCAGCTCTTAAGTACGAACAAATATCAATAGTCAACCAAACTTTAGAAGACAAGCTAACTGAAGCCTTAGAAAAAATCAAGGAGTTAAACCACTTAATTAACGACTCCAGCAATACAGTTACTGACTTTAAGAACCAAATTGCCCAAAAAAACATTAGAATAGAAGACCTTAAAAGTGAACTAGAAGTAATTTACTCCCAAAAAGCCCAAGTAGAAGACCTTTTGAAAGACCTTAAAGGCGAAAGAACCACTTACGAAAAAAGGATCTCAGAGTTAGAAACAGTTTACTCAGAAGAGTGTGAAAAGCATAACTACTACCAACAAGAGTACTCTAAAATCAAGGAGTCAGACATCCTCAAAACAGTTGAGCTCAACAAGTACAAAGACAAAGTCACTGTTCTCCAAAAAGAAAACTATGAACTCAGGGACGAAAAGTCCACCCTTGAAGTGCAACTAGAAAACGAAACCTGCACAGTTGAAGAGTTCAAAGTCCAAACTGCCAAAACTAACGAATGGATTGAAAAAATGAACAAAGCACGCCGTGTTATTGAAGAACAAAACGACAACTTGTCTGCACAACTTGCTTCAGCCACAGAACAACTCAACGACTACAAAGCCATCAACTTAGAACTTAAGTCAGATATTGAAAAACGCAAAAACAAAGAAATCGACCTAGAAAACCAAATCACTAACTTAAACATCAAAATGCAAAGTGCTGAACGTCAGTACGAAACCCGAATAGAAACACTAGAGGACAGAATAGCCAACCTAAACCAAATTTTAGAATCTGAAAAAAAAGTAAGGGAGTCCTGGATTCAAAGATACGAAGAAGAACAAAAAAGCCACTCAACCACAGTAAAAGAACTCCACAAAACCCAAGAAGAACTCAACCAGTCCAAAATCCATATCCAAACCCTGACTTCTTCAACTGAAGACTCAGGCAATCAAATTGACAACTACCTTAGAAGGAACAAAGAACTCTCAGAAGAAAACAACGAACTCAGAATCAAAGTCGAAGAGTTCCAAAGGAAAAGCCGGACTTCAGAAATGCTCATTAAAACTATTGAAACTGAGTACAAAGCAACCATTTCTGAACTAAACCAAGAAATCGAAACCATCAAAGAACAAAACTTCGAAGAAGTTAACAGGTGCTTTATGCAGACTGAACGAGTGTGGAAGCAAGCTGAAGACAACTTAGAACTTTACTACAGCCAAGTGTCTAAAACCAACGACCTTTCTAAAGTCATAGAAAACAAAAACTTAGACATTCAAAAAGAACAAACTAAGTTCAAAGATCTACTTAAAAACTGGGAAGGAATTAAGTTCCAAGCTGAGGAACTAAGGCATTTTATTGAGTACCTAAACCAAGTAATAGCTCAAAAAGACTCAGAAATCCTTGAAAACCACCAAAGTATTCAAGCGTTAGAAACCAAACTAGAAAGCTTCAACTTAATCATTCCTGAAGAACTGAGGGACGAAAACAACCCTTTTGAAGCCCTGTATGAAAAAATCAACCACTCTGAAGAAACCATTTCTTCCCTAGAAAACCAAATTGAATCCTTTAAAGAGCAACTTGAGTTTTACCACCAAAAAGAACAAAACAAAAACGACGCAGAAACCCAGTTTGAGTTCTTAAAAGAAACTAGTGAAAACGAAGTCCAAACTGAAGTAGACATGTCTAGCTTCGACAAAGTAATCCAAGAGTACCGAAGACAACCAGCTAGGAACTCCCAAGAATCAGCTAGGAACTCCCGAGAATCAGCTAGGAACTCCCGAGAAAAACCTAAGACACCTGGATCTCAGTCTTCCCAGAGACACCGAACACTTTCTTCTAAGTCGATCAAAAACAGCTCCCAGCACTCTTTGGGTTCAGAAGTCGAAGGAAATTTTCCTCTTAGAAAAAGAATAAGTCAAGAAGACCCTGATAAACCTGGAAACATCAACACCCAAAAAAGCTACGAAAGCGTTCCTAGAGAAGATGGCATCACTCCTGTGAACTTGAAAAGTATGTACAAGCACGAAGGTGGTGCTTTCTTTAGTCAAACTGGAAGTTCCAAAGAAACTCCTAAGTCCGCTAAGCTGCCCCAAATCACCAAAAAAGGCGTTAAGCCTACTCCACCTACTCAGCAACGTCCTGAACAAGAGATTAAACGACACTTTAGACAAGTTGCTTCTAGAATGAAGAACGATAGCAATTTTTAAACCTAAGTATGACATCATCTTATTATAAATGGAGACATTAAATCAAACTTTTGTGTGGGACACACACTCTTCCAAAGTTTTTTCCGAACCATTTCATAAGCCCAATTTCAGGTGCCCAAGCCACTCACCTATGCAAATAGTTGAGAACAGCCTAAACACTGAGTTCCCTAGGCTCCTTTCTGAGTCCAAGTGGAACATTAAGCTGAAAGAAGTTCTTTACACGGATGCTTCAAAAGCAACTGTAATAGAGCTTTGTGACCATTTAAGTGACGGAAAACTTTATGTTGTGAAAAAAATAATTAAATCCCAAATGAGGGAAAGTGACTTGGAGTCTGCGAAGCACGGCATGATAACTCACAATCAACTCTGGCATCCCAACATTCTTGAGTCTTACGACTTAATAGAAACCAACCAAGAACTGGTGCAGTTGCTAGAGTACCTACCTAAGGCTGACTACTTAACAGAAAAACTCGAAACTATGAACGAGCCTTTCAACACCAAGCCTGACGGTGGAGTGAGCAAACTTAAGTCAATGTGCTTTGACTTACTGCAAGGACTTGCATTCTTGCACTCCCAAAATTTAGTCCACTTAGACATAAAGCCAGGCAATGTGTTGCTGGACAAAAAAGTTCCTCCAAACGAGTTCCCCAGACTTAAAATATGCGATTTTGGACTTTCGAGAAAGTCAGGCAGTTTTACGAAGGGAGCTTGTGGAAGCGATGGGTACATGGCTCCTGAGGTTAAGTCTGGAAAACAAATAACTGGAGTTGCTGACATGTGGAGCTTTGGAATGCTGATTCACAAGCTAGTGGTAGGGTACTTGCCTTGGGTTCTTAAGTGGAGGCCAGGCGAGCCTTTGCCCTGTCACAGCAGGCATTGGAAAAAGTACCAGGGCACAGGTTTGTTTGAACTCATTGAAGCTTGCCTAACTTTGGACCCTTTTGAAAGGATCACAGCTGAGCAAGCCCTTAAGTCCCAGTTCCTAAGTTAAGTGTATAAATGGAGGAAGTAGTTTTATTTGAGTGTTCGAACTACTTTTTAAGGGTACCCAAGTCAGCGATTTTCCAAAACAGAATTGCTATAACTCTGAAGTTGTCACAGAAACTAGAAGTTCCTTGTTACTCTTCAAGTCAAGACAAGAGTCCTAAGTACTTACTGACACTTATAGACTCACCCAACAAAAACCAACTTAAACAGAAGAGTTTTGGAGTGTTTATAATTCCTCAAGGGCAAGAAAGGTCTTGGTCGTTTTCAAGGCTGGAAGGACAACTAGAACTTTTAGAGATGGCAGATACTTCAAGGCTACTGCTTGTGGCTTTGGGACATGGGTTTATGTTTTCTGACTTAGACTCTATCAAAGAGGACCTGAACCAAGTTGCGCTGGCACTCATGCCTCCTGGGTGCAAAACTTCTAAGATCCCTTTTATGACTAATGGACAAATTGGCGAGAAAGTAGTAATATACTTTTCAGACTACATAATCATAGAAGACGTTTTGGAAGATGAAGTGTACCACAGACAACTGCTTTTTGCTGGAAACACCAACTTGGTTCAGTCTGAGATCAGAATAAAAGAAACAGACAACCCAGAAAATCCAGTGTACTCTGAAGGGTCTCCTGCGCTTAAGCAGTGTAACTTTTTGGAGCCTGACTTTTCTTACTTGCCTTTTGAAGTGATGCGTGCACAGTTGCTAACTTTTGCTTTTAGTTTAGACTCAATACTGAACTCAGCTCTTTCTAAAGTGTTGGTGTTTGGAAGTGCAGGGTGTGTGTTGCCAATGTTTTTACACAAATCTTTTAGCAACGCAGTAGTTACAGCAGTCGACATTGACCCTGTTTTGGTGAATTTGGCAGAAGCTTACTTTGGTGCGAAGCAAAGCGAAACTATGAACATAGTAATCGAAGACGCTATGGACTACATAGACAAAGCTGAGACCCAAGACTACATCATTTTTGACATATCTGACGCAAACCAAGTGCTTACTCCGCCTCCCCAGTTTATGAACGTTGAGTACCTTTTTAAACTAAAACAGAAACTTAACGAAGGAGGAGTGCTGTCCATAAACATTATAGGCACAGAATCAGAGATCAGCAGCATGGTTGCTTGTGCCAGACAAGTTTTTAGGTTTGTTTATAAAACTAGGTGCCAAGTAGACACTAACCAAGTTATGTTTTGTTTGGACACAGAAAAACCCATTAAGCAGGTGGAAAAAGACTTAGAAGTACTTAAGCACGGAAAGAAATGGGACTCTACTATGAACCTTGAAGGCTACGCTTCAGGGCTGAAACTAACTGAGTCAGAGAACCCAGCTGCTGCGATTTTACCTAAAAAGAAGAACAAAAGGAGAAAAAAGCGGTAACTTAAATTCTTTCTTGAACCCAGTCAGACACCTGGTTTAGAATGCTATGGGCTTCGTGCTCCAGACAAACAGAGTGTCCAAGGTTTTCTATCCACATTAAAGTTTTGTCTTTTACTTTGATTCTTTCATACATTTGCTTAGCAAAAACTGGATCAGTAACGTCGTCATCAGATCCTTGAACCATCAGACAAGGGCAGTCTATTAAGTGTACGTGATTCGAAATAAACTCGAATCCATAAAGAATAGCGCAAACTGTTCTAGTTGAGATTCCATCATGCTGCATGTAAGGGTCTGAGTCAATGTAATCGTAGGCATCAGCATTTCTAATCATTTGTTTTTTGCCGCCTACGCCCAGCCAAGGCAACACTAGACGCAGAGCAGACAAGAATTTTTTCTTCCACCATCTAACGGGGGGGTTTTCTCTGAAGGCTGGAGACGTCATTACTAGACCTTCAATATTTAACTCTAGTGACACAGACAAGTAAGCAGCTATAGCTCCTCCCATGCTATGACCTCCCAAGAAGATTTTTTGGCCAGGGTTATGAGAAGCAACTAAATTCACGAAGTTTTGTGAGTCCCTGATCAATTCATGGAAGTCATAAATCTGGAACTTTTTTCCATCACTTTTTCCAAAGCCTTTATAGTCAAAGGCATAAACTTGGACTTTGTGCAAAGTAAGCAAGTGCGCAAGGTATCCTAAGTAGTTAGAGTGGGCTCCTAGACCATGCAAAAGAACAGCTGTAGCTTTAGGATTTTCAACAGGGTACTTATAGGTGTGGAGCCTTGTGCCATCTTCAGACTTAAACTCAAAACAGTTTTCTTCAGGATACCTGAACTCCACACCTGGAACTAATCCAATGAATTTATGGTACCAGTTTTCTTCCATTAACTAATTATTCACCTACTAAATGGAATATAACATTCTTCGGTTTAACCAACTTGCTATGAAGAAACTTCGCAGTGACTCCTACGAGTCTGCTTTTAAACTACTTAAAAAAGCAGAGTTAGTGCTTAAAAAGTTTCCAGAAGAAACAAAGCTATGGGCAGTCACTTTGAATAACATTGGGTGCTACTACAAAAAGTTAGCTAAGCCTAAGTTAGCACTGCACTACTTAGAAAAGGCACTAGTACTCGAACTAAAAGACAATGAAGACTCAGTAAACGTTGCTGGAACCCACTTAAACATCTGCGCTATCAGATCCCAACTAGGCGACCACCAACTAGCTTTGGCGCATTCATTGCAAGCTTTGAAAATTCTAACAGAGGAATGTTCATACAAAGCTTCCCTTGTTTCAAGCTTAGCCATTGCGTACAACAATGCTGGCTTAGAAAACGAGTACCTGAACAACTTACAGGATGCTTCTCATATGTTTAAAGCTGGACTTATAGAAGCCTACAGAACTCTGGGCAAAGACCATTTCCTGACAAAGAACTTAACTAGTAACTACTTCAGAATAACTAAAAAGTACCCGAGTTTAAGGTTCAAAAGAAAAAACTTAACTCCTGAACTCCAGGAGAAGTGGCACTTCTCTTCTAAGGAGTCAAAATCTGCTTCTCCAAAAAGAAGGTTTAGAAAACTCTCAGTGCAAGAAAACCATCTAGACCAAAACTCACTTAGGTTCTTAACTGGAGAACGTCTTAAACCCATGACCAAACTGGACCCTTTGAAAAAGCCTTCAGGACTCAGAGCCAGAACTAGTCTCTTCAAGCAACTGGACAAAGGAGTCACTATTATTAAACAACACGAAGAACGCCAAAGAGCTGCTTTAGTAATTCAAAAGCACTACAGACTTTATAAGGCACGCAAAGACCAAAAAAGGTTTGAACAAGACCAAGAAAACTTGCTGGATGAATTTTATAAGTCTAGGTACAACCTTTCACCTATTCCACTTAAAAAGATCTACACTTTAGAAATCAAGCACGCAAAAGCCACTAAAATCCAAGCTGTCTTTAGAGCTTACTTTGCTAAAAGGCACTTTAAAAGACTCAGATCTTCAGCTATAACCATCCAGAAACACGTTAGGAAGTACTTAACCAGAAAGATTTATAGGCTAGTTGTAGAAGCCATCGTTTGCATCCAAAGGAACGCAAAGATTTACCTTTCCAGAAAAGTATTTAAATAGATTTAAGTTAGTCAAAATCAATAGAACCGGCTTCATCAAGCATCTTACAGTACTGTGCTTTGATTTTCTGCAGTTCTTCGTCTTCAGCTTCTATTGAAAGCGAGGTTAACCCTGAAAAGCTATCACTGCGGTTTTTAGCTTGAGGAGGTGGAGACACAGGTCTTCCACACGGGAAAAGTTCGTTTCTTTCTGTTACTTTTAAAGACTCTCTTAGAGGAGAGGAACTACTTGTTCTTTTTTGGTGAGGCAAAATAGCTTTTTGGGGGTTTTGGGAGGTTTTTTTAAAGGGATTCTTTGCAATTAGGTTTGGAGTTTGCTTTGAGAGCTTTTTGATTTCTTTGTTGAAACTGGATTCATCTGTGTTTTTGTATAGCGAAGAAGTGTTGGTAGAGTAAATGTCTTCTTGGTAAGTAGGTGGCACAGCAAACATAAAAGGTAGTTCTACCTTACTAGGGTTGCTTTTTTGCTTACTTGGACTTTTAAATTTCGGAGCTCTGATATGACTGCGCATATTTATATTTCAGAAGCATCTCTGAATTTGTGGCTGGGTGCTAGCTCTAAAGCTTGTACTGATTATTGGTTGTTTTAATATTAAAAACTTGCTTTGAAGTTACTCTGAGATTTAGCATAAAAAGTACTTTCTAGGCACTGCTTATAAATCAACTAAATAAGACCTAAAATGCTTATTGAAATGATATAATTAAATGGTAGAATCAAATCTATCAACTAAGGTTCAGTTGTTTATAAGTGGAAGATCTTTGAAGGACCTGGACTCCTGGAGCAAAAGTGACCCTTACTGCTCTGTGAGTATCTATGACTCAGTCAGAGGGTGTTATGTGGACTTTTCAAGAACTGAA
>PR_CR_10_Liq_1_inCRDRAFT_1000764_pt1 | contig 19452 bp, 8 predicted proteins | sample PRCRCaboRojoPR_3_FD_10241 | JGI IMG/M metagenome (IMG submission 10241)
ACATGGACTTCGTTAAGGGCTTCTTCTTTTTGCTTGCGGTCCATTCGGGACACGTCTATGATTTTCATGATGTAGAGTTTCCTGTCTACAGTGGACTGCACAAGCACTGCATGGCCAAAACTTCCTTTACCTGCAATTTTGACTTTTCGATACTTGTCCATTTTAAATATAAATTGTGTTCTGTTTGAAAACTTAAGAAAATGGGTTGGAAGACTTAGACGCAGTGCCTTGGTTAATAACTTAGTTTAAAATATAAATATGGGTGGCTCAACAAGTAGGTCTAGGAACTCAGTTAGGAACAACGAGCCTGCAAGGCTTGGAAGGTTCACAAAATGCCCTAATTGCAATGGAATATTTTGTTCTGAGACGAGCATAGAAGATTTCAATGCTCATTTGGAGTACTGCAAAAAAGGAACCAAGTCAACTATTTCGCCCTTGGCATGTTTGGAGTCTATGCAAGACAAGTCTTATAACCAGAAAGTGGAGTGGTTCAGGGACTACATAAAGGCCCTGAAAAAATCCACACAGAGAGAAATGGTCAAACTCAGGATAAGTCGTGAGAATTTCTTGTTCGATAGTTTCCACATCCTAAGTCTGAACAGCAAGGACCTCTACAGAGAATTCCACATCAGTTTTGAAGGCGAAATAGGACAGGACGCCGGAGGAATCACTAAGGAGTGGATTACAGAACTAATCAAGTTGTTGTTTAGCGAAGAAATGGGTTTGTTTTGTAGGACAAAAACAGAAAGAGTGAGTTACACCATTGCAGAAAACAAAGAGTGCTACGAACTGTACGAACTTGCTGGCAAAGTCCTAGGCAAAGCTCTTTTTGAAAACATTCCAGTGAACTGTCCGCTCTCTTACGTCTTGTACAAACACATACTGCAAGTGCCAATAAAACTTGCAGACCTGGCCTTCCACGACTCAAGTCTCTACAACTCGCTCAAATTCATAGAAGTCAACACCATCGAAAATGTTTTTTTCGAAAACTTTAACGTGAAACTCGAAAATTCAAACCAAGTTTTTGAACTTTGTGAAGGCGGAAACAAAATACAACTCACTGAAGAAAATAAACTAGAGTACATAAGGCTAAGACTCCAGTTCGAAGCCCACAAAAAAGTAGAAAACTGCCTGGAAAGCTTCTTGAGGGGGCTCTACGCTGTAGTTCCCTTTTACCTAGTAAGGGTTTTCGATCCTGTAGAACTTGAAATCCTGATGTGCGGAAGTCCAGTCATCGACATAGAAGACTGGAAAAAAAACACTGTGTACCGAGGAGCTTTTAAACCAAGTCACGTTGTAATCAAGTGGTTCTGGGAAGTAGTCGAAAGTTTAACCCAAGAACAACTCAGCAACCTTCTCAAGTTTGTCACTGGAAGCGAAAGAGTTCCCATTGAAGGATTCCAGAACCTCAAAACTTTAAGAGGCGACGTTGCCAAGTTCACTATTGAACCCATTAAGCACAAAAAGAACTACCTGCCAAGAGCCCACACTTGCTTCAACAGACTAGACTTGCCTGTTTACAGCAACAAAGCTGACCTAGAAAGATCCCTTAAACTGGTCATCACGCACTTTAACCTTGGGTTTGGGTTTGAATAATGTAAATAATTATGGACACCAGTCTTCTAGTTTACTCACTTCTTTTTGTTGTTCCTTATTTAGCATTTAAAGTCACAAGGATCCTCAGAAAACCCAACTTTGAAGGCAAGACAGTCTGGATTACAGGGGCTTCTTCAGGAATTGGGGAAGCCCTTACTTACGAATTCGTCAAAAGAGGAGCCCAAGTAATCATTTCTGCACGCAACGAAGAGTCTCTGAACAGAGTCAAAAGCAACACTACCCAAAACAAAGTCACAGTTCTGCCTATGGACCTTTCTGACTCAGAAACAGCCCTTGAAAAAGCCAAGCAGGTAACTAAGTCCCATCAAATAGACATTCTAGTTAACAACGCAGGAATCGGACAAAGGTCAACTTTCGTTTCGAGTTTAGACGACTTGTTCATAGAAAAAAGACTCATGGAACTGAACTACTTTTCAGTAGTTGCTTTGACTAAAGCTGTGGCCAAACAAATGATTGAAAAAAGGTCAGGACAAATGGTAGTGATTTCAAGTGTAGCTGGGCTAGTAGGTTCTCCTTGCAGAAGCAGCTACTCAGGTTCCAAGTACGCAATTTCAGGCTTTTACGAGTCAATGAGGAACGAACTCGAGGATTTCAATGTTAACGTGACTACCATATACCCTGGGTACGTCCGGACTGATTTCTCCAAAAACGCTTTGATTGAAGGAGGCCAGACTTACGGACAACAAGACCAAAACCTAGCTAAAGGAATGGACGTTGAGGAATTTGCCACCAAAGCTGTCCACTCAATCTTCCTCAAAAAGAGGGAAGTAGTTATTGCTAGTTTCTTGATTAACTTCGTGATCCAAATGAAGGCTTTTTTCCCAGCCTTGTACTTCTTTTTGCTCAAAAAAGGAACTAAGTCCATCCAAGAAAGTTTAAAAGCCCAAAGAGAAGCCAAAGCATGACTATAAGTAAATATGAAGAGGGAAATAAACTCCAGAGCTGAGCACTTGTGCCAGATTTGTTCCAAGTACTTCCCTGACGAAGAATCCTTCCACAACCACCTAACTGAAGAACTTGCCTCTGTAGCACCAAACACTTTTACCTGTCTGGACTACACATGCTTTCTCTGCAAAAAAACTTTCAAAACTGAAAAAGGACTTAACCAGCACATTGGCAAACTGCACACAAACAAAGTAAAGCCATACAAGTGCAACTACTGTTCTAGAGCTTTTAAAAGCAAACAATTACTTAAAACCCACTGTGAGCAAGTTCATTTTGGCTCCAAAAAAGCAAGATGCCCCTTTTGTTCCAAAGTGCTTTACAACATATACAGGGTTAAAGACCACATAAATAAATGCCTTAGTTAATGTAAATATTAGAACCGCAGTAGGCAGGAAAAGGATTTTCGTGGGAAACCAGATCTGAACACAACTGGTCCAAAAGTCCGTAGCTGACGTGTCTCATGCAAAAGACATGTGTGAATTCCATCTCTTGACCACTCACAGTTTCTTTTTCAACGCACAAAGAGTACTTCTTCAAAATGCTTTCACAAGGACGCAGAAATCTAACTGCCAGACTCAGTGGACTATGCCTTACGTAAATACAGTACCCTAAGCGACTTTCTAAGTCCTCGAGTTTCTGTTTGAGGTAACTTGCTAGTTTTATTCCTTCACAAGCCATCTCTACCTTTTGTTGCTCTGAATACTTGCTGTGGAACTCCCACAAAATCAATGGCGAAATGGCATTTCGGGACCCTGCAAAGGTCGTGTCTTTGGTTCCAATGTACGAAGGTTCAGAAACTGGGTTGACTCTCAACTCATTGCGCATCATAAGCACACCACAAGGCCAAGGCGCTCCTATCCACTTGTGACCACTCGTGACTATTGAGTGCACGTAATTTTCTCTGAAGTCAAAAAAGGGAAAGTCTGGAGGCTCTTTGATCAAGTCCTGATCAATGGCCTTTTCGATGTAAGGAATGTAACTAGCACCTAAAGCACCGTCTATGTGTATCCAATACTTGTTTCTTTGTCCTGATTCAAGCATATTGTGCTTCTTAAGGACCTTAAGAACTGACTCTGAAGCTCTTCGGATTTGGTCGCATGCTCCTTTAAAAGTGGTGCCTAAGTTAAAGTTAAGCACCAAGGGGTGTCCTTTGCTGGCAAAAAACTCGGCCACGATGCACAAAGCCTCAACATTGATTCCTCCACACTCGTAAGAAGGAACAGAAAGAGGCCACTTTTCTCCAAGGGGACATTCGTCTTTGTAGAACTTGTTTCCCACTTCAGACATGGTGCTTAGTTTTATCAAAGAACACGCTTTGAGAATTGAGTAGTGGGTTTCTTGGGAAAACAGAATCACAGGTTCCTTGTAATTATCTTCTTGAATTGGACTAGCCGTTTTTAACAACAAGGGCTTGCCTCCTAGGTATTCTCTGGCGTTGTACAAACTAAAGATATTTCCTTCAGTGGAACCCATAGAAAGCACATATCCCCAGCAAGCAGTAGGATCTTCTGGGTCTAGCTTGGCTTGCCACAAATCTGAGTAGTACTTGAGGACTTCTGTTTCTACTTCTTTAGTGTTCAGTTGGCTGTAACCTAGACAAAAGGGGTCTCCTACGTTGTTCAGCCTTGTGTTGAGGTACTTTGCTACTATGGCGTAGTTTTCATTCACAGTTCCTTGGTACCCCAGGAAGTTTTCCATTGAACCTTTGCATGCTTCATAAAGGCCGGAAATAATTTCTTGTCTTTGGAATTGGGGAACTCCTTGAGAACTGATGTCTAAAGACGAACTAAACCTTCTTAATACTACTCTGAAACTTCTTTTCCTAAGCAGCATTTCTAATTCTTCTATAGAACAATCTAAACATGAAATTTAACTTAGAGTTAAGGCTACTGTGTGGTAATTTCTGGGAACTTCCATACGAAGTCTATTTCCTTAGGTTCAGACTCGTCTAAGCGCAAGGCAACTGCAGAGCAGTTGGAAAGGGCCTCTTTCAAACCAATGTAGTAAGTGAGGGCGCAAACAAGGCCTCCGTGGCTAAAGCAAAGATAAACACCGTCTGCAGAGCAGGAGTCTGCGAAAAAAGACTTGGCTCGAGACATAACCATGGGCCAGCTTTCTCCCTTGGGAGCATGGTACTCGGGGTGGTTGATGAGTCCCTTCATTTCCTGAGTCATGCTGTCGAAGTGCTCTCCTTCGTGTTCTCCGAAGTATATTTCCCTGAGTCTTTCGTCCTGGACTACTGGCCATGAAAACAAAGTAGCGTACTGTGCTGTAATGACTGCCCTTTGCAAGTCTGAGCAGTAAATCCGCTTGAACTGGGGGTAAAACTCGTGCAGTGAAGAGTACAGCAAGTTTGCTTGTTTTTTTCCGTGGTCTGAAATTCTGGAGTCAGTCCACCCAGCAAGAGTCCCTGCTAAGTTGCACATGCTTTCTCCGTGCCTAACCATCACTACGAACTTCCCTTGTTTTTTAAATAAGTTTGATAAGTTTTTGCTTAGAGCTTCCATATATTATCCCACTACAAAAGCTTAGACCCTATTTGGTTGGGTTTCTTCTTTTTAGAACGAACTGGCTTTGTTTTCGACTGTTTCACGGGCTGAACTGCAACTGGGGAAGGAGACCTGGGACGCACTCTTTTTTGTTCGCCTTTGCTTTGCAGACTCTCTATTGCTTCAAACACCAAATTGGCTATGTTTTTTCTGCTTGGGTCTGCTTGGCTTTCCAGAGTTAGGTTTCCTTTAAGCACTGCTCCTGAGATAGGGTACTCCACAAGCAACTTCAGGGTAGTTCCTTCTAAAACTGCTTTAATTGGTTTCTCTGTAATCGCAGTTTTCAGCAACTCAAAGTAAACTCCCCAAGTGTTGTGTTGCGAAGATATTCCTAACTTGGTTTGGTGGGCTAAAAAGTCCTCCATTCCCCAAGTAAGTTGCCAAATCCCATTCACCACGTCAGTTGCTTGGATCTGTAGTTGGTGGTTTCCTGGAATAGGGTTTACCTTTGAAACCCCAAGAACCTTTTCATCACCTAAACTCCCACTAAAACAAACAGAATCGCATATTAGCAATGCTTTCTGGTAATCTCCTACTTCTTCCATTATTAGTTAACTTTAACCTGGGCACTTATCAAGTCCAGCATTTCCTTGATGTAAACTAAGTGTCCTTCCTTGTTGAATATGTTTACTTCTTTTAGTTGGTCAAGTAACTTACTGATACTCGCAAAGCTTTCAAGGCTTTTGTAAAGACTACTGGAGTCCTCACTGACCAAAAACATTCTGTGGACTTCCACATAAGTAGGTTTAAGTTTGTTTTGAATTAACTCAAAGTCTTTCTTCAACTCTTTAAACAAATAAGAGTCAATAGGCAAAGGACTGAATACACTTAAAATGAAGAATGCACTTCTGCATGCTAGTGGAGTGGTTTTCAAAAGCTTAGATTCTAACACTCTGTTTAGTTTCAGAAACAAAACACTAACTCGTGAAATAAGTTTAGAAGAGCAAAACTTGATCCTGGCTCTTTTGATTCCAGCTTTCCCGCACCTTTCAATATACTCTGACTCCTCCGAGCAAATCCACTGGTAAATCTCCTGAGTTCTTGCAGGATCTGAGCTAGGGTTTCTTATTTGTTCTTCTCCGTACAAGTTTTTGTACTCAGGGAACTCCAATTTCTTTAAATACTCCTGATTAGACTTGTTTATAAATTTATTGATTTTGTTTGTACTATCCCAGTAGTTAAATATCAACTCAATTGATAGGCAGTAACTGGCCTTCAACTCAGTTTTGCTTGCTTTAGAGTTTTCTCGGAAGTAGTTCAGAAATAATGGAAACAGTCTGCATATCTTCTCTACAAGCGATTCTTTAACTGGACCACTGTGAAAACCAGCTTCTGGGGAGAAATTCCTGATCAAGTTTCTAGTGGGTTTAGTTAGATAGCACCTATTAAGAGTCTTTAGAACAAACACAATGCAGCTTTTATACAGAAACATCTGCTCCATAAAGTCCAGTTTTGGAAACTGTTCTAGTATATCCATGATCATACTTGCAGTTTCCTTGAAAAACCCTGCTTTTATGTTCACTTTGATGTTGGCCAAGAAAAGCCCAACTGCCCTTTTGAATTCGTAGTTAAAACACCCTTTATGGAATCTGTTGTAGACCGAGTGGATGTACATCATTTCGTATCCACAGAGTTCAAACAACCTATAAGCAACACCCACCAGTTTGTAAGCAACCAGTAACTTTTCACCGTCAAAGAGTTTGTTAGTGAGCTTATTGAAGCATAACCCAGCGTACAGAGATATTGCGTTCTTGGACCTAGCACTAATTTCTGGAGTATAATAAGGAAATTTGCGTTTGAGGTTTACCAGTTTTTGCACGCTTTTTTCTACAGAAGTCTTAAACTCGTCTGTGTCGTATATGCAAAGAAGACTCAAGGAGTGTTTCTTTTTCAACAAAAACAATTCCAGAGGCACCAAAGCCACCATCTGCAGGATTTCTGCCACTAGGTAAGACTGTCCAAAAGTGTTTCCTACTACTTCCAGAGACTCTGGCTGTACTTGGGGCTGTTCCTGTGCTTTTTGGTTTGTGCTCTTAGCTAAATTCATAAGCACTTGGGTAAACTGCTTGCAAAAGGCCATTACCACTACGTCGAAAACAACTAAGTAGTGGTTTTTGCCAACAGAGATAGTTTTGCTCTTTTCGGGAATTTCATGTATGCTTTTCCACAGTTCAGAGGAACTTTTAACTAGCACGTGGGATGCATAAGGCAACACTTTAGTGATGCTGTTTGGAACTATTCGGCTCACCTTCAAAACTCTGAAGATTGAGTCCAGTACGCTTTTGTACTCCTTTTTAGAAGTGCGAGTGCCTTTTCTTTCCAGCATCTTAATCAGTGTCAGGCCGCTAAGCATTAAGTCTTCTTTTTTTTCGGGCTTCATCTCCAACAGTAACTCTTTCAAAGCTGATTCTTTTTTACTCAGTGTCACTAACTGCACCAAAAAAGAAACAGCATCATGGAACTCACAGAAGTTGTCGCTCAAGTCAAGTTCTTCCTTGTAAACTTTGAGTATGGTTTCTTTGCAGAGACTTATGCTGTTCAACAGTTCTTCTCCACCGCTACTTGGATTATCACTGTAGTTCCGCAGAGCTCTATTTCTGAAGTAAGGTTCTGGAAAATCAAAACTTTTCTCTGAGTTTACTTGCAAATACTCTGCTAAGTACCTTTTCAGTCCAGGAGTCTGGATGTCTTGCTTACTAAAACAATTCGACCCAGAAACTTTTATTCCAGGGTTCATGCCTTTGAAGTGGTACTTTAAAGACCGGTAATCAAAAACCATCAAAGAAAATTCAAAGCCTACTGAGTGGTCTAGTTTTTGAATGATTTCTTTCCAGAACCCCAACAAAAGCAAACACTGGAAACCATAGTCAGATATATTGCCTGAAAACCTTTGAACACATTCACGAACTTCCCTCCTGTTAAAACCAGGCTTTTTGGAGCACAGAAGCAAATACTGCTCAAAGAAGTCTAGAAGGCGGTACTCTTTGCAAACTGCAAGTGCAAGTTCCAAATACTTAAACTTTTCAAGACACTCAAGAACAACCAACAAAGTATTTGACTTGGCTTCATCATTGGGGAAGTCTATTCTGTCAGGTCCCTTCGAAAAAGTTTCTCTGATGAAAGTTTCCAGTAGATTGTTTTGGTCAACGTCATACTTTTTAGAGTAAAGTAAGAGGTACCTTCTCATGGACCCTAAAAGGCGGTACTTTCTGCACAGTAAAAAAGTAAGTGTAAAGTACTCAAACTTTTCAAAGTAATCCAAAGCAGTGCACAAAGTGATTGAACTTATCTGGCCGCCAGACAATTTGCTTTCCAAGTCTTCAACCTTATCCAGTTCTTCATAAGAAGAAGACTCATCTAAAAAGGCCTCTTCAATAAACACTTCCAACTTAACAAAGTATTTTCTGATGAACTCTAGCAAGTCAGTTTCTGAGTAGACTGACTTCAGGGATTTTTGCAAACTTACCTTAAGACAGTGCTTTTTGTTCCTTAAGTTTGGATAGTAATCCTCCAAAAACACTAGCACTAGTTCCGAGTCCTGCATCATTACGCACTCAAAAGCCTCATCAAACTCCCTAGCCTTAACAAAGTTGCACTTAGCACACTCAAAACTTTCTAACTCTTTGTACGACTTTGCAGCTTCTAAAAAGCACCCACTAGCCTCAAAAACCTCAGCAGCTTTTAGTTTGTCTCCACCGGAGTAATAGCATTTGCCTGCTTCTTTGAATAATTCTAGTTCTTGAAAGTACTTTCCTGCTTGAATGAATAAGTTAAGGGCTTCTGCTCTTAGGTCAGCAATTCTAGTTTTCTGCTTTGAGTGTATAGAAGTAGTTTCCTCTTCAAGCATACTAGCCATTGACCTTTTGTGATCTGCGTTTTGGGCTAGTAGTTTTGCCTGGGCTGTTTTTTCGAGTCTTTTTTCCTGTGCAAACCCAAAGCACTTTCTGGCTTGTTCGTAAAACTTGTACTTCATGAGTTTAATGCCTTGTTTCTTCCAGCCTTTCCTAGAAGTGTCTGGGTTCAAAAACAAGTCGTCGTACCCCTCAAAACTAACCAAAGAACCCTCTAAAGTCCGACTAACTTCTATCAAGTCGTGGATCCCCCAGAAGTGCTCAAGTGGTTTCCTTTTGGGCAAGTCTGTGTCGAAAAACAGTATTTTCTTCTTGGCCCTCGTGACACAAACGTACAAGTGCTTGAGTTCAGTGCACAAAAGTGAGTACTTAATTTTGTTGAAGTTGGGGGCACTTACTCGACTGGGGTAGTTACTTGTGTCTATCCGCTCTAGGTAGTCCCACATCTTCAACGGCACACTCGAGTCTGCAAAAAAGTTGTAAATAATCACTTCTTCAAATTCAAGTCCTTTGGACTCAAACACACTCAAACAAACTGCGTTTCTCAATACAAGTGGCAGATCATTTTTAGAGGCTTCGTTCCTCACAATCACTGCTTGGTTGCAGCCGAACTCGATTGCTTTGTCTTTCCTGCGTCTGTTCTTCCCCAGGAGAAAGGACTCCAGAGACTCAATGGAGTTAGAATTCAAAACAAAGGGTTTGGGTCCGTCTATGTAACTAACTTCTGGTTGGAAAGAGTCAATAGTCTCCGGAAACAAAGACTGAATCATAACTATTATTGAGTTGGCTAGGTCAAGTATCTTTCCGTGACTTCTGAAGTTCTTGGAAAGTTGGAACATGTCTGGGAACTTGTGGTACTCCCCCAAAAAGAACAGTGTTTTCAAGTCACAAAACCTAAACCCCACTCCTTTCGCAATGGTCTGGGCAGTGTCCCCTGCAAAGAACAAGTGCTGTTCAGTTACACTCATAAGGACCTTAAGTAGGTTGCCTGTACAGTCCTGCACTTCGTCCACCATCAAAAAGTGGATTCTGTTCCCTTTGTACCCAAACCTGTCAAGTTGCAACTTAATGTGTCTCACGAAGTCTTGGAAATCGTAAGCACCAATTCTGTTTTTCCAGTTCTCGTATTCAGTGGAGACTTTGAATATTTGGTGTCTTTCTTCTTCTTGCAAAAGGGACTTTTTCAAGCCAATTGAAATGTACTTGCTTTCCACTTCTTTGGAAGTAATACTTGTATTTGGCATGTCGGGGTTGCCTTTGATGTTGGCTTGGATTTCTGTCCACACCGTCAAAGCTGACAAATGGGTTTTCATCTTGATCTTAGGCCAAAAGTTCTTTAAAAAGTACTCAAAGTCCACTTCAAAACAAAGTTCACTTGAAACTCTTCCATTGTCTAAGTTAACTTTGTTAACGTACATCAGTCCTTTTTCCTGATTGTTGTAGTCCAGGTTTACTTGCTTCCTTGGTGGTTCTGCTTCGAAAAACCTTAGTTCAAGGGTTTTGTCAATCATCTTCAATAGTTTCTTCACAGACACAAAAAGGGGAAACTCAGCACTTTCCAAGTCAAGTTCAAAGCCAGAATCGTACTGCTCGTAGTCTTCTATTTCATGGTCTAATTCCTCTTCTATAACTATTTCCTGGCCTTTGCACTTGTTTAAAAAGTTTTCTTTTAGTCTTTTGTAATAGGCTTCCACTTCCCTGCTAAGCACTGGACTTAGGGTTGTAAACACACTATGAAGACACAACTTCCTGTCAAAACCCTCACTCCGAGTGTCGGTTAGTACATTCCTGTCCAGTTTCTGAATTCTGCACTGAACTCGGTACAGGTACTCAGCAGCAAACAGTCTTAGAACTGCACAAGTAGTTTTTCCTGTGCCAGACCTCCCAATAGCCATTACGTTGCCAGGAGTGCTTATTAATTGCTTTTCTTCTTCAGTCAAACTTATGTTGAAGCCTGGAATTTTACCGAGTAGAGAAATAAACCTGCTGCAGCTTTCAAAGTCAATTAAAGACCCTAACAACTTGTTGTTTACTGAACTAGATATCCCAGTCTCCTGGACTCCAACAACTGAATCTTTATGAACCCACCTTCCACAGTCAAAAACTATCTGCTCCGACTGGGCTTCGGAAATGTAGATTTTACTTAACTCATAAGGAACCAGAACTCCCTTTTTGGATCTTATTGCATAGTTTTCTTTTAAGTCGTGAGTCCTTTTGGCGTCTTCCGAAAGTATGAACTGATCTGGGTACGGTTCTATGCTTCTGACGTATTCTTGAATTTGACTCTCAGCTTCAGAAGCATGGCAAAAGTTAACTACTTTCAAGTGGTGGGAGTAGCTGTACCCACAAACTTTACTGCTACTGACTGAAGGAAACCGGTTAATTTCAGTGCAAACTAAAATTACCAACTCAGAGTCAACTTCGCTTGAAAAAAAACCCATTTTAGCACACGGACCTTCTTTATGCCTTTTCCAGTTACTGAAAAGCCCCAAGCCCAGCTCTATTACTTTCCTAAGAATGCTTTTCCTAACTAGAGTATTTGCTTGGCTGAAGCTGCAAATAGCTTCGTTGGAGTAATAAACACTCCATAAAAAATTTAAGTTCTTGTAGATGTTGAAGTTCTTGAACAATTCTTGGGTGATCTCCTCACTACTTTCGCAGAGACTGAAGCTCCCGTCTAGCTTCTGGTAGAGAACTCTAGTTTGGACTGAAATCCACTTCAGGTATACTTCAGTGTAATTTCCCAACAAAGTTGAAAGTTCAGGGTCTTCAAAGGGGTTCCTTTGCAACTTCTCCTTCAGCAAGTTAGCATTGCACTTAAGCTTCGACACAGCTAATTCAATATTTTCGTGCATTTATAATCAACCAAATAGATCCCTGCATTTGAATTAATGGTTATTTTCTTTAAATTAAAATCTAGATGAGGCATGCCTAGCTCTTGCTTGCTGCTCAATTAAGTTGGTGGAGGATGGTGGAGTGTCCAGGACTATTCTCGACTTATTTAAGTTGGAATAACCTTCAGGTGCTGGAGTGTCTAGGACTATTCTTGACTTTGGTAAATTGGAACGACTTCCAGAAGCTTTTCCCTTCACAATCCGGTACAAAGTCACACAAAAAATAACTACTGATGCCACTACTTGGATAAACACTAAAAACATGCCGCAGTAAATCACTGAGAACTCAAATCTGTGATCGTAAGTCCCTTCTTCGTCTACTATGAAGTAAATAATGCACCCAAATATACCTGCAATCCCCAGTTCAGTCACGCTGTTCACAGCCTGCAGGAACTTGTCACTGAAAGGTGCAAAGGACACAAAATAGACAAAGAACATAGTCATTAGAACAGCATCAATAATCCCTTGGGGTAAACTAAAACTTCCCAGAAGCATAACACTCAGGGAATAAAGTAGTCTTCTTACCAAGAACACCACGTAGAAGTACTTTGCTGATGGCTTGAGTTTCAGTTCGTAGTAAAGGGAGCCCCAAACTTTGTAGAATGGCTTGTCTTCTACGTCCTGAATTCTTTTAGAGTACTCAGTCAGGAATTTCCAACCCAACAAGGGAGTCAGTAGGACCGAAGTAGAACCAACTAAAGCTACCATAGAGTTAAAAATAGGCGTAAAGTTCCTTTCTCCAATTGAGTAGATCTGGATCAGTGAAGCCATGCACACTTCCAAATAAGCCTCTATCCAGAACCTAATGAAAACTCCGAACTTGTACTCTTTGTGCATTTTAGTAAGTTTATTTCCAAAGCTCCCAGAAAACAACTTCGAGCCCAAAAAGATAAAGGGCCAAATTAGCATGATCAGTACTAAAATAGTAAGTTCTTGACCCATGTTAGTCAAAAAAAGCGCGTTATCAAACCCATACTCTCTGGACCTAGAGTGGTTGTTGTAGTAGTCTCCAAATACCCACTCAAACACGTTGGGAATAAGCACAAGCAAGTTAAGGCCTTTAAAAAACCCTATGAGTCTTGGAGTTAGTCGGTTGTTGGTGATTGGAATGTACATCAGAATTTGCAAAATATTGACTAAAGACCAAAATGTGGAAGCATTAAAGTTCAGAATGTTTGCTGTTGCTGATATACCTAATGCAATACCAACTAGTATTTGGGTTATTTCTTTAGTTCGGTCTTCAATTTCTTGGTCGGGGTCGTATTCTGTCAAGTAGCCCTTCACAGTTTCGTTGAAAAGTAGGTCATTGTCCGTACTTAGAATCACTTGTTCAAAAGTAACTGTAATTTCTTGCTTTTCTTCTACCTTTTCTTCGATTTTTGGTTTAATAATGAAGCTGGTGTTGCTCACTAGAGTCTTCACTGAAAAATCAACACTAGGCTTGTAGTTCTCTATGTCCACTGAAACTTTGGTTTCGTTAAGCCTTTCAGTAAGGTTTTTGGTAAAGTTCAAATACAGAATATTATCTTCATCAACCACCAAACTTGCATAGAAATAATTCGGCATACATTGACCTGAACCTTCTGAGTAGCCAGGATTGCATACGCAAACATCCTCGGACTTAAAAGAAGCATTTTTTACGCACTCAGTGCAGTCAGAATAGGTAGTGCACGCCTTACACAAACTCTTGCACTTTGCACAGCGGTTGTCTAGGTTGGCATAATAACCCTCTTCACAAGGCCTGCAGAACCCATCCTCCAAAGCCATTCCTTTGCAAGAAGTGCACTGACTTTCCAAAGGACCAGAACAAGTTTTGCAGGACTCGTGGCACTTACTGCAGACACTTTTTTGCATGTTTTCGCAGTCAGGAATACACTCCATATAGTACCCAGCTTCACATACACACTCTGAGTCCTGCAGGTTAGAATTGCTAGGACATACACAGTCCCCGAACGATCCTATGTAAGAGTACTCTGGAACGCATTCTACACAGTTTAGTTCTCCTGGAGAACACTGTTTGCATTCCATGTTGCAAGGCTGGCAGTCTATTCCTGAAGGATCAGCATTGTAAAAGCCCTCTTTGCACACACAAATAGAGTCAACTTCTTCTTGGTTCAGAGAAGAGTCACAGGGAATGCAAGTGAGCTGCTGAGGATCTAACCCAAGCCCTCCAGAGCACTTACAAGGAGGCCCAGTTATTCCAGCGATGCAATTTAAACAATCACCCTCCAAGTACCCAGTGCACTTGTAACAAAGGTTGTTTTCGCAAAGGTTGCAAGTCTCCTTCCTTACGCACCCCTGAGTGCAAGATAAGTCACAGTCCTCGCAAGAGTTTCCAGTCCAAAACTGGTCAATGGAACACACAGGAAGGCACTTGTTGTTGTTTTCAACAGGACAAAAGGAACAGGAGTCGCAAGTAGTTTCCAAAAGACTCAGAAGGTCTCTAGGGGAGTTATACACCCTCATTTCCCAAATGAACCCTTTAAAGAAGTCCTCAAATACTCCCATAGCAGACTGTCTAGCTCCAATTGAAGCGTAAAAGTCGGTGCTAAGTTCTTTGTAAAAGGTACCCCCGAAGTTGCTGAATCCACACAAAGTGTTGTTGACGTACATCTCTAACTTATAGTTTGAATCCGAATCAATAAACAACCTTACCCCAAGGAAGTTCCAGCCAGTTGCCAAGTCAACTGAGCCAGAAAGGGTTTCGGTGCTTGAAACCTTTATGTCAATACTAGGCTGTCCATAGTACATCCAGAGTCTAAGGTTATTGTCAAAGCTTGAGTCATCTTGTTTTGCAAAGATAGTTGAAGTGGGGTTCAAGGGAAATAGCCAAAAAGTAATTGCAAACTGCGGAGCTATCACTAGCTTGGGGTCTGTTGTTGAGCCGTAAGGAGGCAACTGCATCACAGAGGACCCTGTAAAGTAGTAGCCTCTGTGCCTTGCAGCCCAAGGGTCCTCTGTTGTATAAGTAGGGTAAAAGTTATTGTCCTTTCCAGTTAAAACTGGAATTGCACTTCGAGTGTCCTCCACAACGTCCTCTATTCTTTCAGGTTTCAGTTGGAACACAAAGTCATCCACCAAGACGCAGGTTTTGGTCAATTTATTGTACCCAGTAGGACAGAATGAGTTGCACACATTGTTAGTTAAGTAGTAGCCACTAGAGCATTCAGTGCATTTATCTATTTCATGAGAACTGCACCGGTCACAGTTGTCTGTGCAGTCATGACACTCTTTATCACTTGGTTCTTTGTAGTACGTTATCTTGCACTCACATTTATCCCCTACTGTTTTAGCATTTTTTTTGCAGCCACTACACACCTTTGCACCGCAAGTAGTGCATGCTCTGTCTTCAATAGGGTCTGTGTAGTAACTGAAGTAATTGCATTCATCACAAAGGTCATCGTCACACAAGTCACAGTTCTCAGGTCTTACGCAGCCTTTATTACACCCAGACTTGCAAGGAGAACAACCTGTTCCGTCGGGGTAGTGGTCAAATTCGCAGTAACTAGGACAAATAAGCTCAGTAGGACAGAACCCGGAGCACTCAGATGGACACCCTGTTGTTGCGAAATCGTCCATTCCATGAATATTGTATATCTTAAAACTCCACAAAAATCCTTCAAATGAGTCACCACTAGTTCCCCCAATTCTTAAAGGATGGCTGGTGTCCTTTTTGTCGATGAAAAAGGTTGCTACCAATGTTTCATAGTCATCTTCTTGGCTGTTGTTGACTTTAAGGACTACTTTTGTTTTGCCAGTCCCAAGAATCTCTGTAGAAACAGAAAAGTAAGTCCAAACGTCCATAAAGTCCGAAGTACTTGTTAGAGAGACTATTTCCGACTTAGTTTCCACTTTGGCTACCAAGTTGCCTGAGTTGAAATGGAGTATAGAGTGGGTGTACCCCTTGTCCAGCAGAATTCCATTGTTTTCTTTAAGTCTTATCCAGCCCACTACAGTAAACTGGGGCCCCATCGTTAAGTTCTGACTAGCGTAGGAGTTTTTGGTAAAATAGTAGCCCCTTAACTTCATTGCATGGGGGTCTCCGTTATTGCCCCTATTCCATTGGCAAAAGTCCTTTCCAAAGTTAAGTGCACCATTCACTTTGATGTAGTTGTTGAACGCAGCTTCCAGTGAAAGTCTGCTTCCAACTATAACTCCGCCGTCTTTGTACTGACACTCTCTGTCTGGAACGTTAAGTTTCATTCCTGTAGGGCATTCCTCCACACACATCATTCCGTATACTAGAAAGTAGCCTCCCATACATGAAATGCATTCGTTATACTCAGTTCCGTTACATTTTTTGCAGCCTTCATAGCAGTTATTGCAATTTGAGTGAGTTTCTGCGCAACTGTATTGACCAGGACTACTACTACAGGCTTGTATAGTGCTTGAGCAAGATGGAATCCCTGTCGAAGGAGTGCAGGAAATACAGCTATTACATCCTGGGTCGAATTCATCGTAATTGCAGGTGTTTGGAGGACTAGGAGGAATCGTTTCTGTTGAAATGTCGATTTCATTTTGCCAAAGCTTGATGTTGTAGATCATGCCCTCTCCAGCAAACCCTCCGACTTGAAAGTGGAAGAACTTTTGATGCCTAAAGATCATGTCCTCTTTAGTTATTGAATTTTCAAGACTTGCAGCCTTATACGCTTTCAAGGTGGTGTCGAAGGAAAACTTGCAACTAAAACCTATTTCAGTCCAAGTTTTATGGGGAACTGAATTAGAGATTTGCACTGACTCATAACTCAAAAACACATTCTGGAGCTCCAATGTCATTCCAGAATCGTCTATGAGCAACTGGGACTCCTTTTTGACTATAGCTCCAGAAATATGGTAAACCCACATTCTAATGGTAAAAGTGTGATACAAGTAAACTTGCTTCACTGACCTCAAAAACCTGTCATGGTTGTAGTAGACTCCTCTCCCCTGCAAAGGAATCACATCATCATCTTCAGGATTGTTTGGGTGGTAAGTGTCAGGGTCTACTCCACTTTGGAAAAGGTGCTTGTATGAGGAATAGTCTTGATCAAAATTCACATTCATAACTGGGGTGTCCGGAAGTGAGTCCATGTGAGTGCCGCAGTCTAGCCCATAAGGACAGTCGAACATGCAAATTCCTTGAACCGTGACCCCAGACTCACACTCACCTTGCTTGCAGATCCAAGGGTCTTCGTGTTCTTCATTACACTCATAGTCTTGGAAAATGCAAGAACCATCAAATAAGTCTTCAGAAATGCCCATTGATTCTCCATCTAAGTGAGAATTTCTAAGTATAACCCTGTATAAATGGCCTTTGAAGGAAGAAGTATCCTTTTTGCCAATTATCCATCTCAAGGGTGTAGAAAGGCCATACTGGAAAGTCAGCCAGCAGTCTTGTATAGTAGTTGCATTTATAAGGTTTCCATTTACCAAGCCCCTCAAAGTGCATGTGCTAGGGTCATCTTGGCTGATTTCAACGTTAACCTTGTGCCACTCTCTTTTTTTGACTTTTTCAATGTTCAGATACCTACTCTTGTAGCTTCCATCAACAGTGCTGGTGTACATAGTTGTAGCAGTCCAATTTCTATTATTTGCCATCTCAACTTTGTAATGAAAGACTGAATCTTGCATAGTCGCAATTCTACCTTCTTCTTGAGGCCTTACCCAGTAAATCAAGACATTGTTTAATCCAGGCACAAACTCTTGCTCCGAAGTGAATGAAGAATCATCCACAAAGTAGTATCCTCTTTCCTTGGTAGGGCTGGGGTCAGTCCTAGAAATCACTCCTGAGCCTGTGAAATCTGTGGTTTGCTCGAAGCCGTCTATGGCCTTGACTTGTATGTCCTTGTTTTGGTAAAACTTCACGTCGAATACGTCAGATGTCCCTGTAGAGCATGAGTTGCAAGAAGATGTCCCTGTAGTGCACCCATCAGGACACATTTTCAAGCAGACGTTTCCTAGCAGATAATACCCAGGATGGCAACTAGTGCAAGGATCTGTCCCGCTAGAGCAGAAAGGATAGGAATATCCTAACGTCACAAATAAAAAGAACCATGGGAAATACTTCACCAACATTTTATTATATAGGCCACTAACTTGGTCTTTTTCTACCAAGAAGCAAGAAACCTTAAAGATTTGGATCAAAAACAAAACCACGCCTTTCTCGTTTTCAAATGGAAACGCTCTTTAAAACCTTGGTCTGGGAGTCTGTGTTCCTAATATTTCTTAGAACTTTAATGAGTTGTTAGTTGAAATTAAATTACCAAACAGCAATGCAGTATTTTGAGCACTCTGGATTTAAACGCCTTAAATAAATTATCCATTTCTACTACGTCCAATTCAAAAGTCACAGACTGGATGAATTGCTGCGATCCACAGATGGAGAGCAGGACACAGCGACGCAAGAAGCACACGCTTCATCAAGTCATGGAGCCAGACTCCAACTGCAACTGGTGTAAACAAGAAGAGACAGTCGAGTAAATCCTGAAATACCGCCAAAAAAACAGAATCCCAAGAGAAAAACTGAGGACAATCGCGAGAAAACACTTCGAACCAAAGGAATCACTTATCTACCAATTAGTACTAAAGTCAGACAACTACAAGACAAAAGAAAAAACTAGACAGAGAAATCAAGAACTACGTCAACATCATCATAAAAACCAGAAAAACCCGCAAGAAGAAGCACAAGAAGAAAACGAAACAAAGACTCAACTCAAGGAGAAACACGAAAAATAAAAAGAACAGAAGACCAGAAACCAACCAAAAAACACAAGAAAAACCACCCAGTAGAGGCCTAGGCGGCTTGAATTAGCTGAAATAAATAAATAAACAAATTATGAGTTTCCCAGAGGCCCGAGGGCTAGATAACGTAATAAATAAATAAAAATAAATTATGAGTCTAAATTCCAGAAGATGATACTTACCAAATGAAAAGGGTTTCTAGGACTGACAGAAAGGATATTATAACGAGAGTTGGTCCCTTATAAGTCACTTTTAATCGGAATTCCCTGAGTGTCTAAGAATTACTTTAAAGAAACTGGACTCTGAATTCTTAAAGCAGTCAACTAATTGAGTTCTAGGTGTGTTAAGCATTGCTTGTATTTCCGATGCTTAATTAACTATGCCCAATGTCTAGATTCTAACGCTAGAATGTTTAATGACACTACACAGTTGTTTCAGGAACAGCATTCTGATAAACTCATAAACAATAGCTAGACATTCTCTTAATTGAGTAACCGAAGCAAGAGTAACTAAACTCCCATATGAATTAGTTAAATCTTAAGTTCCTTGAATTATAGTTCCTTTTTCTGGTACTACCTGATAAATGGAACCTAGGCTGATTGTAAGTGGGAGTGCTGACAAGACTGTCAGATTTTGGAGGGAATCAAAGAAACTTTTCACCTTCAGAGAAGTGGGTAACCTGAGACCCATTCTCGAGGTGCTTAAGTTCCTGAGTTCTGAGGAGGTCATTGGAATTGCAAGGGTCAACAAGCAATTCTATGAAGCCTCCTTCCACTCTGAAGTGCTGAAGCCTGGGTTGATACAGACTAAAGTTCTGGAGGGTCATATTGGATGTATCTACTCAGTTGCTGTGTCTCTGAAGAAAGGGACACTAGT
>PR_CR_10_Liq_1_inCRDRAFT_1000766_pt1 | contig 19411 bp, 24 predicted proteins | sample PRCRCaboRojoPR_3_FD_10241 | JGI IMG/M metagenome (IMG submission 10241)
CCAGATGCCCCCGCCATTACAGGCATTGAGCAGGAGATCGGCTTGCTGGCGCCGATTCGTGCCCAAGCCGATATCGTCATCGACACGAGCGAGTTGAGCCCGCATGACCTCAAGGCGGCTCTGGCCGAGTGGTTCTCGGATGACCGGGCATCGACGATGGGGGTCACTCTGCACTCGTTTTCCTACAAGAGGGGCCTGCCCAAGGGCGTCGACATGATGTTCGATTGCCGTTTCCTGCACAATCCACACTGGGATCCCGCCCTGAGGCCGCTCAACGGGCTTGAAAAGGCGGTCCAGGCCCATGTCGAGCAGGATCCCCGCTTTGCCGGGTTTACCGGCCAGGTGCAGGCGCTGTTACTGGATCTGTTGCCGGCCTTCCGAAAAGAGGGCAAGGCCCATCTTTCCGTCGGCTTCGGATGTACCGGAGGGCAACACCGTTCGGTCGTCGTCACCGAAACCGTGGCCCGGGGGCTTGCAGAGGCGGGGTGGCAGGTGTCTATAAGGCACGGGGAACAAGATCGCTGGGGTCGCGGGGCGACCAAACGGGACAGGCAGGCGTGATCGGGATCGTTATCGTGGCGCATGGGGGATTGGCAGCGGAATATCTTTCCGCGGTCGAACATGTCGTGGGCCGTCAGCCCGGCATCCGCGCCATCGCGATCGAGGCCGAGGTCGACCGGTCGGCCAAGCAGGAAGAGATCTGCACAGCCGCGGATGCCGTCGATAGCGGCGATGGCGTCGTGATCGTGACCGACATGTTTGGTGGATCGCCTTCCAACCTGTCATTGCGCGCCTGCAGCCCGGAGAATCGCCGCATCATCTATGGGGCCAATCTGCCCATGCTGGTGAAACTGGCCAAGTCGCGCCGCAAGCCGGTTCCCGTCGCGGTGGAGGACGCACTTGCCGCGGGCCGAAAATACATCAACAGCCATTCCGTCGGGCTGGACTAGGGAGAGGGCCCATGGCGCATCGCAACCTGGAGATCGTCAATATCAAGGGGCTGCACGCCCGCGCCTCGGCCAAGTTCGCCGAAACCGTCGAGCAGTTCGACGCCGAGGCCGAGGTGACCAAGGATGGGCTGTCCGCCGCAGGCGACAGCATCATGGGGCTTTTGATGTTGGCAGCATCCAAGGGAACCTTTATTGAGGTCGAAACCACGGGCGCGCAGGCCGAAGAACTTGCTGCGGCGCTCGAGGCGCTGGTGGCAGACAAGTTCGGCGAAGGGGACTGAATCCCGACCGCATCTCGAACGAGGGAAATTCACGTTTGACGGAAACGTCTTCCAGAAACCTGCACGACGCGCAGGGCCGTGGCGCTCCGAAGATCTATGATCGCCGGAGCCTGACCTATTCCGATACCTTCGACAGCGTGCTGCTGCGGCTGCTCATCAAATCCATGGAATGGTGTACCGGCAAGATCGAGGTGATCCGTCGCATCCGCCGCTTCGAAAGCCGCGACATTCCCAAGGGACAGGCCTTTTGGCCGGCCACGATGGAGATCATGGGGATCGACATTCAGACCCCGGAACACCAGCTCGATCGGATTCCCGAAAGCGGGCCGGTCATCCTCGTGGCCAACCACCCGCACGGCCTGATCGATGGCATGGTGCTGGCCGACGTGGTGGGACGGCGGCGCAACGATTACCGCATTCTCACCCGGGCCTTGCTGACCGGCATCGACGAAAGCGCGGCCAGCTACATGATCCCCGTGCCATTCCCGCACGAGGCCGACGCCCAGAAACAAATGATCGAGATGCGCGCCAAGGCGATGGATCATCTGGACAAGGACGGGCTGATCGCGCTGTTCCCGTCAGGCGTGGTGGCGCAGGCCGAAACCATGTTCGGCCCTGCGATCGAGGCGGAATGGAATGTCTTTACGGCCAAGATGATCCGCCGGTCGGGGGCGACCGTGGTGCCCTGCTATTTCCCGGGGTCGAATTCCCGTGCATACCAGATTGCCGCCAATGTCTCGCCGATCCTGCGGCAGGGCTTGTTGATCCATGAGGTCGTCCATGCCTTCGACAAACCCCAGGCCCCGGTGATCGGCAAGCCGATCTCGCCCGAGATGGCTGCGGAGAAAGGTCGGGACCCGCGCGGGTTCATGTCATGGCTGCGCCAGCACACGATTGCGCTGGGCGAGGATCCCGATCGCGACCCGGCGGCCTAGCGGGTCGGCACCGGCGTCTCGCCACGGTAATCGTAAAAGCCACGCTCGGTCTTGCGGCCCAGCCACCCGGCCTCGACATATTTCGTCAGAAGCGGGCAGGGGCGATACTTGGTATCCGCCAACCCGTCATGCAGCACGTTCATGATGGCCAGGCAGGTATCCAGACCGATGAAATCGGCCAGTTCCAGCGGCCCCATCGGATGGTTGGCCCCCAGTTTCAGCGAGGTGTCGATTGACTGGACGCTGCCCACGCCCTCGTAAAGCGCATAGACCGCCTCGTTGATCATCGGCATCAGGATGCGGTTGACGATGAATGCGGGAAAATCCTCGGCCGTGGCGGCCGTCTTGCCCAGCCGTTCGACCACGCCATAGCAGGCGTCGAACGTGTCCTTGTCCGTGGCGATGCCGCGGATCAGCTCGACCAGCTGCATGACAGGCACCGGATTCATGAAGTGGAAGCCCATGAATTTCTCGGGCCGGTCGGTGCGACTTGCCAGGCGGGTGATCGAAATCGACGAGGTGTTGGAGGTCAGGATCGTGTCCGGCGTCAGGTGCGGCAGTAGATCCTCGAAGATCGCTTGCTTGACGGTTTCCCGTTCTGTTGCGGCCTCGATGACCAGGTCCGTGGGGCCAAGATCGGTCAGGGTCTGGGTTGTGCCGATCCGCGCCATCGCCTCTGCTTTCTGGGCTTCGGTGATCACCTCCCGGCTGACCTGGCGGTCGAGGTTCTTGCCGATCGTGGCCATGGCCTTGTCGATGGCATTCTGGTCGATGTCGTTGAGCAGCACCTCGTAGCCTGCCACGGCGCAGACATGAGCGATCCCGTTGCCCATCTGCCCGGCCCCGACGACGCCAATCCGTTCAATAGCCATACGCTCGATCCCTGATCCTGTTCGTTGCCGATACCCTATGCCCCGTTCGGGTCCGGCTCAAGGTGCCGCGATGCAGAAAGACGGATCGTCAGGATTTGAGACGAAATAGCGGTTTAAGGCTGCTGAAAGGGAATCGGCGGAAATTGGGCCTTGGTGAGACAAGACATGGTGGTGGGACCTATGACACTTCACGTGAGATCCGTGCGCAATGCGCGCCTGACAACCTGCAATTACGGCCTTTCGCGGGTGGCCTTCCGGGGCCCGCGGCGCCCAACCGACGGGGCCTATGTGGCCTGTATCGGTAGCAGCGAAACCTTTGCCCGCAACGTGACCCAGCCCTTTCCGAACCTTCTGGAGGATCGAACCGGCACGGTCTGTATAAATCTGGGTCAGCAAATGGCCGGGCCTGATCTGTTCTTGCAGGATGAAGCCGTGCGCGCCCTCATTCACGATGCCTCCGCGATGGTGTTGCAGGTGATGGGTGCGGCCAATCTCAGCAACCGGTTCTACAAGGTGCATCCGCGCCGGAATGACCGGTTCATCGCCCCCAAGCCCGCGTTGCGACAGCTTTACCCGGACGTCGATTTCACGGATGTCGCCTTTACCGGCCATCTCTTGACCAAACTGGTCGAGAAAGACCCTGTCCGGTTTTCGCAAGTGCGGGCCGTTCTGCAGCGCAGCTGGATTCGGCGCATGCGGCAATTGGTTGGCCTGGCCAAGGGGCCTGTTCATCTGCTCTGGTTCGCCCCGCGCGACCCTCGGTCCCCAGCGGTCGACGGGCACGACCCGAACCTGGTCACGCCAAAGATGCTGGGCGCACTGGAAGAGGCCGGGGCGAAACTGACGACTGTCATTTACCAGGGCCGCCCCGGTGCGTTGCCGCAATCGCCCGATGCCGACGACCACCGTCGCGTTGCATCGGCACTGTCCAAGGCAATGGGGCGGGGCCTCAAATGAAAAGGCCCGCCGGTTTGGCGGGCCTTACAGTCATATTCTCAGTGGGCTCAGCCAAGCTTCTCGGTGAGTTCCGGAACGGCCTCGAAGAGGTCCGCAACGAGGCCGTAATCGGCGACCTGGAAGATCGGCGCTTCTTCGTCCTTGTTGATCGCAACGATCACCTTGGAGTCCTTCATGCCGGCCAGGTGCTGGATCGCACCCGAGATGCCCACGGCGATATAAAGGTCCGGGGCGACGACCTTGCCGGTCTGGCCCACCTGCCAGTCGTTGGGGGCAAAGCCCGAGTCGACCGCGGCGCGCGATGCGCCCACGGCTGCGCCCAGCTTGTCGGCCAGTTTCTCGATCAGGGCGAAGTCGTCCTCAGAGCCGACACCGCGCCCACCGGACACGACAACACCGGCCGAGGTCAGTTCCGGGCGATCGCTTTCTGCGACCTTGTCCTCGACCCATTCCGACAGGCCTTCGGAGCCGGGCACAGCCACGGTCTCGACCGGGGCCGCGCCGCCTTCACCGGCGGCGTCAAAGGTCGAGGTGCGGAAGGTGACGACCTTCTTGGAATCGGACGACTTCACCGTCTGGATCGCGTTGCCCGCGTAGATGGGGCGTTCGAACGTGTCGGCATCGACCACGGCGGAAGCATCCGAGATCACCATGACGTCCAGCAGCGCGGCCACGCGCGGCATCACGTTCTTGGCATCCGTGGTGGCCGGGGCGGTGATGTGGTCGTAGTCACCGGCGAGCGAGACGATCAGACCGGCAGTGGATTCGGCCAAGCGATGGCCCAGGCTGTCATCCTCGGCCACCAGGACCTTGGAAACACCGTCGATCTTGGCGGCGGCGTCGCCCGCAGCGGCGGCAGACCCGCCCGCGCACAGCACGGTCACGTCACCCAGTTGCTTGGCAGCGGTCACCGCCTTGGCGGTGGCATCCATAGCCAATTCGCCGTCATTGACTTCGGCAAGCAGCAGAACAGCCATCACACGACCCCCTTCTCTTTGAGTTTCTCGACCAGTTCGTCGACCGAGCCGACGATCTCGCCAGCCTGGCGCGCTTCGGGTTCGGACGTCGAGACGATGGACAGGCGCGGGGTGACATCGACGCCGTAATCCTCGGCGGTCTTCTCATCCAGCGGCTTCTTCTTGGCCTTCATGATGTTGGGCAGCGACGCATAGCGCGGCTCGTTCAGGCGCAGGTCCACGGTGACGATGGTCGGCATCTTGACCTTGATGGTCTGAAGCCCGCCATCGACCTCGCGAGTCACCACGGCGCTGTCGCCGTCCACGTCCAGAGCGCTGGCAAAGGTGCCCTGGGACCAGCCCAGCAGCGCCGACAGCATCTGGCCGGTGGCGTTCATGTCGTTGTCGATCGCCTGCTTGCCCGCGATGACCAGACCGGGCTGCTCTTCCTCGACGACCTTGGCAAGGATCTTGGCGACGGCCAGCGGCTCGATGTCCTGGTGGACGTCCTCGGCGGCCACGACCAGGATCGCCCGGTCGGCCCCCATGGCCAGCGCGGTGCGCAGGGTTTCCTGGGCCTGTTTCACGCCGATGGATACAGCCACGACCTCATCGGCCTTGCCGGCCTCTTTCAGGCGGATCGCCTCTTCGACCGCGATTTCGTCGAACGGGTTCATCGACATCTTGACGTTGGCGAGATCGACCCCGGAACCATCCGCCTTGACGCGGACCTTCACGTTGTAATCGATCACGCGTTTGACGGGCACGAGCACCTTCATCAGCGTAAATCTCCCTATGGATTCCTAATCTCGACGGTGTTGGTAGCGCGGGCGCGGGCCGTGCGACAGTGCAAAATCGTCACGTTAGCGCCAACCTACGCCGCGTTCTTTCGAAACCGGGCCGCCGAGCGCCGCTCGTTGCCGCCATGCCGGGCGGCAACATCGCCCCGCCCGCCGTCCCGTGCACGGATCAGCGGTTGGCACCCGGCTGCCAGAGAACGTCGTCGTGGCCGTCATTGTTCGCGATGCGTGCGGCTACGAAGAACCAGTCGCTGAGGCGGTTGAGGTATTTCACCGCCGCAGGGTTCACGGTTTCCATCGTCGCCAATTCCACCGCCAGCCGTTCGGCCCGGCGCGATACCGTGCGGCAGACATGAAGGTGGGCGGCCAGGGCGGAGCCTCCGGGCAGGATGAAGCTGCGCAGGGGCTGCAACTTGCCGTTCATCGTATCGATTTCGGCCTCCAGCCGTGTGACCTGGCTGTCCGACACCCGCAGGGGCGGGTATTCGGCTTCGGCGTCCTTTTCCATGTCGGGACGGCACAGGTCGGCGCCGAGGTCGAACAGGTCATTCTGGATCAGGCCCAGAAGCGCATCCAATTCGCCGTCGGCATGCTGGCGGGCCATGCCCACCGTGGCATTGGTTTCATCTACTGTCCCATAGGCGATGACTCGCATCGAATGCTTGGCCACGCGTGCCCCGTTTCCAAGGGCGGTTTCGCCCGCATCGCCGGTCTTGGTGTAGATCTTGTTGAGGACAACCATCATTCCGCTCCGTTCAGCAAAAGGGCACCGATCACGATAATGGCGACCGCAATGAATTGCGCGATGATCCGCAGCTGCATCACCTTGTTGGATTTCTTGGGATCGGCCCCGGTGCCGAACATGGCGACCCCTCGGATGAGGATCAGAGCCACCACCACGCAGGCGATGACGATCGCGACGATAAGAGGTTGGGCAGTCATGACCGGGCCTTTCTGTTTCTGGTTTCGTCGGACTTAGCAGCTATGGCGGCAAAGGAAAGGGTCAGCCCCTGGCGATCAGCCAGTCCAGCGCCCGCGTGGGCAGCAATCGGCGCGCCATTCCCATGAGATAGGTCGGCGTTGTGACATAGTAGCGCGGGCGCGGGCGCGGTGCCTCCAGCGCATGAACCAGCTTGCGCGTGACGGCCGAGGGCGGCAATTCGAAGGCGTCGGGTTTGTCCTTGTCGTGGTAGAGCCGTTTCAGAAGACCCGATTCATATTGGTCTTTTCGGGCCGATTCCTTCCAGTCGATCCAGGTTTCGAATGGGCGGCGCGAGTTTTCCCGGATACGGCTGGTGATCGGGCCGGGCTCGATCAGGATGACGTCGATCCCGGTGTCAGCCATTTCGAGGCGCAAGACATCCGTCAGCCCCTCCATCGCGTATTTCGTGGACACGTAGGCGCCGCGCCATTTCATCGGGATGAACCCGAGGATCGAGGAGCAATTGATGATCCGCCCGTGCCCCTGGGCGCGCATCACCGGGATCACCTCGCGAGTCAGGTCATGGACGCCGAACAGGTTGGTTTCATAGATGGCGCGCAGGGCCTCGCGCGGCACATCCTCGACCGCGCCCGGGATCGCATAGGCGCCATTGTTGAAGACCGCATCCAGCGTGCCGCCGGTGGCGTCCAGAACTTCGTCCAGCGCGGTGCGGATTGAAACCGGGTCCTCGTAATCGAGTCGCGGACTCTGCAGCCCCTCGGCCCGCAGTTTCTCGCAGTCGTATTCCGCCCGGCAAGAGGCGAAGACCTGCCAGCCGCGCGCNTGCAATGTGCGGGCGGCATCTGCACCGATGCCCGACGAACAGCCGGTGATCAGGATGGAACGCTGTGTCATGGCCCCGCTTTTGTCCGCAACCGGCGCCGGGGACAAGAGCTCAGCTCGGGTCGGTCAGCAGACGGACTGCCATCCAGCCGCGCTGGCCAGTCTGAACCACCTCAAGCCGGGCCCAGCCCTGCAAGACCTCGCGCACCTCGACCTCGGTGCCGCGAGGCAGGGTGGCGACAACGCCATGTGTCGTGCCGGGGCCGAGTCGCATGTTCACGAAACTGCCGGCAACCGCGCGCAGGTCGGGCGGTGGTTTGGGCGCCGGGGCGGGGTCCTGTCGATCCGCGTTGTCCTGCGGCGACGACGCGACGTCGAGAGCGGCGGCGGGCTGCGGTTGTGGCGCGGCATAGGCGGCCGGCGTCACGGAGGGCTTGGAGACGCCGTCGGAGGGGGCGATCGCCGAAAGAGCCGACGTATCGGCACGGGTCGCGATCACCGACGGTTCCGCCTCTTCGGTGGGTGCGTCGGCCTTGGCGTCGCGCTCTTGCGGTTGGAAATCAGCCCCGCCGGAGATTTCATAATAGGCCCAGCCCATGAAGGCGAAGGACAGCCAGACATAGGTTTTCATACCTGATCCCCCCGGAGATCTCTGGATACGCAAACAACGCCAGTATCATAGCGCGGGTTCCGAAATCCGGCGAGTCATCATTGCGGGGAATTTCGCCGCGCCGAATGCGCGATTGGCGATTTACGGCGCGCGCGGGCTTGGCTACACAGCATTTATGTCCGACGAGACGACAGACCCCAACATGGACCTCATGGAACTGGCCGAGCCGCTGCGCCGTGCCATTGGCGAACGCTATCTGACCTATGCGTTGTCGACCATCATGCACCGGGCCCTGCCCGATGCACGTGACGGGTTGAAGCCGGTTCACCGGCGAATCCTCTTTGCCATGCGGGAACTGAAGCTGTCGGCCACCGGCGGGTTCCGCAAATCCGCGAAGATCAGCGGCGACGTGATGGGCAACTACCACCCGCATGGGGACGCGGCGATCTATGATGCCATGGCGCGCCTGGCGCAGGATTTCGCGGTGCGCTATCCGCTCGTCGACGGGCAGGGCAATTTCGGCAATATCGACGGTGATAATCCGGCGGCCAGCCGCTACACCGAGGCGCGGATGACCAAGGCCGCCGAAGCCCTTCTGGAAGGGCTGTCGGAAAACGCGGTCGATTTCCGGGAGAATTATGACGGCACCCTGCGCGAGCCTGTGGTGCTGCCCGCGGCGTTTCCCAATCTGCTGGCCAATGGCGCCAGTGGCATTGCCGTGGGGATGGCGACGAATATTCCGCCGCACAACCTCGACGAGGTCATCGCGGCCTGCCTGCACCTGATCAAGACCCCGGATGCCCGCGACGACACGCTGCTCAACTATATCAAGGGGCCGGATTTCCCCACCGGCGGCGTCATCGTCGAACCGCCGGAAAGCATGGCCGAGACCTACCGCACCGGCAAGGGCGGGTTCCGCCTTAGGGCGCGCTGGGAGATCGAGGAACTTGGTCGCGGCCAGTGGCAGATTGTTGTCACAGAGATCCCCTACCAGGTTCAGAAATCCAAGCTGATCGAGAAACTGGCCGAGCTGATCCAGACCAAGAAGGTGCCGATCCTGGCCGATGTGCGCGACGAAAGCGCCGACGACATCCGGATCGTTCTGGAACCGCGCTCGAAGAATGTCGAAGCCGAGGTTCTGATGGGCATGCTGTTCCGCAACTCCGACCTGGAAACGCGGTTCAGCCTGAACATGAACGTGCTGATCGACGGGCTGACGCCGAAGGTCTGCAGCCTCAAGGAGGTTCTGCGCGCCTTTCTCGATCATCGGCGCGAGGTGCTCTTGCGGCGCAGCCAGTATCGGCTGGACAAGATCGACAACCGGCTCGAGGTCCTGTCAGGCCTGATCACCGCCTTCCTCAACCTTGACCGTGTGATCGACATCATCCGCTATGACGACGATCCCAAGGCGGCGCTGATGTACGAAGACTGGAGCCGCCCGCATCAGGACACGATCCGGCGGGCCACATCCGAGGCGGACTATGTCTCTCCGCTTATCGGCGTCGATGTGGCCAGCCTGTCCCTGATCGTGGACGAGGCCGCCATCGCTCCCGGTTTTGCCGACGGCGAAAGCGAGCGCAAGGTGCCCTCAAGCTATGCGGGCCGCGAAAACGGCCTGTCGGACGTGCAGGCCGAGGCGATCCTGAACATGCGTCTGCGCAGTCTGCGGCGGCTTGAGGAAGAGGCCCTGATCCGCGAGCGCGACGAGTTGATGATTGAGCGCGCCGAAATCGAGGACCTGCTGGACGATGAAAGCCTGCAATGGGATCGCATCGGCGAACAGCTCAAGGAGGTCCGCAGGGAATTCGGCGCCAAGTCCGAGGGCGGCGCACGACGCACCGGTTTTGCCGAGGCAGGGGAAGTCGAGGATGTGCCGCTGGAGGCCATGATCGACCGCGAGCCCATCACCGTTGTCTGTTCCCAGATGGGCTGGATTCGCGCACTTTCGGGTCACATCGACCTGAACCGCGAGTTGAAATTCAAGGATGGCGACGGGCCGCGCTTCATCTTTCATGCGGAAACCACCGACCGTCTGCTCGTCTTCGGCAGCAACGGGCGGTTCTACACCCTGTCGGCGGCCAATCTGCCCGGCGGGCGCGGCATGGGTGAACCTGTGCGGCTGATGGTGGACCTGCCCAACGAATGCAGCATCGTCGACCTGATCGTGCATCGCCCCGGCGAAAAACTGCTGGTTGCCTCCAGTGCCGGAGACGGGTTCGTCGTGCCTGAAAACGACGTGGTGGCCCAGACCCGGGCGGGCAAACAGGTGCTGAACGTCAAGGAAGATGTTGTCGCTGCCGCCGTGCGGCGCGTCGCAGGGGACCATGTGGCGATCGTGTCGGAGAACCGGAAGTTCCTCGTCTTTCCGCTGGCCGAAATACCCGAGATGGGCCGGGGCAAGGGCGTCAGGCTTCAGAAATACAAGCAGGCGCGCGGCCGGCAGGGCGTGCTGGAACTCGATGGCGGCCTTGCCGACATCACCACATTCGCCTGGGAAGACGGGCTCAGCTGGACCATGGGCGGGGGCAATACCCGCACCGAACGTGACCTGGGGCCGTGGCTCGGCAAACGGGCCGGCGTCGGCAAGCAACCGCCGCATGGCTTTCCCCGCGACAACCGTTTCCGCTGACAGATCGCGCGCCGATTGCGTGACCGGCCCGGCTGAGCTAGTCATGTCGGGTAGATGACGCGAGGGGGATTTGCGATGCGTTTGGTGATCGGCCTGTTCGGCCTGCTGGTTCTGACCGCCTGTGGCGGGGTTCGTGACGACCTGACTGTCTCACCCGAACCGATTGGTCAGTTCCGCCTGGGCCACAACATCGCCGTGACGCCCGATCCCGAACGCGGGCCGTTTTCTCGCAAGGCAACCGCCGAGGAATGGAATGCCGCGATGCGTCAGGCCGTAGCGGACCGGTTCAACGAAACCCGCTTCCCGGGCGATGCCTACTACCATATCGGCGTGGCCATCGAAGGCTACGTGTTGGCCGCGCCTGGAATTCCCCTGGTATATTCGCCGAAATCGGTCCTGATCATCACCGTGAACTTCTTCGAGGACGCGACCCAGACCAAGTTGAACGAAGAACCGATCCAGCTGACCGTGTTCGAACCGTGCTGTTCGATCCCGTTCCTCGGGTCGGGCCTGTCGAAGTCCCGCGAGGAACAGCTCGAAGGGTCTGGCGTTCAACGCGGCCCGCGCCATCGAGCGGACCATGCGAGAAAACGCGGAGTGGTTCGGCGGGACGCCTGAAGTCCTGCCCGAGGACGAAACCATCGTCGAGGGCAACGTTCTGGTCGATGATCCCGACGCGATCCTGCCCGATCAAAGCCCGCCAGCGACCAATTGATCGGGCTTCGGCGCGGCGCAAGTCGCGCTTGATTTTCCCCGGTGAAGGAAATAAACGGCCCGCGATGTAAACCCGGGCCGCTGATGCATTCTGCCAAGGCCCCCGAAACGACAAGGCGCCGCGCACCATGGCAAAGGAAAAGTTTGATCGTTCTAAAGAGCACGTGAACATCGGCACGATTGGTCACGTTGACCACGGCAAGACGACGTTGACGGCCGCGATTACGAAGTATTTCGGCGATTTTCAGGCGTATGACCAGATTGACGGTGCGCCGGAAGAGAAGGCCCGCGGGATCACGATCTCGACGGCTCACGTTGAGTACGAGACCGAGAACCGCCACTACGCGCACGTGGACTGCCCGGGCCACGCCGACTACGTGAAGAACATGATCACGGGTGCGGCCCAGATGGACGGCGGCATCCTGGTTGTGAACGCGGCTGACGGCCCGATGCCGCAGACGCGCGAGCACATCCTGCTGGCCCGCCAGGTCGGCGTGCCTGCGCTGGTGGTATTCCTCAACAAGGTCGACCAGGTCGACGACGAGGAGCTTCTGGAACTGGTCGAGATGGAAGTGCGCGAACTTCTGTCCGAGTACGACTTCCCGGGCGACGATATCCCGATCATCGCCGGCTCGGCGCTGGCTGCGATGGAAGGCCGTGACCCGGAAATCGGCGAGAACAAGATCCGCGAACTGATGGCGGCCGTTGACGAATACATCCCGGCCCCCGAGCGTGCGATCGACCAGCCGTTCCTGATGCCGATCGAGGACGTGTTCTCGATCTCGGGCCGCGGCACGGTTGTGACCGGTCGTGTCGAGCGTGGCGTGATCAACGTTGGCGACGAGATCGAGATCGTCGGCATCCGCGACACCAAGAAGACGACCTGCACGGGCGTCGAGATGTTCCGCAAGCTGCTGGACCGCGGCGAAGCTGGCGACAACATCGGCGCGCTGCTGCGTGGTGTTGACCGTGACGGTGTCGAGCGCGGCCAGGTGCTGTGCAAGCCGGGCTCCGTGACCCCGCACACCAAGTTCGAGGCCGAGGTCTACATCCTGACCAAGGAAGAGGGCGGCCGTCACACGCCGTTCTTCGCGAACTACCGCCCGCAGTTCTACTTCCGTACGACGGACGTGACCGGCACGGTTGAGCTTCCCAGCGGCACCGAGATGGTGATGCCGGGCGACAACCTGAAGTTCACCGCCGAACTGATCGCGCCGATCGCCATGGAAGAAGGCCTCCGCTTCGCCATCCGCGAAGGCGGCCGCACCGTCGGCTCCGGCGTCGTCTCCAAGATCATCGACTGATCAAGGCGATATCGACGAAATTGGAAAGGGCCGCCTTCGGGTGGCCCTTTTCCTTTTCCTGCGTCGCGGGGGTTGGTAGGGTCGCGGCGACCCGAAGGTTGCGAGGTGCGATATGGTCGAAGGACTTCTGCCCGTTTTGGTGCTTCTGGTCGTCCTGGTTGTCATCGGGCGGGCGATCCGCCGGGCAGTGAACGCGGGCCAGCGCCCTGCGACGGCGCCCGTCACGCCATCGGCGCCCGCGTTTGAAACAATGGAAAAACCGACCCCGCACGGGGAAGTTTCCGCCTCGCCGAAGGCGGCTGGCCCTTGGGGCGCGCCGCTCGAACCCGTGTTCGAGGACACTCCGGTCTCGGACCCCGCTATTCCCGATATTCAGCTGCCCGATGGCGATTTCGCCGACCGGATCGGGGACACAGGAATGGTCGAGACCAAGCCGCAAACCCCGGCCGAGGCCACCACCGGCCAGCCGTTCCGCTTCAAGACCCCGGACGAGATCATCAAGGCCGCTTTCGGCCGTGTGACCGAGATCGAAAGGCGCGACGGGCCGGCCTCTGGTTCGGGGCGCTAGGGGTCCAGCGGACGGTCGGCGGCCGCGACGGTCTCATCGAGAAAGTCACTGAGCGAGCGGCGCAGCCGATCCAGTTCGTCGGGATCCGGGCGGCGTGCCGGGGTCTCCGGCCAGCGGCGGAACACGTAACGGCCCCGGCCGAACAGGCGTGGCAGGATCATGCTGTCCCAAGTGCCGAGCTTGCGCTGCCGGCTGTGAGAGAAGGCATAGGAATAGACCGGGCATCCCATTGCACGCGCCCAGTCCAGCGCGGAGTCCTTGAGGACGAAGGCCGGCCCCAGCGGACCGTCGCCGGTGATGCCGACGCTGATGCCCGACCGGACCCGGCGCAGAACTTCCCGCGAGGCGGCGACGTTGGACGCGTCGCCCGCCATCTTCATGGCATGCAGGCCGAACTGCCTTTGCATGGCCCCCGAGACCCGCCCGATGGGCGAGGCATCGTAGAGGCTGGACAGCGGACCTTCCCTGACGGGCCAGTGCAGCGGACCCATCAAAAGGCGCTGGTGCCAGACGATCAGCAGGACAGGCCCCTGCGCCAGGTCACGGCGTAGCTCGTCCCGTCCTTCGACCTGCCACCGCGTTGTGCGGTTGACCAGCCGCAGGTAACTGCCGACGCAGAACGCCAGAAGTTCGGCCAGTGCCCGGGAGTTTTCGAGGCGTTGGCGCAGTCGTTTCATCGGATGATCACCCAAGGCGGTTTTCGCCTACATGCGATATTTTCACGCCCGAAGACAAGCCGCCCCTTGATCCCCGTCTCGCGTCGGGATAAGTGCAATCCCGGCTCTTTAGGGGTATAGCTCAGCTGGTAGAGCGACGGTCTCCAAAACCGTAGGTCGCGGGTTCGAACCCTGCTGCCCCTGCCAACACTCACCCCCGCATCGGACAGACGCCACGCCTGCGGAATGCCGGCGCGCACCGATAGCGGGTTGAAAAGCCGACCGGGGCGACGTATCTGGGCCGGGTTCGTAGAAGAGGTCTATCCATGGCACGCACAAATCCTGTCCAGTTCATGCAGCAGGTTCGCGCAGAGGTTTCCAAGGTCGTCTGGCCGACCCGCCGCGAGGTGGTGATGACCACGATCATGGTGTTCCTGCTTGCGGCATTCATGGCGGCGTTCTTCTCGATCATCGACCTGTTCATCCGGATGGGACTCGAAGGGGTGCTGAGCGTCTTCGGCTAGGCCCGCGGGAAAAGGCTGTTTACCCCCTTGAAATCAAAGGGTCATGGCGGTATTTGCAGCGGACTTTCCGAATGGGCGTGCGGCGAATCAAGTTGCGCGCCGCTTTTCTTTTTCGGAGACAGCGCGTCAAGCGGCTGGAATAATTGGAAACTTTTGGCTTTCGGGCCTGTGGCGGCGAGGTGTCGGAGAACATGGCGAAACGTTGGTATTCGGTTAGCGTTCTCTCGAATTTCGAGAAAAAGATCGCCGAGCAGATCCGCACCAAGGTCGCCGAGCAGGGGCTGGAGGGCCAGATCGACGAGGTTCTCGTTCCGACCGAAGAGGTGATCGAGGTGCGTCGCGGCAAGAAGGTGACGGCCGAGCGCCGCTTCATGCCGGGCTATGTTCTGTGCACATGGAGATGTCCGACGAGGGCTATCACCTGATCAACGGCATCAATCGCGTGACCGGGTTCCTCGGGCCGCAGGGCCGTCCGATGCCGATGCGCGATGCCGAGGTTCAGGCGATCCTGGGCCGCGTCGCCGAGGGCGAAGAGGCGCCGCGCACGCTGATCTCGTTCGAGATCGGCGAGAAGGTCAAGGTCAACGACGGTCCCTTCGAGGACTTCGATGGCATGATCGAGGAAGTGGATGACGAGAACCAGCGCCTGAAGGTGTCGGTCTCGATCTTCGGCCGGGAAACCCCGGTCGAGCTGGAATTCACTCAGGTCACGAAACAGGCCTGAGTGTGAACTTCGTGGGAGCTGCGGCGCACGCGTGTGACCGGGCTGACCACGACGACGAAGACGGGGCGGAACGCGTTTTGCCCTGAGTTGAAAAAAGGAGAGGCCAAATGGCCAAGAAACTTGCTGGCACGATGAAGCTGCAGATCCCTGCAGGTCAAGCCAACCCCTCGCCCCCCGTGGGCCCCGCCCTGGGTCAGCGCGGCATCAACATCATGGAATTCTGCAAGGCGTTCAACGCCAAGACGCAGGAGATGGAGCCGGGTGCGCCGTGCCCGACCATCATCACCTACTACCAGGACAAGTCCTTCTCGATGGACATCAAGACGCCGCCGGCGTCCTACTACCTCAAGAAGGCCGCCAAGCTGAAGTCCGGCGCCAAGACCCCGTCGCGCGAGACCGTCGGCACTGTCACCAAGAAGCAGGTGCAGGAGATCGCCGAGGCCAAGATGAAGGACCTCAGCGCCAACGACATGGAAAGCGCCATGAAGATCATTCTGGGTTCGGCCCGGTCCATGGGCATCGAGGTGAAGTAAGATGGCAAAATTCGGAAAACGCACCCGCGCCGCCCGTGAGGCCTTTGCCGGCAAGGAAAACGTCTCGGTCTCCGAAGCCGTTTCGCTGGTCAAGGACAACGCCAAGGCCAAGTTCGACGAAACCGTCGAGATCGCCGTTTGCCTGGGCGTCGACCCGCGCCACGCCGACCAGATGGTCCGCGGCAAGGTCAGCCTGCCCAACGGCACCGGCAAAGAGGTCCGCGTGGCCGTCTTCGCCCGTGGCGACAAGGCCGAGGAAGCCAAGGCCGCCGGGGCCGATATCGTCGGCGCCGAGGACCTGATGGAAACCGTTCAGGGCGGCACGATCGACTTCGATCGCTGCATCGCCACCCCGGACATGATGCCGATCGTCGGCCGTCTGGGCAAGGTTCTGGGCCCACGCAACCTGATGCCGAACCCCAAGGTCGGCACCGTGACCATGGACGTCAAAGAAGCCGTCGAAGCCGCCAAGGGCGGTGAGGTTCAGTTCAAGGTCGAGAAGGCCGGTGTGGTCCATGCCGGGATCGGCAAGGCCAGCTTCGACGCAAAGCAGCTTGAAGAAAACCTGCTGGCTTTCGTGGATGCCGTCCAGAAGGCCAAGCCGGCCGGCGCCAAGGGTGCCTACATGAAGAAAATCGCGCTGAGCTCGACCATGGGCCCGGGCGTGAGCGTCGCCGTGGACAGTGCCACCGGCAACGCCTGAGAAATTCCGCGTCCCTCGGGGCGCTGAATGGCGGGGCCAGACCATCGGCCCCGTCCTGTCCGAGACGGAGGGTTGGATTTCGATCCTGTAATTCCTTCCTGAGATGGGGAACGAGACGAGATTTCCGTTCGGGTCGGCTTCGACCCTCGGGCGATCAAGGCCTCGGGACCCTCACGGACCCGAACGGTGGCAACAGCCGCCAAACATGAGCCGGGGAGAAATCCCCATACTTGGAGTGAAACTGTGGATAGAGCCCAGAAAGAGAAAGTGGTCGAGGAACTCGGCCAGATCTTCGAAAGCTCTGGCGTCGTGGTGGTTGCCCACTACGAAGGCATGACAGTTGCTGAGATGCAGGACCTGCGCGCCCAGATGCGTGAAGCGGGCGGGTTCGTGCGCGTTGCCAAGAACAGGCTCGCCAAGATCGCCCTTGAGGGGAAGCCGTGCGAAAGCATCGGTGACCTGCTGACGGGCATGACCGTGCTTTCCTATTCTGAAGACCCCGTGGCTGCGGCCAAGGTCGTTCAGAACTACGCCAAGGACAATGACAAGCTTGTCATCCTCGGCGGTGCAATGGGGGACACGGCACTGGACACCGCCGGTGTCGAACGTGTGGCCAAGATGCCGTCCCGCGAGGAGCTTATCGCCTCCATCGCTGGCTGCATTGGCGCACCCGCTTCGAACATCGCTGGGGCCATTGGCGCACCTGCTTCGAACATCGCGGGCGTTCTCTCGACCATCGAAGAGAAAGCTGCCTGAGCAACTTGAATACCTTCGTGGGGTGAAGGCCCCGACGTTGGAACACAACTGAAAAGAACGGAAACAGTAAAATGGCTGATCTGAAGAAACTTGCTGAAGAGATCGTGGGTCTGACCCTTCTCGAAGCCCAGGAACTGAAAGAAATCCTGAAAGACGAATACGGCATCGAGCCCGCTGCTGGCGGCGCTGTCATGATGGCCGGTCCTGCCGGTGGCGACGCTGGCGGTGCTGCCGAAGAGCAGACCGAATTCGACGTCGTTCTGAAGAACGCCGGCGCGTCCAAGATCAACGTGATCAAGGAAGTCCGCGGCATCACCGGTCTTGGCCTGAAAGAAGCCAAGGAGCTGGTCGAAGGCGGCGGCAAGATCAAGGAAGGTGTCGACAAGGCTGAAGCCGAAGACATCAAGGGCAAGCTGGAAGCAGCTGGCGCCGAGGTCGAGCTGGCCTAAGCCACGCATCCTGCGGGCGGATCGGGTTTCCGGAAACTCCGATGCCGTCGCGACAATATTGGCTGGATCCGCTGAAAATGCGGGTCCAGCCGAACCCGTCTTAAAGGCCGCATTCGCGGATGCGTCCTTTTGGATTGGTTCAAAGGTCGGGAGGCCCCCGGTGGGACGGGCGCCAGGAATTGACCGAAACGATCCGCTCTCACGCGGGGTCCGGCCGTCGCCCAACGGCTAGGACCACCGGCAGAGACTGAAAGGTGACAAAGCACATGGCTCAATCGTTCCTCGGCCAGAAACGCTTGCGCAAGTACTACGGCAAGATCCGTGAAGTTCTTGAAATGCCGAACCTCATCGAGGTTCAGAAATCCAGCTACGACCTGTTCCTCGATTCCGGCGATGGACCCGAGCCGATGGACGGCGAAGGCATCAAGGGTGTCTTCCAGTCGGTCTTCCCGATCAAGGATTTCAACGAGACCTCCGTTCTGGAGTTCGTGAAATACGAGCTGGAAAAACCGAAATACGACGTCGAGGAATGCCAGCAGCGCGACATGACCTATTCCGCGCCGCTGAAGGTCACGCTGCGGCTGATCGTTTTCGACGTGGACGAGGACACCGGCGCCAAGTCCGTCAAGGACATCAAGGAACAGGATGTCTTCATGGGCGACATGCCCCTGATGACGCCCAACGGCACCTTCATCGTCAACGGCACCGAGCGAGTCATCGTTTCCCAGATGCACCGCTCGCCCGGCGTCTTCTTCGACCACGACAAGGGCAAGACCCACAGCTCGGGCAAGCTGCTCTTCGCCTGTCGCATCATTCCCTATCGCGGCTCGTGGCTTGATTTCGAATTCGACGCCAAGGACCTTGTCTATGCGCGTATCGACCGCCGCCGCAAACTGCCGGTGACGACCCTGCTTTACGCGTTGGGCCTGGACCAGGAAGGCATCATGGATGCCTATTACAACACCGTCGACTACGCCTACGACAAGAAGAAGAAAGCATGGAAGACCAAGTTCTTCCCCGAGCGCGTGCGCGGCACCCGCCCGGCCTTCGACCTTGTCGATGCGAAGACCGGTGAAGTGATCGCCGAGGCCGGCAAGAAGGTCACCCCGCGCGCGGTCAAGAAACTGATCGACGAAGGCACGGTCACCGACCTGCTCGTGCCGTTCGAGAACATCGTCGGCAAGTTCGTTGCCAAGGATATCATCAACGAGGAAAACGGCGCCATCTATGTCGAGGCTGGCGACGAGCTGACCCTCGAAATGGACAAGGACGGCGAAGTGATCGGTGGCAGCCTCAAAGAGCTGCTGGATGCCGGTGTCACCTCGATCCCGGTTCTGGACATCGACAACATCAATGTCGGTCCCTACATGCGCAACACCATGGCGCAGGACAAGAACATGGGCCGCGAAAGCGCGCTTATGGACATCTATCGGGTCATGCGTCCGGGCGAGCCGCCCACCGTGGACGCCGCCAGCGCCCTGTTCGATACCCTGTTCTTCGACAGCGAGCGCTATGACCTGTCCGCCGTCGGTCGGGTCAAGATGAACATGCGTCTTGCCCTTGATGCCGAAGACACCCAGCGTACCCTGCGCAAGGAAGACATCGTCGCCTGTATCAAGGCGTTGGTCGACCTGCGTGACGGGCGCGGCGATATCGACGATATCGACCACCTGGGCAACCGCCGGGTGCGCTCGGTCGGCGAGCTGATGGAAAACCAGTATCGCG
>PR_CR_10_Liq_1_inCRDRAFT_1000767_pt1 | contig 19350 bp, 14 predicted proteins | sample PRCRCaboRojoPR_3_FD_10241 | JGI IMG/M metagenome (IMG submission 10241)
TCCACAAGTTCAATTTCGGAGTTAGTGCGGCTGCTCGGTTTGAAGCCCCAGTACTCCTTTGTAAAAGGGAACCAGAGGGGCGAGTGCTTTCCTCTGTTCGCAGGTATCACGTGGTCAAAAAACCAAGTCAGCAGTGCGAATATTAGTATGTCAACTAGCAAGTTGAATACAGAAACGTAAGTGGGTGGAATTCTGTAAAACATTCCTTCGACGTGACCTTCTCTGTAAGAAAAAAAGTCTGTCCAGGTGTACTCTGTGCCCTTGACCCACATTCTTTCAGAGTGACTGGGGTGTGAAGAGGACTTTACTGCTATGTCGTTGAACATCTTTGAAAAGTTAAAAGGAGGGTAATACTTACAAAAGTCAAGCAACATTTTGGCCCAGTTCGGAAGGGTTTCTACGTGCAGCAGCATCATCAACAAGTGATTCTGCAAAAATATCTGTAAAACTAAACCACCCAGTAAAAAGGCGTAGGACAAAGTGTAAGCAAGTCTAGCAGAGCCAATTAAAGTACTTACAAAAAACCCAAATATAATCATTGTAACTCCAAACAACAAGAAAGTCAACAGCAACACCAAGTAAGGAGTGTTCAAAAAAAAGTCAAAGTTACTAATGTAGCCACACAAAATAAGCAAGTTTGTGCTGAACAAGTTTAGGAAAAACCCTATTAGGAACCACGAGATCCAGAAACTAGTGGCAGAAACTCCCATTACACTTAGTCCGTGTCTAAGTTTGTTTTCCTTTTCCTTGACAATTTCAGACACAAGCATGCTGAAAATAAACATAGGAGGAATGAAGAAGTACAAAGGCCCTGAACTGCTTACTACGTCCACTCCCTCTATAATTCTGTTGGAAACTGTCGGAAAGCGCTGGACCTCCACTTCGATCACTGGCTTTTCAATTCCTTTGCGGTGCGAGTGGTATGCAAGTAGTGCGTTGTCTACTGCTACTTTAAGGGCAATTACAGTTTTGTCCAGAGGGTCTGGGGCGTTTCTGTCAGAGACAAAGGGACTTTTGGTGAAGTTGTAAACTATTGAGTAAACTTGCCCTTGGACTCCTTGAGCTTCGCAGGGAAGGGACTCCAAATAGGGATTCTGAGGTAGTTCGAGTTCTTTGGTACAAAAGACAACTCCTATTTGGGTTTTCTGCGTGTGGTTGTTTAGTTGTGCAAAGAATTCTTTGTAGTTGTTTTCAGAGTAGACTCTGATGTCTTTGCCTAGTTCTAAGTTGGACTCTTCAGCAATCTGGTTTAGCAAAAAGTCAGTCCAGTCAGTTTTCCCGTGAGTAAAGCCAACTCCTAAACTAACACAGTTTTGGTCTAAACACTTAGGAACATGCGAAGCTGCCTTCACTGGATGGTCTACAACCTCGTCTAATTTGATGTACCCAGTAATTATGGCTTGGATTGTAAGTAAGTGTATGCATATGAACACTGGTGAAAGCAGCTGCACGCTTGTTGAAAACAACTGGTTCCTGAAAATAAGGTAGTTCTTCCAAGTCAAAGCCTTGATGTGCCTAAAGTTTTCTTTCATAGCAAATTTAATTCTAGAGCAGGGCGAAGACTTGTTTTTTTGCCTTAGTGCCATTTAATATAGCATTAATTACCAAACAGTGAATTAAAGTTTCCAGAAGAATAAAACTCTTCTTCAGGTTCTTCATGGGACTCGTCAGCTAAAAGGTCCTGGATTCTTTGAGTTAGATCTTCTGAAGTTGAGTTCAGTCTCCAGCACCACTCTCCGTCTTTGGGAGGCCTGAAGCCAATACTACTTAGTAAGTTTTCAAACACTTTGTCAGTGTAAAACTCAAAGTCTTGGGGGCTTAGAGGCACAAGGGCATACTCGCAATTGTCAAAGAGCTCCAGAAATTCTTTGTGTTCTTGTTTTATGACTTCCAAAACTTCTTTTACCTTTTCTTGGCCAAACTTCTCATAAGCTTTGGGCAGAGCGTTCCTTAAGTCTGGAACTTCTTCGTAAAGTTGGTCTAAGTTCTTTGTTCCTTTGTGGAGTTTGAGTTTTTTAATTCGGGCTTTGACTTGGGACTGTGTTTTGTTTCCAAAAAGAGAACTTAAAGCTTGCACAGAGTTGTTAAGGTCCTTGAAGGTAGGGTAGTTTTCTACCAGCAGCTCGTCTTCTTCTCTAGTCCAGACAGTTTCTGATAGTTCTGGTTCTTGGTCAAGTTCGAGTTCTTCGTAGTTGGACAAAATCAAGTTTTTAGTGGCTCGGTCTTTAATTCGGAACAAAGCTTCAACTACTACTAGTCTGTTAGTTTTCATGAGTTCAAAAAACTTGTGGGTGATCTCTGCAACTACTTGTTGCAGTTCTTTTAAACTAGAGTCAATGGTTCTGTCGTTAAGTATGTTGTTGAAGATATTCAGGTACTCTAGTTGGAAAAACACCCACTCTGCTTGGCACTCCTTCAAAATTCTTTTCAGGAACTCTGTTACTTGCAAGTTAACACTGTGGGAGTTTTCTTTGTAGTTCCTTAAAACAAAGCAGTACTTAGAAATAACACTCGGGTCCACAAGCAAGGAAAACTCTATGTCAAAGTTAAGTTGTCTTTCTTTGTAAACTACTTCTGACTGGGGCTCTTCTTCACTCATGTAGTCTTCGCTTTCGTCGCCAGGTTTTTTGTTTTGGATGATTTTTTCAGTTCTGACTGTTAAAGCCTTTCCTTTGGAGTACTGTTCCAGCATTTGGAAAGTAATTTGGTTTAGTTCTATAATGTCCAGAAGTAGGTTTTCTTTGTTAACTCCTGGTTCCCAGTAGTCAAAAGCTTTTCTGCAAACTCTAGCCATTTCGTGGTAGAACACGTTCTGCATAAGTATTTTGGCGTTTCTGTTCGTGAGTTCATCAGAGGACTGGGACATTTCTTGGATCAAGTACAAAAACTGAGTCAGGAACTTAATTGCAGAGTGGACCTCTCGAGTGTTAAAGTCCTTTTTGGCGGTTTTCTTGAACTCAACGACAAAGCTTCTGTACAAGTACTCGAAGTTAGGCAGTTTCAGGGCTTCAGCAACGTAAGAAACCTCAAGTTGGGACCCTTTGCATTTGCATCTCAAGAACTCAAACATAAAGGCTTGGAACAAAAAGTAGCAAGTTTTGTCCTCTGCTTCTAGTTTGTCGGACTCTTTGTAAAACTCCACAAAAATGCTTTCCACTAAAGGCTCGAAACAGTGTTCCAAAACCTCACTAGCGAAGTGCTTGATCTTTTTGATCAGAGTTGAGTCAACAGTTGCTAGTTCTTTCTTGGAAGTTAGTTCAGTGGTTTCCTTTCTTCTAATAGCTTTGGTTTGTTGCTGAGGGACTTTGTTGAGTTCGATTTGTTCTTTAAAGGGGTTGTGGTACACAATGCTTGTTCCATTGATGCTTCTTTTCATTTTGTAGTTTGATCCGAACTTGGAGTGCCTTGAAGACATTTCTCTCATCTTAAGTTTTTTCTTTTCTCGTTCTTTTTGGCGTATTGCACTCAGCAAAGAGTACTCTTGGTCCTCAAACATCTTTTTGGGTTCAAAGTCCTTTAGGATGTAGTAGAATATTTCCAAAAAGCACAGGTTAAGCTTCCTTGCTGAGTTCTTTGTGAAGTCGTGGGCCATGTAAACTATTGCTTCCAAAATAGTTTCGTCAGCTAGTTTGTGCAGGAGTCTTCTCTGCAAGTCCTTAAAGTTGTCTTCTCGAGAGTTGTAAACTGAGACTCGCTGGGCTCCACGGAACACACTTAAACTCCTGTCAGGAATAGCAAGTAAGTTCCTGAAAAGGTACACTATGAGTTCAAGCATTTGGTCGTGTTGCTCGTTTCTTTCATCGGAAGGCTTGGACATACACTCTGCTAAGTGGCTCACAATGACTTTGAGGGCGTCTTTGCTGGTGACGAAACTGAGTTTGTAGTTTTGAAGGGTTTCTAAGCACTTTTGGAAGTTGAAGTGTTCTTTTTGGGGTTTTTCGGTGAGTGAAACAAGCACTATAATTACGTAAAATGCTAGTTGGCGGTCTTGAGGGTAGCTCACTAAGAGCTTGAGTAGGTCGCTTTCAACTATGTTCCACTCTCCTAGTTCAAGTCTTTTGAGCGTGGAGTCTGGGTTTTCGTTTCTAAGGTGCTTGTAAAGTTCTTTTAGGAACTCTATCGACTCTTCGTTCTTTATATAAGTTTCTACGTTGCCTACGTACTTAGTGCAGCCTAAAGACTGGACTAGAAAAATCAAATCGTTCACTTCTCTGGGGTCTAGTTGTGGAGCTTCTTCTGGGTCTGACTCTTCAGAGATGCTGATTTCTTCTTTGGCTTCTTCTTCCATTTTCGCGGGAATTATTACTGAGTCTCGTCATGTGTATCTTTCTTTTTTTAATGAATTCAGTTTTGGCTTTATTAATGACTTTAATCAGTGTTTAGGTTTTTCAGGATACTAGTATAACTCTGGCCATTGTAATTTTATTTATAGTAAACAGAGTTAAATCTTTTGTTCTGGAGTCTGATAAACTGGGCCTGGATAAACTTTTGCTGTTCTATAGCTTGGACTTTTTCTATGAGGGCCTGGTTTTCAAGCTCGTCTGGTTTGGATTCTTCAAGTAGTTTGTTGAGTTTATTTTGGAAAGTAACCTTTTCAACTAGGTTTTTGTCAACAGGGATCTTTTCTAGGTAGGTTTTTTTCCTGGGTGGGTTTTTAAGTAGTGACATTTGCTTGTCAAAGTTTTGACTGTAGGTGTGGCTGTAAGTGTGTTTAGGTTGAGTTGATTGCTTCCTTTTCAAAAACTCTACTTGCTTGCGAATTACTGAGTCTAAGTTTTCTTGACTTTGAGTTTGTTCGAAGTCACTTGAGTAACCCTGGGACTCACTTGCGACAGACTCACTTTGAAAGGACTTTTCAGATTCGCTTTTAATGCTTTCTAGGGACAACTTAGTTTCAATCAAAGAAGAAGACATTTAAAGTTTTAATGCGACATTAAAGAAAATACTCAGGAGCAGGTTTCCTCACTGGGGTTTGTCTTTCTTCTTGAGGTGCAGCTTGGAACGTAGTGAAGTCAGGCACGAGAGTTTCGTCCAACTGCATAATGGCAGCTGTGTTTCCACATCTGTAACAGTAGTTAGGAGCAGACCACACAGTAACTAACTTGCCGTCAAACATGCACTTGTAGCCCTCCATAATAAGTTGGTGGGCTCTGGCTATTAGTGAAATGTTGTTGGTTCTGCAGAACTCCTCTACCATGTCCCCGCCAAAAACGTACCCCGCACCTCTGGGTGAAAGTCCCCACCCGTTGATTTCTTCGGGGTCAGACCAAAGCAAGTCGCACATAGCGCCGTCGTGCGGCACTTCTTGTTTCCTGTCTATAGCTCTGATTTCGTCTAGTTTAGTAATAGAAGGAGACAGCCCTCCGTGCACACAAAACACCTTGTCGTCTATCAAAGCGCCTAAAGCTAAGTAATCAAAAACTTCTGTGCAGTAACGCCACACGTTGGCACTGCTGTACTTTCTGATGCACTCGTCGTAAAAACCATACACTTGTGTGATTTGACGGGACTCATGGTTCCCTCTGATAAGCATGATTCTGTCAGGGTACCTAACTTTGTAAGCCAGCAGAAGAAGCCAAGTTTCAACACTAAAGTAGCCTCTGTCAACAAAGTCTCCCAAGAATATGTAGTTTGTTTCAGGCGGAAAGCCTCCTACCTTAAAAAGCTTCATAAGATCATAGAACTGGCCGTGTATGTCGCCACATACGGTAATTGGGGAGGATATACGGTGGACATTGCTTTCTTCTATAAGGATTTCTCTGGCCTTGGCACAGAGTTCTTTCACTTCGGCTTCTTTAATAGGCTCGCAGGACTTCAGTTGTTCTATCCAGTTGTCTAGGTCTTGCACACTCATCAATATGAAACTTATTACTTACTTACTTTTTTAGCTATTACGCACCAGTTGGACCTGTCGAAGTAACTTTGCAGAATTTGGAATTTATAGTTGCCTGAGTTCGCACTAACTACAAGTTTTTCTAGCTCGCCTTTTACAAAAACATGGTAAAACCTTTTGTAAACTACAGCTTGTTTTTCTTGGGCAACTTCTCCACTTACTTCTCCGTCTTCGTACTTAACGTTTAAGTGCCAAGGTACAAAGCAGTCTTGTTCAGTAAAGCTCCTTTCTGTTTGTTCTTTCGCCCACACGTATATGAGTGCACTGCCCCCTGGAGCTAGAACTCTCAGAAGTTCTGTAACTGCTTGGAGCCTCAACGAGTCCGTTGACAAGTGGTGAATCACTGCTATTGAAATGCAAACGTCAAAGGTGTGCTCCCTCACAGGCAGGTCTAAACAGTCAGCTGTAAATGTTGAAAACCCCCTTTCAGAGCAAATTCCAAGTAAGTTTTTGCTTCTGTCAGTTCCAATTCTGCAGAGGGGGTCTCCTGCCAAGTACTTTCCATTGCCACAGCCAATGTCCAGGACCAAGCAGTGAGGAGGCTGGGACCTTAGAAATTCCTCAACTTTAGGCCAGGGTTTATACCTTGTGTTTGAGAAGTGAGGTGCAATTTTGTCGTAGGTTTCGTAAACAAATTCTTTTTCGATGTTTGTAGGTTTCTTCACATCAGAGTTTTCAAGGGTTTTGTTCAAAGTGTTTCGGTCGCAGTACTCAGGAAACCTGCACTCACAGGGTTTGTTTCTGAGTTTTCTGAATGTAAGGGAAATTCTTCTGTTTCTAAAAACAACGTTGCCGTTTAAGATGTCGTACTTTCTTTGGGTGATTGCGTGCTTCCATGTGTATCTGGCTTCGTCTTGCATTACTACAAGACTTCTGGGCTCTATAAATAAGTTGTGATCTTCGTTGTCCTTACGGAAAAGCATTGCTATGGGGCTTAGCAAGGACACTGCTGCAATAGTTTCTTCAAAGGGAGAGTGTGAGTCTATGTGAGGAGGGATGCTGTTGCCTGGCAGGTACTCGTTAACAGTTAACTGATCAAAGTGTAGATTGTACTTTTCGTAAAGCTGATCAAGCAAAGGCTGAATCCACTCTGGCATGGGTTTGCTAGGTTCATCGGGATTAACGTTATTAGCTCCGTACACAAAATCGAAACCGTAATGCTGAACACGCCTGTTCGTAAGGGCTTCCCACTTGTTTTTGTCGAGTTCCTCAACAATTAGCTCTTCATATTCCTGAGAAATATACTCATTGATTTTTGTAAGGCCGTTTACAGGTATTTGGAGGTCACAAGTGGCCCCTTCGATTAGTTTAAGCTCGTGGAAGTGCAGGGGTGTGTATTGGAGAGCTATTGGATGGGGTTTGGGCTGAAAAGGGAGTTTAGTGGTAGCCTGGTTAAAGGTTTCGTGGGCTTGTGCAGCAGACTCTGTGTCTGTGAAGGCTATGTACCCGTAGTTGATTCCAGGGACTACAACTAGGTTTGAAATCGTTCCAAACTGAGAAAGGAATGGAAGTACTGTGTGGTAATCGTGCTCGTCACCATTGGACAAGTGAAGCAAAAACAAAAACGGACTGGGACTTTCAGAAAAAAGTCTGTTGTCTGGTTTTTTTTCGTAAGACCTAATGAACTCAAGGCCTCTTTGTCTTTTTTTGTAGTAGTGCTTTAGTGCTATTCTGACCTTCTTTGGCTTTTTCATAAAGTTTTTTAGAAATGATTTCATTAAAGCCCAGACTTAAAGCTGGGCCACCTGCAAGTTACTAGGTTATTTAGTTACTTTATCTAAGTAAACTTAGAATCTTTGCTTCCAAATAATTCCTGAAATTTAATAGAAACTTTAAGAAAACACAAGCTTACGTAAAATACCAGGTAATGGCACCTGCTAAGCTTAGTTTCTAAGAACAGTTTCTAACAGTAATTTCTTTTCAGGCCTAATCAGCCCATTTTGACTGGCCTATGAACTCATATTTTCAGCGGTCAGGAAGGCTTATAATAAAACACAATGGTGAACTTTACGCCGGATCAGATGAGAGAGATTATGGACCAACCTGAAAACATCCGAAACATGTCCGTCATCGCTCACGTAGACCACGGAAAGTCCACCCTTACCGACTCTCTAATTGCAAAGGCTGGAATCATCGCTGAAGCTAAGGCTGGTGATACCCGATACACTGACACCAGAAAAGATGAAGCTGACCGCGGAATCACTATTAAATCAACAGGAGTAAGTCTTTACTTCCCTTACGACATAGAAGGAGACGGAGTAGAAAAGCCTTTCTTAATTAACTTGATCGACTCCCCCGGCCATGTTGACTTCAGTTCAGAAGTAACAGCCGCCCTGAGAGTGACTGACGGAGCTTTGGTAGTTGTAGACTGCGTTGAAGGTGTGTGTGTGCAAACTGAGACTGTGCTGAGACAAGCCCTCCAAGAAAAAATCCGCCCAACTCTCATGATTAACAAAGTTGACAGAAGTTTGCTGGAATTGCAGCAAGACCCCGAAAGCATGTACCAAACCTTCTCAAGAACCATTGAAAAAGTCAACTCAATCATTGCTACTTACGACGACGGAAGCATGGGAGACGTTATGGTTGACCCCTCTAAGGGAACTGTGTCCTTTGGTTCTGGACTTATGGGTTGGGCTTTCAGTTTAAGGAGGTTTGCCCACATCTACGCCAAGAAGTTCGGTGCTGACCCTGCTAAGATGATGGAGAAACTTTGGGGAGAGTGGTACTTTGACGCTGAAGGAAAGAAGTGGAAGAAGACCCCCATTTCTGACTCTGGCAAGCCCTTGAAACGTGCTTTCTGTCAGTTCATCATTGAACCCATTCAGATGCTTGCTAACGCCGTGATGGAAGGAGACAACCAAAAGTTCGAAAAGATGCTTAAGAGAATGGAAATCAAACTTAAGCCCGAAGACTTTGAACTCAGAGAAAAGAAACTCCTCAAAAGAATCATGCAAAAGTGGTTGAACGCTGCAGACTGCCTTTTGGAAACTATTGTGCTCCACATGCCTTCACCTAAGTTCTCACAGAGATACAGAGTCGAACAGTTGTACGAAGGACCTCAAGACGACGAGTGTGCACAAGCTATCCGTAACTGCGACCCCGACGGACCTTTGATGATGTTTGTGTCTAAGATGGTTCCTTCTAGTGACAAAGGTCGCTTTGTGGCTTTTGGAAGAGTGTTTTCAGGAACTATTGAAACTGGACAGAAAGTCAGAATTTTGGGACCTAACTACCAACCTGGAAAGAAGGACGACTTGCACATCAAAAGCATCCAAAGAACTGTGCTCATGATGGGAAGAAGTGTAGAACCTGTACCCAACCTTCCTTGCGGTAACACAGTAGGCATCATTGGAGTGGACCAGTACATTTTGAAAACTGGAACTATCACTACCAGTGAACAAGCCCACACTCTCAAAAGCATGAAGTACTCCGTGAGTCCTGTGGTGCGTGTAGCCGTAAAGCCCAAGAACGCCGGAGACCTTCCCAAACTAGTAGACGGACTTGCTAAACTCAGCAAAAGTGATCCCTTGGTCCAAACTTCTTCTGACGAATCAGGCGAGCACATCATTGCTGGGTGCGGAGAACTCCACGTTGAAATTTGCTTAAAGGACTTGGTTGAAGACTACGCTGGTATTGACATCATTAAGTCCGACCCCGTTGTTACATACAAAGAAACTGTGCTAGGAACTTCCAGCCAAGTTTGCATGGCCAAATCCCCCAACAAACACAACAGACTTTACGTAACTGCAGAGCCCCTGGCTGAGGGACTTCCTGAAGAAATCGAAGACGGAAACATCACCCCCAGAACTGAACCTAAAGCTAGAGCCCGCACTCTCCAAGACAAGTACGGTTGGGACTCCAACGACGCAAAAAAACTCTGGTGCTTTGGACCTGAAACCCAAGGTCCTTGTGTGCTTGTAGACGCCACAAAAGGAGTTCAGTACATGAACGAAATCAAAGACTCCATGGAATCTGGGTTCCAATGGGCAACTAAAGAAGGTGTTCTTTCTGGCGAAAATATGCGCGGAATTCGTTTCAATGTTGTCGATGCTTATCTGCACACTGATGCAATCCACAGAGGAGGTGGGCAGATCATCCCAACTGCTAGACGCGCTTACTACGCCGCTTACCTTACTGCCCAGCCTGCATTGAACGAGCCTATGTTTTTGGTTGAAATTCAGTGCCCAAGCGAAGTAATTGGAGGTGTTTACCAGGTGTTGAACTCCCGCAGAGGAATCGTGAACTACGAAGAACCAGTAGCTGGCACTCCTTTGACCCTTGTGAAGGCTTACTTGCCTGTAGCTGAAAGTTTCGGCTTCACAGCTCATCTCAGGTCCCAGACTTCTGGACAAGCCTTCCCTCAGTGTGTGTTTGACCACTGGCAGACCGTGAACGGTGACCCTCTTGACGTGAGCTCAAAGGCCAACCAGATCGTAATGAACATTCGTCAGAGAAAGGGCTACGATGGTGGAGTTCCTCCTCTCGACAGGTTCTTAGATAAACTTTAATTCTTTTATTAAATGTGGAGGCACTTCAGTAAGTTTGTTTTGGATAAAACAGAAGTCTTGGAAAAACTAACTTCTGGATTTGGACCAGGAGGCCAGAAAGTCAATAAGTCTGTGAACTGCGTGCAACTCAAACACCTTCCCACTGGCTGCGAAGTTAAAGTCCACGACTCCCGATTGCTGCATATTAACCAAAAAATTGCTTGGAAGCGCCTTGCAGAGAAGGTCGAACACCATCTTAACCCCTCAGAAAGTAAAATAGGAATCCGCATTCAAAAACAAAGAAAACAAAAAGACAGAAACAGACGCAGACGCATGAAAAAACTCCTAGAAAAGAGTTCTTCTGAAGAAAGTTTAAATAAGTCTTAAGCGCACAGTTATAAAATGGCAGACTTAGACGACGACGAAATATTGATAGACGAACTTGGAACCACGGCTAAAAACGTAATGGAAGGGGTCATTACTCCAGATCTTTACTTCCAGCCAGAAAACGTTAACTCTAAGTGCCAGCAAATCATTGACCAGTGTCTTAAAGAGTTTCACAAACTGAACAAACCTTTTAAGTACATTGTGACGTGTTTCATTATGCAGAGAACAGGTGCAGGGTACCAGTCTGCCTCCACTTGCTACTGGGACACTAAAACTGATGGACTCATCTCTGTTACAGGAGAGTTTCTTTATTTGAACTGCTTAGTCACCATTTACGCTGTGCACGTGTAGTTAAGTAATTTTTATTAGCTCTAAGTCACGTTAAGTTTATAATTCAAATGTCTAGGGAATTTCTAAATAAACAAACCAAAATTCTGCCCGACTCGGACGAGTGGAGTGAAATCGAGTACTCTTTGCAGATCTCTATAGGTTCTACTTGTCCTGTGATAAAGCAAATGTGGTCTGTAGCTTCGCCACAACTCACCACTAATTTCGACAAAAAATCCCAAATGAAAGTAGTTGACTGTTGGGTCAACCTAAGTCACTTAGGCGAAGAGAACCGTCTAGAAGATACCTGCAAAAGAGGGTTTAAAATCCCCAAACCAGGACTGGTCTTTACAACAGGGTCTATCAAGTTACCAGAAGACACTTATGGGTACTCTAAAACTTACGAGTACCTTTTTTGCAAAGTAGCTGTGGGAAAGAGTTACTGCGTCAACATGGAAACTCTAGAGGGGGAGTTAGCTGTTCCTGAAGGGTACGAAAGTATACTGCTCTACAACTCTTCACAAGATGACAATACCTATAACTACAGCTACCTAATCACCCATTCTGAGCAGATCCTACCTTGCTTTTTGGTGCAGTTCGAACTAGACCCTTCTCTTGAAGAAGGTTTGGAAACTATGCTTTGTGACATTTGCCAGGAGTCCCAAGCTGCTATATACTGCCAAGCAGACGATGCTACTCTCTGCATGGACTGCGACGATGAGCACCACAACCGCGGAAACAAGTTGATGCAGCGCCACAAAAGAATACCTGTAAACGAGAAGCCCAAAAGGTTCGGGAACTGCAGGTCCCACCCCGACATGAAGGTAGAGTTTTTCTGCACAGTGTGTTACACGCCTGTGTGCGTGAATTGCAAAATGATAGGTTCTCACTCCACCCCTGAAACCTCTATTCACACCCTTATTAGGATTTCAGACGCTTACTCACGTGCTTTGGCAGAGGCTGGCGAGCCAGACCCTGTTTTGGAGAACAAAAAAACCAGTGTTTCCCAGTTACTTAACCAAATAGACAAAAGGATCACCCTTGTCAAAGAAAACGCCAAACAAGTAGAAGACAAACTCTACGCCATGCTGCAAGAAGCCCTTGTAGAACTCCAAATGGAAACCCAAAAAAAGGTATCAGCGCTTGTGAGTGCTGAAGTTGAACTTAAAAGAGAACTCGAAATGATGAGCTGGGTAGAGTGCTTTCTTAGGTACGAACAAGAAGTTCTATCGCCTGCCAACTTCATGCTGGCTTGGGGAAGACACATGAACCTACGCAACCGACTGAAAACAACTTCTTCAGTCCAGGAACTCTCTGCAATCGAACCTGACATTAAGGTAGAAGGTTCCATTAACGTTGTTTCAGAGGCCAAACTAAGAGAGTACATTTCACAACCTGATGAGTCCTCTGTGGCTTCTTCCACTCCACGCACAGGGTCCTCGAGGTTCAGGACGCAACTGTTCAACCGCTACATGTCAACGGAAAAACCCCCTTTGAAAGGCTCCATTCCAGCCAAACCCATGGAAATACTTACTAGCAACTTTAAGCCAATGCTCAAAATAAAGTCCACTCAGGATGATAGTCTGTAATAATTAACTTAGAGAATAGGAATAGGTCTGGTGTATTCAGCCTCTGACTTGAGCACTTGCTTGCCTTTCATAGGAGGCGCCCATTTCCACCGACCCATTCCGACCCAAATCACGTTTGACAAAGTGAAGATTTGAAGCAGAGCTAGCATCGAGTTCCTTCTCCAGTTCCTGTTAGCAGGTAAGTACTGCCTGTAGTACATCCATTTTGGCAGAATAAGCTTGGCTACACCCATTTATTAAAGTTTTCTTAGTGATAAAAACCCTTCAGCAGGTTCTCCAGAATAAGTGACAGAAACACGCGCACGCGCAGGCAGTGCTACGAAGTCAACTAAAGAAACACCTGTTAAGTTGTTCTGTTTTGCTCGGTGTTTGCTTTCTGTTGAACTTCTGCTTATAAGCACTTCCCCGTTCACCACTAACTGCACACTTGGTTTCTTTCGTGAGAAAAAGGCAAAACCTACTTCGTAAAGCCCAGGGGCTATTGTTAAAATACTAGTTTTGCTCTTTTCCCAAAGAAAGTTGTCGGGACAGGTATTGGAACTTTGAATCTCCCAAGGAATCGAGTGGCCTGTTTTAATTTGGCCAGACTTCCAAATCCACCTGCCAGTGCAGTTTTCTGAACAAAATATTTCGTTTAGGGAGTTTTGTTGTTGAGTTTGGGACTTGAACTCTTCCTGAGAAACTTTAGAGTCTATTTCTGAATGCAGTGACTCAAGGGCTTGGTTAATGTCGTCAATGTTGGGTTTCATGTCCAGCAAAGAGCAAATGTCTTTGATGTTGGGCTTCAAAAGGATTTCTTTGCCCAAGTTGTCAAGTGACTCCTGCTGCATTTTAACTTGTTGCCAGATACTAGTGAAGTCGCCAGCTCTAAAGTCCTCTAAACTTCTTTTTAAGTTATCAGAGTAAGACTTGGTTTCTATAACCATTTCTTCGATTTCTTTGTAGTCAGGTTTGGACTCTATAGCTTTTAGTATTTCATACTCTTTGCTTGAAAGTAACTTCTGGAGTTCCCCTTTTACGTTTTGCACTTCTGCAATAAGTTCTTCGTAGGTTCTGTCTAAGGAGTCTTGCAGTTCTTTTACCTCAACTTTGCCTCCCACAACCCTTCTGAGTTCCCTTTTGTCTAACTTGCTGCTTTTCACTTCGTCTAGTTCGTTTTGGAAGTTTTCAAGTTCATTTCGGATTCCTTTGAGGTCTTCGCCCCTAGTTCCTAAGGTGTAGTTTTGGAGGTACTTGACAGTTTCCTGGATTTCTGACCTGTTTTGGTCTGAAGCTATTTTAAGTGACTCTTTTAGGTAAGAAACTTCTTCTTCGAGTTTTTTGCAGGAGTACTCTGACTTAGATACTTTGCTGAGCATGCTTTCTTCTAATTGTCTGTAGGTTTGTTGGGACTTTTGGATTTGCTCCCACATTTCGTTTTTGCTGTTTTGAACTATTTCGTTTACTTTTTCGAGTTCGGCTTTTTTGTTGATGCCTGAAAGGGCTTTTTCAATCTCCCGAACATCACACTTTTGTTCTAAGGCGTTTAAAAGTGACTTGTTGGTGTCAGAAAGGTCTAACTTAAGTTTAGAAACCATTTCGTCGATTTCGTTTATTTGGTTTTGCAGTGACTTGCTCATGTGACTTACGTTGTTTTTGACAGAGTCAATTTCTTCTTGGTCAGCACGTGCACTTACTTCAAAGGATATGAGTTTGTGTACTTCGTTGCGGTCAGGTTTCATGTCTATTTGTTTGGTTAGCACGTCTAAAGACACCGAGTCTGCCTTAGACTCTACAAGGCTCCAAAGGTTTCTAAGTGACTCAGACTCAGCCTTGCTAGCAAGTGCAGACTCTAAGTCGTTCCGGTTTAGTTTCTTGTTTAAAGCACTGCTTACGAACTGCTTGCTAGTTTTTTCTTCTAGAGCTTCGTTCATTTCTGTGATGCTTGCTTTACTGTCAATTAAAGTTTTAAGTTCAGCTAAGTCTTGTTGGGTAGCGCTGTTTTGGGCTCTGCCGTAGGTGTCGTTCCGAATTTCTTCAATAGCTGTTCTCAAAGCTCTGATTTCGTTTTGCATTTCAGCCAAGTCAGCTTTTCCGTCCATAAGTGTCCTCATATCTTCGTAGTTGACTTTGTTGCCTAAGTAGTAGTGCAAGTCGTTTTTAGAGACTTTTTCATCTACAAGACTGTAAATGTCTTCCATAGACATTTTGGTTTCCAGGGAGTTCCTTAGTTCCGCAAGTCCTCTTGACAAGTCTGAAACGTTGGCTTTCACTGAAACAGCTGTGTTGAGTTCTGACTTGTTTGCTTTGGAAGACAGTCCAGATTCAACTTCTTTGATAGCGCTGCCTTGGACCTTAACTAAGTCTGAAAGAGCTTTGAAAGTAAGCCTTATAATGTCTTGGACAGGACGCCACTCAGAGACACTGTTGAGGAGGTCCTCGACTATACTAGGACTGTAGGGGTCTGACTGTGTCCGCGGCATCATTAACGGGTAATCCTGCGCGCTGCTCATTTTTACTTTTGAATTATATAGAGGTGCTTAGATAAATATGCAGAAAGGTGCTTTTAAAACCAAAAAACCTTTTTACTCTATTTTGAAAAAAGTCTACTCGAAGTCTAAACCAAAATACTCTAACACTAATAAAATCCAAGAAGAAATTCAAAGTATAAGGCAAAAAGCCAGTCAACTACCTGCGTTAAAGCTTCGCAAACACTTAGATGAAAGAAAAAAAACCACATTCACTCCTGAAAAGTTAAGAACTTACAAAGGAAACTCCCCTCTTCAAGTTCTGAGTTCCCGCAGAACTTCCCAAAACACCTTAGAATTAAAAGCACCTTACATGTTTAAAGTTATGTCTCCTGGAAGAGTCAAACTAAACACTTCCAAAAGCAACCCAGTCAAGAAACCCACCAGCAAAGGCAACTTAAAGCATTTAATAATATATTAGATTTCTTTGAAAAAAGAAAGCTTAAGTGCTTCATTGCAAGACAGTCTTTCAAGTGGGTCTACAGAAGTCATGCTAGAAATCACCATTCTGCACTCTCTAGAAACGCTTTTCCAGAGTTCACCTTTAAGCCGGATTCTTCCTTTGCTGTTTTCTGACATCACTTGTTCCCTAGAGCTTCCTGTAAAAGGATTCACTCCAGACAACAGGGTGAAAAATATCACTCCAATACTGTAAACGTCTGCAGAAAAAGAATAACTCAAAGCATTTATAACTTCGGGTGCCATGTACCCTGCAGTTCCACAAACCGACTTTTTTTGGGCGTCTGAGTAGCACGCTAAACCAAAGTCAGACAACTTAAAGTCAGTGGGGTTTAGTGAGTCTTTCATAAGCAAGTTTTGAGGCTTAAGGTCTCTGTGGATAATCCCTTGTTTGTGTAGTGAACTCACTATTTCTAGCAATCTTTTAATTACAACAGAAGCCTCTCTTTCAGAGTACCTTTTCATCATTCTAAGTGAGTACTGCAAGTCGTGGCCTCCTAGATACTGCATCACTATAAAGACATTTTCGTTATTTTCATAAACTGCAATTAGCTTTACAGTTTCTGCGTGTTTGATTTTCTTCATGATTGATATTTCGAATTTGAGATTCTTTGCAAAGTTTGTTTTGGAGTTCTTTTTCATGGCTTTCACTGCCACAACTTGTTGAGTGTCTTTGTAGTGTGCTCTGTAAACTCTGCTGTACTTGGTCATGTTAACGCAGCCATCTATTTGGATGTCCCTTTCAATGTTAGTTAAAACCATCAAAGGTTTTAAAACCACTACCCAGCTTTCAACTTCCCATTGGTCTTCGCACACAAAGTCAACAGTTGACTTCCCCCAGCCTATTCTAAAGCCCTTTTCGTAGTTGTGTTGGTCTTGGAACTTCTGTAAGTACTTAAACTTCAAAGAAATAAACCATTCAATTTCTGATTCACATGTTCCTAAATAAATGTATTTCTTAGTCACGCAAACATACTTCAGGAGAGTTTCCAGTCTTTTGTTTCTAATGTATAAGTGCCCCTGTTTCAAAATAAACTTTGACTTGACAACTGGTGCTTTTCTGCACTTCCTAGTAATTTTTTCACATGAATCATCATAAAATATTGAGTTGAATACCATCTTAATATTATAAAACTTCCATTTCCTTAACTAACTTTTCTTCTTCTTCTTTTAGTTTCAAAAACTCAAACCGTTTTTTCAAAACTAGTTCCTGCTGGCGGTCTTGCTGTTCTTCAATCTTTTTTTCTTCTTGTCTTAATTTCTTCACTCGGCGGTTTTCTGCTACTGAAATCAGGTTTTCTGAGTGTTGTTTAATCTGTCTTTCTTTTTTGGAAACTTTTTCCCAAAAAGCATTTGACTTGCTGTTTTGCGCGTTTCTTAGAATGTCGTCCATCATTTGTTTTGTTCGCTCTTGTTTTTGCAGGCTTTTAATGCGTCTTTGTTCTTGTACTTCTTCGTACTGGTTCTTTTTGCGTTCTTGAGCTTGGAGTTTTTGGGTGCTTTGGCTGAGTTGTTCGTGTTGTTTCTTAACAGCTAAGTTGTACTGAAGTTCCTTTTCTTCTTCACGTTTCGCTTCTGCTTTCATTTCTCTTTTGCATTCTCTTTCAATTTGCCACTTAGCTAAGTTTTTTTGTTGTCTGAGTTCTCTATTTTGTTTTTTCTGGAGTTCAATGTACTTGTCAATAAGTTTCAAGTCAAAAGAGTCGGAGTTGTCTTCGTGTTTGTGGCAAGTAGTTCTGGGTATTACAGTTTGTTTGGGTGGAGTTTTCAGTGGCTTTTTTGGCTGGGGTTTTTCCAAAGTGGGAATTTTTATGCTTGACTGGGAGAGTTGGGACTTGTCGTAGAAGTAGTTCCAGTACTCAACGATTTCTTGGAACAGTTGGAGTAGTAAGTAGCACTCAGCTTTGTAAGAGGCTTGGTTTAGTTCCTGAACATCAACTGAAGAAAGTACTTTAGATATTTTAAAAAGGTTTTCACAAGGTACTTTTCTTTGTTCTAAGTCTTGAGGGAGGTTCCTTAGCTTCTGCACAACTAGTCCTGGCTGAGCAACAGCCTTCTGGAACTCTTCCCAGGGTTTGGGAGGCACTTCTTTGTCTAGAAGCANTAGAAAGCAAACTCCTAGGAGTTCTACGCTTTTGTTGGTGCTTTTGATGTTTTTGAGGTTTTTGATTTTCTTAACATTCAGTTCTTTAATGGTGTTCCCGAGGAAGTGGGATTCGTCTACAAGGGGCTTGTGAAGGTTTTCTTTAACTTTGCTTTTAGCTTTGTTTGGTTTGTCTAAGCTAATGTTGAATTCAGCTGCAAGTTGTTGGAGTTTTTCTCTGTACTGTTTGGGCAGAGGTACTTTGAGTTCTTTGATTTGGGTTTGCAGATCACTCAAGAATTCTTTGAATGAAACATTTTCAGGGTAGTTTTCTTGTATGAAGTTAAACATCAAGGCTTCTTTTTCAGACTCTGTTTGTGAGTTTTCTGAGTCTTCTTGTATTGAGGCAAATCCTCTTAAGTTCTCTAACTGCAGTTTGGGAATACTTTCTGGGTCACTTTCAGTTGGCTTTTCTTCCATTTCTTTTAATTGATATTAACGCTTAATTACGCAGCATGCGATGCTGTGACTTAACACCTCCTTCTAGTCCTCTGAACGGAAACTCTCCTTCGATTTCAAAGTTCTCGTAAGGAATAGCTTTGGTAGTGTGCAGGAACTTTGAAGAGCACCTTGCTGAAATCTCCCCTGTTGCATCTCGTCCAAAACAGTCGTAACCTAAGTAGTAAGCAACTGCTATCCTTATAGCAGTCGACTTACTTCCTATTCCTTTGCCTGCTTGTTGCCCGTCAACACAGTCCATGAACGCATAGTAAACTTTTCCTTGGGCTTCTAGCTCTACTTCTCTTGCAGCACGCACAATTGTACCAATGTTTTTAAACTTGCGTATAATACTTTGGTCTCCGTCTAAAGGAAGCAGTTTCATATTAGAGTAGTCAGTGTTTATGAACGCCCCCACTACAGTATCTTCTTGCAGTGCAACTATTGAGTGAGGAACGTAATCAATGTGATGCAGCCTTTCAAGACGAGCGTAAAACCACTCTTCAATAGTGATGTTTTGGAAAACAGCAGGAGGATTCCTTGTAGTCATCACTTTTGCTATCAAATTAAAGGCATCGTTTTTATGGTGCTCTTTGAACTTTTCAAAAGTAATTCCGGTTGACTCGTCTGTAAATGGCAAACCCTCTTCGAACTTTTGAACTTCTTGAAGAACTGACTCTTTTCGGAGTTCAGCAATCAGTTGTTCCCAAGAGTTGCAACTCGCAATAGAGCTTAAATCAGCCATTTATTCAATTCAATTATTTTTTTTTATAAATGTCAAACAACGTTTTGGATCTTTATTCTTCACGCTTAGCAAAAGGCCTGAGTCCTAGAGGAACTATCTCCAGCGTAGAAGAACGCCCTTTATGAGTAAAATGCTTTCAGGAGTGCCTCTAGGAAGTAAACCAGACGACCCCGGGAAAAGTGAAAGGGAAATTGACGAAGCCATAGAAAACGCCAGAAACTTAAACAAGCTCAAAGGCCACCTAGACCAAGTAACTTGTGTGGTACCTTGTCAGAACGAAAGACTTCTGGCCTCTGGTTCAGTTGATGGAAAAATAATCATATGGAGATTGGCAAGCTATACCCAAGATTGCCTACTTGAAGGCCATTCAGGTAA
>PR_CR_10_Liq_1_inCRDRAFT_1000769_pt1 | contig 19343 bp, 22 predicted proteins | sample PRCRCaboRojoPR_3_FD_10241 | JGI IMG/M metagenome (IMG submission 10241)
GCACTGGGTGATTATCAACGCGACCTCACCGAACTGGCCCGGCTCATCGAATCGGCCGATGCCGCGGGGCTGGAGTCGGTCTTCGCAAGCGCCAAGGCCACCCGGGATGCCAACCGCCATCGTTTTGAAGACTAATCCGGAGCCCCGCTACCGATGAGCCATGCCAACCAACGCCGATTCGTCATCGAGCCCGGCGGGGTATTGTCCGGCGACATTCGGGTCCCCGGCGACAAGAGTGTCTCGCACCGTGCCGTGATGCTGGGGTCGGTGGCCGAGGGAGTGACCCGGGTGAGCGGTTTTCTGGAAGGCGACGATGCCATGGCCACCCTGGCGGCGATGCGCGCCCTGGGGGTGCGGATCGACGGCCCCGAGGCGGGCGCGCTGACCATCCACGGCGTCGGCCTCCACGGGTTACAGGCGCCGGACGCGCCCCTCGATCTTGGCAATTCCGGCACCTCGATGCGGCTGCTCACCGGGCTGCTCTGCGGCCAGCGCTTTGCGACGACGCTGATCGGCGATCAATCGCTGATGAACCGGCCCATGCGTCGGGTCACCGAACCCCTCGGGCAGATGGGGGCGGAGATCGTCACCAGTGACAAGGGCACCGCGCCCCTGGGCATCCAGCCGGTGACATCGCTTATGGGCATCGACTACCCGCTGCCCATGGCCAGTGCCCAGGTCAAATCGGCGGTGCTCCTTGCCGGGCTCTATGCCCGGGGCGAGACCGCTGTGACCGAGCCGGGCATCACCCGCGATCACACCGAACGCATGCTCCAGGCCCTGGGTTATCCCGTCGAGGTGGACGGCCCGCGGGTCGCCCTGACCGGCCATGGTCGACTGACCGGCGGCTCGATCCAGGTGCCGGCGGATATCTCCTCGGCGGCATTCTTTCTGGTCGGCGCCGCGATCGGCGCCGGCGAAGCGGTGACCCTGCTCGATGTGGGCCTCAACCCGACCCGCACCGGGGTCGTGGAGATCTTAAAGCGCATGGGCGCCGATCTTGAGGTGATCCCCAAAGGCGACGGCGCCGGCGAACCGGTCGGCGATATCCGCATCCAGGCGGCCTCGCTCGAGGGCATCGAGATCCCGCCCTCGCTCGTGCCGGTTGCCATTGATGAGTTTCCGGCGCTTTTCATCGCCGCGGCCTGCGCCCGGGGAGAGACGCTGCTGCGGGGCGCAGAGGAACTTCGCGTCAAAGAAAGCGACCGCATCGCCGTGATGGCCACCGGCCTTGAACGCCTGGGGGTACAGGTCGAGGCGCTGCCCGACGGGATCCGGATTGAGGGCGGTCGCCTCGCGGGTGGGCATGTGCAGGCCCAGGGCGATCACCGGGTGGCCATGGCCTTTGCCATGGCCGGGCTGGTGGCCGACGGGCCCATTGTCATCGACGGCTGCGCCGAGGTGGATACCTCGTTCCCGGGCTTTGCCGGGCTGGCCCGCTCGGCCGGGCTGCCCATTTCGGTCGAGGAGCAAGCCGGATGAGCGCGCCGGTTGTCACCATCGACGGGCCCGGCGGCGCGGGCAAAGGCACCATCGCGCGGGCGGTTGCCGAGTCACTGGGCTGGCACCTGCTCGACAGTGGCGCCATTTATCGACTGCTGGCGCTGGCCAGTCTGCAGCGCGGCGTCGAGCCTACCCAGACCGCAACGCTCGAGACGCTGGCCCGGGGCCTGGATATCGATTTTCCGACCCGCGGCCCATACGCCGGCGAGGTGTTGCTCGACGGCGAGGTGGTCTCCGGGGCAATCCGCAGCGAGGCCTGTGGCGTGCGGGCCTCGGAGCTCGCCGCCGACCCGGCGGTACGCACCGCGCTGCTGGATCGCCAGCGCGGCTTTCAGAAGCCCCCGGGGCTGGTTGCCGATGGCCGGGATATGGGCACGGTGGTTTTCCCGGATGCGGCGGTCAAGATCTACCTCACCGCAACCGCCGAGGAACGCGCCCGCCGGCGCCATAAGCAGTTGATGGAGCAGGGTGTCAGTGCTAATCTGGCGGATCTTTTGCAGGATATGCAAGCGAGGGACGAGCGCGACATGAACCGCGCCGTCGCCCCGCTCAAGCCGGCAGAAGATGCGGTGGTGATCGACTCAACGACGATGGCCATCGAGGCGGTCATCGCCAGGGTGCTGGCGCAGGTGGGCAACCGCGCCAGTGGATAAAGGGGGTATTCGCCTGTCGGATACCGGGTTTTCAACAACAACTGGATCGTCCCGCGGTCCCGGATCAAATCATCCCATGAGCGAAAGCTTTGCAGAACTTTTTGAACAGAGCCTGGCGCAGACCGACATGCGCCCGGGGTCCATCGTCAATGCACAGGTCGTGGCGATCGATGGCGAAGATGTCATTGTCAACGCCGGCCTGAAGTCCGAAGCGGTGATTCCGCTGAAACAGTTCACCGACGAAGAAGGCAACGTCGAGGTGAACGTCGGCGATGACGTCGAAGTGGCTCTGGATGCCGTCGAAGATGGTGGCGGCGAAACCCGCCTGTCCCGCGAGAAGGCCAAGCGTGCGCGCGCCTGGCGGGTACTCGAGGCGGCCTACGAAGGATCCGAGACTGTCAACGGACACATCAGCGGCAAGGTCAAGGGCGGCTTCACCGTCGATCTGGGGCATATCCGCGCCTTTCTGCCGGGCTCGCTGGTGGACATCCGCCCGGTCCGCGACACCACCTACCTCGAGGGCAAAGAGCTCGAGTTCAAGGTCATCAAGCTGGATGCCCGTCGCAACAACGTGGTGGTCTCGCGCCGCGCCGTGGTCGAAGAGGAATACAGCGCCGAGCGCGAGGCACTGCTCGAGAAGCTCCAGGAGGGCCAGACCCTCAAGGGCATCGTCAAGAACCTCACCGACTATGGTGCATTCGTCGATCTTGGCGGCATCGACGGGCTGCTGCATATCACCGATATGGCCTGGCGTCGCGTCAAGCATCCGTCGGAGGTGGTCGATGTCGGCCAGGAAATCGACGTCAAGGTGCTGAAGTTCGATCGCGAGCGCAATCGCGTCTCGCTGGGCCTCAAACAGCTGGGCGAGGATCCGTGGGAGGCCATTGCCGCGCGCTACCCCGAGGGCAGCCGCGTGGTGGGCAAGGTCACCAACATCACCGACTACGGCTCGTTCGTCGAGATCGAAGAGGGCGTCGAGGGGCTGGTGCATGTCTCGGAGATGGACTGGACCAACAAGAACGTCAACCCGGCGAAGATGGTGTCCATCGGCGACGAGGTCGAGGTGATGATCCTCGACATCGACGAAGAGCGCCGCCGGATCTCGCTTGGCATGAAGCAATGCCAGCCCAACCCCTGGGACGAGTTTGCCGCCACCCACAACAAGGGCGATCGGGTCACCGGCGCGATCAAGTCGATTACCGATTTCGGCATCTTTGTCGGCCTCGAAGGCGGCATCGACGGGCTGGTCCATCTCTCGGACCTGTCCTGGAGCGATACCGGCGAAGAGGCCATCCGCGACTTCCAGAAAGGCGAAGAAGTCGAGGCCGTGGTGCTGTCCGTCGACCCCGAGCGCGAGCGCATCAGCCTGGGCGTCAAGCAGCTGGCCCAGGATCCGGTCTCGCAGTGGGTTGCCAACAACCCCAAGGGCACCATCGTCACGGGAACCGCCACCGAGGTGGATGCCAAGGGCGCGGTGATTGACCTCGGAGACGAGGTGCAGGGCTACATCCGGGCCGCCGATCTTGCCCAGGAGCGGGTCGAGGACGCCCGCTCGGTGGTCAACGAGGGCGACACGGTCGAGGCCAAGTTCGTGGCCGTTGATCGGCGCAATCGCATGATCAGCCTCTCGGTTCGCGCCAAGGACCAGCAGGACGAGCGCGAGGCCATCGAGGATTACGGCAACACCGGGGCGGCCGGCACCACCACCCTGGGTGATCTGCTCAAAGAGCAGATGAGCGGCCAGGAAGACGAGGGCTGACAGCCCTCGTTGTCCATCGATGAGTGATGCCCGATCCATGACCAAGTCCGAGCTCATCGAGCTGATGGCCAGCAAGCAGCAGCATCTCGCGCAGCGGGATGTTGAGCTGGCGGTCAAGACCATGCTCGAGCAGATGAGCGAGTCCCTGGCCAGCGGCGAGCGGATCGAGATCCGTGGCTTTGGCAGCTTCTCGCTGCATCACCGTCCGCCGCGCATTGGCCGCAACCCCAAGACCGGCGAGCCCGTCTCGCTGCCGGGCAAGCATGTCCCGCACTTCAAGCCCGGCAAACAGATGCGCGAGCGGGTTGATGAGGGCCGGGCCCGGGAAGGGGAAACGCAGTGAAACGGCTGCTGGCGCTGTTGGTAGCGCTGGTGGTGGTGGCCCTGGGCCTTAGTTTTGCCATGCTCAATCCCGAGCCGGTGGCGCTGGATTTCTATTTAGGGCGTATGACGCTGCCGGCCTCGCTCTGGCTGGTCATCGCCCTTGCCATCGGGGTGATCATCGGCGCCGGTGCCGCCGGCGGCCTGATCCTGCGCCAGCGCTGGCAGCTCGCCCGACTGCGGCGGCAGGCGGCCTCTGCCCAGGAGGAACTCTCCGAATTGCGTAAGCTGCCGATTCGGAACGCGCCCTGACCATGTGGTATCTGCTCTGGCTGCTACTCCCGTTGGCAGCCCTCTCCGGCTGGTGGATCGGCCGGCGCGGACAGACCACGCAAAAGCCGGCCCCGTCGCTGTCCCGCGATTACTTCCAGGGGCTCAACTACCTGCTCAACGAAGAACCCGACCGGGCCATCGAGGTATTCACCCGCATGGTCGAGCTCGACGAGGACACCGTCGAGACGCATCTCACCCTGGGTAATCTCTTTCGCCGCCGCGGCGAGGCAGATCGGGCGGTGCGCATCCACCAGAACCTGATCGCCCGGCCCTCCCTCGCGCCCGAACAGCGCGCCGCCGCACTGGTAGAACTGGCGCGGGACTATCAGGCCGCGGGTCTGCTCGATCGCGCCGAGAGCCTGTTCCGTGAAGCCATGGACCTGCCCGAGCACCGCGCGACCGCCCTTCGCTCGCTGCTCGATATCTACCAGCAGGAAAAGGAGTGGGAGTCGGCCATTGATATCGCCCGCCAGCTGCAGCGCAGCACCGGCGAATCGCTGGGGCCGGTGATGGCCCAGTTTGCCTGCGAGCAGGCCGAGGCGCGGATGCGCGATCACGCCGAGCCCGGCGAGATCCGCTCACTGCTGCGAAGGGCCTGGAGCTATGACCGCAATTGCGTGCGCGCCTCGCTTTTGCAAAGCGATCTCGAAGAGCGCCAGAGCCGCTGGCGTCAGGCGATCCGCGCCTGTCTGCAGGTCGAGACCCAGGATGTCGACTATATCCCCGAGGTGCTGCCGCGGCTCGAGCGCTGTTACCAGGCGCTGGATGCATCGGATCAGTTCGCCCACGACCTTCGCCGGTTGCTCAGTCGCTACCCGGGCGTGTCGGTCATCCTCAAGCTCAGCGACATCATCCAGGCCCGCGAGGGACGCAAGGCGGCGGTCGAGTTTCTGGCGACGCAGCTGCGAGAACGCCCTTCGGTCCGGGGGCTCGATCGGTTGATCGCGCTTAATATCGATAACACCGACAGCGACCGCCGGCGTCAGCGTGACCTGGGGGTGCTGCGCGAGCTCTTTCGGGCGCTGCTGAGCGACCGGCTGCCCTATGCCTGTGTAAGCTGTGGTTTTGAAGCCCGGCAGTTGCATTGGCAATGCCCTGGTTGTCGGGGCTGGGCGACCATCAAACCACGTCGCGGACTGGAGGGGGAATGAACAGCCACCGCGCCGCCGAGCCACCCATCGTGGCGCTGGATTTTGCCGACCCGGCTCGGGCGGACGCCCTGGTGCGCCGGCTCTCTCCCGAGCTTTGCAGGCTCAAGGTGGGCAAAGAGCTCTTCGTCCGCGGCGGCCCGGAGCCGATCCGTCGATGGGTGGCCGGGGGCTGGGATGTGTTTTTGGATCTCAAATTCCACGATATTCCGCATACCGTGGCCGCCGCCTGCCGGGCGGCAGCGGATCTGGGGGTGTGGATGGTCAACGTCCATGCGCTGGGGGGAGCGGCCATGATGACGGCCGCCCGCGAGGCGCTGGAGCCGCTCGGCCGCCAGCGGCCGTGGCTCATTGCTGTGACCATCCTCACCAGCCACGACGCCCAGAGCCTTGAGGCAGTGGGGCTGTCCGAACAGCCCGCCGCGGCGGTGGCGCGCCTGGTCGACCTCACGCACACGGCCGGCCTGGACGGTGTGGTCTGCTCGGCGCAGGAAGCGGCAGCGGTTGAGGCCAACACCCACGCGGCGTTCCGCCGTGTCACCCCGGGGATACGACCGGCCGGGTCGGCGGCGGATGATCAGCGACGGATCATGACCCCGGCGGCGGCCCTCGCGGCCGGCGCCACGGATCTGGTGGTGGGCCGGCCCATAACCCGGGCCGATGACCCCATCGTCGCCCTGACGGATTTGCGCGCTGAGATGGGGCTCACATAAACCGACTGGTTTGCGAAATAGCGTGATGGTCTCCAACCGACGCAACCACAGGAGGTCATCATGGCAGTGAGAGCCACATCCAGTCTGCTTAGCCTGATCTTTGTCCCGGCGATGGCCGGCGCCACGACGCTGCCGGTCAACGTCAACGAGGCCGATCGCGAGGCATTGCAGGCGCTCGAGGGCGTCGGCCCGGCAACGGCCGAGGCCATTATCGAAGACCGGCAGGCCAACGGGGCTTATCAGCGCAAGGTCGAACTCACGCGGGTCAAGGGCATCGGTGATGCCACCCTCGAGGCGATCCGCGATGACGTCACGCTTGAGTGATCGGCCATCGCGCCTTTTTGCGCCGATGGATCGGCCGCTTTGCACGGGCCGGACGCCTGACAGGGCGTCCGGCTTGGTTTACGCTTTTGTGACGTTGTCGAAGGAGCGAACGGTTCAATGGCAAAACGCATTCGCAAAGCGGTTTTTCCGGTGGCGGGCCTGGGGACCCGGTTTCTGCCGGCGACCAAGGCCAACCCCAAAGAAATGCTCCCTGTCGTTGACAAGCCGCTGATCCAGTATGCGGCCGAAGAGGCGGTCAAGGCGGGCATCGAGACGCTGATCTTTGTCAACGGCCGCAACAAACGCAGCATCCCCGATCATTTCGACAAGGCCTATGAACTGGAAACCGAGCTTGAAGAATCGGGCAAGCTCGATCGGCTCGAGGCGGTGCGCAATATCATCCCCTCGCATGTGGCCTGTATCTATATCCGCCAGTCCGAGGCCCTGGGCCTGGGACATGCAGTGCTCTGCGCCGAACCGGCGGTCGGTGACGAGCCTTTTGCCGTGATTCTCGCCGACGATCTCATCGATGATGACACCGGCGATGGCTGTCTGGCTCAGATGGTGCAGCGCTACGACGAGCAGGTGGCCAGCATCATCGGCGTCCAGCAGGTCCCGGCCGAGCACACCGATCGCTACGGGGTGGTGGATGTCACCGCCATGGAACCCCGCCTTGGCCAGCTTCGCGGTATTGTCGAGAAGCCGGCCCCCAGCGAAGCGCCATCCAACCTGGGCGTGGTCGGGCGCTATATCCTCAATGGCAGCATCTTCAACAAGCTGCGCCAGACCCGGCCGGGAGCCGGCGGTGAGATCCAGCTCACCGACGCCATTGATGCGCTCATGCGCGACGAACCGGTCCTCGCCTATGAGTTCGAGGGCACTCGCTATGACTGCGGCGACAAGCTCGGCTATCTGCAGGCGACGGTGGAGTACGGCTTAAAGCACCCGGATCTCGGGCCGGCCTTTCGCGACTATCTGCAGAACCGCCACGACTGAGCCATCGGCCGGCCCCTGTCGGCCGGCTCAGGCCGTCCGGCCAGCGCTTTCATCATCACGAAAACCGATGCGCCTGAGCACCGCCATGGCCGGGCACCAGCGGGTGAATGCCGACTGCAACAGATTGGCACCCACAAAGGCGGTGAACAGATACCAACCCGGATGGACCCAGGTGCCCAGGGCGAGGCTCAGCAGGACAAAGAATCCGGCCATCGCGCGAAGTCCTTCATTCACAGTCATGATTGCTTCCTCCTAGAAGTTGTAGCGGATGCGGGCATAGGCGTTGCTGTTGTCTTGCAACTGCGTGTGGAAAGTCCACGGGTCCTCGCCGCCAAAGACATTGCCACCGATGGTGCCGGTCAACCGGTCACTGAAGCGATATTCGGCCCGGGGGCGAAAGAAGTAATCGGCGTCCGAGGGCGAGAAAAAGCTGAACAGGCTGATCGTCAAATCCTGCCGCAGCAGCTGCCAGGTCACCCGGTTGGTCAGCAAATGACGATATTCATCCGGGGCATAGCGGCGCTGGTCGGCCGGGGTGGCATCAATCAGGGCATCATGATCCTGAGTCCATTCCAGGTAGTACTGCCAGCCCAGGGTCAGATCGGCCAGCGGCTCGTGTTCATAGCCAAGTAGAAAGCGCCACTGCTCGTTGGGCCGGTTGGGGTCATCGCCGCCGCTGTCGTCGGCAAAATAGTAGGCAGTCTCGGCGTTGGCGATGCCGCCGGCGGCCGGCCGCCGGATACTCGCGCCCAGCACGCTCAGGCGTGGAAAGTACGGGGTGCCGGTGGCCGGGTCGACTGCGCTGGGCTGTTTGTCATAGCCATGAAAGGCATAGCCGGCGTACTCGACCCCATCAACGGTCTGATAAAGCCGCAGCGCCAGTTCGCTGTCATCCAGCCAATCGTCGCGCTCGTCCGGATCGATGGCCGGGGGCGCGGCGGTCACGGCCCCGCGGCGCGGGCTGAAATACGACAGCCGCTCGCCGGTGATGAACCGGTTGGCCTCACCCCGCGGCATGTAGACCACATCCAGGTTGGCGTCGCCGTAGAACGAGAGCTTGATCGCATCGCTGGGTGCTTTCAGGTATTCATCGTTGCGGCCGCTGAAAAAGCTGACATAGTCCTTGGGGAAGAGGTCGTTGAGGAAAACCAGATCGCCGGTCCCCCAGGTGAGTATCTGGCGGCCGGCCTCGATATCGATGGCGTCGGTCAGCCGGCCCTGCAGATTGGCCTCGCGCAGATCGCCACGGCCGCCGTCTTCGACGCCATCCAGCCACACATCGCCCTTGATCGTGGCGGTGTAGTCGCCCACCAAACGCTCGCCTTCGATCTGCAGCCGGGTCTCGGCCAGGGTGTAGTCCTCGTCCACGGCGGGGTCATTGTGCAGCCTTGCCGCCGCAGCGCCCTCGACAAAGCCGTACCACTGCCAGCCGGTCTGCTCGCTCGCCCANGGGTCGTCGCCCCAGTCGTCGTCGCCCCAGTCGTCTTGCGTCGATTGCGTCCCGGACGAGGTTTGCTGCGCCCATGCCGGTGCCGCCGCAAGCCCCAGGGCAAGGATCAAAAGGGCACCGGCCATCGGCCGGCAGCCGCGCGTATTGCCAGTCAACCGGGCCATCATTCGCTGCGGCGCAGCCAGCGGCGGGGTGGGTTACGCAGTGACCGCTCGGAGAAAATGTCATCCGGCAGTCCCACATCGTATTGCGAGAAGCGGAACTGGGTAATGGTATAGCCACCGCTGTCGAGATCGCTCATCCGCACCTCGGTGCCCGTGGGATAACCGTCGATGGTCTCGACCCGGGTGACCTCCATGCGCCGGTAGACCTCGCCGGATTGCCGTTGATACTCGGTTTTCATGGGCAGAAAGCTCTCGCGGTCGATCCAGGTCCGGTAGCGGGCAAAGGCCACCTCGTCCGGTGCCTTGGGTGTGCTTTCGATGATGTAGTGCGTGTCGGTGGTCTCGACAAGGCGGTGGTTATCCTCATCGAGCCCGCGTCCGGAGATATCCTCGTAGAAAAAGTGCGAGCCAACGAAGCTGGTGCGCTTGTCACCGGCAGCGATGCGTTTGACCAGATCCAGGGCCGGCAGATAGAGCCACCGGTCATCGTCTGCGCCGACATGCTTTTCGACACGAAACACCGTGCCGCGGATATCCGCCGGTCGGCTGAAGACCACCAGATAGCGCTGATCCCCGCCATCGCTGACGTCCTTGCGAAGCAGCGTGAATTGACGCTGCTGGCGATTGCCGTTGCCATCCTCGATGAGCATGCGGGCCGCAGAGCGGCCGTCGTCACCGGCATAGTACGAGGCGACATTGGCGCGCTCGACAATGGCGCGGGCATCCTCCATGGCCGCGGCGGCCACGCCGGCATGGCCCAGCGCGAGCAACACCAGACCCAGGTGCATGACAAGGCGTTTTTTCATGATCCTTCCTCCTGCGCAGCAGCCGGGGCGGGGGTGCGCTCCGGCATGATGAGTCGGCGGGCGATGTTCATGATCGCCGGCAACAGCATGATCGAGGCCAGGGCCGAGGCCGCCATGATGCTGGCAAGAAAGATGCCGACGGTGTTGTAGGGCACCAGCGGCGCGGCCAGCAGGGGCAGAAAGCCCACGGCAATCACAATGGCATTGCGGCTGATGGCCCGGGCGGGTTCCTGGAACATGGCGCGCATGCTCTCGCCAAAGCGCCCGGTGCGGCGGTAGAACTCGCGACTGCGCTCGATAAAGTGAATGGCAAAGTCCACCGAAAGCCCCAGTGTCAGCGAAGAGAGCACCGCAATGGGCATGTCGTAGTACTTGCCGATCAGCCCGACCACGCCATAGATAAGCGCAATGCTCACAGTCAGCGGCACCATGGCGAGCAGGCCAAAGACCACCGAGCGGAAGAGGATGAGCATCATCACCGCCACGACCACCCAGGCCACGGCCAGGCTCTGCGCCATGCCCTTGACCATGGCGTCCTGCCAGACAACGTTGATGTAGTTGAGTCCGCCCCAGCTCATGGTCACGCCCTCGGGCAGGGGGTTGGCCTGGACATAGGCCCGGGCGCGATCGACCACGGCCTGCATGTCCTGGTTGTCGCCGCTGCTCAGCTGCAACCAGAGATTGGCGGCCTGATAATCCTGGGTGACCATCCGCCAGAGGTCATGGGGCCGGTGCGAGCCCTGAAAGCTCAGCAGGGTCTGGGCAACCGCCCGGCGGCTGTCGGGGATACGATAATCCTCGGCCTCGCCGCTTCGCAGTTCGCGGTAGACCGTCCGCACCAGATCGGCCAGCGTGTTGACCTTGCCCACCTGGGGGCTGTCGGCCAGCGCCGCCTGGAAATCGGCGATATAGCGCAGGATCTCCGGGCGCTGGAAGAAGTTCAGCTGCCCGCGGATCTNATCGATGACCTCGAGCATCGCCTGCCAGTGGGGATAGGCCGCGTCGCTGGCGTTGAAAAGCCGGTCATCCACCGCCAGNGCCAGGTCATCAAGATGGGCGCTGAAATCATCCGGGTCGGCGGCGTTGTCGCGCATCGACTGCCANGCCGTCTGGATGTTGACGCCCTCACTCTNCGCTTCGCGCAACACGTCGTTGGTCTGCTGCTCGAAGGCCGCCGGTGCCGCCGCGGCGACGTCGGACTCAAGCCGCANATAGGCGCTGTAGGTGCCGGCAAAGTGCTCGTTGAGCACCCGGTCGGCGACGCGGATGCGGTGGTCTTGCTGAAACCAGCGCACCGGATTGTCATTGACCGTGATCTGGCTGATGCCCACACCCGCAGCGGCCAGGGCGAGGGCAAAGGCGCCGACCACCAGTTTGGAGCGGGCCAGTGTCAAACGCCCCAGGCCCGCGAGCCCCCGGGCCAGCAGGGTGTGATCCGGCGCCGGCCGGTTGGCGCTTTGCTGCAGCGCGGCCAGGCGCTCGGGCTTGAGCCGCACCGTGTAGGCGGGGATAAAGACTACGGTCAGTGCAAAGGCCAGCAGGATGCCGGCGGCCACAAAAAGCCCGAAAACCTGCACCGGTGGGATCGGGGTGAAGGCCAACGAGGCGAAGCCCACCGCCGAGGTGATGGAGGTGTAGAGCATGGGGGTGAACAGATGCTCCATCACTTCGGCCATGGTCTGGCGGGCGTCCCGCCCGGGGCGGTAGCGGTCGGCAAACTCCGAGATGATGTGCACCGAATCCACCACGGCGATGGGCATCAAGAAGATGGGGATCATCGAGCTCATGATGTGCACGGTGTAGCCCAGCCCGATGAGTGAGCCCATGGTGGTGAGCACCACGGCAAAGGCCATCAGCATGGGGGCGATGACCAGTGTGACCGAGCGGAAGAACCACCACATCAGTGCAAAGATGACCAGCGCGGCCAGGGGGGCGGATATGGCCATCTGGATGAACATCTCCACACCAAAGGTATCCTCGGCCACGGGCAGGCCGGTGATGTGGTAGTCATCGCCGGTCTCGAGCCCCGCGATGATCGTCTCGATCTCGCCGGCAATCCGGTGGCTCTGGTCCTTGGATTCGATCGGCACATAGATGGCGGTGGCCTCGCCGTCGCCCGAGATCAATGTGTCGCGGAAAAGCGGCAGATCCAGCGTGGCCTTGCGAATCGCATCCGCCTGGGCCTGGGTCTCGGGCGGGGTGTTCATCATCCACTCAAAGCGGATGGTGCCGGGGCCGGCCTGTTCGATGTTATCCACCGTGGCCAGCGACAGCAGATCGCGCCGGATGACGCCATCGATGTCGGCGATGGCGTTGCTGAGCCGGTGCACGCCGGCGAGCGAGCGGGGCGTGAAAACCCCATTGGCCTGCTCGTCATTGACCACACCCACCACGATCATGTCGTGGAGGTTGAACTGCGCTTTGATGAGGTTGTGCCGGACGCGGTCCTGCTGATCCGCCGGGAGCATGTTCTCCGGGTCGGTGTCGATCTGGATGAGCGGGATCAGCGCCGTCCCCAGCAACGTCATCAGCAGGGTGGCAATGAACACCATGCGTGGGTGTGTCATGGCTTGGTTGGCAATCCAACGGCCCATGTCCGGTCCTCTGGCAGCAATTTTTCATTACTATATAACTGGATAGTCATATAGTAAATATCAAAACGGTGCGCTATGCTTGGACATCGTATTCTCCGGGGAGATCCGGCATGGCGACATCAGAAGCTTCTCCGGCGGGGTCCGCCGAATCCATGGAAATCATCGCCCAGTACTTTCGCATCCTCGGTGATGCCCAGCGGCTTCGTATCCTCCACTGCCTGCAATCCGGCGAACACACCGTGGGCGAGATCGCCGCCGCCACCCAGGCCAGTCAGTCCAATGTCTCCAAACACCTGGGCATTCTGCGGGCCAACGGCCTGGTGGGGCGCCGCCAGGACGGCAACCGGGCCTATTTCGGCATCACGGCGCCGTTTATCTTCGAGCTCTGCGATATTGTCTGCTCCGGCGCCCGCCAACGACTGGAGCGCGAACGCGCGCTGCTGCCGGCGAACTCCTAGCCCCGCGACCGGGTCAGGCCGGATACCGGCAATTGGCCGCGCGATTCGATACACTGGTGGACTTTGCCTGGCGCAGCCCTGGAGGCGGACTGTTGAGCAAGCAGACAGCCACCCCTTCGTCGTCGATCGAGATCAACGCCCTGGTGCGCCGCTTTGCCGACGGCCACCGGGCGTTGGATGGCGTGGACCTGGACATCGCCGCGGGCGAGTTCTTCACGCTGCTGGGGCCGTCGGGCTGCGGCAAGACCACGCTGCTTCGCATTCTCGCGGGACTGGATACACCAAGCGCCGGTGAAGTGCGCATCGGCGGGCGCGCCATGGCCGGGGTGCCGGCCCATCGGCGTAGCGTGAATACGGTGTTCCAGTCGTACGCGCTCTTCCCGCACCGCAACGTCCGCCGCAACATCGCCTTCGGGCTCGAGATGCAGCGTCTGGATGCGGCCACCATTGAAAAGCGCATCGACTCGGTGGCCGGGCTGACCGGCATCACCACGTTGCTTGACCGGCCGGTGGATCAGCTCTCGGGCGGCCAGCGCCAGCGGGTCGCGCTGGCCCGGGCGGTGGTCAACGAACCGGATGTGCTGCTTTTAGACGAGCCGCTCTCGGCGCTGGATGCCGGGCTGCGCGGTCGGCTGCAGCTCGAGCTGCGCGAACTCCAGCATCGCCTGGGGATGACCTTTGTCTTTGTCACCCACGACCAGCAAGAGGCGATGATCATGAGCGATCGCATCGCCGTTCTGGATCGCGGACGCATCGCCCAGGTGGGCACGCCACCGGCGATTTACGAACAACCCGCCACCCGGTTCGTCGCCGAGTTCATGGGCCATGAAAACCTCCTCGCGGTCACCGGCCGGGATGAACAGGGCGTGACCACCCCCATCGGGCATTTCGCCGGCGCGTTTGCCGAGGGCGGCCATCTGCTCATCCGCCCCGAGGCGATCAGCCTCGGGCGGCGTCAAGCGGCCGCGCCGGGCGCGATCCCGGCACAGGTGGTCGGCCGGGTCTACCGGGGCGGCAGCACCGAGTATCGCATCGCCTGTGGCGATCACACCCTCATCGCCCGGGCGTCCGATCCCGCCGCCGAGGGGTTCGAGCCCGGCGCCGAGGTCAACGCCACGGTGGCGCCCGCCGGTCTGGCGGTGGTCGCGGGTTAGCGTCGCGGGTGGCTCGCATGCGGGGCGATTCAAGGCAGCTTTTGCTCACGTTGCTCCCGGGGGTGGGGGTGATCACCGTCTTTTTGGTGCTGCCCAGCATCTATCTGGTGGGGATGGCCTTTCTGAGTACCGGCCCCTACGGCCTACCTACCGGCCCGGTCAGCCTGCAGGCCTTTCGCGAGCTGGCAGGCTTCGGGTTTCTGGGCTGGAGCCCCGGCAATCTCTACACGTTGCTGCGCTCGATCGGCCAGACGCTGCTGGCCACCATTCTGGTGATCCTCATCGCCTATCCGGCGGCCTACTACATCACCACCCGCCCCGTGCCCTGGCGGCCGGTGCTGTTGCTTGCCGTGGTGGTGCCGTCGTGGACCAACCAGGTCATCCGCTCGGTGGGGTGGATGAACATTCGCCCCCGGTACCCCGGTATCCGACCTGGCCGCAGCGCTGGGGCTGATTGCCCCGGAGATGGGGCTTTTCCCGTCGCGCTTTGCGGTCATTGTGGGGCTTGTCTACAACTTTCTGCCGTTCATGATTCTGCCGCTTTATGCGGCGTTCGAGCGCCTTGACACCGCCCAGGTCGAAGCCGCTCGCGATCTGTATGCCACACCCTGGGCGGTATTTCGCCATGCGGTGTTACCGCAGACGCTGCCGGGGCTGATGGCCGGCACGGTGCTGGTGGCCATCCCGGCGTTTGGAATGTATGTCGTCACCGAACTGCTCGGCGGTGGTCGTTCGTTGATGGTCGGCAACTTTGTCGCCCGGCAGTTCACCCAGGCAGGCAACTGGCCCCTGGGCGCCGCGGGGGCATTGATCATGATCGTGGTCACGCTCATCGGGCTGAAAGTCCTGCGCGACCTGGGCCGGCGGCTTGGCGGCGACCGCGAGGTGGTGCTGTGAGCGCCGGGGCCGGTCACATCGCCCTGCGCGGCTTTTGGTATCTGTTGCTGCTTTTTTTGTATGCCCCGCTGGCGGTGGTGGTTTTCTACTCGTTTAACAGCATCAACTCATCGGCCCGGTTCGCGGGGTTCTCGCTCAAGTGGTACCGGCAGCTTTTTGGCAACGAGGCCATCCTCGACGCCATGGCCAATACCGTGGTGCTGGCGGTGGGTTCGACGGCCATTGCGGTGGTGATCGGCGGGGCATTGGGTTACGGGCTTTATCGCTATCGCCTGCGGCGCTGGGGATGGCTGATCTGGTTGATCTATCTGCCGGTGATCATGCCGGATATTATCTTCGGCATTGCCGAGATGACCTTCTTTGTGGCCATCAACGACTGGCTGGGGTTGCTCGCGCCGGGCCTTAGCACCATGTTGATCGCCCATGTCACCTTTCAGGTGCCGTTCGTGGCCTTGCTCGTCAACGCCCGGCTGCTGGCACTCGACCCGCAGCTTTTCGAGGCCTGCGAAGATCTCTATGCCCGGCCCTGGCAGCGGGCGCGGTTTTTCTTGATTCCCGTTTTGATGCCCGCAATCGCCTCGAGCCTGCTGCTGGCATTGACCCTTTCCATCGATGATTTTGTCATCAGCTTCTTTACCGCCGGGCCGGATAGCACCACACTACCAATCTTTATCTGGAGCGCCATCAAAAAGGGCGTGACACCCGAGATCAACGCCGTGGCCACGCTGCTGATCGTGGCGGTGTTCCTGATGGCGGCGGTCAGCCTGATGGCCCGTCGCCCCGCGGGCAAAAACCGTTAACCCCAAAGGAGATGGGCATGATGAGATCTTCGCTGCTGCGCCGGCATCTTGCCGCTTTGATTCTGTCGCTGGCCGCTGCGCCGGCTGTCGCCCAGTTCGAGGGTGAGACGCTTTATCTATTCAACTGGTCGCAGTACATGGACCCCTCGATCATCGAGGCCTTCGAAGCGGCGCACCAAGTGGAGGTGGTCGAGAACTACTTCAACTCCAACGGCGAGATGTTCGCCAAGCTCCAGGCCGGCGGTGTCAGTCAGTACGATGTCATCGTCCCGTCCAACTATTTTGTCCCGCGGCTGATCGACTCGGGGCTGGTCCAGCCGCTCGATCACGACAAGCTATCCAACCTCGACAACCTGCTTGATAAGTTCATCGACCCGGCGTTCGACCCGGGCAATCGCTACTCGGCCGCCTACCAGTGGGGCACCACCGGGCTTGTCTATGACAAAGCCGCCCTGGGCGAGGTGCCCGCCACCTGGGGCGTGCTCTTCGACCCGGCGCTCAACCCTGACCAGCCCTTTGCCGTGGCCGAGGACAGCCAGGTGGCCCTGGGCGCGGCCTGTGCCTATCAGGGCGCGGACTACGACTGCACAAGCCGAGATGCGCTCGAGGCCGCCGCCCGCGAGGTGCTCGCCGCCAAGCAGCGCGACAACTTTGCCGGGTTCATCCAGGGCACACCGGTGCTCCAGCAGCTGGTGCGCGGCTCGGTGGCGGCGGGTATGACCTACAACGGCGATTATCTTTTCTACAAGTCCGAAGACCCGGAAGGCTTTGCCGACATCGAGTATGTCATCCCCGAAGAGGGCGCCGAGATCTGGGTGGATAACATGATGATCCCCGCCGAGGCCCCCAACCCGGCGCTGGCCCATGCGTTCATCGACTTCATCCTCGATGCCGAGGTGGGTGCACAGCTTTCGAACTGGAACTACTACTCAAGCCCCAACGAGGCGGCACTGCCCATGCTCGAGCCCATCCTCCAGGAGCCGCCGATCACGCCCACCGACGAGGAAATGGCGGTGCTGCGGTTCATCCCCAGCCTCAAGGGCGATGACCTTCAGTTTGTCCAGCAGCTCTGGCGCGAAGTGGAGTCTCGCTAGGGCAATGGACGAGACGCTCCACAGCTGGGCGCGCAGCCTGCCAACGCTCTATGATCAGGGCTGGAAGCGGCTGGTGCGTGGCGTCAACGACCGCCGCGCCGCCGGGCGCCATCCCACCATCGCCACGGTGGATGACCAGGGCATGCCCCGGGCGCGCACCGTGGTGCTGCGTGCCGCCGACCCGCAGGCCGGTATCCTGCGGGTCTACACCGACCGGCATGCGCCCAAGGTGGCCGAAGTCAGCGCCCGACCCCACGCCGCGCTTCATATCTGGGACAAGGATGCCCATCTGCAGCTGCGCATCCTCGCCGGGGTGGCCGTGCGCACCGGCGAGCCGGTGGCAGACCTCTGGGAGCGCATCCCCGAGCACGCCCGCTGCAACTACGGCACGCTGCCCGGGCCGGCCCGGCCCATCGATGAGGGACTTGCCTACCAACGGGTGCCCAACTTCGATGACTTTGCCGTGCTCGAGCTCACCGTCGAGTCCATGGAGCTGCTGCATCTCGGGCATGTCCATCGGCGCGCGCGGTTTGAGCGGGCCGATGACTGGGCCGGGCAGTGGCTGGCGCCGTAGCCCGACGCCTTGGCGGGGTGGAGGCATCGGCCGGTCGTTCGCCGGCGCTGGTCAGGCGGTTTGGCGGGGCGGTGCGCACGAATCGCGCACGACGAGATCGGCATCCAGTCGAATGGGTTGCGCGATCGGCTCGCCGTTGACCTGCTGGAGCAGCGATTCGGCGGCGCGTCGGCCCATGGTCCGGGCGGGGACGTGGACGGTGGTGAGCGCCGGGGTCATATCGCCCACAATGTCGATGTCATCGTATCCGGTGATCGACAGATCCCGCGGGACCTCGACGCCAAGTCGCTGGCACTCGAACAACACCCCCATGGCCAGTATGTCATTGCCACAGATGACCGCGGTGACCTCGGGCGCGGTCTGATGTAGATCGAAGTAGGCGCTCCGTGCCGCGGCGATGGTGTAGGGCACCTCACGGAAAAGCTTGGCAGGGAGGCTGAGATCACGTTCTGCCAGCGCCTCGCGAACCCCTTGCACCCGTTGCGCGGCGCGGTCGTTGCCATGTTGTTGGCCTGCAATCATGGCGATGTGGCGGTGTCCCAGATCGAGCAGATAACGCGTGACCCGGCGCGCCCCCTCGGCGTTGTCAAAGCCCAGGGTGGGGTGATTGCTCCTGGGGTCGAATACCCAGGCATTGAGATAGGGGATGCGCTGCTGCGCGAGCAGTTCATAGACGCTCGCGGTGTGCTGCTGGCCGATGAGCAACACCCCGTCCAGGCCGCGCTGGATCATGCTGCGCAGCTGGTTGAGCTCGCGCTCGGGGTCATAGTCGGTGTTGGTCAAAAGCAGGGTGTATCCGGCCGGATCAAGGTGATGCTGCATTGACTGGGCCGCGACGGCGAAGATGTGATTATCGAGCGCCGGGATGATTGCACCGATCGTATGGGACCGCCGGCTGGCAAGGGCCCGGGCGGCGCCGTGCGGGACATAATCCAGCTCGGTAATGGCTCTCGAGACCCGCTCTCTCAGCGCCGGTTTGATGCTGTCGTCGCTTTTGAGATACCGGGAGACGGTCGCGGTGGATACCTCGGCGCGCCGGGCGACGTCCGATAGGGTCGGGAGTTTTTGGCCTTTTTGTAATCGCTTGCTTACCAAAGCAGCCCCTCGCACCTGTTGTTGAAAGGCTTTAAGTCGGGTTTATGCCAGCTTACCGGGGGTGACTTGACAGTGTCGAGACGTGAGGATACGGTCAAAAATGTAAGCGCTTACAAAAAAGGGCTTATGTGAGGAGGGGACAATATGGATAAACGTCAACACCTTCGGCGGTGGAGCCTGCGTGGCTCTCTGGCGGCGGTATCGGTCTACATCGCGGATGTGCTGGTCGGCAAGGCAGGCGCTGCCCAGGGCCTGCTCTCAGATGGCTTTCTGCCGCGCACGGCCGAAGTCCTAACGCTCTTCCTCGCCGTCGTGCTGCTTCTCGTTGCGGCGGAGTTCTCCAAAACCAATACGATTCAGGGGAGAGATCATGTTTGACGAAAAAAATCATTCGAGCCCGAACGATCCAGAGCGCCGGCAATTCCTGCGGGCGGTCCGTCGATACGGGTTCACCACAGCCGTCGTGGGTCTTGCTGGCGGCAGCCTTTTCTCCGACTCGGCCATGGC
>PR_CR_10_Liq_1_inCRDRAFT_1000771_pt1 | contig 19313 bp, 16 predicted proteins | sample PRCRCaboRojoPR_3_FD_10241 | JGI IMG/M metagenome (IMG submission 10241)
CTGCCGGAGGCGGCATTCTTAATTCGGCCAAAAGGGTACAAGCCGCCAGTGAAGAGCAACTATTTGCCCAGGCCAGTGCTCGCCTTAAAGAACTTATGGCCATGGGCACCGGTGCCCTGGAAGTAAAAAGTGGCTACGGCCTCACCACCGCCAGCGAACTGAAAATGCTAAGGGTAGCCCAAAAATTAGGGCAAGAATTTCCCATCACGCTTAAAACGTCCTTTTTAGGCGCCCACGCGCTGCCCCCGGCCTATGCCTCTAAAAGAGAAGCCTACCTGCAGTTAATCATCCAGGAAATGCTTCCGGCTATAGCCGAAGAAAAGCTGGCCCATTACGTAGACGTGTTTTGCGAAGAAGGCTATTTTACCATTGCCGAAATGCTGCAAATCTTAGAAGCCGCCCAAAACTACCAGCTTAAAGCCAAGGTGCATGTAAACCAGTTTACCTCTACCGGAGCCTTGCAAGCCGCCCTGGAATTTGGCGCACTCTCGGTAGATCACTTAGAAGCCATGACTGAGCAAGACATTCAAGACCTGGGCAACAGCCCTACCATTGGTACCCTCTTACCGGGCTGCTCGCTCTTTCTGGAAATTCCCTACGCCCCGGCACGCCAGCTCATTAAAGCCAATGCCACGCTGGCCCTGGCTACAGATTTCAACCCCGGTTCAGCCCCCAGCGGAAACATGAACTTAATGGTTTCACTGGCCTGCATCAAAATGAAAATGACCCCAGAAGAAGCGCTCAGTGCCGCCACCCTTAATGGCGCAGCCGCCCTGGAAATGGGGCATCAGCTGGGCAGTATTGAAAAAGGTAAAAAGGCCAACCTGCTCATTACCAAGCCCATGCAAAACGCCAGCTTTATACCCTACAACTTTGGGCACAACCCCTTGGCTCAGGTTATTTTAAACGGACAAAAAATCAATTATGCTTAGGTACTACTCGCCCGAAACCCTGCAAACCCTCACCCAGCAGCGCCCCGGTGAAACCAAGCTGGGGCAAACCATTAGCCCCTTAAGCAGCTTAACCCAACTGGAAAATCACCCCGCCCGTTTTGTGCTCTTGGGCATAGAAGAAGACATTGGCATCCGCGCCAATTTAGGTAAGGCTGGAGCCGATGAGGCCTGGCATTACTTTCTGCCCGCCTTCCTAAACGTGCAAGACAACGCCTTCCTCAGCGGCCGGCAAATAGCCGTGGCCGGCTACCTGGCTTTCCCCGATGAAATGCAGCAGGCCGCCACCCTCAATCCATCGCGCCCCAGCGAACTGGAGCAACTGCGCCAACTTTGCGCAGAAATTGACAACCAGGTGAGTGAAACTGTGCAAGCCATTGCCCAAGCCGGAAAAATTCCGGTGGTTATTGGCGGAGGCCACAACAATGCCTACGGCCTCATCAAGGGCGTGCAGCAGGCCTTAAAAGCGCCCCTTTCAGTGCTAAACATAGACCCCCATGCCGATTACCGCGCGTTGGAAGGCCGCCACAGTGGCAACGGCTTCAGCTACGCCCATCAGCAAAAGCTCATGAACCGCTATGCCGTTTTTGGGCTGCATGAAAGCTACAACAGTGCCGCCATTCTGGAGCAGTTTCACAACCGCTCAGATTTGTACTACCTCAGCTTTGATGAGCTTCTTACCTTTTCTACCGCTGAGCGCGACCGGCTTTTTAAAGATGTGCTCAATTGGCTGGGNAACCAGNCCATGGGGCTAGAGCTAGACCTTGATGCNCTCACCCACTTTCCGGCCAGCGCCTACAACACCAGTGGTTTTACCATGCGTCAAGCGCGATTGATGGTGAAAACCGCAGCCGCCCTAAAAAAACCGCGCTACTTCCATTTGGCTGAGGCTTCGCCTGGCTTGGCAGCCGATGAAAACGCCAAAAAACACCTCGGCAAAAGCCTGGCCTACCTGGCCACCGATTTTATAAAAAGCTGGAATTAGCAGATCATAAGAACATTCTATGAAATTTTGGTTTTATTTGATAAAATTTCTTGATAATGAAGAACATCCTACTTTTTGCTTTTACGCTGATTTTTAGCTCTGTAAATGCTCAGCAATGGTTGCAAGTAGCTGACATCCCACAGGGGCGTCACCACCCGGTTACCTGGGGCATTGGGGGCGTAGGTTACATGGTTACCGGCAGTAACTTTGCTGATAATCCTACCCGTAATTTTTACCGCTACAACCCGCAATCCGATAGCTGGACTAACATGGGGCTCTTCCCCGGAACCGCCCGCAGCTTTGCCATTGGCACCGTGTATGACTCTAAAGGCTATTTAGGTTTTGGTTTGGCCAGCGGAAACAATTTATTAACCGATTTATGGGAGTACGACCCCACCACTGATACTTGGACAGAACTGGCCTCTTGCCCCTGTGCGGGCCGCAGACACCCCGCCTTTGTAGCGGTAAATGATGCCATTTACGTAGGCCTAGGCGATGGCTTTGCAGGCAACCTGGACGATTGGTGGAAATACGATATGACCACCGATAGCTGGAGCCAACTGCCAGACCTGCCCGGCCCCGGTCGTCATCATCCCTTTCAATTTGTAGCCAATGGTCAGGTATACGCGGGCCTTGGTCATAACGGCCCTTTCATTTATGACGATTGGTACCGCCTGGATCCGGCCACAGACACCTGGACGGTGATGAATGACTTTCCTGGAGAAGCCCGTGTAGCCGGAACCCAATTCAATCATGCCGATAAAGGTTACGTGCTGAGCGGTGATGGCGACAACCACAGCTTTATGGCCACCGGTGAATTTTGGAGCTATGACCACACTACCGATAGCTGGACGCAGCTACCCTCGCATCCGGGCGTAAGCCGTTGGGCCCCTGGTTCTTTTATCCTTAATGATGAAGTATACTTGATTGGTGGCCTCAACCGACAGGCTCAAAGTTTAGCAACTACCACTTATAAATATACCCTGCCCAGCACGGTGGGTCTTGGAGAAAATGCCGAAGTGCAGTTTACCCTCTACCCTAACCCCACCACCGGCTCAGTACGCATAGACACAAAAGAAAATTTTGACGCCTTAAGAGTCATCAACAGCACTGGTCAGGTAGTTTTGGAACAAAGCGGTCAAACCCGCAGAGTAGACCTATCCGCCTTTAGTGCCGGGGTGTANCACCTGCAACTGAGAAAAAACGGCCAACTCTTGGGCCAACAAAGAATACTTAAGCGCTAAAGCACTTAGCACTAGAAATTTTAGAACCGCGGCAGGCCACCACCTGCCGCGTTTTTTTTAGTATAGGATCCAGTACCCGGCCATCAAGTTTTCCATTATCTTAAACCTCTTTCAGCCTGCCTGGCCGGCCTTTTGACGGGAGCGAAGTAGAAGGCTTAATACCACCCACGCTTCAACTAACGTTCAGCGTGACACAAACCCCAGCCCCAAACGCTTCTTAGCATGCCTAAAAGACTGTCAGCCTGAGCGAAGTCGAAGGCCAGAAACAACTACTGCCATAAATACTGTATTTTTAAACCATAAAGTTTAATTTACAACTACCTAAAACCCTAAGCCTTGAGGAATTACTTCGTCTACATTTTGCGCTGTTCAGACAACTCGTATTACACCGGCATGACTAATCACCTGGAGAATCGCTTAGCTCAGCATAATCAAGGGAGGCAAAAGACAGCATACACCTATTATCGCAGACCAGTGAAGGTAGTGTTTGTGGAAGTTTTCAGTGATGTAAAACTAGCCATTGCTTTGGAGAAAAAAATTAAAGGCTGGAGCCGTGCAAAAAAAGAGGCCTTAATTGAGCAAAATTGGGAGAAATTGAAAAAGCTCTCGGAATGCCAAAATTCCACAAAATTTATAGCAGGCCAAAGAAAACCGTGATAGGTTAGCTTCAATGATAAATTTGCCATTGCTTTCTGTATGCCCAAATCATTGTCAGACTGCCTGCCCGGCCTTTGTACGGGAGCGAAGTAGAAGGCTAAATCCCACCCACGCTTCGACTGACGCTCAGCGTGACACCAATCCCAGCCCCAAACGCTTCTTGGCATGCTTAAAGGACTTTCAGCCTGCCTGCCCGGCTTTTAGACGAGAGCACCAGAAGAAGCAGCTAATTCGTTTTTGGCCAAGTACGTTTTCATCCCTGCGTTCCTCAGACAAAGGTCTATGAACTGTGGTCTCCGGTCTCCAAACTGTGGACTGTGGTCTGTAGACTATGGTCTATGGACTATGGACTATGAACTATAGACTATAAACTGCCAACCAAAACCCTAATCCTCCTTCAACAACTTCCGGTACTTAATGCGCTTGGGTTCCACATCGCCCATACGCTTGCGCTTGTTCTCCTCGTAATCCGAAAAACCGCCCTCAAAAAAGTACACGTTGCTATTGCCTTCAAAGGCTAAAATGTGGGTGCAAATACGGTCTAAGAACCACCGGTCGTGACTAATCACCACCGCACACCCCGCAAAGTTTTCCAGCGCTTCTTCCAAAGCCCTAAGGGTATTCACATCCAAATCATTGGTAGGCTCATCTAAAAGCAACACGTTACCGCCTTCTTTCAGCCATGGCCAGGTGCAGGCGGTTGCGCTCCCCACCGGAAAGCACCCCCACTTTTTTGCTCTGATCAGAGCCGGCAAAATTAAAGCGGCTGAGGTAAGCCCGGGCGTTCATCTCGCGCCCGCCCAGGTCAATGTGCTCATTGCCTTTAGAAATAATATCGTAAATGCTTTTTTCAGGTTTCAAATCCTCATGACTCTGATCTACGTACGAAATCTTTACCGTCTCCCCTACTTCAAAATGGCCGTCATCAGGCTGCTCCTGCCCCATAATCATTCTAAAGATGGTGGTTTTTCCGGCTCCATTCGGGCCGATGATTCCCACAATGCCGGCCGGGGGTAAACTAAAATTCAAATCATCGTAGAGCAGCTTTTCGCCATAAGCTTTCTTCACGTTCTTGGCGTCAATCACATTACTTCCCAGGCGCGGACCATTAGGAATAAAAATCTCCAGTTTTTCTTCCTGCTCTTTTTGCTCCTGCGCCAGCATAGAGTTGTAGTTGTTCAAACGCGCCTTGCTTTTAGACTGCCGGCCTTTGGGCGACATCCGCACCCATTCTAATTCGCGCTCCAGGGTTTTCTTGCGTTTGCTGGCCTGCTTTTCTTCTTGGGCCAGGCGTTTGGCTTTCTGGTCTAACCAACTGCTGTAATTTCCTTTCCAGGGGATGCCCTCGCCCCGGTCTAATTCCAGAATCCAGCCGGCCACATTGTCCAGAAAATAACGGTCGTGCGTTACGGCTATTACGGTGCCTTTGTACTGCTGTAAATGCTGTTCCAGCCACAACACACTTTCGGCATCCAGGTGGTTGGTAGGCTCATCAAGCAATAATATATCTGGCTTTTGAATCAGCAAACGCGTGAGGGCCACCCGCCTGCGTTCCCCACCTGATAGCACCGAAATGGGCGTATCCCCTTCCGGGCAACGCAATGCATCCATGGCTCGTTCTAAAGTAGAATCTAACTCCCAAGCGTTAGTGGCGTCAATGCGGTCTTGCAATTCCGCCTGACGGGCCATCAGTTTCTCCATCTTATCGGGGTTCTCATACACCTCGGGCAAACCAAAATCATCATTGATTTTATTGTACTCCTCTAAAATGGCTACCGTTTCTGCGGCTCCTTCCTTCACCGTTTCCAACACCGTTTTGCCTTCGTCTAATTCCGGCTCCTGCTCAAGGTAGCCTACGGAATAGCCGGGTGAAAAGGCTACATCGCCCTGGTAGTTTTTCTCTACGCCCGCAATAATTTTAAGCAGCGTACTTTTCCCAGAACCGTTTAAACCTAAAATGCCAATCTTAGCTCCGTAGAAAAAGCTGAGGTGAATATTTTTTAAGACCGTTTTATTGTTTTGAGCATAGGTTTTGCTTACCCGGCTCATAGAGAATATTATTTTCTTATCGTCTGACATTAACTTAGTTTTTCAAATTATCAGAGGCGCCTTGCCTACTTTTATACCATGATTTTTAAAGGCCTCAAATATAATTATCGTTTGCCGTTGCTAATAGCGGTAAGCCTTTTCTTTTATGGGACCCAAGCGCAAACCCTGCCCAGGCAAAAATTAAGCGGCTGGGTAGTAGACAGTGTAAAGAAAGAAACCCTGCCCGGCACCCACGTGGTGAATAAAACTACCTACAAAGGCACCATCTCCGATGGAGATGGCTTTTTTGAAATCAGCCTAAAGCTGGGCGACACTTTGGTTTTTAGCAGCCTAGGCTACCAATACTATTACTTTATTTACAATGACAGTACCGCTCCTTTGCAGGAAGTGGTAATCAAAATGAAGGAGCAGAATTACCTGCTGGAAGAGGCCAATGTGGTAAGCTACAAGCTCACCACCAATAAACCCCGGCAAATGAAACTACTTAAGCCGCAAATACCCCGCAGTGAAGATTTGCGCAGTGACCTGGAAATGCTGGCCGGTGACCTTCAGGCCGGGGGTGCCTTTTACCGCATGTTTAGCTCCAAGGCGCAACAGCTGGCGCGTTTGCGCTCCTTGCAACTGGAAGACGCCTACCGCAAGCGCCTGGAGCAAAGCAACAATCGTGAAAACGTAATGAAACTAACCGGTCTCAGCGTAGATGAATTAGAGGCCTTTATGTTTTACTGCAAATTTACCGCGGTAAGTATGCACGCCATGAATGATTATGATTTTTTACGCAATGTACAAGCCTGCTTTAGACGCTACGTCAAAGACAAAGAATTGGAAAACTTTTTACAGCAGTTTGACTAAGGCTGCAACCACTGGGCCTGGCGCAACTCCTTTTGGCTGTAGCTAAAGAGCACCCTAAAGTGTCGGTTGGCATTGAGCTGCAAGGCCTCCAGCTGATCCGTTTTAAAAATTAGCAACCTAAAATACTGGGCCGCCTGCTCAGGTTGGCTGGGATACGCTTCTGGCACTTCGTCCAATCCGGTGCCTGGGGCTTTTTGGGTGCTGTACTCAAAGTAGCGGTTCTTGGGTATGCCGTCAAAGGCCTCCTGCCATTTTTCCCCAGATTTCAAAACTTTCACGCTCCCCTTAAAACGCAACTGCAGCTTCTTGCGCGGGTGAAAGGCGTGCACAGCCGCGCGCTCATCCTGGGCCAGCTCTTGTACCTTAGCCGAACGTCCATCGGTGTAAAACCAAAGCTCTTTGGCGGTACTTTTTACGCTGCGCAAAACCACCGTGCGCTGCTGTGGCCCCTCTTCACTTTGGGTGGCCAGGCTGGGGTACCGGAAGGGGTGGCTACTTTTGGCCAAAGATTTGGCCATTTCGTGCCAAAGGTCTACCTCAATTTCTTTGAAACTTTGCTCGTCTGAAAAAAACAACTGCGCCATAGTATTAAAGCAAACAATTAAGCCCTTAAAAGTTTTGACCCCGTACCAAACAATAAGCCCCTGATTGCTTTACTTTGACGCAAAGCAAAAATTAGCGCTTTTGAGTACCCCAGATGAAAAATTTATGCAGCGTTGCCTGCAATTGGCCCTGAACGGAAAAAATACCGTGAGCCCTAATCCCATGGTGGGCAGCGTAATTGTGCACCAAAACAAAATTATTGGCGAGGGTTGGCATTACCGGGCCGGAGAACCCCATGCCGAGGTAAACGCCATTAAATCGGTAAAAGATCCTGCCCTGCTTAAAGAAAGTACCCTCTACGTGAGTCTGGAACCCTGCTCGCATCAGGGAAAAACGCCCCCCTGCTCCAGTTTAATCATTGAAAAAGAAATTCCGCGTGTGGTGGTAGCTTGCCGCGATGTGCACAGTGCCGTGAACGGCCGGGGCATACAGCAACTACGCGACCACGGTGTGGAAGTATGCGAAGGCGTATTGGAAAAAGAGGCCCTGGCGCTTAACCGGATGTTCTTCACCTTTCACAGCCAAAAGCGGCCTTACATTCTGCTCAAATGGGCCCAAACGCTTGATGGCTTTTTAGACCGTAAGCGCGAAGCGCATGAGCTGGGCATCAATTGGATTACCCAGCCCAACACCCGCAGTTATGTGCATCAGGTGCGCAGCTCTTTTGATGCCATTTTAGTAGGAGCCCAAACGGTAGAAAATGACAATCCGCAGTTAAAAATTACTGAAGTACGCAACCAGAAGTTGCTGCGTTTGATTTTAGATCCGCAACTGCGGGTACGAAAAAACGCAGAGGTGTATAATGATGAGCACTACCGCATTTTTACCACCCAGGAAAGTGCGCTCAAACAGGCGGTAACTCTTTCTGAAGAGGAACCATTTTTAGAGCAGGTTTTAAGCTACTGCTACGTTAATGGCATTCAGTCTGTGCTTGTGGAAGGTGGCGCCAAAACCCTCCAGAATTTTTTGGATCAAAATCTCTGGGATGAAGCCTTGGTTCTGATAGGTGATGTTACCTTTGGCCAAGGTTTAAAGGCGCCTGCTTTGGCTTTAGAAGCCCGCCACAGTGCGCTTTTAGGTAAAGATCGCATTCTTAATTACTTCCGTGAATGATTTGGCTTTTGCTGAGCATTGTGTGCTCTACCCTCATTTTTGTGGTTTTTAAACTCATTGGCAAGTACCAGGTCAATAACCTGCAGGCCATTTTGGTCAACTACATAGTAGCTTTTAGCGTAGGCCAGGCCGTAAATGGTTTTAATCCTAATTTGCTAGACATACCCCACAAACCTTGGTTTTGGAGCATTGTGCTCTTGGGTTTTCTGTTCATCACCCTTTTTCAGCTCATGGCCTGGGTAAGCCAAACCTTTGGCGTAGCCTCAGTGAGTGTGGCCGTGAAAATGTCGGTGATTATTCCCGTAAGTTTTGGCATTTGGTACTTCAATGAAGCGCTTACATTTTTAAAAATCACCGGCTTTATTCTTGCCTTACTGGCGGTTTTTTTAGCTACTTACAAGCCCCAGCGCGTAAAAGGCGATTTAAAAATGCTGGCCTTACCCATTTTACTTTTTGTAGGCAGCGGCTTTTTAGATGCCTTTATCAATTACAATGAAGCTACTTTGGTTCCCGAGTCTGAGCACGCCCTATTTGCCTCTGCTATTTTTGGGGTGGCCGGTTTGTTTGGGGTTTTGTTTGTGCTGTACCGCAGATTTACCAATCACCAAAGTTTTCAGCTAAAGTCAGTAGTAGGTGGCCTGGCCTTGGGTATTCCCAACTACGGTTCCATCTATTTTCTACTGCTGGCCTTAAATGAGCCGCAGCTGCCCAGCAGTAATTTATTTGCCCTAAATAACGTAGGTATTGTGGCGCTCTCAGCCCTCATTGGTACTTTGGCTTTTGCCGAAAAACTGAACACTTTTAATAAGTGGGGTTTAGGCTTAGCTTTGGTGAGCATTGTACTAATTTTTTACACTGTGTAAATGCAGCATCAGGCCCTGGAAGAAGATTTTTACAAAACCCTGGCCTCCTCGGGCGAAAGCCTTTTTAAAGACCGGGGTAGTAAATTTATAGGCTTGGCCGTGCCGGTGGCTCATGCCGATGAAGCCCAGGCGGCCTTGCAGGAAATTAAGGCCCGCTACCACGATGCCCGCCACCATTGCTTTGCGTTTAGAACCCAGCCTTTGCAACCGCAAAATCGTTACAATGATGATGGGGAACCTTCTAACTCAGCGGGCACCCCCATTTTTAATCAAATTTTGGCCGCAAATTTGTGGAATGTACTGGTTGTGGTGGTGCGCTACTTTGGGGGCACCAAACTAGGGGTACCCGGTTTAATAAATGCTTACAAAACAACCGCGCAGGAGGCGCTAAGCCAGGCTAAAATCAAAACCGTGTATTTGCAGCACCACTTTGAAATACGCTTTCCCTATGAGCACACGGGCACTGTAATGCAGGCCTTGCGGCAGACTACGGCCCAAATTGCCGAAGAAAAAATGGGACAAGATGCGGGCTATGGCTTAAAAGTGCGCCTCAGCCAAAAAGAACGTACTTTGGGGGTGCTAAAAGATTTACCCTTTATCACCTTTCAATAAAGGTTTTGATTATGCACAAATTCATATCTAAAATTGCGCTTATTTCCGGGGTTTTTGCCCTAGCCTTTAACGCAAAGGCTCAACTGGAAAGACCTCAAAATCAGTGGTCTAATGATTTTCAACTCAGTCACCATGAAAAGGTCTTTACCGCTTTTGACACCAGCCTTTCGGGCTTGACCCAACAGCTACAGCACCTGTTTCTAAATGATGAACGCTTGAGCCTCACTTTCCTGGAGAGAAAAGTTTCACCTTTAGCGCAGCATTTCCATTTTCAATTGCATTATAAAGACCGTGCGGTCTACCAAGCTAAGGTACGGGCCAGTGTGTATAAAAATAACCGTGTTTATGTCAGTCTGCCCGTTTTCACCAAAGCTGAAGTGACCTTGCAAAATCAAAATCTAAGCCCTAAAACAGCTCCCCCTTTGCAAGCGCCTCTTGGCGAGGAACAAGACTTGTGGTTTCCTACGCAAGAGGGTTTGGTAAGCGCCCAAAAGCAAGACTTTTTAGCCGGACCCGGGGTGGTGGTGACCTTAATTAAGCACGGACAAACAGTTATGCAAGTGGAAGACGAGAGGCGTTTTAAGCAAGATACGCTCCTGAATATTTCCATATTTAATCCCGACCCGCTGACCACCGCCAATCAGTTTTACGGTGGTAATTTTATCGATAATAATGACGCGAATAACACAGCCTTAGCGGCTCAACAGCAAATGGCGGTAGTAAAAGGCTCCCTGCAAAACGGAGTTTTTAGCTTAGAAAATAACGTGGCGGAGTTGGTAGATGATTATGCTCCTAGCGTGGCTCCGGTTACACAAACCAACCCTGATTTTATTTTTGATCGTTCACAATACGGATTTGAGGACGTAAGCACTCTTTACCATCTCACGGAGTATGGGGAGTACATTCAGGCTTTAGGGTATAACCTGCCAGGCTTTAAAGTGAATGCTGATGCCCATGGTTATGTAGTAGACCAGTCTAGTTACAGTGGCCGCTTTCAAGAATTGCGCTTTGGCGATGGTGGCGTAGACGATGCCGAAGATGCAGACGTGATTGTGCATGAGTTTTTTCACGCGGTAGTAGATGGCGCCAGCAATTCATCGGGCGGAAGCCTGGAAAAAAGAACCTTGGAAGAGGCGCTGTGCGATTTTGTGGCGCATAGTTATTCTAAAGACGCTTCACCTCATCAGGTAGACCGCATTTTTAATTGGGATGGCCACAATGAGTTTTGGCCGGGTCGCAGTGCCGTAAGCCAAAAAAATTACACCCAAATTAGCTTTAATGGTATTTATGAGCACACTGATTTAATGGTGAGCTGCCTGCGGGAACTGGAGAGTGATATTGGCCGATCCGCTACCAATTCTTTAATTCTGGAAAGTATATACAGCCTTACTCCCTCTGAAACTTACCAGCAGTTTGCTTATAAAATGCTGCGTAATGACTCCCTTCTTTATAACGGAGATCATGTGCATAATATACACCGGGCCTTCAAACGCAGACAAGTGCTTCCAATGGAAATTGGACTAGGCGAAAAAACCAATCCTGCCCAAATTCAGGTTTACAACAGTTTGGGCTTTAGCCGAGGCGAAGCACTAACCATCACCGCTGCTCAGGACTTGCAAAGCCTGGAATTGTTATCAATTGGGGGTAAAAGAGTTTTGTTTAAAAAAGTACACAATCAGAATAAATCCAGCATTACCGGCCAAGGCTTGCGCAGTGGTCTCTACCTACTGAAAATCACCACCGCTAATGGCGCGGTAAAGGTGGTAAAGCTGAGCAAGGCTTAGAAAAAAGGCTCAAAGAGTTCTTGAAAATAAGCAGGAGCCCGCATGGGCCTCTTGGTTTGTGCACTTACAAAAACCAGTTGCACCTGGCCGGTGGTAATTAGTTTACCTCCTTCATTTAAAACCTCGTGATTAAAGATGATGCGTGTTTGAGGTAATTCGGGTATCACGGTTTTTACTTCAATTTGCTCATCGTACACAGCCGAACCCCGGTATTGAATTTCTAAGCTGCGCACCGGAAGTATGACACCACGTTCTTCCAACTGTCGGTATGACATACCCAAACTTCTAAGCGCCTCAACTCTAGCTACTTCAAAAAACTGGGCGTAATTTCCGTAATAAACCACCCCCATCTGGTCGGTTTCGGCATATCTTATTCTAACGCTGGTTTTGTGTGTAAACATGCAAAGGTTAACTCCTGATTATTAATGGCTTTTAACGGTATAATGCGGGATACAGAGCGTTAATGCGGTTGATAAATTGCGTAGAAAAAACTAAATAATCAACCCCCAATGTGTTTTTTTTATAACTTTTTTGTCTACATTTTTGCTCAGCCTTGAAAGAGGCCAACCAACAACTGCAAAGTATTATCACTTTGCTTCAAGAACTAACAATTACTAAATTATTACAAATGGAGCTCACTGCTGAAACGGTTTGGGAAAATTGTCTTGACTACATTAAAGATAACATTAGCTCCCAAAGTTTTAAGACGTGGTTCATACCCATTAAACCCATTAAGCTTAAAGATAAGGTACTGAGTATTCAGGTGCCCAGTAAGTTTTTTTATGAATGGTTGGAAGAAAACTATCTAAAACTCTTAAAAAGCGCAATTACTCGTGAACTGGGTGAAGATGCCAAACTGGTGTATAGCATTATAATGGAAAACACCTATGGCAACGCCAATCCTTACACGGTAAAGATTCCTAGTAGCAACCGCGGCAATCTTAAAAATCCAAAGGTGAACATGCCGGTAGAAATAGGTGAAAAGGGAGTGAAAAATCCTTTTGTGATACCTGGACTGCGAAAGGTAAATGTGGAGTCGCAACTCAATCCTAATTATACCTTTGAAAATTACATTGAAGGAGATTGCAATCGTTTGGCCCGGTCAGCAGGCTATGCGGTAGCCAATAAACCAGGAGGTACCTCCTTTAACCCGCTACTGGTCTATGGCGGTAATGGCTTGGGTAAAACCCACCTGGCCCACGCTATAGGCATCGAAATTAAAGACAAGTATCCCGAAAAAACAGTGCTGTATGTGTCTGCAGAGAAGTTCATGCAGCAGTTTATAGACGCCACTCGCAATAACACCCGCAATGATTTTGTGCATTTCTACCAAATGATTGATGTGCTTATAGTGGATGATGTGCACTCTTTTGCCGGTCGCGAAAAAACCCAAGATATTTTCTTTGAGATTTTCAATCACCTGCATCAACACGGCAAACAGGTAATTCTTACCTCAGACCGCGCTCCGGTAGATTTACAAGGCGTAGAACAACGCTTGCTCTCTAGGTTCAAGTGGGGCCTCAGTGCCGATTTACAAACACCAGATTTAGAAACACGCATTGCCATACTAAACCAAAAACTATACAATGATGGAGTAGAAATGCCCCATGACGTAATTGAGTATTTGGCCTACAGCATTAATTCAAATGTGCGCGAGCTGGAGGGAGCCCTTATTTCTTTGTTGGCTCAGTCTTCTTTAAACAAGAAGAAAATTACCATTGAACTGGCCAAGAAGATGATTGATAAGTTTGTCAAAAACACCACTCGTGAAATCAGCATCGATTACATTCAAAAAGTGGTTTGTGATTATTTTGACATGCCCATTGACTTATTGAAATCAAAGACACGCAAGCGAGAGATTGTACAAGCGAGGCAATTAGCGATGTACTTTTCAAAACAGCTTACCAAAAACTCATTGGCCAGCATTGGTGCCCAATGCGGAAATAAGGATCACGCTACGGTGCTTCATGCCTGCCGTACGGTAAATAATCTTACCGAAACGGATAAACGTTTTAAAACCTACGTAGAGGACCTGCGGAAGAAACTTACCTTGCAATAGGCGTTAAATAGCCTTAGTAGAATTTTTTTAAACAGGCGTGAACTCCTGTTCCTATAAGAAGTTTCTTTGAGCATTTTAAAAACAATAAGCAATGGCATCTCAAAATCCTATGCAGATTTTTATTCAGGGTCAATGACAAAGGGCTCTAGGCGCCTTACCCCACCCGGTGTCTGTTTTGTCCGCCTCTATAAACGTTCTTTTTGCACCAGTTTCCTTTTACCCAAGTTCTAGGCTTAAAGCCGATGCAAAAAACCCCGTGCACTGGATTGAACTCCCCTTTGTTTTTGAAAAAGAAACTAACAAGGATTGGCTATTCACGCGCTGGGATGATTACGTTAAAAACTGACTCAGTTAAGTCTTTTAGCCACCTGGCAGAGCTCTATTTGCAGTTTTAACTAGTCTTGACTAGGCGCAAATTGGCTTTGTACGGTGCCGCCACCAGTGACGTAATTTGGGAGTATGATGTGACCTCAAAACGCCTCACTTGGAGCCCAAATTATCAATAGCTTTTTGAGAGCATACCTCATGAAGATTTCACACAATTGGAAGCTTAGGAGTAACGCATCCATCCGGAAGACCGAAAAGGGGTGGCCACCAGTTTTGCAGCCTTGGAAGAAAATAACCAGGACATTTAGCTGCTAGAATACCGCTATTAAAAACAAGACGGGAGCTACCACGAGATTAAAGACCGTGGCTACGTGCTGCGGAAGCCTGAGGGAAAAGTGATGCTGATCAAGTTCATAAATAATAGTTTAAGACCGCTCTCTTCTCAATTACGCGAAGCGGGTGAAAACCTTAAAATGATAGTTTCAAAAGATTTGAAGATCTGCACCCACCTCCATTACTTAGAAAGCATTACCCTATAATCTGGTTTCCAACTCTATAAAGCATAGAAGAACAACGGTTTTTTGAGAAATAACTTTAGGGACCAGCGCTCATGACAATAAATTGCGGCAATCAGTGCAACATCATGGTATTGGTATTCACCTGTCTCAGAACAAAAGCACCATTTTTGAACGCGGTAAAACCTTAGGTGATGCCCCGCATAATAAAGGACTGGAGCTATTTCACATCAAAAATCAGGTTGAAGGATTAAACGGAAGTCTCAGCATTGAGAGCGAACTAGGCACCGGAACTGCAGTCACCATTACGCTACCTCATTCATGTTCTTAACTTAGCAGCAAAAACACAAGCATGAAAATTCTAATGGTTTGCCTGGGGAATATTTGTCGATCACCACTGGCGCATGGCCTTCTTAGAGAAAAAACCCAAAACCTGCCCGTGTGGGTAGATAGTGCCGGAACCGCGGGTTACCATGTAGGCGAGCCGCCCGATACCCGCATGATAAAAACAGCCAGAAAACACGGTATTTCCATTAGTGACCTGCGGGGAGAACAGTTTCAGCGCAAGCACTTTGAAGAGTTTGACTTAATTTACGCTATGGATAGCAGTAATTATCAAAATATTTTGGCCTTAGCTCAAAGCGATGCCGAGCGGCAGAAAGTGCGCATGATCCTAAACGAAAGTAAGCCAAACTCCAATAAATCGGTGCCAGACCCCTACTACGGAGGTGATGAGGGTTTTGAAAATGTGTACCGCCTTTTAGATGAAGCTACTGACGTGATAACCCAAAAAATAAAGGATGGAAAACTCTGAAGATTTTGGTAAGCTTTATTTGATTCCTTCGCTCATGGGTGATGTAGAGCCTTTGGAAGTACTTCCCCTTGCTGCTAAAAAGGTCTTAGACATGGCAGACCACTACATCGTAGAAAATGAAAAATCGGCTCGCGCTTTTATAAAAAGAGTATTCCCTGGCAAGCATCAACCCGATTTGGAGCTTTTTATTTTAAACAAGTACACAGAGCCCTCTGATTATCAGACCTTTTTAGAACCCGCCTTGCGTGGTGAAACTATGGGGCTAATTTCAGAAGCTGGTGCCCCGGGTATTGCTGATCCGGGCGCTGAAATTGTAACGCTAGCTCACCAAAAAGGTATACGAGTGGTTCCCCTGGCAGGGCCATCTTCTATTTTCATGGGCTTAATGGCCAGCGGTATGAATGGTCAAAATTTCGCTTTTAGCGGATACCTTCCCATAGAAAAAGGTCCACGCAATAAGAGAATTAAGTGGCTGGAGCAGCAGAGTGAGAAACTGGGCCAAAGCCAAATTTTCATGGAAACCCCTTACCGCAATCAAAAACTCTTTGAGGAGCTTTTAAAAACCTGCAAGCCCACCACTCGTTTGTGTTTAGCAAGCGATATATCCCTAAAGAATGAATTCATTAAAACCAAAGCTATTGCCGAGTGGGATAAAAATGAGGTGAGTCTGGAAAAGAAGCCTACCATTTTTATCTTGGAAGCTGGCACTGAGTTTTAAAAATTAAAGAATGGATAGACCTGTAATTAATTATATCTATGATCCGCTTTGCGGCTGGTGCTACGGATTTAGCCCCGTAATAAGCGAGTTTTATGAAAACCATAAAGAAGACATTGACTTTAGGGTGCTCTCTGGGGGTATGGTGCTAGGCGAACGAGAAGGGCCCATTGGTGAAGTAGCGGGTTATATAAAAGACGCGTACAAGCAAGTTGAAGAAACTACCGGAGTTACCTTTGGCACTCCCTTTTTAGAAGATATTTTGGAAAAAGGTACCGCCACTTTTACCTCTTTACCGGGTGCCTTGGCTATGGCTACCTTCAGAATTTACCAACCTGATAATTCGGTGCCTTTTGCAGCACGCATCCAAAAAGCCATTTATGAAGAAGGGTTGCCCCCGGCCGAGGCTAAGACCTACGGGCATTGTGCCGAAGATTTTGGCATGAATAGTACAGACTTTATGAAACTAATGGTGGATAAGGACAAGTTGGAGATTGTGCAGAAAGAGTTTGAGGTAGTGCAAAAGTGGGGTATAAAAGGATTCCCTACGGTGGTGTATCAAGAAAAAGACAAAGGGCATGTTTTAGCCCGTGGTTATATGCCCTTGGAAAAGCTGGAAGAAAATCTCAAAATTGTTAAGGGACAGTTTTAAGGCGCAAGCACCCTAAGAAAAAGCCCTCTAGAACCAGAGGGCTTTTTTTAAACTGGTTCTGGAAGTCTTTAACTTTTAACTGCTGCTTCCATTTCAGACGATTCTGCCTCCTCTTCTTTGGCGGCTGCGCCCGGTCGGGTTTTTACCAAATCCATCTCTTCTACCAAATATTGCGCCCCGGCAAAGCGATCAATAATAAATAACACATAGCGAAGATCAACCATCACATTTCGGCAAATGGCGGTGTCAAAATACATGTCGCTCATTACACCGTCCCAGGCCCGGTCAAAGTTCAGACCAATGAGTTCACCACGCGCATTTAAAACCGGGCTACCGGAGTTACCACCTGTGGTGTGGTTGGTGGCTACAAAGCACACGGGCATTTTTCCATTTTCGCTGTAAAGCCCATAATCCCTTCTTTTATAAAGATTGATCAACTTTTCAGGCAGATCAAATTCATAGTCGCCTGGTACGTATTTTTCTATCACGCCTTCCAAATAGGTCTGCGCGTAATAGGTTACCCCATCTTTAGGCTGGTAAGGCTTAACTTTTCCGTAGGATAGACGCAAGCTGCTATTGGCATCAGGATAGAAACTCTTTTTAGGAAAAGCCTTTTGCAGTCCTTCTACATATTTGGCTTGGAGTTTATTTATTTGGTTATCAACCTCTGAAACCGCGGGATTTAACACTTCAAAATAATGCTCTAGCATGGCCACCGTTAGTTGATAAGCATCACTCTTTTGCAATTTAGAAGCGGCTTTTGCAGGTTTGTTCTTAAGCAAATCAGACCAGCCTTCCTGCAATACCGGATTGTCTTCAAACATTTCGGTTATAAACTCGCTGCGGTCATAAGCATCCATAGCCTTAAGCTCACTCAGTATTTCGGGTAAATCTTTGGTGCTTATCTCTTTAAGGTAAATGGGCAAGATTGCCTGTACCACCTTTTCTTCTAATTCCGCATCAAAGTCTTTGTAAAAACCAGGTAGGCCCTTAGCCAAGCGTTGACCCAGTTCGTTCAGTCTTTCTTCGCTGGCTGTATCGGCTATAGCCACCAAACCTTGGTAGCGTCTTAAATGCCTAAGCATTTCCTGCCCGTAATAGCCGGCCTCTAGAAAAGCATATCGCTGTTTGTTAATAGGAATGCGTTTCTCGTACAGCACTACCAAACGCTCTAAAATATTTTCGTAGGCCTTTAGGTCTTCGTTTTTCAACATTTTCCCGGCAAAAGCACGCTCTTCGTTTCTAATCCTTTCTATGGCATTGGTGCGCTCTAATCCTTTTATTTCCCCTTTCCAGCGTTTCCAGCTGTTGCTGATTCGTGCATACTTGGAGGCATACTTAATGCGGGTAGCTTCATCGGTGCGCATCTTGGCGTCTAAAATGGCCAGAATTTCATCGCGGATAGCAATGCGCTGTGGATTGTACACCTCGGCAATATTTTTCACCTCTGCTGCTGGCAGGTATTGCTGGGTGCTGCCCGGAAAACCATAAACCATGGTAAAGTCTCCCTTCTCAAAACCCGCTATATTTACTTTCAGGTGCCTTGAGGGGCGGTAGGGCACATTGTCTTCAGACACCTCTGCGGGTTGGTTATCCGCAGAAGCGTAAATTCTAAATAAAGAAAAGTCTCCTGTGTGCCGGGGCCACATCCAGTTATCCGTATCGGCTCCGTATTTACCAATGCTGCTAGGCGGTGCACCTACCAAACGTACATCTTTAAACTGCTCTTTGGCAATAAGGATGAACTGGTTGCCGTAGAAAAAAGGTTTAACCTCCAATTGATAGTTATTGGGGTTGGCCACATTGGCGTACAAAGCCTCCAGATTGGCCTCAATCTTCTTTTGACGCTCTTCATCGCTCATAGCTTGATTTACCCCAGCGAGTACCTCATTGGTTACGTCTTTTAGGTATTTTACCAAACTGGCGGTTACCCCTGGGTTGGTGAGCTCTTCCTTTTGATTCATGGCCCAAAAACCATCGCGCAGGTAATTGTTTTCCAGTGATGAATGACTTTGAATTTGGCTGTATCCACAGTGGTGGTTGGTGAGTAGTAGCCCCTTCTCGCTTATTAGACTGGCCGTACAACCACCGTTAAAATGTACAATGGCATCTTTTAAAGAACCCTCATTAATGCTGTAAATGTCCTCAGCCGAAAGCTCCAGTCCAATTTGTTGCATTTGTTGATGATTCAGCTGGCCTATAAGGTAAGGCAGCCACATTCCTTCTCTACCTGTTGCCTGTAAGGCGATGAAGAGTGTAAAAACTAGCGTTAGAATTCTTTGCATAGTGGATGTTTTATTTTCTGAAATACGAATACAAAAAAAGCTGCTTTTGAGCGATTCTCAAAAACAGCTTTTTTAAAAATTAGGTCTTAGTTATAAAAACTTAGCACGATTATCTTCAATATCAGCTTGTTCTTTCAGCGATTCAAATAACTGATTGGCGGCCAGGTTTTGCATTTCGGTAGCCAGGCGAATTTGCTCAGAATCATAACTATTCAATGGCTCACCTGGGGTGCG
>PR_CR_10_Liq_1_inCRDRAFT_1000772_pt1 | contig 19305 bp, 14 predicted proteins | sample PRCRCaboRojoPR_3_FD_10241 | JGI IMG/M metagenome (IMG submission 10241)
CAAACGTTCAGGAGGGTTCTTAGGGGCTGACAGAGTAGTTGAAGAAATCAAAAACGGAGTGAGCAGAAAAAGGTGCGGGTTTGTGATAGAAGGAGGCCCATCTGCTAGAGAAGACACTGAGCTTCTGCATGAAGGAGAAGTTGTGGGCAAAGTAACTTCTGGAACTTTCAGCCCCATACTTAAAAAGCCTATTGGCATGGCTTATGTAAAAACAGGGCTCAACAAAGCAGGAACTAAACTTAGTGCCAAGCAAAGAGGCAAAGAGCACAGTGCTCCTGTCACCAAAATGCCTTTTGTTCCAACTCGATACTTTAAGTAACTCAGTTATTTAATTAGTGTATAAAAACGGAAATGTTAATTGTAATCATATTAGGTTTGGCAAGTGGGTCTGAGTTGTGTGACATAAGTTTTGAAGCAGGAATTTGTTTGTTTGAAGGAGAAACAGTTTTGGTGCCTTACTCTACAGAGTCCAGCAACAAAGGCTACTGGACTTTTGACGACGACTCTTCACTAGACTACTCGTCGAACCAAAACCACGGGAAGAACTCAGTTACGCCTGGACCTACTTTCATGAGTAAAATTGCAAGTGCTTACTTTTCAGGGGACTACATAGAAATACCTAACGACTTCGAACTGAACGAGAAACTTTTCTCAATAACTTTTTGGGTGTTTTTGCCCCAGCAATCAACAGAAGAAGGACTTAAGTGGTGTCCTATTCTGCAGAAAGGAACTGACACAGAAGAAGACATGCTTTACCAAAGAACACCTGCCGTTTTCTTGAATAGAGAAACTAGACAACTCAAAGCTTACGTAAGCACTTCGGAACAAGTAGAGTACCCTCAAGGAGAGTACGTGGAGTCCAACGCCCGGATTCCTTACTACCGGTGGACCCATGTAGCTGTTGTCAGGACCCAAAGTCGTTTGAAGGTTTATGTAAACGGAATCAAAGACGCTGTGAATTCTACCGAAGGACAAACTGCTTTAAACGAAAGCCCCCTTTACCTAGGAAACACACCTTGGACTCTTGAAGACTGCGAAGTCCCGCTTTACCTAGACCAAGTAAGGTACTTCAACAAAGAACTTAGTGAAGAGCGCATTGAAGCTGAGGCTTTTGGTGCTTTGGGAGCCATAGAGCCTTATTACGTAAAACTAGGGTGTGTGAACTGCAACCTAGAAGAAGCCTTTGAGTCTTGCACAGAAACTCACCACTTGTGCTACTCAATAGAACTGCACTCAGGAGCTTATGCAGTGGCAAGAGCTATGGGCTGGACTGACTGGAACAGTCATCTGTGGTCTTACAATGCCCTAGAAGAAGACACTTCTGACTCAACTACTGGACTTGGCATTTGTTGTCTCAATTTAGGCTAACTTACTTTTTAGTTTTTTGCATAAGAACTTTAATACGATTAGGTACAGCTACAGGAACTGAGTTTGGTTTCAAACTTGCCAGTAAAGAGTTGGCTTCTCTGTGGTCTGGGCTGAGTTCCAAAGCTTTTTCTAAGTCAGAGACGGCTTGGGAAACTCTAGACCTAGCAAGTTCGTTTTTAGCTCTGAAGACATAAAACTCAGGTTCCTTTTCGTTGTAGTGAATAGCTCTTGAAAACTCAAAGTTGGCCCCGTTATAGTCAGTCATGTTGAACAAGCCAATTCCAATTGCACAGTAAAGAGTGGCGATTCTAGGATTCAGGTCACTGGTCTTAGCTCCGAGTTTATTTGCACGTTGGTAGTCAGACATAGCAAGTTCAATCATGCCTTTTTTGCGGTAGCAGTCACCACGGTTGATATAGATTCCAGAGTCGTTGTCTTTGAAGTTGAGAGCTTCGTTGAAAGGAGCTATGGCTTCTTCGTACCTGCCTTCTTGGAAGAGACTTTTGCCTATATCATTGTAAGTGTAAGCAATTTGCAAACTAACTTGCTCAGCTACTTTTTCAGCATTCATGTGCTTACTAGCTCTTTCTAAGTCGTCTAGAGCTCCTTCGAAGTTTTCGGTTTTCCTGTTAACTATGGCACTGAGCAACAGAAGCTGAGGCGAGTCTTTGTAGTACTGGAGGCCTTTGTTGATTAAGTGGATGGCGCTTTTGTAGTCTTCTTCAAAAATAGCTTTAACAGCTTTTTCGTGCCACTCAAAGGCTTTGGGCTTCATGATTTTAACGAACTCCTGGACGTCTTTGTGCTGGGGTTTGTAGTCGTAAGCTTCCCAAAAGGAATTGTTGCCCTCTTCTACGCGTCCTAAACTCCAGAGTAGTTTGCCTTTGAGCACTAGTGCTTCTGCACAGTTTAAAGGGTTTAGTTTAATGCAAGTTTCGATTTCTCTGAGTGCTTGGACTTTTTCGTTGACTCCTATAAAGCCAAATGCCTTCAAGTAGTGGTACTGCTCGTCCCTTTGAGTGTTTTGTTCAATGAAGTCCATTGCAAGTGGAACTTTTCCTTCGTTGATGTAAATCATTCCTTTTACAAAGAAAAGCTGACTAAGCAAGTGCTCTGTTTCTGGGTTGGGTGTTAGTTTAAGTGACTTGCGCAGGTTAGCTATGGCAGATCCAATGTCTGAGATCTTAATGTATAACTGCGCCCTTTCTTTGTAGAACTCAGCACACTCAGGGTCTAGGAAAATAATTCTGTTGTACTCTAAAATAGCTTTTTCTACTTTGCCTTGTTCAAGGAACTTCTGGGCTTTTTCCTTTCTGGAGTTAATAGTTTCTTGGGTGATTGAATACTTTTGTAACATTTTTATACTTATTAACTTTCCATAGAAGCCCTGGCTCTTCTGTCAGTTAGTTGTTGTTTATAGATTTTCACAGCTATAGACTGCTGGATGGACCTCCGAGACCGGGGATAGCTGTCTGAACTACTGCAGGTCCTAGAGGACCCCCTGTTAGTTGAACTGCCTCTTTTCGAGTTGGCACTTTCTAGTTCTCTGGAGGTTTTGGTTGTTTCTTGAAAGTTGTCTTTGACTTGGTTCGTTCTCTGGGAAAGAGTTCTGCGTGTGCGTACAGTTTTAGGTCTGTCTGAGTTTTTAGGGTAGAGTGTAGGCAAAACCTTTTTAAGGTCTAAGTCTTTGAGCTGGTATCTCTGAGTAACTTGAGTTGGGTTTCTGAAGTGCCAAGTAGGCCTTCGGTAGCACACTGAAGCTGAAGACAAAGACTTTTGATGAGGGTTTGAGTTCTCTCGAGAAATACTAGAAAGGGAAAACCCCAGAGACGTGCAGATCTCTTTCAAACTAGACTTTAAAGCACAGTGGCCTAAACTGAAAAGAGAAGAAACACTTTTGAGGGGTTCCGAAGTGGACTCCAGGTAAGTTTTTATAGTTTCTACTGGAATAAAAAAGTAACTTAGTTGTGACTCAGAAAGAATAGAGTTGAAAGTTTCAGAGTCAACTTGGTTCTGAAAGTAGTTTGAAAAGACTTCTTGGTACCCTAGTGAAAACTTAGGGTCTTTTTCAGGAGTTTTTGTCACAAACTCAGTGTTGAACGTAGTTTTTTGGTTCTGGCTTGGCTGGGAAACAGCTTTTTTGTGGAGAGTCTCTTGCAGTTCGTTTATGCAGTTGCTGAGTTGAAGTGATACTGAGTTTTTTTTTAGGGTTTCAAACTGCATAATGAGTTTGCCAACCAGATTTACCAAGTCAGAGTAAAAAGTTACTGCCAAGTTTTCTGTGCTGCTTGCTTTGAAGTTGGGTTTTAAATTAGAAATATCCCTTTCAAGCTCCAGAATAGGTTTGGTTGGCTTATCAGGTACTAAGTTGTAACTTGCAAGGATCCTTTTTAGCTCCTGTAGAGCTCTTTGGTACTCTTCTAGCTTGTGGTGTTGAGTAGTAGATAAGTAGATGTACTTATTAGATAAACTCCGGTCATAGGTAACTAAGTCTTTGTAAGTTGCTATGACTCTAGCTAAGTTTGCTTCTTCGAAAGACCCGGAAACTCCTGACTTTTCAAACAAAGCACTAAAGCCTTCCTTGTACTCTTGTAGTTTCTGCTGAGTTTCTTGTGCTTCTTGTTTTTGAAGCAAGAGTTTGTCTTTTTTGTGCTTGGCTGTTTCGAGCTTTTTGGAGTTTTCTAGTTTTTGTTTTCTAGCTGAAAGTGAGATTTGGCCTACTCTTTCAAACAAGTTTTCAGTTTTATGCTGGAGTTGTTTTTTGAGTCCTTGCATATGTTTGAGTCTGTTGCTGAGTTTTTTGATTGCTTTTGAAGAGTCTTCTTTGAACTTAACTAGTTTGTTGTTAGCTAAGATTTCGCTATTTAGAGCTGAGTTTCTTTCCCTTAAAGCACTTCTGTGGTTTTTAAGGATTTTTTGGTGGGTGTTTTCAAGTTTGTTAGTTCTTTCTTTGTAGATTTCAAGGGTTTCTTTGGTTTTTTTCTTCATTGCTTGGAGGTTTTCAGTTTGGATTTGGGCTTGAGTTAGTTTTTCTTGGATTTCTTGGAGTTCAGAGGTCACTTCTTCATTCCTTTTTTTGAAAACTGACTCGTTGGCTGCAGAGTAGTTTTTCTTTTTGGAAGTTAAAGATTTGCACACTCGCTTCAGTTCTTCTAGTTTTTCCAGTTTAGTTTTATTGTGGTGCAGTAAGCTGTTTAGTTCGCGCTTTAAACCGTAAGTTTCTTGTGGAGGAGATTGGAAGAATTGGATTTCCTCTAGTTTTTTACTAACAAAGGCTTTTTCTTTTCGGATTTCAGAAGCTAACTCTGCTTCCTCGCTTTCGTCCAAAAAAGGAACTCCTAACATTTTAGATTGTATTAAATTAGCTGACTAGCGAAGGAGCTGTTTGGGAATTGTACCTCCAGTTAGCCGGGAGTTTCTTGGTGCGTTTGTAGTACCTAGCGAGTCTGTGGATCCTGCTTTCGATCAAAATGAGTCTGAACTTGCTGTCTTTGTCCTTTCTGAATTTTTCCAAGTGCTTCCTCACAGTGACTGCTTTCTTAATGAGGTTGTAGAGGTCCTCTGGAATTTCAGGGGCAAGTCCGTTCTTCTTCAGAATGCGCAGGATTTTGGCCCCAGTTACCGACTTAACTTGCGGAATCCCTGCTGAGTCCCTGAGCACCACACCTATTTGTGAGGGGTAAAGCCCTTTGCGTGCAAGTCTAACTATTTGCTCGTTGAGGTCTGTAGCACTCACTTTGAGCCAGGAAGGAGGAGTTCTTTTAAAAGGCAAAGCTGAGGCTGCTATACCTTTACCTCTAGAGTGCATGCGACCCATTTAACTATATAGGTGGAGTTTGTGATTTACAATTAATATGATCGACATCGAAAACTGTGAAGCCTGTCTGTGCAAACAACCAGACCCAATCGCCAAGTTCAGAGAAGACACAAAAAGACCTGAAGTTGTTGGAAACATTCCAGGCACACAAACAATCTTTGTAAAGTCAATGGGGTGTTCCCACAACATGTCTGACGGAGAAGCAATGATGGGCCAACTTAAAGAGTACGGCTACAAACTCACAGACTCAGAAGAAGCTGACCTGTGGCTCATTAACTCCTGCACAGTCAAGAACCCTTCACAAGACACTGTTATGACCTACGTCAAAAAAGCCCAAAGCCGCGGCATTCCTATAGTAGTTTCAGGCTGCGTGCCTCAAGCAGATAGGGACCTTAACTGGCTTGACGGCATAAGTGTTTTAGGAGTCACCCAAATCGACAGAATTGTTGAAGTAGTTGAACAGACCTTGGCAGGAGGCTCTGTAAGATTGCTTGGGAAAAAAGAACTTCCTTCGCTTTCACTTCCCAAAATTCGCAGGAACCCCTTAGTTGAAATTATTCCAATATCAACAGGGTGTTTAGGGTCTTGCACTTACTGCAAAACCAAGCATGCAAGGGGACACCTTGGGAGTTACCCACCTGAAGTCATTCTGAACAGAGTCAAAGAAGCTCTGAGCGAGGGAGTTAAGGACATTTGGCTGACTAGTGAAGACTCAGGGGCTTACGGAAAAGACATTGGGGCAGACTTTCCTGGACTTCTAGAAAGCATAGCAAACATTCTGCCTGACGACTGCATGCTAAGGGTGGGAATGACTAACCCTCCTTTCATACTTGAAAAACTAGAAGCTATTGGGCAAGTCCTTAAGCACCCCCGAGTTTACTCTTTCCTGCACATTCCTGTGCAGGCTGGGAACAACGACGTTCTGCACCACATGAACAGAGAGTACACCGTAGAGGAGTTTTCCAAAGTAGTAGACACTATCCGCAGTATAGTTCCAGACACCTACCTAGCCACAGACATCATATGTGGGTTCCCAACTGAAACTAGCGAGCAGTTCGAAGACACTTTAAAACTAGTAGAGAAGTACAGGTTCCCTAGTGTGTACATTTCGCAGTTCTACCCTAGGCCAGGCACTGCAGCAGCCTCAATGAAACTTGTTCCCACCAAAGAAGTTAAAAGACGCTCTACCGAAATGACTAAACTTTTCCACTCTTACAAGTGCTTTGACCACTTACTAGGAAAAGTAGTGAGGGTTTACTTAAGGGACTTCAAAGAAGGAAAAGACCGCAACGAAATGGTTGGACACACCAAAGAATACGTAAAGGTTATACTGCCGCGTGAGGAGTCTCTTATCGGGAAGAGCTTAATGGCTAAAATCACTGAAACGGACAAATGGCATGTAAGAGGAGTCAAATACACTCCAAAGAATTCTTGGATCTGGCCACTTGCAGTTCTTTTCTTAGCAGTTATTATAGTTTACTTAAACTTTAAATAACCAGAATAATATCCTAAAAGCTACAGGTCCATTAATTGTTCATAAAAATGCAATGCTATAGGTGTAATCAGGTGGGGCACTTAGCTCGTGAATGCACAAGTCAAGAAGAAGTTTGCTACAACTGCGGAAAAGGAGGACACATCCAAAAAGACTGCGTAGAACGAGCGATGTGCCACGTCTGCGGATCGACTGATCATATGCAAAGGGAGTGTAATCAACGCGACAGAAGGAATGGTCCCAATAGAGGACGCTCTCAAAGGTGCTACAAGTGCGGAGAAGTCGGGCACATCTCAACAGAATGCAAAGCCAAAGAAGACAACATCTGCTATAACTGCGGCCAGTCAGGACATATTTCAAGGAACTGTGGTTCTGCACGATTGGACAAGTGCTACCGCTGCAGCCAACCAGGTCACTTTGCTAGGGACTGCCCAAATGCTTATGCTTAGTTTGTAAGAGATAAATGAATGTTTCTGGGCCCCCAGGGTTTAACAGTAGTAGAGGAAGAGGCGCCAGGCGAAGGCCAGGAACTCACTGGGGCTTTAATCCTCCCCCGAGTGTAACTGGCCAGGGCTTTAAGCAACCTGACTCACTTCAGTCTTCACAACAAGGTTTTTCAAGTCAGCCTGAAGGCACTCCGAAAAGTTCTTTTGCGGAAAAAGCACACTCGAAGGGATTCAAGAGCTCCCAAGAGTCAATGCTTAAAGAAGAGCAGGAAAGTCGCCAAAAAGCCCTTGAGTCACTGAGAAACCTTAAAAAGTCTAAGCAACCCCAACAACCAAATCGAGTGCCTGTTCAAAAGCAATCCCAACAACCAGCTCCACTGCCCCGCCAAAAAGTAGTCAGACGAGTGGAACCCCAGACTGACTCTGCAGAAATCCTTTGCAGTAAAGAAGAAGCCTCCAGAAGAGAAAGGTCACACAACTTAAGCATTTTTGAGATGAAACCAGGCACTGACTTAACTCAAGAAGAACCCCAGGTGCACTTTCCATGGGCTGTAAAGGAGTACCTCAGATCCAACGCTGACCAAGTAGACTTTGAAAGGAGTCCCCAGTACTTAACTCAGTGTCTAAACTACCTTTTTGAGGAGATTTTAGACATAGACACTACAGACAACCCCAAGAACTACACCTTGCCAACTGGTCAGAGCAAACACGAATTCAAAGAAATTTACAGTTTCTTGAGCAACAGACTCAGAGCTGTTGCAAAGGACTATAAAAGGTACGAAAGTGACCCTAACGACCAGTATGTTTACGACCACGAAAGAATTGCTAGGTTCTTTCTGCTCTCAGCTTCAGAGGGGTACGAGTCACCTGACTTCGACCCTAAGTTGAACGAAGACAGAATCAGAGACATACTGGAACTGCTCATAAGAGCTTATAGGGAAAGAAACTCCAAAAGCCTGCCCAACCCTAACGAAGCAGAGTTTAGGTCTTACTACATTATTTTATCTTGCAAGTCACATCATTTGGACGTTATTATGGGACTCAAAGGTTTGGAAACTGAAGTGCTGCACTCTTCTTACATGAAAGTTGCTATTGAGGCGGTTTCCAAAGTTTACTCAGGCGACTACGTGAAGTTTTACAAGATCTGTGAGGACTCTCCTTACTTGCTGAGTTGTGCTATGTACACTGCAGTGGACACTCTTAGAATAAAAGCACTTGACTCACTCAAAAAGTCCCAAAAAGACCTGACCATTAACGAAATGCTTCAGCACTTATGGTTTGACACTAAACAAGACGTTCTTGAGTACCTTAGTTTCAGAAACGTTATTTATAACCAAAGCGGAGAAGTAGCTTTAAAGCAGTCCGAAATCACAAAAACTAAGTACAAACCTATGAATGCTCCAAGCAAAGTACAAAACAAAAGACAAGTGGCCAGAAAACAAGTAGTTGAAGGAAAAGAAACATTTAAAGGAAAGCCTAAAACTTTGCCTGAAAAAAGAAAAGAACCTGAAGCTGTCCAGAAGACTTCTTTTGCAGTAGAAAAAATCATCATTGAGTCCTCTGTAGAAGAAATAGTTGAATCCTGCATTCAGGAAAGCCTTTCACCACTTGCAAAAGAAACAATAAACACTCTAACTCTTCAAAAGCCTTCAGTTCCGCAAAAACCTCCAACACCTAAAGAAACAACACCTAAAGAAACAACTCCTGAAGAAACAACTCCTAAAGAAACTTACAAGCCTCCTAAACCTCAGGAACCTAAACCCAAATTAGCTGTACCTGAACACGACCAAGACTTTATGTCACTGTTTAGCACTCAAGAACACAGAAAAAAAGCCAAGCTGTACATCAAAAAGTACAGAGCCACCAAGAAACTAGTAATGAGAGCCCCTAGACAACTCCTTATCCTCATTCGCTGGAAAAAGTACGTTCTGCTCAGCAAGTTTAAAAAACAATACAGCGACCTAACTGACCAGCAAGAAAAGTCATTCCAGTCCCAGTTTTCGAACTTAAGCACTAGCGACAACTTGGCACTGCAACGCTTCCAACAACTAAAAAGACCTAAAACCCAAGAAAGGCCCTTTCCGAAAGTTTCCTCTAATGAAATAGTGGAACTCCTCCAAACAAACGAGGTCAAGTGTTTCAAGTTCGCTTTGTTTGGAGAAGAGTCAGTAGTTAAGTTTGCAAATGAAGTTTTAGTTGGACTTGAGCAGTTTGGGTTTTTCTACACAACTAAAGACCCAATGGGTTCTGACTTAGTAATGCTTGTTGGGAACTACCACAAGCCCATTGAAAAGTGTAAGTTAGTTGTGTGTTTGGTGTTTGGAAATGAACCAGTTGACTTAAAGTTTTCTGACCCTAACCAAAGCTTCAGAGTTATCAAGCTTAGTGAATTTACTTCAAAAGACTACGAGTTGTTTTGCGACTTAGTTTGGAGCGAACTTTGCGAAGCCATTAAAAACTCAAAGGGTCCTTACTGGAGTAACTTAAGATTCCTCAGTCTTCCTGAAATACTAACAATTTACGAACTTAACTTCGAAAACGCTCCAGTTGAACTCAAGGAAAAATTGATGTGCAGGGACTACAACAGTGCTTTGGTTTGGGTGTCTTTTCTCAACTCCATCACCAGACATCTTCTGAGTACCCTTGACCAACTGTACTCCAGCAACGTTCCTCCTTCTGAACTTCTGCCCAACCACAAACAGTACCTAGAGTCCAAAACTAACTACGGTAAACTTCAGCCCATTTTCAAAAAACTACTTCTTAAGCAACTTCCGCACTTAAACCCCCAAAAAACCTCAGGAAAAGAAGTAAGTGCTATGCTGTACAAGTACTCAGCTAAAACTTACAAGTTTTTCCACAAAAAGTTTCCTGAAAGCGCTGAAGACTTGTTAGAGGGTATTGACGAAGCACTGTTTACAACTCCAGCTGTAGTCAACCAAAACATGAACTACATAAAAGGGCCCTGGTGCGAAGTATTTCTTTCTATAATGGCTAAGTTGACTGAAGCATTGGAGAAGCTTGGCGGAAGCTTACTTTGGGACTTAGACAAAATGCTAGTCGACAACCTCGACTTAACTGGACTTGAAGAAAAAGTTTTTAAGCCAGACTTAACTATAGAACACTTCACTGAAGAAACTGCCCATAAAATCTTCTGGGATAACTTAAGTGTACTTTTCTTCTAAGGACCCTATTCTTTCAGCCAACAAGGCTTCGTCCAGGGACTCTATGTAAGCAACTCCTATGCCTATGGTCCTTTCTATCTGCTTAATTAAAAACAGCATAGTTTCTTGGTCACTCACAGACAGGGGGTGGAAGTTCAGCAACCCAAAGTCATCCACCACTTCTGCAATCTTTCGGGAGAGTTTGGCTAGTTTGGGGTTGAACTCCTCTGAACCCACAAGGCTTTGCAGGTCGCTTAAATGGGTGTAGAAGTCCAAGGGGTACTTGAGAGAAGAGTAGAAGTTGCCCAAAGTGTCGATTTTAGAAAGAACGTTTAAGTGAGGAAGTTCTAAGTTAGTCATCATGGACAACGACAGCAAGCACCCTGATATAAAAGTTGAAGGCTGAGCTGTTATGTTGGAGTCTAGTAAGTTCAGACTCATGAGTTCTATTTTACACTCCTTTTCTAGTTTTTTAAGTATTTGTTTAAAGCAGTCAGACTGTGTGAAAAGCTCAACTTGTCCAGGACAATCAATTACCCAAAGCACTTCACCTGCTTGCTGGATTCTGCTTTTCAGCCAGTCAAAGTTTGTGTTGATAAAGTCTACACAGTACAGCAGTGACCCGTTGGGACCTAGACTCATAGCTTCCATAACATCACTCACGGATATAAGTTCTTTAATGTCCACTTGGGCTTGGGATGACTCGTTTGCAGGGTCAAGGTTCAGCACAGCATGGGGTTTCTCGAGTTTAGTCAAAGTTTCTGAAAAAGCCCCTGCAAAAGTTGTTTTGCCCGACCCAGGAGGTCCCATTAACAAGATGCCTGGCAACATTATTTTACAATTAAGGCATGCAAAGTATTTTGAAAGAGCAAGTTTTGCCTTGACAAAACTCATTGTGGCTTCCTCCCACAAACACCAAAATGTCCCCACTTACAGCAAACTCTCCAGCAATCTCAAAGGTTCTTTGTAAGACTTCGCTTGGGTTCTCTAAAAACGATGGAAAAACTCCTCTTACGATTTTTAGTTGTCTTAAAACCCTTTGTGAGTTCGTAAGAGCAAGTATAGGACAAGGTGGCAAGAACCTGGATATTATCTGGGCTGTTTTGCCGCTTTCAGTAGTGCACACTATCAAAGCTGCTTTTAGCGATAACACACTTCGGACAGCACAGTAACAAATGTTTTCAGCTACTGAAATATTGCTTCCTAAGGTCCGGAGTATGTAGTCTAAGTGTTTTTGGTAGTCTAAGTACCTTTCAGCTTCAATGCAGATTTTAGAGCAGGCTTCTAAAGCCCTTACTGGATTCTCTCCATAAGCAGTTTCGCCGGTAAGTATAAGGGCATCGCACCCATCTAAAACAGCGTTAGTTATGTCAGTTACTTCTGAGCGACTAGGTCGTGAGTTACTTACCATGCTTTCGAGTAGTTGTGTGGAGATGACTACAGGTTTAGCTAGTTCATTGCACCTTTTAACAATGGTCTTTTGTATCCTGAACACTTGAGGCAGAGAAGTTTCTAAAGCCAGCATTCCTCTTCCCACAACTACTCCGTCACCTTCAGTGATGATTTCTTCCATGATGTCAACTGAATTCTTGTTTTGGATTCCTACAAAACGCTTGGTTTGAGGAAGGTAGAAGTTGAGGAGTGTAGAAAGGTCTTCTGCGTCCCGCACTTGTTTGTAAACTACAAAGTCAATGCTGTTTTGGGCAGCCCACTCAATAGCTTTGATGTCTTCTATGTCCGTAGCGTAACTTATAGGGGTTTCTTTTGAGTTAACTGGGCAAATGTGCACAGGTTTGTGTGCTGTGAACAAGCAGTCAGTTTCTACTCGGCATAAAACTACTTTAGGGAACTTAGGTGACTTAGGGTGTTTTCTTTTAGGCCTTTGAATTGCATTGTAAGAGTTGGACTTTGGAATTCTAGGCACTTCAAAGCTTAGTTCTTGACGGCAGTTCAGTTGGCGATTGAAGTTCCAAAGAGTAGTGTTTAGTGCTTGGAGGTCAATTAGCGTTTTGGACATAATGTGTGTAATTGACTCAACGCTAACTACACTGAACTCAACTTTTCCAAAGTCAATTAGGAGTTTGTCGCCAGGTTTCACAAGGTCAGGGAATTCTTTGTTGTTGCACCGAATGACGTTTCCTTCTAGGTTTAAGTCAGAACTAGTTACTACTTTAACCAAGTCTCCTTCTTTCAATTCAAGAACTGAGTCAGTGTCGAAACTGTAAAGCCTCATGTCGCTTTCCCGGAGGCCCAGCATGACTCCTACTTGGACACCTGTGAGTTCAACAGCTTCTTTTAGGTTTTTAAGAACTTCTTTTCTGTCAATTGTTAGAAACCTGTTACTTATCCGAGCAATATCCATTCCAGAACGAATTAGTTGCACTAGCATTTCTTTGCTAGTTGAGTTTCTGCCTAGCGTGACTACTATTTTAGTTTTCCGTTTAGCTTCCATTTACCATATGGAGAGCCAGCTGGCAATGAAGCTTTACCCCCAGTGCGAACTGTTCAGTGACTTTGGTTGGTTTGTCCAGGTGCTTTTGGGAATAATATCTTTTTCAAGTTTGTTAATTAAGAAGTACTTAGACTTCCAAAAAAGAACTTGGGAAGTTTGGTTCATGGACACTTCTAAACAAGCCATCAGCACTGCAATAACCCACTTCCTTAATTTGCTTTTAGCTTACTTTTTTGCTGGAGACGAAGCTAAACCCTGCACTTGGTACTTCCTGAGCATGTTTACTGATGCTTTGCTAGGCACTTGTTTGAGCTTTGTGCTTTTAAAGGGGCTTCAAAAAACTTTAGAACCTCACAAAGAATTAAGGTTCTTCACTGGGGACTACGGAGACCCTCCTTGCTGGCTGAGGTACTTCTACCAAGTTTTTTGGTGGGTGTTGGTAGTTCTTGTAGCTAAGATGATTTTGGTGGGGACAATGGTAGTTCTTAAGAGACAAATACAAGCAGTGGGGGACTTTGTCTTAAGTCCTTTGGACCCCTACCCCAAGGTGGAGCTTTTGTGCGTTATGATAGTTATTCCTGTAATTCTCAACGCGTTCATGTTTTGGGTAACTGATGGATTCCTCAGGAAAGACACCCACACAACTAAATTGCCCCTTAACTCCAAACCGGTAAAAAAGTACACTGACTTAGCTTAAATAAACAATCATTCTTTAGTTAAAAATAATTCCTTAAGGTACGGACCTATGATCATAACCGCAGTAAAGTGACCAAAACCAAATAGAATTCCTCTAAAAATAGGTCGCAAGAGCCAGTGCTGGAAGTAATTCCAAATAGAGTAAACCGTCCCTCCCCTGTGTGAAAAAGTGTCTATGTCTCTGTATTCGTCTTCCATCTTAATTATGCTAAGGTTACTTATAAATAATAAATGTTCAACAACTTGCGGGGCTTGGCTCAAAAAAGCAAGATTTTGTTGATGGTGTTGGCTATTTTGTTGTTTTTAGTAAACATTGCTGTCTTTCTTCCCGAAGAGAAAAAAGCTCGAATTAATGCTCATGATTTAATGGGAGAGTTCGATACTTCAAATAACCAAAGTTTCCCTGAAACAAAAAACATCACTCTAAACCAAGGGCCTGAGGCAGTGAGCCAGGTCTCTTCTCCAGAGGACTACGGAAACTCAGTTTTAACAACCTTTGGGTTTGAGAAGTACCCTTTCCTTCCTTCAAACCAAACTGTAAGTTGCATTCCTTACTCCTTTGGTTACAGTGATGAGCAAGCCCGTCGCTTTTTCGACCCTAACAAAAAGTTCGGGAGTTGCAAAGCAAACAATGAACAGTTTCTGTTTTACACTGATAACAATTTAGAAATCAATAACTGCCAAGGCAGCAAAGACTACGCGCTAGGAACAGTTCCTGGACAAGAGGAGTTAGGTGCTGTGAGTTACAAGATTAACTGGATCCCCTACAAACAACCAGTAGACACAGGGTCATCCGAGTTCTTCTACGGAAAGTGCGGCAACAAAAAACAAACTTTTTTAATCAACAAAAGAAAAGAAGAAGCAGCCCAAAGAGCCAGAAACATTACTGAGCGACTGTCTAAAAACCTTGAAACTCAACCAAAGCCTCTTTCAGTTCTCTTAGTTGTGTTTGACTCAGTGTCGCGCTTGCACTTTTACAGGAACTTTCCTTCAACTGTTCAGAGCTTAAACGAAAAGTTGGTAGACGGAGAGTACAGCAAAGACTACGTTGGGTACGACTTTGTGATCACTAACGTCCACGGAGAAAACACTCTTCCAAACATGGTTCCTCTTTTCTTTGGACACAGTTTATCAGAACACCAAAAACTAACTAAAGGCCTTAACTACAAAAACTCCAAGTCGAATCCTGAGTTCGAAAAGATCCAAGAACGCTCTATGTGGAAGTTCTACGAGAAAATGGGGTTTGTAACTGCTTTTGGATATGACACTACGTGGGACTACTTAGTTAAAGCTACAGGCAGGAAGATTAAAGCAGACCATGTGGCCACTAACTTTTGGAAAGGAGCACAAAAGATTTTTGGAGTGAAAGACAACACTGAAAAGCAAAGGTGTTTGGGAAGATACGATTCCCACTGGTACATGCTGGACTACTTGAAGCAGTTCACTCAAAACTACAAAGGCTTGAATAAGTTCGGGTATGTTCACTTGTCACCTGGCCATGAGGACACAGGAACTGTTATTAAAACGGCTGATCCTGACATTAAGGAGTTTATAGAAAGCATGTTTAGGACGCACAAAGAAAACAACGAAGACTTAGTTTTAATGATAGTTTCAGACCACGGAAAACATACCAAAGAGTGGGACCAAACCATTGAAGGCTACGTTGAAAACCAGTTAGCTTTCCACTTTGTGTTTGCCAACCAAGACCTTATTAGAAGGATGGGGCCCGAAACTGACTCTATTCTTAAACACAACTCCAAAAGACTTAATGGCAGACTTGACTGGTACTTGTCTTTTAAGCACCTTGCTTTTCTGCCCTACGGAAACTTAAATGCTCTTTCTCCAGTTTATCATGACTGGAAAAATTCCCTTGTCACTCCTCACGCCCACAGTATGTTTCTAGAGTACTCGCCTGACGACCGCACCTGCGACCAACTAGACATACTATCCTACTTGTGCACTTGCATGGAGTACAAAATCATCCCGATCACAGAAGCTGTTAAAATTGACGCAGTGCATGTTTTGGCAGAATTAGGAATAAATTCCATAAACAGAAGAATTGCTTTGGACAAAGCACAGGATTTCTGTCAAGAAGTCTCTTTGAAAGAAATACTCACTGTAAAAGAACAACAACTCAAACACGACGAGTTCCAAAACAGAAACCTCAAAGTAAGAGTGTCCATCCACGAAAACCCTAATGCTGTGTTTGAGTTCTTTGGGTTCATGGCAGAAGCCGAAAAAGAGTTTAAAAAGTGGCAAAAACCTGAAAACGACGGAGAAAACCCTATACAAAAAGTTGAGTTTATATCTGACACTGCCACTCATAAAATGAAAATCCAACTAAGAGAAATAGTTAGAATTGACACCTACAAAGGACTCTGCGAAATACTTGCCAAGTCCCAAAACACACAAGCTCCCAAGTGTATATGCAAAACGCCCCAAGAATTCAACATTACCTCTGAAAAACCAGCACTCCAAGCAGCTTACACTCAACTCAAGGCCAGACTCAGAATTGAAGTAGGGCAAAAAGGGGAAACCTGCGACAAGGCATGTGGCAGAATTAACCAAGTTTGTGAGGAGTGGGGCTTGCAATTACTCAACAATTTTGAAACTCTAAGTGAACCCTGGCTGAGTGAAAATTCGTACTTGCTAAACTCAGGCAACTCTAGTTTCACTTTCAAGAGTTTGCAAGTAAGCCAAGTAAGCCAAGGAGCCTTACTAGGACTTGGTGAAACGAAGCTTTACGTAAGCCAAAACACACAATGCGATGTTTCTGGTGCCCAAATAAGGCCTATCTGTCCTTGCAGCTAATTTATAGTTAACTAAAGATTAGAAGGAACTGCTGAGGGGTAGTTTTCGCGAAGGTAGTCGATGTCTTTGCATATACAGTACTCTCCACTGATTTCTAAGTTCCTAGCGACTTTTTCACAAGTTCCTCCGTATGAATCTTTTCTGTTGACTCCTAAAACCCTCATCATGCTTTTGAAGTTTCTGTAAACCAAGGGGTCCCTAGGGTTTTCTTTCTGGACGTTGTCTAGCAAGTAGCTTCTTTCGTCGGTTCCTACTACTACTAGTGCTTCGAACACAGCTTTGGGGCTTTCCTTAACTTTGAACTGGAGTAAAAACTGTTCTTCTACATTAGAAATCTTAGTGACATAAGCTTTAACTATTTTGTCAAAACTAAGGTGCTGGCAAACCACTCCTGGGTAAAAGGACTTGGGAGTGTAGGCTTCACTGTTGACTTTGTAAACTGAAGCTTGTGCAGCTTCAAAAAGTATTTCCCCGTAACTAGTAGTTTTGTCTGTGTAGTGCTTTTTAGGTATTTCAAGCATCTCAAGACAAGAACAGTAAGGGCCGGGTATGCGGGCAGACTCGCAGGTTCTATTATAAAGAACCTTTTCTTTGAAGAGGTTGACGTATCTATGATGGTAGGGGTCTTTGTTGACTTTGTACTCTTGCCCATAAGGAAGTTCTGAAAGGTACAAAGCAGACTTCCTCAAGTCCACTTTAGTGTTCAGCAACTTGGTGTTGTGTTGCAAAGTGTCGTAAGAGTACTCTATTTTGTTAAGTAACTCGTTGTTAGCTATTAAAAAGAAAACAGGAAGCTTGTTTTCTATGTAGGCGTCTATTTCTTTGAACCAGTTGCCGTAACGCATTCCGTGGTCTGCCTGCAAGAAAATAGCTACGTCGTGTGTCTTTTCAAAGGCTTTTAAGTATGTTTGCAGGAACCAAGTTAAGTCTGAGTCCAAAGTGGCAGCGTGGAGTCCAGTTCCTTCGTGGGCCGAGTTTATGTGCAGGTAAATCCACTGGTTGAGTCCTTTGTAGAGTTCTGAAAAAGCATGGGTGTAGTTAAGTAAGTAGTAATGAGACATATAGTCACCCACACACCTTTGAGTTAACAAAAATTCTTTGTCAGTGCGGATGTCCAAAAAGTCGTTTGAAGCACAGTAAAAACTCCTCACAGTGTGGTCCACATCAATTTCCTGGCCTATAGCGCCAGGAAAGTAATAGTCACAGTTCTCAAGCCCAAACAAAGTGACGTAGCCTCTGTTTTTAAACAGTTTCCACATAGATTGTTTCCCTGCAAGGTCTTTTTCTGGGGAGTCTTTTCTTTCTGTAGTTGGCAAGTTGGAAAACACTGGAAACATGTTTTTGATTGAATTAGAACCTATGACGTTGTGGATCTTGAAGTCAAATACTGAGTAAGAAGAGTTTTTAAGTGAAGACAAAAACTCCACTGACTGAGGCATTTTTCTGTAAAAGTGCCTTCTGGAGTAACTGTCTACTGTTAAAAAAAACACTATTTGGGGTTTTGGAGTAGTTCCTTTGTTTAAGCTTTGCATCTTAGTAAGAGTTTCGTTGTAAAGGGTCTGGTTGAACCTTGGAACGTAAATGGCTTTGCTGAAGTTTTCTTCTCCACAACTTGCGTACACGTACTCTTCTGTAGTTAGTTTTACAGGGGCAGTGTACTCCTGAACTTTCCAGTGCTGAGCCATGTTAGGTTGGAGCTTTATGCTTCTTTCTAAGCCTTTAGGTTCTAGCAAGTACTTTCCTTGCTTGCCTTTAGGGCATTCCATTTCAAACAGGTTGGTTTGGTAGTCCCACTTGATATTTGGTCCTGCAAGGTTTAGGGTGTTGCAGGAAGGATACTCGTGGGGAGGAAAGACTTGGTTGCCTTTTTCTATGCTGTACCCGAAGGACTTTGGAAGACACTTGTAGGGTTTATTATTAAGTGAATTGCTGTCGTCGATGTGGAAGTTCCAGTGGAGTTGTTGGCTAGCGAAAAACTCTGAGTTTTTTTTGTAGTATAAGCCTGAAGAACTTCCATTCAAATACTCAAACGAGTCGGGTTTTTGTTTTGAATTCTGGTCTTCAAAGTAAAGGGAGTCTTGGGGCGTGATAGTTATGATCTCTTCGAATTTACTACTATACTTAACTGGAAAATTCCACCTAAGCTTCCTCAAGTAATGAGACGAGTTTGAAAAGACCAAGACACAAAAGCACACAAAAGCAATCAGACAAACTAAACCCTTGTCCATATTTATCCAATTAGTGATTTGTAAAACCGAAATTCTTGTATACTACCCAAAATGTCATCCCGGCTTCTGTGACCCGAAGCTTTGGGGGGCTCTGCAGTGGGGGATTTCCAAGCTTTGAAGAGTTCCTTAAAAGTGCTTACGTCCATTATCTTATAAGGATGCAAAACTGACTCAAACAGTCTAGGCATGTCTTTCAGAAGAAACAACCTATCCATGTGGATGCTGTTCCCAGCAAGTACTCCTTCCTTAACTCCTTTGGACTCTAAGAACTCGAGAACTTGGGTTTCTGCCTCAGTTAAAGTAGTTTGGCTTTGCTGCACTGCTTGAGTGAGGCCCGAAGACTCGTGCATGTTTTTGACTACCTCAGTCATTCCTTCTAAAAGGTGTTGTTGTGCCTGTACAACCAAACTGGGGCCTTCTATTAAGTTCTCTAGTTGTTTGTCAGTCACAAAAACAGATATTTCTATAATTACGTCTTTAGCTAAGTCAAGTCCTGTTAGTTCTAAGTCAATCCAAACCCATTGAGTCTCCATTAGTTAGTTAATAAATGGAATTTCCCAAACCCAGCAGAAAGCATAAAAGGTCCCGCAGTGCACACAGAAGTTCGTCCAGGAGGAGTTCAACTCCTCTTTTCTTCAAAGGAAATGGCAACATTAAATCCGAAACCAAAACAACCTCTCAAAAAGACTTTGGTCCCCAGTACAGAGCTTTAGAGTGGCAAAGCCGCCAAATACAACACATGGAGTGGTACGACGCAGATGAAGCTGGGTACTTAATGAAAGACGAAGACAACTTCACTTACCACGACGACTTTTACGCTAAAAAGCACAGAAC
>PR_CR_10_Liq_1_inCRDRAFT_1000773_pt1 | contig 19283 bp, 14 predicted proteins | sample PRCRCaboRojoPR_3_FD_10241 | JGI IMG/M metagenome (IMG submission 10241)
TTTTAGGCTCAGTAAAAGAAGTTTCAGGCAAGCATTGTAAATGAATGAAGACCTTTGCTTGTCCCCCTTAGCAGGGGGTGCCCGCAGAGTGGGGCGGCTTGCAAGTCTGAGGTGAGCAAGTTCGGAAGAGCTAAGCTGCCATGCCTAAGAAAGAGCTATTTTTCACCCCCGGGGATTCTTAACCAAGTAGGCCCTAAATTTTTCAGTCAATAATCCTTATTCTTGCTTTTTAAAAAACAGCAATGGCTAAAAATCTGATTTTTGATTTCGGGGCGGTGCTTATTCCTATTGAGGAACAACGCACCCACGATGCTTTTAAGGCATTGGGAGCCAAAGATTCTTTGAGCGAACAAACCGAGCTTTTTAAAAAATACGAGATTGGGGAACTGAATACCGATGCCTTTCTAAAGGCCTTGCAACCGCATTTTTTTCGCAATACGATTTTTAAACCTGATTTGGCGGAGGCGTGGTCGGCTATTTGTTACGCACCCTTGCCGGCTGAAACCTTGGAGTTTCTGCAACAGCTAAAGAAAAAAGGCTACAAACTTTTTTTGCTCAGTAACACCAATGCTTTGCATATTGAAAAAATTAAGGAGCGCAGCGGCCTGTTTGATTATAAACGGTTTACCAAGTTTTTTGAGCAGGTGTATTACAGCCATGAATTGGGCATGCGCAAACCAGACAAAGCCATTTACCAGAAAATTCTAGACGACCATCAGCTTCAAGCGGAGGAGTGTTTCTTTACNGATGACAAAAAGAAAAATGTAAAAGCGGCTGCCAAATTAGGGATGCATACCTTTCACTTTCAGCCNGAAGAGCACAATCTAGANGTATTACGCAGGCAAATTGANAAGCTGGCTTAGGTGCGCTCCTGACACAATTCAATCAACACTCCGTTGCTGCTCTTGGGGTGCAAAAAGNCCACTAATTTATTATCGGCTCCGGGCTTTGGTTCATCGCTTAAAAGGGTAAACCCCTCGGCTTGAAGCCGAGCCATTTCTCCGTGAATGTCTTCTACGGCAAAGGCAATGTGATGAATTCCTTCCCCTTTTTTGTTTAAGAATTTGGCAATGGGACTGTCAGGGTTGGTTGCTTCCAATAATTCTATTTTGTTGGGGCCAACCTGAAAGAAAGAGGTGCTTACGCCTTCGCGTTCTACGCGCTCTACTTTGTAATGTTCAGCACCAAAAAGCTTGCTAAAGAGCGCATTACTTTTTTCCAGATTTTTTACGGCAATGCCAATGTGTTCAATTTTATCCATCTTCTTCAAATTCTATGATTAGGCAAAACTCTGCATGTCTACCAACTTCTTGTAAATCCCATCTTGGTCTAGCAGTTCCTGGTGCGAGCCGCGCTCCGCAATTTCCCCCTCATGCAATACCACAATCTCATCGGCATGCTGTATGGTGCTTAAGCGGTGGGCAATTACCAGCGATGTGCGGTTTTTCATCAGTTTATACAAAGCTTCCTGCACCAGTTTTTCACTTTCCGTATCCAGGGCACTGGTGGCCTCATCTAAAATAAGAATAGGGGGGTTTTTAAGCACCGCCCGGGCAATGCTCAGCCGTTGTTTTTGGCCACCGCTAAGCTTGGAGCCCCCGTCACCTATGTTGGTATCGTAGCCATTTTCTAACTGCTCAATAAAATCATGCGCATTGGCAATTTTGGCCGCAGCAATCACTTCTTCACGGCTGGCCTGTGGGCGACCAAGCGCAATGTTATAGGCCACGGTTTCATTAAAAAGTAAGGTCTCCTGGGTTACAATACCCAACTGGTTTCGTAGGTCATGTAGCTTGATTTGTCGCACCTCTAAGTCGTCAATAGTGAGGCGGCCGCTATTCACCTCGTAAAAGCGCGGTACCAGGCTGGTAAGGGTAGATTTCCCACCCCCGCTTTGCCCAACCAGGGCAATCATTTTACCTTTTTCTATGGTGAGATTTATATTTTTCAGCACCATTTTTTCCTGGTAGGAAAAGTTGACATTTTCAAAGCGAATGGCTTTGGAGAAGCTTGGTAAAGCCACCGCATTGGGAGCGTCTTGAATAGGGTTTTGGGCGTCTAGCACCTCTAGAATACGTTCACTGCTGGCATTGCCCCGTTGAATTTTATAACTGGCTTTAGACAGGTTTTTAGCGGGGGGAATTATTTGGTAGAAAAACAATACGTAGGCAATGAATTTTTCAGCGGTAAAGCCATCCTGCGAAAGCACCAGCCCACCTCCGTACCAAATAACCAGGGCCATAACCACTACTCCTAAAAACTCACTAATGGGTGAGGCCAGGTCGTTTTTCCGAAACACCTTGTTCATGATGTTGAAGTAGTTGTTGGTCACCTTTTCAAAAAGGGTGGCTTTTTGCGCTTCGGCATTAAAAGCCTTAATAACTTTAAGGCCACTCACGTCTTCTTCGGTTTGAGAAAGTATTTCACCCACGCGTTTTTGGGCTTTTTTACTGCTGCGCTTGAGGCTTTTGCCGATGCGGGTAATCAAGAAAGTAACTACGGGCAACAAAACAAATACAAAGAGGGTAAGCTGGGGGCTGATCCATACCAAAAGCACCAGGCTGCTAATAATCATGATGGGCTCCCTAAAAATCATCTCAATGGTGGTAAGAATGCTGTTCTCTACCTCTTTTAAATCTGAGGTCATGCGTGAAATAATATCGCCCTTGCGCTGCTCGGTAAAATAACTTAAGGGCAAGGCCAGAATTTTTGCGTGTAGGTCTTGGCGAATATCGCGGGTAACGCCATTGCGCATGGGAGCCACAAAATACATGGCCAGGTAGCGAAAGAGGTTTTTAAGAAAGAAACTGATTACCACGGTAACGCTCACAAACAGCAAAGCTTCATTTTGTCCGGTTTCGGCCATGCGTTGGCCAATTTCATAGTAAAGCAGGTCTTTAAGATAGTCCAGCATGTCGCCCTCCAGCACGGGCGCTTCGGTTAATCCGGCATTTTTATCAAAAATGATTTCCAGCACCGGTACCACCAAACCAATAGATACCAAGGAAAAAACCGTGGCCAAGAGGTTGAAAAGTATATTAAGCAGCACGTTACCTTTGTAGGGAAAGGCATACCGCACTATGCGCCAAAATGGTTTCATGAAGGCAAATGTAAAACGAAAGAATCTGCTAGTACTAACTTTGTTCCTTAAACATTGGGCCGGCCAAATTGTCTTTATGAGTCGTGCAACAACAATTCTTAAAACACAATAATTGGCCATGAAAAAAAGGCAATGGTCTATTTTGGCCGCTGTGGTGGTTTTGGGCTTAGCGTTTTTGACCTATAACCAACTAAAAACTCCCCCAGAAAAAGAGGCTTTAAGCCGAAGTGTTTCCGCCCGGGGCGTGGAAGTCACCGAGATTCAAAATGGCCCGGTTCCCCTCACCATCCGCGTAGACGGGTCTTTAAAAGCCACCCAAAAAATTGAGCTCTATGCCGAGGTAAACGGCATCTTGCAGCCAGGACCTAAACCCTTTGAGGCGGGAGTAAGCTATCAAAAAGGGCAAACACTACTTTCTTTAAACAATACCGAAGCCCGTGCGGCCTATGAGGCGCAGCGCAACACCTACATCAATACTCTGGCTCGGCTCTTGCCCGATGTGAAAATTGATTACCCCGAAAGTTATGAGCAGTGGTATAATTACCTCAATGAAATTACCAAAAGCAAGAAAGTGCCGCAGCCCGCTATTCCCCAGAACGATAAACTTCGTTTGTTTTTAACGGGTCAGGGGTTGTACCGAGACTACCAAAATTTGGCCAGCAGCCGAGAACGCCTTAGCAAATATCAAATACAGGCGCCCTTTAACGGCACTCTTACCGAGGCGCTGGTTGAGACCGGTACACTGGTAAGACCGGGGCAGCCCTTGGGTGAGTTTATGGCCCAAGATGTTTTTGAATTAGAAGCTACCGTAGGTTCCAGCCAGCTGGCTTTTATTAAAATTGGCGACAGCGTGCAACTGCAAAATCCAGAGGGCACCCAAAGCTGGCAGGGCACGGTTAGCCGCATAAATTCAAAAGTAAACAGCAGTAGTTTACGGGTCAGTGTTTTTATTCAGGTAAGCGGAGAATATCTGCAAGATGGGCAGTTTCTCACGGGCACCATTCAAACCCAAACCATACCCAAGGCTGCTAAAGTGGCTCGGAACCTGGTAGTGCAGCGCAATAAGCTTTTTGTGGTGGCAGACACGGTTCTGCGGTCGGTCAAGTTAGAGATTATTCATAAATCCCCTGAAACGGTAGTAGTCACCAACTTGCCTAACGGCACACGCGTTCCCAAGAAACCTGTACCTGGTGCCTACAGTGGTATGCCAGTTAAAATCATTAAGGGGCAGTAAGCATGAAAAAGTTTTTAGGCTTTTTTATAAAATACCCCATCACGGTGAATGTGCTCTTGTTTGGAGCACTCATCTACGGTTCAGTGGCCTGGTACAGTTTAAACTCTACCTTTTTTCCGCTTATTCCAGAGCGTTTTATCGTTATCAAAGCCATTTATCCCGGGGCTTCACCTGAGGAAATAGAGGAAGGGGTGGTTACCAAAATAGAAGAAAACCTTAAGGGTATTTCGGGCGTAGACCGTTACACCTCCGTAAGCTCAGAAAATACGGCTACGGTAACCGTAGAAGCCTTGCGCAGCGCAGACTCTAAAGAAGTGCTGGATGATGTAGAAAACGCAGTTAATCAAATTTCTTCTTTCCCGGCAGGTTTAGAGCCGGTAACCGTTTTTTTGCGGGAGAACCTCACCCTTACCATTACCTTTTCCCTTACGGGGGATGCTATTTCGCTGAAAAGCCTAAAAACCCTGGCGCGGCAAATTGAAGACGACNTGAGAAATTTTGAAGGAATTAGCAAGGTTACCCTTCAGGGCTTCCCCAATGAGGAAATTGAAATTGCGGTAGATGAAGACGCACTGCGGGCTTACAACCTGAGTTTTGAGCAAATAGGAGAGGCGGTAGCAGCCAATAATTTTGATATTACCGGGGGCAGCGTAAAAACTGAAACAGAAGAATATTTAATCCGTGCGCGTTACAAAAATTACGAGCCTACCGAGTTGCTGAACATTGTTATTAAGGCCGATCCCAACGGTAATATTGTGCGCCTGCATGACGTAGCAGAGGTACAACAGCAATTTGCGGATGAGCCCACCGCCATTGAGCTAGATGGCCAAACCGCCCTAAAACTGCAAATTGAGAATACAGACAGTGAAGATATTTTAAGCACCGCTCAATTTGTGCGCCAGTATGTAGAAGATTTTAACCGCCAACATCAGCACCTGCAAACTACCATTGTAAATGACCGAGCGGATGTGCTGGAACAACGTAAAGCCCTGCTGATTGAGAACGGTTTGATAGGGATTGTGCTGGTCTTAATTTTACTTTCGCTTTTCCTCAATTTCAGGGTGGCCTTTTGGGTGGCGGCTGGTTTGCCGGTTTCCTTTTTTGGGATGTTTATTTTGGCTACCTATTTTGGCGCTACTATCAATGTAATTTCCCTTTTCGGGATGATTGTGGTAGTGGGCATTTTAGTAGATGACGGCATTGTAATTAGTGAAAACATTTACCACCATTATGAAAAAGGTAAAACCCGCTTAAAGGCCGCCATAGACGGCACCATGGAAGTATTGCCCGCGGTAATTTCTGCGGTGCTCACCACCATGATTGCCTTTTCAGCTTTCTTTTACGTAGACGGCACCGCAGGTGATTTTTTCTCAGAAATGGCTTTTATTGTGGTGGCCACTTTGGCGGTTTCGCTCATTGAAGCCCTCATTATTTTACCCTCGCACATTGGGCATTCTAAAGCACTTTCGCACAAATACAAAAAGAACAAGCTAGAACTTGCGCTCGACAAGGGCATGGCTTACGCCCGTGAAAAGCTGTATCGCCCGGTGCTTAGTTTTGCCTTGCGTTATAAAGTGTTGAGTCTGTCTATCATAATGGCCCTGTTTCTCATGACGCTGGGCGCTATGCAAGGCAAGATCATCCGCATTAGCTATTTCCCTTTTATAGACCGTGATAATTTTGAGGTGAGCTTAAAAATGCCGGCCGGTACCCGGGATTCCATTACCCAGTTTCACCTCAATGAAATCAGATTGGCCGCCCAGGAAGTAAACGATAGCCTACGTCCCATTATGCCTAATGGCGAAGACGTAATTCAATTGGTTGAGGAAACTGTGGGCCCAACCACCAATGAGGGAAACCTCAACATTATTCTGTTAAGCAGTGAAATACGTGGCGTAAGCAGCAGTGTGGTGGTGAATGCGCTTAGAGAAAAAACAGGCCCCATCTATGAGGCTGAAAACGTAACCTTTGGTACGGTGAGTGCCTTTGGTAAGCCGGTTTCGGTCTCCTTGCTGGGTGAAAACTATGAAGACCTGCGTAAAGTAAAAAACACCCTCAAAGAAAGCATGAGTCGTTATGCTGAGTTACGAGACGTGGTAGACAATGACCTGGAAGGGGTGAAGGAAGTGCGTCTGAAACTTAAGAACAAGGCCTACCTATTGGGACTAAATCCGGCTCTAATTATGCAGCAGGTACGTAACGGTTTTTTTGGCTATGAGGTACAAAGGCTGCAAAAAGGAGAAGATGAGGTAAAAGTTTGGGTGCGTTACACGCCTGAAGAGCGCGCCTCGCTTTACAACCTGGAAGACATGTACATTCGTAGTCCGCAAGGTCAAAAGTATCCCTTAACCGAACTCACTGATTATACCATTGAAAGAGGACCTTTAAAAATTAACCATTTGGATGGCGAACGCGAAATAAAGGTAGAGGCAGACCTGGCCGATCCCAATGGCTCAGCTCCAGATGCCATTGAGCGCATTCGCACGGAGGTGCTGGACGACCTCTTAGAGAAATACCCTAGCGTAACCGCTCTCTACGAGGGCCAAAACCGGGAGGCCCAAAAAACGCTGGCCAGCTCTAAAGTGGTGCTTCCCTTGGTTTTACTCTTAATCATTTTGGTCATCACCTTCACTTTCAGGAGCTTCTCACAGGCGGTCACCATTTTCTTACTGATACCCCTTAGTTTGGTAGGCGTAGGCTGGGGCCACTGGTTGCACGGCCTGCCGCTCAGCATTTTTTCCTTTTTAGGCGTAATTGCGCTCATTGGCGTAATTGTAAATGACTCCTTAGTGTTGGTTAGCAAAATGAACGGCTATCTTAAAGAGGGCCTTGATTTTAAAGACGCAGTTTTTCAGGCGGGGCTTTCTCGCTTTAGAGCGATACTGCTTACATCGGCTACGACCATTGCCGGGCTGGCACCTTTGATTTTAGAAGAGAGCGTGCAAGCCCAGTTTTTAATTCCCATGGCTATTGCATTGGCCTACGGCATTGTAATGGCCACGGTTCTCACCCTTTTAGTGCTGCCCATTTTACTAAGCGTTCTTAATGAGGTGCGCAGGCACGGCATTTGGTTTTGGCAAGGCAAAAAGCCCAATTCGCAAGAGGTAGAGCCCGCTATAATTGAACTAAAAAGTGAAAATGAAGAGTAAGCTATTTTGGAGTGTTCTGGCGCTAATTACCTTTTTTTCAGGCTGGTCGCAAGAGCCGCTTACGCTGGCCAAGGCCGTAAAAATTGCTTTGGCAAACAACTTGCAAATTCAGGTGGCAGAGCAAGATTTGGCTATTGCCGATAAACAAGAAAACTGGGGCAATGCAGGCTTTTTGCCCAATGTTACGGCCAATGGCAGTTTTAACACTTCGGTAAATGATGTTACCCAAGAGTTAGCCACCGGTGGCGAAACCGGTCAGCCACAGCGCCCTTTAGAATTTAATGATGCTGAAAGCACGGTGTACGCCTACGATGTTACCGCAAGCTACGTTTTGTTCAATGGCTTAGGCCGATTGAATAATCTGCGCAAGCTGCAGTTGCAGAAAGATCTCACGAAAACGCAATTGCGCTTCACCGTTGAAAATACCTTACTCCAGGTGTTTACTACCTTTTACCAGGTAGCGCAGCAGCAAGAGCTTTTAAGCATTAGTAAAGAATCATTAAGCTTAAGCCAGCAGCGGTATCAGCGGGCACAAACGGCCACAGAGCTGGGTAGTCAAAACAATTTGGCTCGGTTAAGCGCCTTGGTTGATTTACGTAATGACAGCATTGCTTATTTCAACACTTTTAATCAACTGCAAAAAAGCCAAAGAGAATTAAACCGCGCACTAAATCTACCCATTGATACCTCCTTTAAAGTAGACACCAGCGTTAGCCTTACGGCCGATTTAAACTATCTAGCTTTGCAAAATCAAGCCTTACAAAACAATGCCGCCCTGGTTCAAGCCGAAATGAGCCGCTCCATTGCGCAAAAAGAGGTGAACCTGGCCTGGAGTGAACGCTTGCCTCAGGTAACAGCCTCTGGAGGTTACAACTTTAACCGCCAAGAAAATGAAGGAGGCTTTTTGCGATTTACGGAAACCAGCGGTTGGCAGTACGGACTAAATGCCCAGTGGAATTTGTTTAGTAGCTATCGCACCCAAACCCAAATTGAAACAGCCCGGATACGCGTGTACCAATCTAAGCTGCAGTTTGAACAGGCCCGGCAACAGCTGAAAACTGACCTGGCCAACGCCTGGCTGGATTTTGAAAACAACAAAAAGATTAAGGCACTGCAAAAGCGCAATCTGAAAGTGAGCCGCTTGAACTATGAACGTACGCAAGAGAGCTACCGTTTGGGCCAGGCTAATAACACTCAACTTCGCGAGGCACAGCTAAATTATATCAATGCCAAAGCCAACCTGAACCAATTAAGCTACAATGTTAAATTGGCGGAGTTGGAGCTCATGCGTGTGGCGGGTCGTCTAATTGACGAGTTTTAATAATCTCTTTTTAGAGCACCCGGCAAAAAAAAAAGCCCGACCGGTTGGGGTCAGGCTTTTGAGCGAATTTATTTTTATCTAATCGCAACCCAGGTTGGCCACCACATCGTATTCAATGCGGTCTGTAGTGGGGCTGAAATAATCTTTCTTCTGGATGAAGAAAAGTATCTGATTAATTTCTAAACCTTCCGGTACGTTAAAAAACTCTTCGGCAATAAAGTATTTTTTGAAAATCCCATTGCCATAGCTCTCCATTTTTAACTCTGGGTTAGAACCCACGGTAAATGGGTTATTGGCAATGCGCACCACCGAGCTGTCGGATAAGGTAGCTTGGGCAAAGAAGTAGACCTCATCATCACCCAGGTTTTGCATACCTTCTTTTTCTTCTTCATTGTTGTCATAGTAAAGAAGCACTAAATCATCTTGTTGAAACCTTCCGGGAAACAGGTAAGCAGGATTACGCTCTAAGCTGGGCGGGTCTACTAGAACGGTGAGATCATCTGATTTCACATCCGGGTCACCATAGCCCCCGCCATTTTTGGTCTTAACCAAAAACTCGATATCATTGGCATACACATCTTGGACGGTAACCTCGTAAAACTCTGTAGGAACCATGGTAAAGCTGTAGATGCCCTCTTCCTCTTTAGTCATTTTAAGGCTATCATTGCTATTTTGCCAAGGGCGCTGTCCGGTGCCATTAACTAGGGGGTGGCCGCTAGGGTGCTCAGCAGGGCTCCAGGTCCAAATGTAGAGATCGGCACCTGCGTTAGCAGAGTCTATAAGATTTTGCACATAATCATTAGTGGTATTAAGGCCATTAATGTTTACGGTAATCTTTAGGACGCCAGCCGGGTCAATTTCATTGGGTTTGGGTGGGTCTGTGCTTACCTGGGCCAGCAACAACCTGGTACCCAAAAACACTGCGGCTAAGGTGTTAAGTATCTTTTTCATAATTCTTTTATTTCTTACGGTTAAAGGTATAGTTGTACTGGGCGTACACTTGATCGCACGAAACTTTAGTATCTAAAAAGGTCATGGTGGGGTCAATAGAACGCACCATATTGCCTAAGCTTAAGGTTACACTACCGAGATCTGCATTATCTGGAGTAATGGTAATGTTTTCAGGGTATTCAGCATTGTCAAATGCAAAGAAACCTCCACCTCCAAAAGGGTGGCCCGTGGTGGTGCCTTCAACTACATAGCTTTGGTCAGCGGCATTAAAGGTGATGGATACAGGGTCACTGGCGTAAAACTCAGAAATATCTTTGGTGCTAAACTGCGGAAAAGAGCGGTCTTCAATAGTCACTTTGTTCAGCTCCCAGTTTCCGTTAATGCCCGTAGACAGGTCATAGCTGCCATCAGGCGATTTGAAGGGGTCTGGCGTACAGGCGGCCAAAAGCCCTAATATCATAAAGGTTACAACTGTCTTTTTCATGTTTTTGTAATTTAAAATTAGCAACCGCCTTGCGGGTTAATGTCAAATAATTCGGTTCTTTCTACCCCTGGAAATTGTAAAATCATTCCATCGCAATTCCAGATTACGTCTCTAATCATGAGTTGATCGTCTTCAAAAGCTCCCCGTCTTTTTAATTGTTGCACCCGATCGCCTTCTCCAAACATTTCAATTCTACGTTCTTTACGTACTTCTTCTAGTAAAGCGTTGGCAGGCACCCCTGCGGGCACGTTAGCCGAGCTGTTACCATAGGCACGCTCTCTTATGTCATTAACGTCTTGAGTAGCGGTATTTAAATCTTGGTTTAGCAAAGTTAAGCACTCTGCCCTAAGCAATTTAAGATCAGTTAAGTGTAAAATAGGCACATCAAAATAAGGCTTGTTAAATTTCTTCACACCCACAAACTCATCCGGTGTGTCGGCATTAATCACCTCAAAGAGTTCGGTAACGCGGCTGTCTAGCGTATCTTCTGCGTAGTCTTCATAAAAATCGGCTGAAGCCCGCAAGAAGGGAGGCTGCGGTAAATCGGTTCGATAGTTACCGGTGAAATCACCGCTGCGTGGATCGTTAATGGTGGAAGTTACAAAGCTGCGGGTTTTAAAAATAATTTCACTCAAGTTGGCCGTATCGGTTTGAAACCGATCAATGGTGGTATCCAAACGATAGGCGCCTGAATTAATCACATTATCAGCATGTAAAAGCGCATTGCTATAGTCTCCTAACTGGAAATAAACTTTTGCTAGAAGGGCTTCAGCTGCGCCCGCTGAAATGGCGTACGGGTTGTTTACCGAAAGGGCATTGCTATTTACCGCGGCTGTTAAATCTGCCAAAATGTTGTTGTAGGTTTCCGCCACAGAAGGTCTGGGTAAAACCGTAACGGAAGTTTCGGTGCGGTAGATAATGCCTGGGTGACTGTTGTTAGCGGTGTAACCCGCAGGTTGCGCCCACAGTTTCACAATTTCAAAGTGGCTAAGTGCTCTTAGGGTTTGTAATTCTGCAATCACGCGAGCTTCTTCAGCGGGTGAAAAATCAAAGTCGCCTACCACCTCTTCAATGCGGTTGCAGCGGAAAACCGTGCGGTATAAATCAGCCAATAGGCCATCTACTACTCCATTAAAAATGGAAACATTACGATTGTAAATCTGGCCTAAGTCACCTGATTCATTGAGCATAGAAAGGTTATCACCTAATAGTTCATGTGCGTATTGCACCTTTCCGTTAAAAACGTTGGCGTTTACATCATAGCATGAATTTAACACCTGAAGCACGTCTTCTTTGCTTTCCAGGGCTTCTTCTTCCAATAGTTCGTTATTGGGTAACTCGGCTTCTAAATAATCTTCACAGCCTGTAAATAGCAGGCCGGTAGCCAATAGTATGAAGATGTGTTTAAATAATTTCACGGCAAATATTTTAGAAGTTAGCATTTATACGAATGGAATAGGTTTGCTCCTGAGGGGCCGTCAAGTAAGTGGTGTTCAGGCTCATGTTCCGGTCGGTAACATCGGTAAAGTCGCGGGCCACTTCGGGATCTAATCCGGTAAACTCAGTAAAGGTGAGCAGGTTAGTACCAATAAGAGCAATGCTTAGGCCCTCTAAACCAATTTTTTGGGCTTTATCGCGATCAAAATTATAGCTGATGGTTACATTTCGCAGGCGCAAATAGCTAGCATCTTGTACCCAAAGGCTGGTGTTCCAAAAATCTTCTTCTAAACCAGGATAGGTGTTGTTGTCTAGCGTTAAGCGGGGTAGACGGGCCTCTTCGCCCGGTCTGGTCCAGCGGTCGTACGCGGCCGGGGTAAAGTTCCAAAAGTTGCCAAAAGCAGGCCAACCGGTTTGCTGGTACTTGGCGGAGTGATCGTATACGTCAGCACCAATGGAGAATACCAACAAGGTGCTTAAGGTCCAGTTTTTATAGTTAAAGGTATTGGTGATACCGCCAATGGCGTCTGGAATACCCTTACCTACCGGCACGCGGTTAGCCTGATCGTACACGTTGGTGGGCTCTCCATTTATGCCACGGTAAATGGGCAAACCGGTTGAGGGATCAATCCCGGTAACGGGCACCATGTAAAAAGTACCTACTGACTCTCCCTCAACAACTCGGGTATCGTTGGTGCCTCCGGCTACCGCATCTTCTGAATAGCCACCCAGGCTGGTGATACGGTTGCGATTGAAGGCAATGTTGAAGTCGGTTTTCCAGCTAAAGTTTTCAGTGGTAATGTTATTAGAGCTTAGGCTGAATTCTACTCCGTAATTTAGTACGCCTCCCACATTATCAAAGTATTCCGTAAAACCGTTATTGCGGGGCAGTTGAACGCGCATCAGCACATCGCGGGTGTTCTTTCGGTAATAAGCAATTTCACCCGTTATACGATCTTCCCAAAGCCCAAACTCAAGACCCAGGTCAAAAATTTCGGTGGTTTCCCATTTGAGATCGGGGTTGGGGGCGTTAATTGGAAATAAGATTGGGTTGTTGTTGTAACCGGGTGCCTGTATAAAGTTATAGCGTGAGATAAATTGGTTTTGGGCAAAATCTGAATTTCCTATAAAACCAATACTGGACTTCAATTTTAAGTAATTGATGACGCGGTTGTATTTCATCCACTTTTCATCGGAGATAATCCACCCACCCGAAACAGAAGGGAAGAAGCCAAAACGATTTTCGGGGCCAAAGGATGAGCTACCATCTGCTCTAAGCACTACCTGTGCCAGATACTTATTTTTGTAGGCGTAGTTAACGCGGCCAAAATAACTGGCGTAAATTCTCTGGCTTTCCAACTGAACCGAATCAAATTCTACGGAATCTCTTAGGTAAGCAAAATCGTAAAAAGGACCGTTGGCATCAAAAACCTCGTTGGTTAAGCCGCTAAAATTTCCAGCCGAATCGGTGAGCACAATATTGCTAACCTCAGAGCGTCTGTCTACGTACTCCGTACCCACCATAAAATTAAAGGAGTGATTCTCATTAAGATCCCAAATGTAGCTGGCGGTTCCGTGCAGGTTTACACTGTTGGAGGTGCGCGGGTAGCGCTTGGCAATACCCTGGCCTACAATATTGGGGTCTGCTCCTGGTAGAATATCAAGGGGCTCATAAAGATCTTCGGTGAAACCGCTGTAGTCATAACTACCACTTCCGGTTAAGGTAAAGTTTTTAAAAGGAGAATAGGTAATCGAAAGGTTGTTGATGGAGCGGATTTCTGTGTTTCGCCAGCGTTTTAAATCGCGCAAGCCGGTAGGGTTGTTGTTTACACCACCTTCAAACCAATAATCACCTTGGCGATGCTGAATCACGCTATCCATGGGATTATCGGGGTCTTGAGTGTACACGTCTCGGTTGTACCGGATGGGGTAAATAGGCAAAGCAGTAGACATGGCCGCGCCTAAACCTCCGGCCGGACCGTTGTCTACCCGGTAATACACGCCTTGAGTTAGGTTGGTGCTTAAAGACATACTTAATTTATCGCTAAAGCGATAGTCGCCATTAAATCTTCCGCTCAAGCGGTTGTATTGATCACCTTCAATGTAGCTTTGGTTGGCATCGTACGAAACCCCTGCGTAGAAGTTGTATTTATCCTTGCCGTATTCTACCCCAAAGTCATAAAATTGCTTGTAGCCGGTACGAATGGTTTCATCTACCCAGTCTGTGTTGGTGTTTTGCACTTCATTCCAGCTTAAGCCAGCGGGCAGGCCTGTGGGCACTCCGGTATTGCCATCGTTAATCCAGGCTTCCTCATACAAGTCTAAATATTCTCTACCGTTAAACATTTCTGGACGGTTGGTGGGTAACGAAACACCTTGGGTGGTAGAGAAATTAAAGCGCAAGCCTTTTTGCGCTCCTCTTTTGGTGGTAATGATGATAACTCCGTTGGCACCCCGTGAACCATAAATGGCGGTTGCCGAAGCATCTTTTAAAACTTCTACTGATTCAATGTCATCAGGGTTTAAGAAGGCCAATGGGTTTTGGTTCATACCGCCTGCATCAGCTCTACCGTGGCCACTGCCGGCAAAATAATCCTGATTAATTTGCACTCCGTCAACAATATAAAGTGGGTCACCGCCACCTCCAACGGAGGCAATTCCGCGTACGCGCACTACTGAGGCGCTACCGGCCATACCGCCACTAGTTGAAATTTGTACCCCAGGCGCTTTACCTTGCAGGGCTACTTCAAAACTAGGCGCAGGCATATCGCGCACTTCTTTACCATCAAGGCTAACGATGTTACCAGTAACATTACGCTTGCGCTGCACACCGTAGCCCACTACCACCACTTCATCTAAACGCCTGGAAGATTCTTTCAGCATGGCGTTTACCACTTTGGTTTCATTGGCTGAAAGTTGAATGGTTTTGGTCTGTTTTTCAAAGCCAATAAATGAGAATTCCAATTGAATCTCCCCAGGCTGGAGGTCACTAATGGTATATTTCCCATTAAGGTCTGTAGCGGCTCCTTTGCCCGCTTGTCCTTTAACTACCACTGAAGCTCCCGGTAACGGCTCTCCTTTTTCGTCCGTAATTGTACCTTTTACGTTTTGGGCCAAAAGACTGGCGCCTGCCAAGAGAAAGAGCCATACAAAACAGCTTTGTACTAGTCTTTTCATAAAAGAAATGTTAAAATTTTGTGGCTCAAATGTAAACAAAAAGTTTAGTTAGTGTACTTTTTACACAATTATTCAAAAGGGCCGGGGCAGGGTGCAGCATTGCGCTTTAGCGTGCACGCTTAAGAATAGGTACGCTCTTAATTATTGATTTTATACAAACGGGCGGGTTTGTGGAGCACCCCGGTTTGCTTTTGATTGGTGGCTTTTACCAATTCTTCTTTTAAAATCTTTTTCCTGAAGTTGCGCTTGTCTAAATTCTCATTGAGAATAATTTCGTAAAGCTTTTGAATTTGCCCCAAGGTGAAGCGCTCTGGTAGCAGTTCAAAACCGGTTTTATCGCGGATAAAATCGTGGCGGAGTTTTTCCAGGGCTTGGCTAACAATTTTAGTGTGGTCAAAAGAAAGGTCGGGTAGTTCGGTAACGTCTTGCCAAAAAACTTTTTCAGCAAAGCTGCTGGCTTCGGGTTTAAAATTCTCCATCCGCACCAAGGCAAAATAGGCAATGGTAATTACGCGAGCTTGGGGGTTTTTTCGATAGCTTTTCAAAAACTCCAAATCTTTGATGTTGCTCACCCGGTCGGGGTCGCCAAAGGCCCTAAATTGCTTAAGAAAAATACCTGATAAACCCGAAATTTCTTTTAGTACCCGGTTGGCCGCGGTGTCTAAGCTTTCGTTATCTAAAATCAAATCGCCTGGTAGGGCGTAGCGCTGTTCTTTGGTGCTGGGAAGTTTTTGTTGAATCAGTAAAACGTTTAGCTTCTCATTGTCAAAACCAAAAACAACGCAATCAACAGAAACATTGGGGTTTATAGCCGTATTTAAACTCAAGTTTTAATTTTTTGAAGNGACCAATATAATTAGTTTTGGCTTATTTGAAGACTGTATGTTTAATTAAGTGTAAAAATTACACTAAGTTTGCTTTGCAACAAAANCCATGAAAAACACCATTAAAACCATAGGAGTATTAACCTCGGGGGGAGATGCCCCGGGCATGAATGCCGCCATTAGGGCAGTTGTGCGTTGCGCCAAGTTTTACCAGCTAAACGTGTTTGGCATTTATGAAGGGTACCAGGGATTAATTGAGGACAGTATTAAGCCCTTGGACGCCCGTTCCGTAAAGAACATTTTAAGCCGCGGAGGTACGGTTTTAAAGTCATCGCGCAGTGAGGGATTCAAAACAAAAGCAGGCCGTGAAAAGGCTTATAACAATCTCAAAAAGCACGGCATAGACGCCTTAGTTATTATTGGGGGTAACGGAACCTTCACCGGGGGAATGTATTTCAGTGAAGAATTTGACCTACCCGTAATGGGCTTGCCCGGAACGATTGATAATGACCTGCACGGCACCGATTTTACCATTGGTTTTGACAGCGCCTCTAACGTGGTGGTTGATGCTGTGGATAAAATCAGGGACACTGCAGAAAGCCATAACCGTTTGTTTTTTGTTGAGGTTATGGGTAGAGACTCAGGTTTTATAGCCTTGCACACCGGTTTAGCCTCTGGTGCTTTAGATGTGGTGTTGCCTGAAGAAAGCCAGCCCATGGAAGACCTCCTTTTTGAGTTGCAAAAGGGCGAAGACAATCAAAAAACCAATAAATTAATTATTGTTTCTGAAGGCAACAAGCTGGGCAGTACCATGGAAATTGCCGAGGCGGTTCGTCAAAAATTTCCTCATTTAGAAAGTAAAGTTACCATACTAGGCCACCTACAACGAGGGGGCGCACCCACTTGCAGTGATCGTATTTTAGCCAGTCACCTGGGCGTAGCGGCCGTTGAGAGTTTGCGTCAGGGGCGCACCAAAGAAATGGTGGGAATGATTAACGGTAAAATCACCTTTACGCCCTTTCAAGAAGCTATTGCCCAACAATCTCGTATAGACGAAGAATTAATAAGAATCAGCAAAATTTTATCTACTTAAAAAAAGATCTATGATTAACATCGCAATCAACGGTTTTGGCCGTATAGGAAGGTTAACCTTTCGCAATTTGTTAGAGAACCCGGAGGTGAAAATTGTGGCTATAAACGATTTAACCGATCCGGCAACTTTGCTGCACCTACTAAAGTATGACTCTGTACAAGGTGCGCTTAAAAAAGAGGTTAGTTTAAACGGAGACGTTTTAACGGTAGGCAATCAAAATATTAAGTTATTGGCGGAGCGTGACCCTGCTCAATTACCTTGGAAAGATCATCAGGTAGACTTGGTTTTAGAGTGTACAGGTATTTTCAGAAATAGAGAGAAAATGAGCCTGCATTTACAGGCAGGTGCTCGCAAAGTACTTTTGAGTGCACCCGCTCAAGGCGATGTTAAAACCATTGTGCTAGGTGTAAATGACCAAGAGTTTTCAGCAGAAGACACCTTGCTCAGCAATGCCTCCTGCACCACCAACTGTTTGGCACCCATGGCCAAAGTATTGCATGAAAAATTTGGCATTGTTAAAGGCTTTATGACCACCACGCATGCCTACACAGCCGATCAGAATTTGCAAGATGCTCCTCACAAGGATTTACGCAGAGCACGGGCAGCTGCCTTAAGCATAATTCCTACCACTACAGGCGCGGCTAAAGCGGTAGGCTTGGTTTTACCCGAATTAAAAGGAAAACTAGATGGCTTTGCCATGCGGGTACCTACCCCTACAGGTTCGGTTACTGACTTGACGGTAGAGTTGAAACAAGAAGCTAGCAAAGAAGAAATTAATGCGGCCATTAAGGAAGCGGCTCAGGCCGAGTTGAAAGGTATTTTGCAGTACACAGAAGACCCTATCGTATCAGCCGATATTGTGGGTAGCCCATATAGTTGCATTTTTGATGCCGATTTAACCAATGCCAATGGCAATATGGCCAAAGTGGTAGGTTGGTATGATAATGAGGCAGGTTATTCAGCCCGTTTAGCCGATATGGCCATTAAAATGGGTGCCAGCTAATTCCCAGTGAAGTTAGCATTAATTTAAAGCGTATGATTTATTTAGCGGAAAGTGGTAGCACTAAATGCGATGCCGTTTTTTTAAACGACCATGGTGAAGAGGTAAAGCGCATTCGAACCATCGGGTTTAACCCCTATTTTCACAAGCGTGATTTTGTGGCACGTGAAATTGTGAAGGTGCCTGAGGTGAAAGAATTAGGAGAGCAAGTGACCAAAGTGCACTTTTATGGCGCTGGCTGTTCTTCACCAGAGTTAAATTTAGAGATAGCCGAAGGCTTAAAAGCAGGGTTTCCCAACGCGGAAATAAGCGTAGATCATGACCTCACGGCCGCAGCGTACGCCACCTATCAGGGAGAGCCAGGCATTAGCTGCATTTTAGGCACTGGCAGTAACTGCGTGTATTTTGATGGCGAAAAAACCCAGCCGGGTTACTCGGGTTTTGGTTTTATTATTGGTGACGAAGGTTCTGCTTCTTACATAGGTAAGCAGCTGGTGCGTTCTTACCTGTATCGGCTTATGCCTGAAAATTATCGCCATGAATTTTTCAGTCGCTACCACCTTACCGAAGAAGATATCCGCGAAAGCATTTACAGCAAGCCCGGCCCCAACGTGTTTTTAGGAAATTTGGCGCCTTTTGCCCATGAGCGTATCAATGAACCCTTTTTCTACAACATGGTGTTTGATAGCTTTAAGGAGTTCATTCAAACGCAGGTGCTGACTTTCCCGCAGTCCAGAGAATGCACCATAAACTTTGTGGGGTCCGTAGCGTATCACTTTGAAACTGTTTTGCGCGATGTGCTTAACTTTTTTGATTTGCGCATGGGTGTAATTATTAGACGGCCCGTAGATGGTTTGATTGAATACCACAGGCAGAACGTGCTAAAATTGCAAAACACTTAAACAAAATTATGGCCACTATCAAAGCCTTTATTTTTGACTTGGATGGGGTAATTGTAGACACTGCTAAGTACCATTTTAAGGCCTGGCAGCGCTTGGCTAAAGAGCTAGACATTCACTTTGATGAGCAAGACAATGAGCAGCTCAAAGGGGTGAGCCGCAAAGAATCTTTAGAAAAGATCTTAGGATGGGGCAATAAAACCATTAGCCAGGAGGAAAAGGAAACGCTCATGCATCGTAAAAACGAGTGGTACCTGGAGTATGTAGACCAGATGCCGGCAGATGAAGCCTTACCGGGCGCCAAAGAGTTTCTACAAGCTGCCAAGGATTTGAACCTCCGCATTGCTTTGGGTTCAGCCTCTAAAAATGCGGTTAAGATTTTAGATAAGCTGCAAATTAAGGATCAGTTTGAAGCCATTATTGATGGGAACAAAACCACTAAAAGCAAACCTAGTCCGCAGGTTTTCTTGCTGGGTTCAGACGCGCTGAATTTAGACCCTGCCGATTGTGTGGTTTTTGAAGACTCAGTAGCAGGGGTTGAAGCCGCTATTAAAGGAGACTTTAAAGCCGTGGGGGTTGGGGATGCCAAAACCCTTGAAAAAGCCCATCTCATT
>PR_CR_10_Liq_1_inCRDRAFT_1000774_pt1 | contig 19279 bp, 18 predicted proteins | sample PRCRCaboRojoPR_3_FD_10241 | JGI IMG/M metagenome (IMG submission 10241)
AACAACCTCAGAGTGTTTGACTTCGTTGAGAATCAGGTAGTAGTTGAAGTCACTCAAGACCAAGAAAAGTTTCACATTGGGAGTCTTAACACCCCAACAGAGAGTGATCAACTACTACCAGAAGACAAGGTCATTCTACACACAGGAGAAGTAGTCAACGCTGACACTAGGCACTCAACCAGACTTTACTCTAAGGAGAAAAACAACCTATCAAAGCCCCAAACCCTGGAAATAGATTCTATTCAATTAGAATTTTCTGAACTAATTCCAGAGGAAAAAAACCTAAAAAAGCCTGAACCCCAGAAAGCATATTCGTCTCAACTAGAACTTTCAAACATTAACCCACCTTTTCCGATTTTAGGAGAACCAAACCTAGAAGAGCGCCTTGAAAGTAAGAGTTTATTAGGTAACGAATCAAAAACAAAAGAAAACCCTTGTAAGAAAATCTTCAAGTCCTGCTTATCTTGCTTACCTTGTTTTTCTAATAACTAAAAAGATATGGAATCTAATCAAGAACTCAAAGAAATGTTTAACCAAATAGACACACAAAACACAGGCACAATCAGTTTCAAAAGCTTAACCAAAGCACTAACACCCTACAATGCCTCAGAACTCAGAGAAGTAACTACCCAGAACTTTATAGACTTCCAAGAGTTCACACGAGTAATTATTGCCCTAACAAACGAAATCGAACTACAAAAAGCGTCAATTCAAGCCTTCAAAGTCTTCGACAAAGAAGGAACAGGGACCCTCAAAGCCAAAGACTTAAAAGAAGCCTTAAGCGAAGAAGCCCTTTGTGCACTTCCAGAAGTATTTGACTACTTAGACCTAGTGAGTTCAACTTTCAGATAACATAAATATGTTCAGAGTAATTAGAAGGTTCAGCAGTGTCAAAGACAGCAGTTCTTCAATGCTTAAGAGAGAACTGCTGGCCGACGTGTTCCAAAGCGCACTGAAATACACTGCTTACTCGATGTCAGGTTCACAAGCTGTAAAAGCTGAAATCATGAGAGCTCTGCTGGACGCTATGAACCATGTAGTGCTGGTTTTTGCCAACAAGTGGTCCCAACAAACTCCCGACAACTTCTACAACTACGGCTACGCCAAGTACAAAAACCTAGCAGTGATGCTTCCAGGGGTGTGTTTTGCGCTTTCTGGAGTTTACAACTGTGCTTTCCCACTGATGACATACGCTTACTCGAGCATAGAACTTCCGCACTTAACAATGAACACTTTTTCACTATCAGTAATCCTTACCTAGGCAATTATAGCTTCGAGTTTTGGCGAGTTCTACCTGTTTTATAAGAACCTTGGAGACATTGTTGACAAGCCCCAAAAAGGACTTTTAAAGAACTTCAAGTCGAGGGCAGGCTTGGCTCTCAGAGTTATGACTAAGAAAACTAAAATCGACCCTATCCAAAGCGCTATTGTCAACGAGAACGTGCTTTCTTTGATGGGAGTGTGCATGCCAATAGCTACTTCTTTGCTTTGCTACTTAACAGGGGCTAGCTGGGTTGACTTAGTTGGCGAGATGCTTAATGGAGGAGTGCAGGTGTACTTAGGAGTAGTTATTTTTACTGAAAACGCAAAAATTCTAGTAGGGCAGAGCTTAGCCAAAGCAGAAGCCGACAAAGTTAGGTACATCTTAGAAGACAGAGAAGAAGTGGACTCAGTTGAAACCCTCAAAACAGAATACTTAAGCAACACTTCTTTCAAGATCTCAGCTACTATNAGGTACGACTCAGAAGAAATAAGTGATAATATAACAGAGGTACTTGAAACTGACATCCAAGCCATAACTTCTGACCCCCAAAAACAAAAAGCCATCAGAATGCTTATAAGCAAAAGCACTGAGTTAGTTTTAACACACACTACAGAGATCATTCGGGAAATGGAAGCAGACGTTCAAAAAGAGTTTCCGCATGTCAGAGAAATAGACCTTGAACAAAGCAAGACTAACATCAGTAAAGACTACAAGGGCTTGATTCCACTTGACTCTGAAGAAGAAGAAGAAGTTCCTTCTAAATAAATATGATACCACACCAATCAGCTGACCTTTACACAGCCCGAGTCAAACAAGGCTACAGTTTGAACCCCAGCAAAAATGCATCTATAACCTCAGAAGACACCAGTTTAAGCAGAGTCTGGTCTTGGCTAGCACTTTATCCCAACGAAGTTCCTAAGTGTTTGGTGAGTCTAGTGCAAGCTAACAGTTCTTCGAAAGCAACACCTCCCCATACCCTGCATTCTTCTCCTTGGAGGTCACAAGCCCTTTACATGTGTGGGTGGGGCGACATCGACCAGAAAGGGCTTGACCTTGTGTGCAGGGACTTAGAGTCTATTCGCAACTATTCGAAAGCAGCTATGATTTCTTTAATGTTTTTCAACAAAGAAAGAGCTTTAAAGGCCCTGAACTACATGGGCTCGGAAGCTAGTGCTTTAGTGTCTATACTGCAAAAAGTAGGGCTTGACGAATGGGTAGGCAAAATGAAATCCCTAGGCTCTATTTTGGCTGAACAGACTTCCAACACCTACTTAGAAGCTTCGATTAGGTTCTTGATAGGCAAAGAAGAGTACGAAAGCATACTGAAAGCACTCAGCGTTCCAGACAAAATAGGTTTTGCCTGCAGGTTCTTGTCAGACTCAGAACTGCAACAGTTCATCCAAAAAGAAATAGAAGTAGCTAAGCACTCAGGCAACATAGAAGCACTTTTAATAACAGGAAACAGCCCTGAAAGCATAGAAATCCTCACTAAGTTTGTTGAAAAGTCCCAAGACATCCAGTCAGCTGCACTGCTGTCGATGTACTTGCAACTAGAAACTCCTCCGTTTATACTCAACCAGTACAGGTACTTCTTAAACAACTCCCAGCTCTGGGAAGCACGTTGCAAACTAGACATTGAAGAAAACGAAATGGGCAACCAAAAAAGAGACAAGGGCAAAGCAATGCGCTGTTACTACTGCGGGAGCTCTTTAGCCTTGCAGGACCTTATGTCTGCTTTGACCATAAACAGAAGAGGCATGTCCCAGTTTTCTTCCAACCCCACAACTAAAAGCTGCCCTGAGTGCCTTAAAAACCTTCCGCGCTGTGCTATTTGCTTAATTCCTTATGCGTCTATAAACCCTTACTTCGAAATGTCCAGGAGTTTCAGAACAGCTAAGAGTGTAGCTCCTTCTGTGAAGTTCGAAGAGTGGTTTACTTGGTGCGAAAAGTGCCACCACGGAGGCCACTCCTCACACATTCTTGAGTGGTTCGAAGAAACTAAACAGTGCCCTGTTTCAGGCTGCAATTGTGAATGCCTTTCTTTAGACGTTACTTAACGCAGTGTTTCAATTAATCTTCTATGGTGTCTTCTGGTTTTTCAAAAACTACTTCTTGGAGTTCTTCCATGCCTTCTGGAGCTTGGCTCAGGTCGCTGGAGTACCCCGAGTACTTAGTTTTTGACTTTAACTCTTCCCACTTTTCTTTGATTAAGTCTGAGTACTTGCTTAGTCCAGCTAGCACTCCTGTAACTAGCACTACTCCAACTACCATGTAAACAGACTTCCCAAACATAGAAGACTCACAAGGGAACTTCTGGGGTTCTAGCTTTTTGCTTACTCCCCCTACACAGGTGTCCCCAGCTACCCTTCTGTACCCAGTTATGCTTTCGTAGTAAGCATCGCCTTTAAGGCACTTGTCGTCTTCAAATTGGTACCCCTGAATCATTTTGCAGGTTCCAGAGTCGTCCTGGTAGTAGCCCAAGTCACACTCAAAGTCTTCTTCTGTGCACTCGCAGTTCTTTTCGAATATTGCTCTTTCAAACTTTTCTCCGTTGAAACAGTCTGAGTCTTGCTTACGCCTTACGTACTCGACTTTTCTGCCCATCAAGCATCCTTCTCCCCCAAGCCTCCCGTCATTGGGGCTCCACAACTCGTAGTCTGAGTCTTCGCGTCCAGCTTTTCCAGGTTTTTCGCACTGTCTTTCAAAGATCCCTGAAAAGTCCAGACCTACAACGACTCCTTCTTCTTCGAGTTCTCCATAAAGAATGAACTTGGAAGAAGTAGCCCCAGGTTCTATTATAATGTTTTCTACTTCTATAGGCACTTCACTGAACTTAAGAGACTCCCAGGTCTGCCCTTCGTCCTTTGAAAATATAAGGGTGTCTGTGGCTTCTTGGTTCTTGGCCATCACTATAACTGCTCCGTGGTCTCCTATTTCGTAGGTGTAAGAACCCTTTTTGATTTCTGTCCAAGTAAGTCCAGCGTCCCTTGAAATGTAAGTGTTTACTTCGTCAGCTTTGTGTTTAAGGTGCTTGCCTACGTTCCCAGTGCCTAGNATTATCCCTACAGCGTTTTCTGAGGAGTAGTGGGGAGAAAACTCTTTGTTAGTGATGCTGTGTAGGTGCAAGTAGCAGTCTTCTTCACAAACTATTTTTTTGTTGTTGGAGTCTTTGATAGGAGCTTCGATGGGCTGCCATTTGCCTCCTTTGTCAAAACTAATAGCTGACTTTTTGTAGCTTTCTGAGGGACTGTCTTTTGACTTGCCTTTTTTCTTAGGTGAGTCTTCCATGTCTGAGTTACTGTAAGCCCTGTCGTAGTAGTTCGCAATGTAAATTCCTTCTAATCCGTAAACTTTGTCGAAGTCGCAGTACCCAGTTGCATCCCTTACGTTGTGTAACAAGGAAACTGAGAACCTTCTGCCTGAAAAGTCAGACACGTAAATGTTTCCGTACTTAGAATTGGGCCCGTAGTGGTTCACCTGCAGAAAAACAGTACTTTCAGAGGTGTCTAGCAGTGTGTAGCTGTGCTCAGGTATCCTTTTCACAGGCAACTCAGCTCTGTAAAACAAGTCGAAGTTCTTGTCAGAGGCTACGAGTAACTGAACTTCTTGGGACCCTTCTCCGATAGCCTGTGCCACTAGTATGTACCTATCTCCGATTAAAAACTTGTTGCCTTGGGGAACTGCTATTTCTGAAGAGGCAAAAAAGTCGTCACTTTTGTACAGGTCAACGTTGTAACTCCAACCAGCCATAGACTGGTCACCAGCAGCTTTGGAGTCCCTTGTGAGGTAAACTCTTTCTAAAGGAACGAACCTCCTTGCTGAATTACTGAGTCCTTCCCAAGCCCAGGAGTACTGCACCACGTAGTCACTCAAGAGTTTCCAGGACTTGCCTAGGTCTTGGGTTAAAAAGACTCCTTTGTACTTTTTGCAGGGAGCTTCATTGAAGTCAGAACACTTAGTCCAGGAACTAGCTAGTCCCCACTCCCTAACTGAAGGGTGGAACTGGAACTCTTCCATAGGTCTTCCGTGGTTGAGGGCCTTCAGTGTTTTTCCGCAGTCTTCAGAGTACCAGTTGACTCCAGTGTTGCCTATCAAAACTACAAGTTTCTTATCTGCAGGACTTTTAACTAGCTTGGAGACTTTGCCTATGTTTTTGGTGGTTTTTTGAGCTTCTCTTTGGATGATTGGGTTCAAGAGTTTCCAAGACAACCCGTTGTTTTCAGAACGGTAGACTGAGTTTTTAGAAGTAAGCACCAAAGTAACCTGGTCGTTTTCGCCACAGAACTCTATGCTTTTAACAGTCGAGTCGAGGTTGTTTGTGCTGAATTCAACTTTGTCGGAGTTCCTAGCGGTGACTAACGAAACTAACACAAGCAAAATAACCATTTTAAAACAGCTACTTACATTATTTTAAGCCTTGTCTTTTACGTTCGTAAAACATGTCAGTGCGGGCTGTTCCTAAGTTAATGATTTTAGGACACCCATCTCTGTCTTTTTCTAGTCTCACACAGTTAAAACAGTAGTATGCGTCAGAAATCCCTTGACTCCCACAAATAACACACTTACCCACGTTGCTTCCAAAATTGCACTCGTCACAAATTCTCACGAGGTTCGAAGGACGCACGTAACTGTCACAAATCACGCACTTTCCATCACACTTGTCACAAAGTCTCCCTATGGCAATTCCAGGCTGTTTCCTGCACATAATCAAATCAGGGTGGTGCTTAGCCATATTATTAGATGAGCGCCTCTCAGAACCCTGAAAAGACTATTACGCAGACGGAGAAAACCAAGTCAGTGCGCACTACAAACATCCTGGCTGCCAAAGCAGTTGCAGACGCAGTGAGGACTTCACTCGGCCCAAGGGGCATGGACAAAATGATCAAAGACTCCAACGGGGAAGTCATGATCACCAACGATGGCGCAACTATCCTCAAGCAAATGGAGGTGCTCCACCCCACTGCCAAGATGCTTGTGGAACTCTCCAAAGCTCAAGACATTGAAGCTGGAGACGGAACTACCAGCGTCGTGGTGCTGGCTGGAGCTTTGCTTTCGGCTTGCCAGATCCTCATTGAAAAGGGAATCCACCCCAGCATCATTTCTGACAGTTTTAAACTGGCTGGACTCAAAGCTGCTGAAATCCTTGAAGAAGCTGCTCAGAAACTTGAGTTGTCTGACACCGAGTCGCTTTACAAGATCGCTTCTACATCACTAGCTTCTAAGGTGGTCTCCCAGCACTCTCAGGAACTAGCTCCTATTGCTGTGAAAGCTGTAATGAGCATTGTCCAAGAAGGCGAAGACAATGTGGACTTGAGGAACATTAGGGTGTCTAAAATGCTAGGAGGCACTGTGGACGACACTGAGTTGGCTGATGGACTGATCTTCACTCAAAAGCACGCTGCCCACTCTGCAGGAGGTCCTTCACGAATTGCTGACCCCAAGATTGCTTTGATACAGTTCTGCTTGTCTTCTCCTAAAACTGACATGGAAAACAACGTAGTAGTCCAGGACTACGGAGCTATGGACCGAATTTTAAGAGAAGAGCGCAAGTACATTGTAGGTCTGTGTAAGAAAATAGTGGCCACAGGGTGCAATGTGCTCCTTATACAGAAAAGTGTGTTGAGGGATGCAACAAACGACTTGAGTCTGCACTACCTTGCCAAAAACAAGGTCATGGTCGTTAAAGACATTGAGCGCGAAGACGTAGACTTTATTTCCAGAACTCTAGGTCTGACTCCTATTGCCCACATTGACGCCTTTAAAACTGACAAACTTGGGTCAGCTAAACTCTGCGAAGAAGAAGCCACTTCAGCTGGAAAAATCATAAGGATCACAGGAGCTCCTAACGACTACCCCGGAGGAAAGACTGCAAGTATCTTAATTAGGGGTTCAAACCAGTTAGTTTTGGACGAAGCTGATAGGAGTTTGCACGACGCTTTGTGTGTAGTTAGGAGTTTGGTCAAGAAAAGAGCAATTCTTTCAGGAGGAGGCTCGCCTGAAATAGAGATGACCCAGAAACTACTTGAGTACTCACGGAGTTTAGTAGGCAGTGAAGCACTTTGCGTGAGGGCCTTTGCAGAAGCCCTAGAAGTCATTCCTTACACTCTAGCTGAGAACGCAGGACTCAACCCTATTAAGTTAGTAACTGAACTCAGAAACAGACACTCAGAAGGTGAAACTTATGCTGGAATCAACGTTCGAAGAGGCACTATTTCCAACATGATGGAAGAAAACGTGCTCCAGCCACTGCTAGTGACACTGAGTTCATTGAACCTTGCTACTGAGTGCATCAGGATGATTTTGAAGATTGACGAAGTAGTCATGGTTAGATAAATAATCAGATCTCTTAATTATACTTCTTGTGCCACCCTAAAGAGTAAATCGAGATGTAGCATAAACAGCTTAAAAAAGGAGTGCAGTAAAGCACAGGAACTGAAACCATAGAGATTCCTAGGTACCTTGGGTACTTGAAAGCAGGTGCAAAGAACTCTTGCATTCTTTGGACGTACCTAGCTTCGTTTAGGTTTTCCCAGATTTCAAGGTTGCCTAGCCTAACTTCCTGACTTAACCAAAAGCACCTAAACCCACTTGCTACTAAAGGGTAAGAGTACAACATATTGCCTATCACCATACTTACACCTGCAGCAGTTATTTTGGGTTTTTGCTTGGCCACTCCTGCAGCCAGACTCACAAAACTTAAACACTGCAGAGCAAGGGCCCTTCTGAAGAGTTTGTTGTTTGAAAATGTGTCGACTAAGAGGCTGTCTGCAGCTTGTGAGCCTCCTTTGTGGTTGAACACGAACTTAATGTCTTCTTGGACTATAAGCACAGGTTCAGAATACTCAGGTTTGTCTTCTAGTGGGGTTTCCGAGAAGTTTTGCTTGATCAAAAAAGGTAGGAGTTTGTAGTAGGCCAAGTACTCTGAAGTGCAGAACCCCAAACAAGCTGTTCCCCATTTAAGAACTTTCCAGCCAAGTGGAGTGAGTGCCAAAACCATTTTATCAGTTAGTAATTACTCGGGGCGTTCAATAGTGTCGTTTTGAGTTTTCATCTGCTCTTGGAGGGTTTCGAAGTACCTTGCAGAAAAAGCTATGATATCGCTTGGGTTGTTCCTAATCACTTCTTTAGTGTAGTTTTTGAGGATTGTTGGAAGTTCTTCTGGGACTGATATTTGCTCAGCACTGAATATCCTCATTTCTTTGATGTCCGCCATTCTGTTTTATAACTGCTTCAAATGGAAAATAATTATGTCCCGGAGTGTCCAACGCCAAGGCGAGAGTATATGGAACTCAACTGAAAAAGTTAACTCAGAGTTGCTAGCTTTGACTTACGGTTCTTTGGTAGTGCAGTTGCTGCAAGACATGGATAACATCCAAGAAGTAAACAGCCAACTTGAGAAAATGGGGTACAACATTGGACTCAGACTAGTTGACGACTTGTTGAGTAAAAGCGAAGTGAACTGTTCTTCAATCAAAGACACCGCAGAAGTCATTGCTAAGGTAGGCTTTAAGATGTACTTAGGCGTAGCTTGTGAAATCACTAACTGGAGCACAGACGAAAAAGAGTTTTCTATTGTGCTGTACGAAAACCCTTTGCTGGAGTTTGTTGAGCTTCCTGAGGGTTACGAAGACTTGGTTTACCTTAACTTGTTATGTGGAGTGATTAGAGGAGCTTTGGAAATGGTAAGGTACCAAGCTAAGTGCTATGTAATCCTTGACTCACTTAAAGGGAACGACTCCACAGAAATCCGAGTAGAAGTTTTAGGAATGATTCAAGACGAGTACATTCCAGACGAAGACTAACAGCCTAATTAATCCTACAATAATGAAATTTAAAACTAAAGAACTCAAGATACTCGAAACCAGCATTAAGCAGTGTGGAGAGTGCAAAGAACCTGCAGGACCTATTGTAGTTTCAGGAATCAAAAGGACTTACGAAGGAAGGTGTGTTAACATATACACCCATGTGAACTGCTACAAGCCCCCCTATCTGTACCCGCTTTGGTCTTCCCACAACTCTTTGGAAGTGAAGCAGTTCGTTGACAACTGGAACCAGCAGTTCAGAGTTCCAGAAATAACTCACTACTTCTCTGAAAAGCCACCTGTCACAGACTTAAAAGAACCAGTTACTAAATACAAACGAGCTTGGATTGAAATATTTAAGTGGCTCAGACTTGAAGAAGTTGCTGAGTTGTCAAGGGTTTCTAAGGAGTTTTATTACTACAGTTGGAGTGCTGAACTCTGGAACCCACACTTAAACTTCTACGTAGAAAGGTCAATTGAAGGAGTCCAGGAAGCCAAAAAAGCATACGTAACTTGCAAGTTCTACAAGTGCGTGAGTTGTAGGGTGCAGCTGCCTCCTTCAAAACTCATAATGTGCCCTTTGATGAAGAAGCCTTTGTGCGCAAGGTGCAGAAAACACCCTTTAGCCGACTCAGAGGGCCAGCCCAAAGGAAGTGTAAGTTACTTCTTGTTCCCGATACTTTACTTGATGAAGAAGTACGGAGTAGACAGGAACTTTTTTGAGTACTGCAAAATACCTTTGTTTTACGACAAAAGCAACACACTTAAAACTTACTCTTTTTACGTGGAAAAAAACTTAACTTTTTACGACCCAGGAAAAAAGCACTTGATGGCTACTAGGAAAAGAAGTAGGGAAACTAATTAGCCTTGTCAAGTTTAAACTTATATTAAATATGAAAGCTGAGTTGCCGCCTAATTTGAACTAGTTTAAATTAAGCTTAAATTTAAATAAGAAATTCATTATAATTTTAAATTCTATGAAACAAGCTAAGAAAAACCGAAAAACACCCAGCAAACGACCACGAGGAAGACCACCTCTCCACAAAAACAAAGAAAACCTCACACCAATTTTCAACAAACAGAAGCTCAGAAACAAAAAGCCTCTTGAAAAAGTTAAGAATGGCCTTACTCAACTGCTTAATGCTGGAGAAGACCTTGTTAAAAAAGAAGTCACTTCTGGGGAAAAAGACTATGTTTCCCTTTTTAGAGAAATGAGTACCTACAAATTCCCTGCTTTATCCCCGTACTTCAAACCTTTATTTAGGTTTCACTAATTATTAAATACTTGCATTTAACTAATAATGGAAGGGTACTTGCTTAAATGGACTAACTATGTGTTCGGGTGGCAAAGAAGGTACTTCATTCTGCACAACGGAATACTACACTACTGCAGCCAAAAAGGTTCATCAATGAGAGGAGCTGTGCACATGGACATTTCTCAAGTTTTCAAGCACCCCAGAAACAAACGTCGCTTCTACATCGACACTGGTGTGAGTTGCATGCACCTTAAAGCTTACTCGCCAGACGAAGCCCAAGACTGGTTCGAAGCTCTTCGGTCTGCCAAGTCTGAAATGCAGTCTGACAATTCAATGGGAGAAGACACTTGCATAGAAATGATCAATGGAAAAATAGGAGAACTCTGGAGCATACACGCCCAAATCCAAGCTTCAGCTGACTTGATTCCTGCACAACAAAGGAAAAGTATTCCTGGGCTAGACAGAGTCGTTTTTCTGACTGAAGACCTTAAAGTACTTGCTTCAGACACATTCCACTTAATTGAAGACGCTTTGACTAGGTTCAACAAACAAGCTGCAACCAGGTTCTCGGGAGACTTGTCTATGGAAGTGCGCAAACAAACTCCTAGCAAAGCTGAAGCTTTTTACGAATTTAACCCAGAAGAGACACTTGACTTTGTGGACGCACAGAGCCATTACAGCGAAGAAGAAGACTATTCTAAAAGTACTCCCAGCGAGTCTAGCACCACTCGGAAGTGCCTGCCTGTACTTAGGAACCCCAACCAAAAGTACAATATTTGGAAAGTGATCAAAGACTCTATAGGAAAGGACCTTAGCAAAATAGCAGTTCCTGTGTATTTCAATGAACCCCTTAGTATGCTCCAAAGGTTCTCAGAAGACCTTAGCTACAACGAAGTGGTACTTAAAGCGGTTGAGTGCGAAGACCCCTCAATGCGCTTGGCTTACATAGCTGCTTTTAGTGTTTCAAGCTACGCAAGCACTGTCAACAGAACAATGAAGCCTTTCAATCCCCTTTTGGGAGAAACTTTTGACCTTGAAAAAGACGGGTTCCAACTAATCACAGAACAAGTAAGTCACCACCCACCCATCGCAGCACTCCACTGCGACCACCCTGAGTATACTTTTTGGGGAACTTCTGAACTGCAGTCTTCTTTCAAAGGAACTTACTTAATGGTAACTCCAAAGGGGACTTTCCACTTAGTTTTGAAAAGAACAGGCGAACACTTTATTTGGAGTAAACCAAAAACTAACGCCCACAACATCATCATAGGGAAGATATACCTAGATCACGTAGGCGACTACGAAATTTTAGAAACTCAAAGCGGAGCTAAAGCCTCAATGAGTTTTAAACAAAAAGGTTGGTTTGGGTCAGAGTCACACGGAGTGACAGGAACAGTGTTTGACTCACAAGGAAACAGCAAACTAGAACTCGAAGGCAAGTGGAGTGAAGGCATGAACATCAAGACTCCTTCAGGAGTAGTTGAAGCCTGGAAACTCCACCCTTTTCCAGAAGCTTACGAGCATAACTACTACTTTACAGACTACGCTTTACAACTAAACCTTCCACCAGAAGTAGTTCCAGAGATCCCTCCTACAGACTCAAGGTTCCGGCCTGACTTGCGGGCTCTTGAAAACGGCGATATTCAAAAAGCCAACTCGGAAAAGTTCCGTTTAGAAGAAAAACAAAGAGAATCCCGCAAAGAAATGGAAAAAACTGGAAGCACTTTCGGCCCAGTTTGGTTTACTTTGCACAACGAAGAATGGGTGTACAAAGACAACTACTGGCAAGCAAAAGCTAGTGGGGAGTTCCATAACTTACCTGATATCTTTTAATAGTTGTTAAGAATATGGGCAGTAGGAAACTTGTAAACGTAGAGCACATGCGGGGCAGCGTTGGGTGTGAATGCTCCATATGCTGGCGAGAAAGCAAATACCGAGTCAGAACTTACTCAAAAACACTAAGAGGCGAATCAAAAGGATTTACCTGGATGATAGAGACTATTGGAAAAGCCGCCCTCAAACATTCGTTTGTGTTAAACATAGCAGACACTGTAGTGTTCCGCCACGGAAAACCAGCTTTTTCAGTTCACCAAAGCAAAGAAAAGTTTTTAAAGTTCACTAACAACCCTGAAAAACTGAAGCACCAAGAAGTTATGAAGAACTTCAACAACAAAGTCAGAATTCGCAAACGTGAAGAAAACCAACCCAGGAACTCCAACTTGAGTGGTGACGAAAGCACTAGCACTAAAAAAGACGTTGCTGTGGTCCGCTTGATGAACAAAGGCTCAGACAACGACAAGAGTGAAATCACTCCTCAGGACGAAGAAGGCTCTTTAAGAGTCATGAACGAGAACGATATAACTAGCCTTATGTGGGAGCGGGCCAGCAGTCACTTTTGGAAAACCATTTGTTACATGCAAACTGTACTTAAAGTGTCAAAAGGAATCGGAGAAAGCTTTGTGTACGACTACGTAACTAAGAACAAGTCTGAGGACCTTAACTACGAAGAACTCAAAGAAGCAGCTTTGCAGGAAAAAAGCGAATTCACTAATAGGTTGTTAGGGTGTGAGTTGGTTTGCAAGAAAATAGCTTACTATGTTGCGTTGGCTTCCAGACTAGAGATTCTCAGAATGCGAGTAGAGTTCCTTGAAGACGAAGACAAGGAACTATGGGTGATTCACTCCACAAGAATCCAAGTTAGAAAAACCCAGCTTCCTTACATTGAAGAACCAAAACCCAAAATAGTAATTAGAAACACCAAAAGCAAACGAGAACTACTCAAAGAGTACATCCAAGCCATGCAAACAACTAAAACTTTGAGGTCAGAAAAGATCTCAGAGGCCATGCTTAAAAAGTACGAAGAAGTCAAACACCAAACGGGTTTTGACGAGCTTTTCAAAGAAACTGAAAGAGACAACAGAAACGACGAAGCCTTTGCCAAACTAAGACCTAACGCACGGTACACACTCAACCAACTCTTAGAAGAAAGGAACCCCCAAGAACTCTTAGCAAAGCACCTAAACCCAGGTTCCACTAACTCGAAATCCAGAAAAAACACCTTTTACTCCACGTACCACAAGTCCTTTACTCCAAAAAGACTCTTCCAAAAAAGCGACAAAAAGTATTTGCCTAAAAGAATCAAACTAATTGAGTCTGAACAAACTTCTTTTGACCAGTCTAGGTGGACTTACACTCCCAAAATAAGAAAACGCAAACTCCAAAACAGCACTCCTCAAAAACTCATGCTGCGAACTACTAATATTTAATCTGAGGATTAATTAAAGATGTAAGACTTTTTATAGCCTGTACCTTTATAGAACCTTTGAGGGGAGTCAAACGATTTGTTGAGGTTTGGAAGGTTTTGCATGTTGGAGTTGATAATCTTGTCTGGCGAAGTGGAGTGGCTCACAGGGACTTTAGGCAAAAGTTCGTTGCTGAGGCCTGTAATTGGATTGCTGTACCCGTATTTAGGGTCGTTGGAAGAGAACTTGCGTTTTATAACGGACGACATAGGTGTTCTGGGGTTGGAGTTAGCACCGAAGAACACAGAAGTGTTTCTTTGAAAGCTGTTGCCTTTATAAGCTTTAGGGGGAGAAATGCTTGTGGAGCTGTAGTCGTTTGCAAGTTTCCTGTAAGTGGGTGAAGGTGTTTGGTAGTTTCTAGAATTGAAGTACGAGTAGGTCTTGGCTTCTTTTTGGTAGATTTCCTTAAGCAACTTGTCTTGCTTCCAGTAAGGAAAAGGGTCTACTTGTCTTTTCTTGAGGTGCTGCAGGACTGCGTTTTCAGATATGTTGTTCTGGGACTTGTTTTGCACTTTCGACATAACAGTTAATATGCTGCCTAAACCACTTCCAATAATAGGGGAAGGATTCGAACCTGAAATCGAAGTAAAGTGGAAGGTCAAAGGACTGGACTTGCCTGTCAGATACAAAAACTTGCCCTACTCGGGTCCAGTAATGGTGAGTTTCCCTATGCCTGAAGACCTTTGTTCATTGTCGCGTTTTGTGAGTCATTACCCTGAACCTGTTCGGACTAACCCTGTTAGTTTCAACTCTTACTTTCAAAGTGGAAACATTGACAGAGTGTACAAGAAAGGAAAGCACGAGTTTGACTTGTTTATGAGGCCAGACACGAACTCTTCAGGAAGGACTCAGTGGTTTTACTTCGAAGCCCAAGCACACAAGCCTGGAACTTACACTTTTAACATTTTGAACTTCACTAAGCCTCAAAGCCTACTGGGCAAAGGCATGAAGCCTTTAGTGTTTGAAGAGGGCGAATGGAAACAGCTTAGAAAGTCTACTTACATTAAGAACGGGTTCGAAGGAAGGTACTACACCCTGTCTTGGAGTTTCTGCTTCAAAGTTCCAGAACAAAAAGTTTACTTTGCGCTGACAAGACCTTACACCTACTCAGACTTACAGTCTTGGATTCAAAANATCGAAACCAAAGCTTTTTACGACAAAGGCGCCATGAAAGTTAAAAAACCCAACTTGTCTTACAAAAGAGAAAAACTCTGCGAAAGCTTGTCAGGACTCAGAGTAGACCTACTTAGCATTACTGGAGACCGAGTGCAGAACCTCCGGAAAAAAGTAGCTTTTATCACTGCTAGAGTTCATCCTTCCGAAACAGCTTCTTCTTTCATCCTAGAAAACTTAGTGAATTTTTTGCTGAGTAACCACAAAACTGCAAACACCCTTCGAAAACTATACATATTTAAAGTAATCCCAATGCTGAACCCCGACGGAGTTTTTGTGGGGAACTCGAGAACTTCAGTGCAGGGATCAGACCTAAACAGGCAGTGGCAGAGCCCCTCGCCCCAGTTGCACCCAACTATATTTGCCACAAAAAACCTTATAAAGAAACTTAGTTCTAAAAGAGAAATAGCTATATACTGCGACTTGCACGGGCACGAAAAGAACTACAACTCTTTTATCTACGGCTGCAACACTGCTGCCAACGGAGGGTTTGCCACCTGGACTAAAGTAAGACTTTTCCCCAGAATTCTAGCTCGCATTAGTGAGATGTTTTGTTACGACAACTGCAGGTTCAAGGTCACCGAAGACAAACTAGGAACAGGCAGAGTAGTAGTTTGGAAAGAACTAGGAGTTACTAACAGCTTCACACTTGAAACTAGCTTTTTTGGGTACCAAAAAGACAACACAGTGGTTCCTTTTGGACTTGAGGAGTTCAATAGTTTGGGTGAGAGTTTTTGCAAAGCGCTCTTAGAGTACTCTTACTTACTAAAAGAACTCGAAAAAGAATTTGTGTACACAAAAGGCTGGCTTAAGCCTGGCAAACTTAAAGAGCTTTCAGGAATCCCTGCACAGCAGTTAGCTGCCCAGAAAAACTTAAGAAGGAGCAGACTTATAGAAAGAAAGAAAAGCTTAAGTCAGATGAAAACTCCAAAAAGCAAACCTTTGCTGCCTAAGTTCAGTATTTATAGTGAACATTCAGAGTCCGAATTTAAGTCAGTCTGTGAAGAAAACGAAGTTGACACAAAAGTAATGAACTACTTCACAGTCCAAGAAATGCAAAACGTCATCCAGAAAATAGACAAAGGCGAAGAGTTCTCGGAGCCTGACACTTCAGGAAGTGATAGTGCCTGTTCTGAAGACAGCTTAAGCAGAGAAAGCTCCATCATACTAGGGCACGAAAACTTTAAAAAGCAAAAAAGACCTACTTCTTTGCCTCCTTTTAAAGTTGAAAGTGAACCGAGGTGCCCTAGGTTCCTTAGAATTGACTCTATAAACTCGCCTGACAAAAACTCAGCTGGGTACTTCACAGAACTTAACATGTCGCCTCAGAATTCTTACAGTGGAGCTGTTGACTTCAGAAAGAAAAAGTCAGTAGGAACCACTACTAACAACTTCAACTTAACTAATGGTTCAAGCAAGAGAAGAGTCCCCGCTAAGTCTGTAGGAGAGCCCCTCAATAAACCCATTCCTTGTATTTTCGATAGACCCAACAGAATCGTCATTAAGAATCCCAGCAAAGTCAGAGGAAAGTTCTATGAAAAAAGCAAACAACCTGAACTCTTGCCTACTTTCTTTTTAAAGTCAGTCAAACTACCTAAGTCTTTATACAGATATTCTTAATGTAACTTTAATAATATGATAGTCACTGTGAAATATTCAGAAGCGTTCTTCCACAACCTGTCTTCTTTTAGGAGAAGAATTCCCCCTTCACAACCTCAAGCTCAGCCTCAAGCTCAGCCTCAAGCTCAGCCTCAAGCTCAGCCTCAACCCCAGCCCCAANCGCAGGTTCAAGAACCCACTCAGTTTTCAGAAAAAGAACTTTACCTTGACTACGGGTCAGAGGCTGAAGTCCCTAAACTAGGCTTAGTTGAGTATACTCCAAGGAAGTGGACTCTCCAAGAGCGCCAAGATTTAACTCAGGAAATTGATGAAGTTTATGAAAGGATTTCTAAGGAAAGAGAAAGGCAACAAGAGATCCTTCAAAACGAACAGACCTACATAAACAGGGCCTTCGAAGCTCAGGACTTACTTAAAAGACGCATGGAAGTTGAAGACTTAAGGGCACAGCCCAATGACTACTGTGTTTCTGAGAAAACCAACTTGATGAACTGTTTGTGGAACTCTACTGAGTGCATTGCTGAGTTAAATCAATGGAAGGGTTGTGTAGAAGCAAAGTTTAAGTTTTAAAAGGTTAGTTTTTAGGTTTGTTGCAAGGATTCTTTCTGCAAGTAGGACAGGATTTTTGTATTTTTGAAGTGATTTTTGCTCCACAGTTAACACAAGGAGGAATTGGGTTGGATTGTCCTTTGGAGTAGGGTCTTTTATTGTACTCCTCAGTTTTTAGAGTTTTAGTCTGACTAGATAGTTTTTTAGTGCTCCTAGAAGAGAGAGATGGTTCTTTTTTGGTAGTTAGCTTTTGTGAGTGATTTTTCCAAAGACTGGAGTTTTTCTGTTCTTCTGAATTTTCAACGTAATTCTTAGTAGAATCCCCAAGGTATTTCAAAGGGTCGTAGTTTGCTCCATGTTCTAAGGTATTCCTATGCCTATTGACAGGACTGGTTGGATATTGGTCAAGCCCTCTTTCCTCAATCCAACCACTTCTTTTTCTATCTTCTTTGAAGTCACTTGCAGGCAGAATAATAGGATTTACCGAACTGGTTCTTTTGTAAGCATCATACTTAGGTGATTCATTTTTGTCTTTGTAACAAAATGTACAGTATGTAAAATATTCCTCATTTTGAAGACTGCAGTGCTTACACATCCACCCACTGTACTTATAGCTTGGTTTAGTTTCTTTTGGTTGACTACTGAGATGTCTCTGTGCTGGAGTTTTTAAGATCGGATTTAAATTGTATTTGGTATCGTAACTTGATTTCTGGGGAGGCATTGGTCTTCCTCTTTCAGGTCTAACTTCTTTTGATTCTTGTTTCTTGGTTACATATTCATAATTATTAGTAGCATCTCTTTGAAAGAATAAAGGCTTTTTAGGAGTTTCTTGCGGACCACGGATTTTGTGGTCTGGTTTAATAGCAATATTTGTCTGGAAACTCCTAAATTCTTTTCCATAGTTTTGTCTCGGAGAGGAAACTGGGTCTGAGCATTTTAAAGCATCGTAGGGTCTTGGAAAGTGATTCATACTCAACAAACTGATCGGCAACTGGTTTGATTTTAGCTGGTTGGTTGGACTCCTAAAATCTTCTCTAAATCTGTTCCTTGATTCTAAAGTGCAGACTTGTGGTTGATTGATACCTTTTGGTACTGGACTCGATAGCTCAGTTTTTTGCTCAAGTTGAGTCTTTGAGTTAATTTCTGTTCGAATGTTTAACTTCCCTATATCAGGAATCTCCTCCTTTTCTTGGTAACATCCTTCACAAAACTTAAGCTCTTCTTTGTTTTTATAAGTGCATTGCTTGCACACCCATCCTGTTTTCCCTAGTTTTAGACTCCCACAGCTAGAGCACACATGAAACTCCTTAGAGTTATCAATCCCACACTTGCATTTCCAGAATCCACTTATTATTTCATGTGTTGATTTCTGGGGAGGCACTGAGCTTCCTCTTTCAGGCCTAACTTCTTCTGATTTATGTTTCTTGGTTAGATATTCATAATTTCCAGTAGAAACCTTCCTGAAAGATGGGGGGTTTTCAGGAGTTCTTAGTAGACTACAAGCTTCACAAGTGGTGGATCCTTGATGGTTTTTACAAGTGCATTGTTTGCATACCCATCCTGTTTCTCCAGGTTTTAGTTCTTTGCAATCAAAGCACACAGGACACTCTTCAGAGTTAGAGGTTCCACACTTGCAATTCCAAAGTTTACGTTTGGAATTTGATGTTTTGGACCTTTTTGTGTCATGTAGAAGGGATGGTTGAGTTGATCTTCCTCTAAATGTTTGCCTTTCTATAAAGTAAAGTCTGGTTGAGTGCCTAGTGTCAGCGTTGACTACTTCTCCTGTGTGTAGAATGACCTTGTCTTCTGGCAGTAGTTGATCACTCTCTGTTGGGGTTTTANGACTCCCAATGTGAAACTTTTCTTGGTCTTGAGTGACTTCAACTACTACCTGATTCTCAACGAAGTCAAACACTCTGAGGTTGTTTCCAGTGTGCAAGTGCACACTCACGAAGCGCTTTGGCGTATTTCAGCAAAAGCTGGTCCAAGGGTTCAGAATCAAGATCATAGACCAAAGACAGTTGGCTGTGGAGGTACTTAAGGTACTCCTTGAAGTCGGAGTTTTGAAATAACTGCTTCAAGTAGTCATAACTGCCAAGTGCACTCTGGAGGTGAGGGAAGTTTTGGTTGTGGACTTGGGTAACTTCATCATCTATAGGTAAGTCATAGAGTTCTTTAGAGAGGTGTTTAGAGTCTTGTTGAGTGTATGAAACATACTCAAGGATCGCTTCAAATAAGTAGTAAGAGTTTCCTTCAACTAGTTCTTTTGGGAACTCAGACATTATAGATAATACTTAAATGATGAATCAATTAAAA
>PR_CR_10_Liq_1_inCRDRAFT_1000775_pt1 | contig 19261 bp, 17 predicted proteins | sample PRCRCaboRojoPR_3_FD_10241 | JGI IMG/M metagenome (IMG submission 10241)
GAACGAGGCGCCGGCCTCATCTTCCGCCGTGATCAGTTCGATCTGGCGCAGGCCAATGCGGCGTCGGATCTCTTGCGTGCCGCAGGTGATCGACAGGTCATAAAGGGGCTGATCCCCCATCCCGTTCGGCCACCACAGCTCGGGTTCCTTGATCTCGAAATGCTGTGCGAACCGCTTTTCACCATCGGTGGCGAAAAGGGCGAGTTCCTTTTCCTGACCAGCGAAACGCACCCAGACGGTTTCGTCGGCAAAGGCCGCTGCGTCCAGCATGACCCAGACATTGGCCACCCCGTCTTCGATTTGCTGACGAACTTGCACGGCGTTGATCCGCGTCGCGCGTGCGGGTTCCAATCGGATATCCCCGACGATCCCGAAAGGCGCGAGGGCAATATTCCAGTCCCAGCCGAAATCGCACTGCACTTTCCGCAGCATGTTGCCATTCGGGATCGGGTTGTTGTCCGTGGAATAGGGGATGCGGAACGGCTGCGCCGCCTGCCGCAGCGCGCCTTCGCGAACAGGCGACCGGAAGGTGATCTCAATCTCGTTTTCACCCTGCCGGGCGAGGGTGGACAATGGCCAGCGATAGGTGCGGTGCACATTGTCCGCGGCGATGATCAGCGCACCGTTCCAACGAACCTCGGCAACCGTATCCAATCCCTCGATGACCAGCTCGATATTGGTGTCGGTCAACTCGACCGTCCTGCGCAGCACCCAGTCGCGTTCGCTAATCCAGCGCAGTGCGTATTCATTCCGGCCCCAATAGGGGTCGGAAATCAGAGCGGCTTGCTCCAGCGCGGTCACGCCGTCACCGGGGATGGCCATGTCACAGGCATAGTCCCCGGTTTCGTCGGTCAGCTGCCAGAGCCCCGCAAGGGAATTGTTGGCCGGGGCGGTCATGAGGTCACAGACGGTCTTCGGTCTTGGGGTCGAACAGGGAGATCCGTGCCAGGTTGAAGCCAATGGTGATCTCGTCACCTGATTTCACATGCGCCTGGCCATCCATGCGGAACCGGAACGGGTGCCCTTCCAGCGTGGTCCAGACCAGCGTGTCGGCGCCCATCGGCTCCACCAGATCGGCCTTGACCTTGGCTGTCATGTCGGCGCTGGGCAGCATGTCGTCAGTCAGGACATGTTCCGGCCGCACGCCCAGGATCGCGGCCCCGTCATGGGCCCCGCCGGACATGTAGTCATAGTCGCCCACGGGCACGCTCAGATCTCCGGAGGTGAAGGTGTTCCCGGCGATATTCCCTTCGATGAAGTTCATCGCCGGGGAGCCGATGAAGCCGGCAACATAGAGGTTGCGCGGGCGGTTATAGATCTCGGCCGGGCTGTCCAGCTGCATGATCTTGCCGTCCTTCATGATCGCGATCCGGTCCGCCAGGGTCATGGCCTCGACCTGGTCGTGCGTCACGTAGATCATCGTGTTGTCCAGCTGTTCGTGCAGCCGCTTGAGTTCGACCCGCAGGTCGGCGCGCAGCTTGGCATCGAGGTTCGACAGCGGTTCGTCGAACAGGAAGACGTCCACATCGCGGACTAGGGCGCGGCCTATGGCGACGCGCTGGCGCTGGCCGCCCGACAGGGCGCCGGGCTTGCGATCCAGCAGCGGCTCGATCTGAAGGATTTCAGAGGCACGCTTCACACGCTCTTCGATTTCGGGCTTGGGCATGCGGGCATTCTTGAGGCCGAAGGACAGGTTCCCGCGCACCGTCATCTGCGGGTAAAGCGCGTAGGACTGGAATACCATTCCGATGCCGCGTTCGTTGGGCTCCTTCCAGGTCACGTTGTGGCCCTTGATGAAGATCTGCCCGCCGGTCACCTCCAGAAGGCCCGCGATACAGTTGAGCAGGGTCGACTTGCCGCAGCCCGACGACCCAAGCAGCACGAGGAATTCACCGTCATGGATGTCGAGGTCGAGGTTCTGGAGAACCTTCACCGCGCCGAAGGACAGATCGAGATTGCGGATTTCTACGGAGTTCTTGGTCATTGCTTATCCCTTGACGGCCCCGGCGGCGATGCCGCGGACAAAGAGTTTCCCAGAGAAGAAATAGACGGTCAGCGGCACCAGTCCGGTCAGAAGGGTGGCGGCCATGTTGACGTTGTATTCCTGAACGCCCTGGACGGAGTTGACGATGTTGTTGAGCTGCACGGTCATCGGATAGTTTTCCGGCCGGGTGTAGACGACGCCGAAGAGGAAATCGTTCCAGATGCCCGTGACCTGGATGATCATCGAGACCACGAAGATCGGCAGCGACATGGGCAGGATGATGAACACGAAGATGCGCCAGAACCCGGCACCATCGACGCGCGCGGCCTTGAACAGTTCTTCCGGCAGGGTCACGAAGTAATTGCGGAACAGCAGCACGTTGATCGGCATGCCAAAGATCGTGTGCACCACGACCAGACCGGTCAGGGAGCCATAGAGACCCAGCTCACGCAGCACGATCACCACCGGATACAGAAGCACCTGGTAGGGGATGAAGGCCCCGAGCAGCAGGATGGCAAAGAAGATCTCGGATCCTTTGAAGCGCCACATGGACAGTACGTAGCCGGTGATCGAGGCGATCGAGACAGAGACCAGAACCGACGGGATCAGGATACGTACCGAGTTCCAGAACCCGCGGCTAAGGCCATCGCAGTTGATACCGGTGCAAGCCTCGGCCCAGGCCTTGACCCAGGGCTGGAAGGTGACTTCGACCGGCGGGGAAAAGATGTTGCCCAACCGGATCTCGGGCATGCCTTTCAGCGAGGTCACGATCATCACGTAAAGCGGCAGCAGGTAGTAAAGGCTGACCACGATCAGCGTGCCGTAGAGCATGATGTTGCGGGGCGAGAGTGCCTTCTTGGGGCGCGGGCCGGTGGGGCCGGTCAGGGTGGCGGTATCAGTCATTTTTCTTCCCCCGGAATTGCAGCAGCGCCCACGGGATCAGGATGATCGCGACAGTCACCAGCATCATGGTCGAGGCGGCAAAGCCCTGGCCGAGGTTTTGGCGTGTGAACAGCGTGTCGTAGACGAATTTGGCGGGCACCTCGGACGAAATGCCGGGTCCGCCGCTGGTCATGGCGACGACCAGATCATAAAGCTTCACGATCCCCGAGGTGACCAGAACGAGTGCGGTGATGAACACCGGCTTCAGCATCGGGATGATGATCACGACATAGGTTTTCCATGCCGGAATCCCGTCGACGCGGCTGGCTTTCCAGATGTCTTCGTCAATGCCGCGCAAACCGGCCAGCAGGATGACCATGATCAACCCTGTCCCCTGCCACAGGCCGCGATGAGCAGGCCGATCATCACCTTGCTGGAATCGTAGAGCGGATCGAAGGTGAAACTTTCGAAGCCCAGGCCGCGGACAATCGACTGAACGCCGAATTCCGGGTTCAGGATCCATTGCCATACCAGCCCGGTGACGATGAAGCTCAGCGCGAAGGGGTAGAGAAGGATTGTGCGAAACGTGTCCTCGAACCGGATCTTGCGATCCAGAAGAGCGGCCAGAAGGAACCCCAGCGCAAAGGTGAGGATCAACGAAGCGATCCCGAAGACGGCGAGGTTCTCGATCGAAACGAGCCAGCGCCGGGTCGACCAGAGTCGTTCATATTGCTCCAGCCCGACCCAGTTCAATCTTGGCAACAGGCCTGAATCCGTGAACGAATAGACGATTGTCCAAATCGTGCCCCCGACAAAGATCCCGACCGAGACAAGGATCATCGGTATAGCTGCGATCTTGGACCAAAGGTTTCGGAAAAGGCGTATGGGGCGTTTGTCCGGCCCTGCCGGGGCGTGTTCAGCGCTGCTCATAAGGGTCTCCTTCCCGGTCCAGGTCGATGGGACCAGAGTGTCGTGAAAAAGGCCCGGCCAACTTGTTTGACCGGGCCCCTTTTCAGCGGATCAGTTCGCGCTTGCGATGATGTCGGCGTAGCGCGCCTGTGCGTCTCGGCAGTGTAGGACGGATCGCTCCAGAACTCGGCCATCAGGTCCTCGATCTGGCCCTGCACGTCGGGCGTCAGGGCCATGTCGCCCGAGGGCAGGATGTTGCCGTTGGCGAGGATGTCCAGACCCTTGCGCATGCAGTCGTTTGCGGCTTCGAGGTCGACATCGCCGCGAACAGGCAGCGACCCTTTCTTGAGGTTGAAGTCCACCTGGACTTCGGGCGAGACCAGCAATGCAGCAAGTTCAAGCTGTGCGGCTGTGATCTCGGGGTCGTCGTTCTTGGGGAAATAGAACGCGTCGCCGCCGGTATCGAGAACTTGCGTCTCGCCCAGGCCCGGCAGGCAGGTGTAGTCCTCGCCGGCGACTTGGCCGGCCACCTGGAATTCACCCTGCGCCCAGTCGCCCATGATCTGACCGCCGGCCTGGCCGGTGATCACCATGTTGGTGGCGAGGTTCCAGTCCCCGACATTGGTGTCGGCGGCGAGATCGCGGGCCGCCACGGCGGCTTCGAAGACACGCTGGTAGGCAGGGCCAGCGGCCACCTCGGCATCGAGGTCGATATTGACGGCGCGCCATGCCTCTTCCCCGGCCAGCGCGATGGCCATGACGCCGAAGGCGCCGGACTGTTGCCAGGCCTGTTCACCCATGGCCAGGGGCACGATGCCCTGTTCCTGCAACGCGGGGGCAGCGGCAACGAATTCGTCCCAGTTGGTGGGCACATCGACGCCAGCCTGTTCGTAGGCGTCATGCGACAGCCACAGCCACTGCCAGGAATGGATGTTCAGCGGGGCGCAGTAGACCCGCCCATCGATGGTGCAAGCATCCAGCAGCGAGACCGGCTTGACGATTTCGCGCCAGTTCTGTGCCTCGGCGACTTCCGTCAGATCCTGCATCAGGCCTGCCTCGACCAGTTCCTCGGCCTGGCGGCCGTGATTGAACTGGGTGGCGCCCATCGGGTCACCGCCGGTGATGCGCGAGATCATGATCGGGCGGGCGGTGCCGCCGGACCCGGCGATGGCGCCGTCGACCCAGGTGTGGTCGGTTTGTTCATTGAAGGCCTTGGCCAGTTCCGAAACCGCGGCCGCCTCGCCGCCCGAGGTCCACCAATGGGTCACCTCCAGTTCGACAGCGCCCACACTGGTTGCGCTAACAATCGCGGATGCGGACAAGAGTTTTGTAGTCAGTTTCACGATTTGATCCTCCCTGATTCTAAATCGTTGTAGAATTCCCTATAACGTTTTAGTAAGACCTGACAAGACAGTTTTTGGCGATTCTGCCGCGTCTCTGGATCTTTTCGTGACTGACGGAAAGGGACCTGTTTTGCATTGCCGGTCGATGTGGACTAGGGGCTTTGCCGATCTGTCTAAGGGAGGAATGAAGGTGGTCGAACAACCGACGGGCACCAAGCCAACGCTAAAGACGATTGCAAGCATGGCAGGTCTGGCCGTGCCTACGGTCAGCCGCGCCCTGAGCGATGCGCCGGATATCGGCGCGGACACCAAGGCGCTGGTGCGCAAGATCGCACGCGAGGTCGGCTATGTGCCCAACCGTGCGGGCGTGCGCCTCCGCACCGGGCGCACCAATGTCATCAGCCTGGTGATGTCCACTGAACACGACATGATGAACCACACCGCGCGTCTTATAACGTCGCTGGCGGGCGGGTTGCGCAACACGGCCTTTCACATGATCGTCACGCCGTTTTTCCCTGACGAAGACCCGATGAAGGCCATTCGCTACATCGTGGAGACACAATCCGCGGACGCGGTCGTTTTCAATCAGGTGCAGCCCGAAGATCCGCGCGTTGACTACCTTATGGAGCGTGGCTTTCCGTTCGCCGCCCACGGGCGAAGCAACCGCGCGTCGGAACACGCCTATTACGATTATGACAACCACGCCTTCGCCAGCCTCGGCGTGGATGCCCTCGCCGATCGGGGCCGTCGGTCCCTGATCCTCGTCGCGCCCCCTGCGGCCCATGCCTATTCCAGTCACATGAAGGCGGGCGCGACAGAGCAGTCGGCGGCCCGTGGGGTCGATTTCCGGGTCGTCCAGCGGGTCGACAGTGATAGTGGCGGCGAAGCGATCCGCGCCAAGGTATCCGAAATCCTGAAGGAACGCCCCGAGACCGACGGCATCATCTGCGGCAGCACGACGGGGGCGATGGCCTGTGTCGGCGCGATCGAGGCGAATGGCCGTGTTTTGGGGAAGGACATCGACATCTTCTCGAAAGAGGCGTTGCCGTTCCTGCGCTATTTCCGGCGCGACATCATCTCGGTCCATGAAAACGTGGCCAAGGCCGGGGATTTCCTGGCGCGGGCCGCGATGCAGGCCATCAAGGATCCATCGGCGCCGCCCATGCAGATGCTGGAAGTGCCGACCAAAGAGCAGATCACACAGGGATAAGGAGAGATCATGCCAAGCCAGATCAAGGGGCCGGGGCTATTCCTCGCGCAGTTCGCAGGGGATGAGGCACCGTTTGACAGCCTTGAAAACATAACCAAATGGGCCGCGGGACTGGGCTACAAGGGCGTTCAGATCCCGACTTTCGATGGGCGCCTTTTCGACCTGGACAAGGCCGCGGAAAGCGACGCCTATTGTGACGAGGTCAAGGGTATCTGTGCCGATGCTGGGGTCGAGATCACAGAGCTTTCGACCCATCTGCAGGGCCAGCTTGTCGCGGTGAACCCCGCCTATGATGTGGCTTTCGATGCTTTCGCACCCGATACCGTTCGCGGCAATCCGAAGGCGCGGCAAGAATGGGCGGTGGACCAGGTCACGAAGGCCGCCGATGCGTCCCGCCGCCTTGGCCTCGATCACACGGTCAGCTTCTCGGGGTCGCTCGCCTTTCCCTTCCTCTACCCTTGGCCGCAACGTCCCGATGGCCTGATCGAAGAGGCCTTCGATGAGTTGGCCCGGCGCTGGCTGCCGATCTTCGACCACTACAAGGATAAGGGCGTCGATATCGGCTTCGAACTGCATCCGGGCGAAGACCTGTTCGACGGCGCCACATGGGAGATGTTCCTGGATCGCGTGAACGAGCACGAGGCGGCGAAGATCAACTATGACCCCAGCCATTTCCTGCTCCAGGGGTTGGATTACCTGGCGTTCATCGACCTCTACCATGATCGGATCAACGCCTTTCACGTCAAGGATGCGGAGTTCAATCCCGACGGTCGGCAGGGCGTCTATTCGGGCTACCAACCCTGGACCCAGCGCGCAGGCCGTTTCCGGAGCCTTGGCGATGGCCAAGTCGATTTCGCGGGCATCTTCAGCAAGCTCACCCAATATGGCTATGACAGCTGGGCGGTTCTGGAATGGGAATGCTGCATCAAATCCGCGCAGCAGGGCGCGGCCGAAGGGGCACCCTTCATTGCCGCGCATATGATCGAGCCGCCCGAGAAAGCCTTTGACGATTTCGCAGGCGGCGACCGTGACGAAGCCGCGATCAAGGGGATGCTGGGCCTATGACTCGATTGAAACTTGGAATGGTCGGCGGCGGCCAAGGCGCCTTTATCGGCGGTGTGCATCGCATCGCGTCCCGCATTGATGGTCGGTTCGAACTTGTGGCCGGGGCGCTGTCCTCCAATCCCGAACGTGCCGCGGCCAGCGCCGCCGAACTGGGAATTGCGCCCGAGCGCAGCTATGCCAGCTATGAGGAAATGGCACAGCAGGAAGCTGCCCGTGAAGACGGGATCGACGCGGTTTCCATCGTGACGCCGAACCACATGCATGCGGGTCCGGCCATCGCGTTCCTGCAGGCTGGAATCCATGTGATCTGCGACAAGCCGCTGGCGGCCACACCAGAGCAGGCCGACGAGATCGCAAAGGCGGTCAAGGAGACCGGAGCGCATTTTGTCCTGACTCACAACTACACCGGCTACCCGCTCATCCGGCACGCGCGGAAGCTGGTGGCCGAAGGGGCGCTGGGCGAGTTGCGCATCGTGCAGGCCGAATACGCGCAGGACTGGTTGACCGAGCCGCCGGAGCCCGACAACAAGCAGGCCGCTTGGCGCACCGATCCCAAGCAGGCCGGTGCCGGGGCGATCGGGGATATCGGCACCCATGCCTTCAACCTTTTGTCTTTCGTGAGCGGGCTCAGGACCGAGGCCCTGTCGGCGGAGCTGCACAGTTTCGCGGCGGGCCGGCAGGTCGATGACAATGCCCATATCCTGCTGCGAATGGAGCAGGGCGCGCGTGGCATGGTTTGGGCCAGCCAGGTCGCGGTGGGCTGTGAGAACGGGCTGCGCCTGCGCATCTATGGTGACAAGGGCGGCATCGAATGGGCGCAGGAAAACCCCAATGCAATGACCTTCACCCGGTTCGGTGAACCCAAGCAGATCCTGACCCGTGGCGGGGCGGGCACCAGCCCCGACGGCACCCGTGTGCCGCCCGGCCACCCAGAGGGCTACCTCGAAGGCTTTGCAACGCTCTACAACGAGGCCGCCGACCTGATTTCGGGCACCGGAGACGGGAGCCTGTTGCCGGGGATTGCGGCCGGTCTCGATGGTATGTGGTTCATCGGGGCCTGTATCGAATCCAGCGGCAAGGACGGGGCCTGGGTTGCGCGCTAGGCCGTCAGGCGAGCAATGATCCGATCAACGATTTCCGGAACCGGGGGCGCGACGGACACACTGATCGGTGTCTCGTCCGCCCCGGGTGGTTCCAGCGTTGCGAATTGGCTGTCCAGCAGACTGACCGGCATGAAATGATCCTTGCGAGCGGACATGCGGCCTTCGATCAGGGCACGATCCGCCCGTGGATAGACCAGCTGCAAGCCCGGCACCGCGGCCCGCAACCGATCACGATAGGCGCGCCTGAGCGCAGAGCACGCCAAAACGATAGCCCCCGCATCCTGCATCGCGGCGGCGCAGGCATCCAGCCAGGGCCAGCGCATGTCGTCGGTCAGGGGAAGGCCTGCGGCCATGGCAGCCACATTCTCCTCGGGATGCAGGTCATCGGCGTCAATGAAAGCTGCGCCCAGGCGTTGAGCCAGAGCCGCCCCGATGGTCGACTTGCCCGACCCGGATACCCCCATGACCAGCAGCTTTGCGTNGCGCTCTTGCATGATCGGCTGTCTTTGCGCTCCAATTCGGGGGAATTGATCAAGTTTCAGATTGGAGTCTAGCCATGCCCAAGTCCGACGTCGACTATGTCCCGCTGCGGTATACGGATCAATTCCTTCCCGTGACACGCCGGCGACTGAACGTAATGGGCTATCGCTATCGCAAGATCTACGAATGGGACTGTACCAAGTCGAAGGCCGACCAGCAGAAACGCGACAAATACGTCTACGTCGAGCCCGCCATCAATTTCGATCATTTCAACCCCCGGGGTCAGCCTGTCCGCCCACTCAGCCAGAAGAAATATCGCGCCGCGTGCCGGGCACTGGGTGTCCAGGATGCCAAGGGCGTGAACGATCACCTGGTCAAGGCCGCCGGCAAGCTCGGTGCGAAGATCCCCTGGGGCCAACTCTCACGGCATTTCACCGGCAAGCAAAGCGTGATCGTCTATGCCTGGGTCCATTTCCGCCTCTGGATGGCCTATCAGAAGGTTGCAGCCCCCTCCGGCAAGACGCTGCCGCTTCCCTTGTTCAACCTCGGTATCCCCTATGCGGTCAGCTTCGATGTCTTCGTGACCGGTCACTGTCCCCCGTCTGAAACCAAAAGTCTTCCCAAGACTGTCGAGGCGACGACATTCCAGATCGAGGTCGAAGGGCTGGAGCCCGACGGCTTTCCCACCACATTCTGGCCGGTTCTCTCGGCCGATTACCTCTACTGGCAAGATTTCAGCCGACACGCACCATTTCCGCGTCCCGATGACGAAAAGCGCCGGGTTGCGCTGGAACGCAAGCGTCCCAAAATGCGCCCGAAGGTGCCCCCGCACCTTGCGAAGTGATCAGCGACCAGGGATGGAGCCGCGTTTTTCGCCCGCGCCTTCCCACGATTCAAGCAATTCCACGGCCTCTTCGGCGGTTTCGACATAGCGGAACAGTTTCAAATCCTCTTCCGAGATCGTTCCAGCTTCGGCGAGGGCCTCCCAGTTGATGATCCTCTCCCAGAATTCGCGCCCGAACAGAAGGAACGGCACCTGTTCCATGCGCCCGGTCTGGATCAGGGTCAGGCTTTCGAACATTTCGTCCATGGTGCCGAACCCGCCCGGAAAGATGCAGACCGCCTTGGCGCGCATCAGGAAATGCATCTTGCGAATGGCGAAATAGTGGAAGTTGAAGCACAGGTCCGGTGTGACGTATTCGTTGGGTGCCTGTTCGTGGGGCAGAACGATGTTCAGCCCGATGGACTTGCCCCCTGCATCCGCAGCCCCGCGATTGCCTGCCTCCATCACACCCGGGCCGCCACCGGTCACGATGACATTTTCCAGCCCGCCATTGGCAACCGATCGTTCTGTCATCAACCGAGCGAAGGTGCGCGCCTCCTCATAATACTTGGACAGGTCCGCCAGCGTCCTGGTCCGTGCCGCATCCTTGTTGGCCGGTTCGGGGATGCGGGCACCGCCGAACAGGACGATGGTGGAATTGACCCCGGCCTCGTTCATCAGCAATTCGGGTTTGAGCAGCTCCAATTGCAGCCGCACCGGGCGCAGTTCGTCCCGGCACAAGAACTCGTAGTCATCAAAGGCCAACCGATAGGTTGATGAAAGCGCCTGCGGCGTTTGCGGAATATGCGTCGCGGCTTCCCTGTCTTCCTGACTGTCGCGGAAGGGGTGGCGTCTATTGTCGTCTTTCATGCCCGGCTCCTCGATAACACTTTGGGTTTTGATGGCAGGCTTCGTCGATGATGTCCAATGACAGGACCGCGACAGGCCGAGACGGTGATTGCTCAATGCGTCGCCACAGGCTATTTGCGCACGAAACCCGTAAATGTATCGGAGACACCCTATGTCCAACGCCCAGCTTGAAACCGCCATCGAAGCCGCCTGGGAAACCCGCGACCAGATCACGTCCAGCACCGGCGGTGAAACCCGCGAGGCGATCGAGGATACGCTGAACGCGCTGGACAGCGGCAAGCTGCGCGTGGCGGAGCGGCAGGAAAACGGCGACTGGCACGTCAACCAGTGGGCCAAGAAGGCCGTGCTGCTGGGCTTCCGCATCAAGGATATGGAATTGCAAGACGGCGGCCCGCAGGGTGCCGGCTGGTGGGACAAGGTCGACAGCAAGTTCAAAGGCTGGGGCGATGCCGAATGGAAGGCCGCGGGCTTCCGCGCCGTTCCCAACTGCGTCGTGCGCAAGTCGGCCTATATCGCTCCCGGCGTGGTGCTGATGCCCAGCTTCGTGAACCTAGGCGCTTATGTGGACGAGGGCACCATGGTCGACACCTGGGCCACCGTGGGCAGCTGCGCGCAGATCGGCAAGAACGTCCACCTTTCGGGCGGCGTCGGCATTGGTGGCGTGCTGGAACCCATGCAAGCCGGTCCGACCATCATCGAGGACAATTGCTTCATCGGGGCGCGCTCCGAGGTGGTCGAAGGCTGCATCGTCCGCGAAGGGTCGGTGCTGGGCATGGGCGTCTTCATCGGCAAGTCCACCAAGATCGTCGACCGCGAAACCGGCGAGGTCATGTATGGCGAAGTGCCGCCCTACTCGGTGGTCGTTGCAGGTTCGATGCCCACCAAGAACAACCTCAACCTCTATTGCGCTGTCATCGTGAAGCGTGTGGATGAAAAGACCCGGTCGAAGACCGGGATCAACGAGCTGCTGCGCGACTGATGATCCTCAGCCGGACCCTTGCCAAGCGCCGCATTGCGCGGGGCGAGCGGCCCGGCTGGTTTGCCGCCTGGGGCCTGGTCCTGGGGGATGCGCTGGCCCTTGCGGCGGTATTCGCACTGCTCTGGTCGCCCCTGCTGACGGCAATTTACGTGATGCAGTTGTCAAACGTGGTTACCGCCCTGATCTTCTTCGTGGTGTTCTTCGTGCCTACACAGGTTGTGCTGATACTCTCTTCACTCTGGGCTGCGCGGTCGCGCTGGCAGGACAAGGAAACCGAAAATGGCTAAGCAGAAGCCCAGCAAGCAGCAGGTCTACACTTTGGTCGTTCAGGTCGGGCGCCATGCGGATGATGGCCTGCCCGAGGGCAGCACCGGCGCGGCCCTGATGTGCTATGCCAGCGGTGTGGACGAGGCCGAAGCTGTGCGTGAAACCGTGGCGATCCTCAAGCAGGCCGATCTGGCGCCACTCGATGTCAGCGGCTACGGCACATTGGCCGAGCGCGAGGCCGAGGGTCACGAGATCGAACCCGATGAGCGCGAATTGATGCAGCGCGCGCTGGATGAAAACAGTGTCGTCGTCGCCCAGATGACCCCGTTCTTCGGCGACCAGGATCAGCCGTAGCGGGCCTCTTCGAGCGTCAGTGCCTCGTAGTCGCGCAGGACCGGCACGCCAAAACCCGTCACCGCGGGCCATTCTTCACGATCAAGCCCCGACAAGACAGAATGGCGCACCAACCGCGTGTCGCTGAACAGTGGCTGCGCATCGAAGCATTCCACGGCAGCGCCGTTGGCGATGATCTCGGCGGGGCGATCCAGCAGCAGCTGCCGATAGGTGATGACCGGTGTCCGGGGGGCGGCGGGTTCCACAGAATGCCGGTCAGACAGGTGCCGAACGGCGGCGCTGACCCGTTCCTGGCCAAACAGGTATTCGATCTCTGTGCCGGACAGCAGAAGCCGCTGATCGGGGGCCAGAACCAGGTCCTCGGTCAGCCCATGATAGGGGGCCCGCATCTTCAACGGTGTGAACCGGCCCGTCGCCGGAAGCGTAACCGACCCGGCCCAGCGGATTTCGCGGGCCTTGCCCTCGGCATCCAGCACCTGATCCCCGGCGCGCAGGGTTTGTAGGGGTCGTGCGCCGAACGGGGTGGTGATCCATGCCTCGGGGTCCAGCCCGGGCATCGGGCCGGTCGGGCAGATGCCCTCGGCCATGGCGAAAAAGGTGACGGAATCGGCCTGGCGGCATGCCGTTTCGTCGAGCACCATGCGCCGGATATCCCGCAGCATCAGCGGGAACGGACCGGGCACGCTTGTCTGCCAGAGGCAGCCTGTTTCAGGGACGAAAGCGCTCATGACCCCGGTGCGTCCCGGCCCGTCCCAACCGAAGGTCAGGATCACCGTTTCAGAGCGGGTCGCCAGTTCGGTCCGCAGTGCGACCGACAATTGCCGCGGGCCAAGCCGCATCAGAAGCCGCAGCGTCCCGTCCGGTTCCTGAACCAGCGAAAGGCTCGAAGGCCACGGATCGAGGACCGAGTACCGGATCAGGTTCACCGGGCGGCTTGTGGGGACAAGGTCGATCTCGGCCAGCAGCGATCCACGGGTGATCAATCCATCGTCCTGCAGCGCGGTGGCCAAGGGGTCTTGGTCAAGGCCGCGAGGGTCGAACTCCCGCTCGTATTTTTGCCTGAGTCCGAGCCAGCGCATCCTGATCACGCGATCCGTTTCAGGAGCACCGATGTCTCGCGCGTGTTCAGCATTGGCCGGGCGGCCGGGCCATAGCCGGGTGCTGGTGAAGATGCGGAGAGTTCCGGAAACAGCATGGTCAGTTCCGCGACAATGTCGCCTTCCATCGCGGACAGGATATGTGGGCCGGGCAGGAAACTTTCCGTTGGCAGGCCTTCGGCCCAGATGATCTGGTGCCGGTCGAACAACAGGTGCAGATAGGTCACGCTGCCACCCTCGATGCGCCGGATGGTCTGATCGTTCACAAGGTCCTTTGCCCTGACCAGAACTTCGGGCGCGTCGAACATCAGCTCGGCATAGGCATCACGCAGCAGGATCCGATGCTGCGGTGACAACATCAAGGCACGATGGTCGCCCAGCGCCCCGGCCCGAAATGCGATCGGGGCCATGGCGCCCGTTGCCGGAACCGTCCGTTGACCGATCCAGCGAATGGGCTGGGGGCCCTGGTCCTGGGTCAGGACCATATCGCCGACCTCCAGCGTTTCGATGGCGCGCGGGCCCTTGTCTGTCTCGATCAGGGTGCCGGCGACGAAACAGGGAATCGTCTCGGCCGTGACGAACCCGACATCGGTCTCCAGCACGTTGCCGCCACCATCGGTCGCCGCGACCTCGTAGGTGAAGCTGATCGTGTCGTTGTCGGTATCGGTCTGGAGGTCGATCGTGCCATCGGCGTTCAGGGTCACCACCTGGCCGGTGGTCAGTGTGACGCTGTCGCCCGCGGAAACGGCGATGCCGTTGATATGGGTGATCGTCAGCGTGCCCCCGGTTGCGTTCAGATCGTTGTCCAGCAGATCGACCGTCTTGGTGGTGCCTTCCTGGAGGGTGACCGCGTCGTCCATCGCGACAAGATCTGTCTGTATGCTGTCGCCCGCGATCAACAGACTGGAATCATAAGAGCTGTCGCTGACATCAGCGATACCGATCTTGATCGAGTTGACGACATCCGGATTGACCGGGATGGTCAGCGTCATGGTGACGGTGAAACCATCCATCTCGGTGTTGTAGGCGTCGCCTGTATTGTCGTTATAAAGGTTGATGTTCTCGTTCTGGTTCACGCCGCCGACGGCGGTCGCGGTGTTGGTCACCGAGAGCGGAACGTGCTGGCCGTTGATCCAGACGCCGACCATGTCATTGTAGACGCTGTTCGAGTATTCCGGGTATTCATCCGAGGCAAAGACGAATTGCATCGTCATCGTGTCGCCTTCGGGGATGAAATCGACCTCCAGGAACGAAGCATCATACGTGCTGGTCCCGGCGATGTCGTTGAAATCTGAATCGTTGTTCGGCCCGCCGGAATTGTAGCTTCGGGCATTCGACTGGTTGGACGAGCCCCAGCTGTTCGTGAACCAGCTGGCCACGCCGGTGGAAAGGATCACGCCGGTATCGCCGGGTGTGACGCCAGGGGCGATGCTGTCACCGCCCGAGTAGATCGCAGAGGAATAGCTGGACCCGGAATAGCTGGCCCCGACGACGGTGACCCCGTCACCGAAGATGGTTTCGGCCATCTGCGTGGCATTTGCCGAGGTGTCGTAGTTCAATTCGGATGCTGCAACCATACTCTGCCCCACGTTACGCAAGGACAGGTCCAACGGACCGATCATGGTGGAAAACCACATATGGTGGCACCATGCTATGAATATGCCCTATCTTGGGCCGCTCGATCGTTGACCTGCCTCAGGTCTTTGTTATTGAGATGAGCATAGGTGGAAAGCGTGAAAAATTTGAGACAAATAAGCCGTTTATGGCCGACAGCTCATCCNGGTTGTAGCGCGGGAGCCACAGCCCGGCNGGGCGTATGGAACGGAAGGAAGGCGATAGATGGCCGTTGATCCNGTAACNCTGACCAGGGACCTTGTCCGCTGCCCGACGGTGACCCCAGAAGAGGGCGGCGCCCTCGTNCTGCTCGAGGCGTTGCTGGCCGGCGCGGGTTTCGAGACGGCCCGGGCGGACCGGAACGGCGTGCCGAACCTGTTCGCTCGCTGGGGGCAAAAGAATGCGACCCGGACCTTCGGCTTCAACGGGCATACCGATGTGGTCCCGGTGGGCGACATCGCGGATTGGAGCGTCGATCCCTTCGGCGCCGAGATACGCGACGGGATTCTCTATGGCCGCGGTGCGACGGACATGAAATCGGGTGTAGCCGCCTTTGCCGCTGCGGCGGTGGATTTCGTGACCGAGACCCCACCGGATGGCGCGGTGATCCTGGCGATCACCGGGGACGAGGAAGGGCCGGGCCGGGACGGTACGCGGGCCTTGCTGGACTGGATGGATGAGAATGGCGAGCGCATGGATGTCTGCCTGGTCGGCGAACCCACATGCCCCGAAACCCTCGGCGACATGATCAAGATCGGCAGGCGCGGTTCGATGAGTGCCTGGATTACCGTGACCGGCAAGCAGGGCCATTCCGCCTATCCGCACCGCGCGAGAAATCCGCTACCTGCGATGGCGCGCCTGATGGATCGCCTGGCCGGTCAGGAGCTGGACCAGGGCACCGCGCATTTCGACCCCTCGACCCTTGCCGTCGTATCCATCGAGACCGGCAACAGCGCCACGAACGTGATCCCCGCATCGTGCCGGGGATCGTGAATATCCGGTTCAACGACAGCCATAGCGGCGCCTCGCTGAGCGACTGGCTGCGCAAGGAAGCGGCGGAGGTGGCCAGGGAATTCGGTGTCGAGATCGAGATGGAGATCAAGATTTCCGGCGAGAGCTTCCTGACCCCGCCGGGTGACCTTTCGACGCTGGTCAGCCGCGCGGTGCAAACGGAAACCAACCGGGTGCCGGAGTTGTCGACCACCGGCGGCACGTCGGATGCACGTTTCGTCAAGGATCATTGCCCCGTGGTAGAGTTCGGGTTGGTAGGAAAGACCATGCACCAGGTCGATGAATGCGTACCTGTGGACGAGATCATACGGCTGAAAGCGATCTATGGGCGCATCCTGCGGGACTATTTCGGCTGAGCCGTTGCAAACGGTGTGGCTGTGCCACGCTTTCCAGATTGAATGAGGGGACGCTGCCCCCTCAAACTCCCCCGCGGTATTTCTGACCCAAAGAAGACAATGGGCCTGCCGTGCGGTGATCCGACGTGCTAGGCGTTGGGCATGGCACGTATTCCTTCCAAGTCCGAAATCCTCGACTGGATTTCCGAGAACCCGACCCAGACTTCCAAGCGCGACATCGCCAAGGCATTCGGCATCAAGGGGGCCGACCGGATCGACCTCAAGCGCATTTTGAAGGAGCTGGAGGACGAGGGCGTCTTGCGCAAAAGCAAGAAGAGCTATCGAGACCCTGAAAAATTGCCCCCGGTCAGCGTGTTGCAGGTTCTGGGGCCGGATTCTGATGGCGACCTGATGGCGCGGCCGATGGAATGGGGCGGGGACGGGCCCGAACCTGGGATCCTGCTGGTGCCGCGTGCCAGCGACCCGGCGCTGGGCGAGGGCGACCGTATCCTGGCGCGGCTGACCGAGGTGAAGGGTGAGGCGCACGCCTACGAGGCGCGTTTGATCCGGCGGATCGGCACCAACCCCCTGCGAATCCTGGGCGTCTTTTCCGCGCGTAGCGAAGGCGGGCGGATCAAGCCCGTGGAAAAGGGCAGCGACAAGGAATGGCTGGTGCCCGAGGGGCTGTCGGGCGGGGCCAAGGATGGCGAGCTGGTCGAGGCCGAACAGGCCGGGCCAAAGAACCGGATGGGGCTGCCCAAGGCGCGGGTGATCTCGCGGCTGGGTGACCCGACTGCACCGCGCGCGGTCAGCCTGATCGCCATTCACCAGCATGGTATCCCGGACCGGTTTCCCGATGAGGTGATCGAAGAGGCGGACAAGCAGAAGCCGGCGGGCCTCAAGGGGCGCGAGGACCTGCGCGATCTGCCGCTGATCACCATAGACCCGAGCGATGCGCGCGACCATGACGACGCTTGCTGCGCCATCCCCGATGAGGATCCGAAGAACGAGGGCGGGCATCTGCTGTGGGTCGCGATTGCGGACGTCGCCCATTACGTCCGGCCGGGGTCTGCGCTGGATCGCGAGGCGCGCAAGCGCGGCAACTCCACCTATTTCCCCGACCGGGTGGTGCCGATGCTGCCGGACCGCCTGTCCGGGGATCTGTGTTCCCTGCACGAGGGTGTGCCGCGCGCCTGCATCGCGGTCGAGATGAAGATCGACCCCAAGGGCAGGAAGCTGTCGCATCGGTTTGTGCGCGGTTTGATGAAGTCACCGGCCTCGCTCAATTATGTCGAGGTTCAGGCCGGGATGGACGGCAGTCCCAATGAGAAGGTCGCGCCCCTGATGGAGGATGTGATCCGTCCGCTTTTCGCCTGTTATGACAGCCTGGTGAAGGCGCGGGCGGAACGGCAGCCACTGGAGCTGGACCTGCCCGAGCGACAGATCGTCATCGACGACGCCGGCAAGGTCACCGAGGTGGCCTTCAAGGACCGACTGGATGCGCACCGGTTGATCGAGGAGTTCATGGTGCTGGCCAACGTGGCCGCCGCCGAGACCCTGGTCGCCAAGCGCCAGCCATTGCTGTTCCGGGTGCACGAGGAGCCCAGCCCCGAAAAGCTGGACACCTTGCGCGAGGTTGCGGGAGCCAGCGGGTTCACGCTGGCCAAGGGGCAGGTCTTGAAGACGGCGCATCTGAACCGCCTTCTGGAACAGGCTGCCGAGACCGAGACCAACGAGCTGATCAACATGGCCACGCTGCGGTCCATGACGCAGGCCTATTACAACCCCGAGAATTTCGGCCATTTCGGGCTGGCGCTTAAGGCCTATGCGCATTTCACCTCGCCGATCCGGCGCTATTCGGACCTGATCGTGCATCGGGCGTTGATCCGCGCCCATGGCTGGGGCGACGATGGCCTGAGTCCACAGGACATCGAGGACCTGGACAGCACCGCCGAGCATATCAGCGATACCGAACGCCGGTCGATGATGGCTGAACGCGATACGACCGATCGCTATCTTGCCGCCTATCTCAATGATCGGGTCGGGTCGGAATTCACGGGGCGGATCAGTGGCATCGCCCGGTTCGGGGTTTTTGTGAAGCTGGACGAGACCGGGGCCGATGCGATGATTCCCATGCGCAATCTGGGTGCCGAGTATTTCCACTATGACGGCGAAACCCAGACCCTGATGGGGGCGGATACCGGCAAGGTGATCGGCATGGGGCAGCGTGCGGTGGTCAAGCTCAACGAGGCCGCGCCGGTCACTGGCGGGCTTATCGTCGAACTGGTTTCGCTGGAGGGAAAGACCGTTCGGCACGGGCCGAAATCCGGGCGCGGCAAGCCCCCTCGCCGCAAGCAAGCCAAGGCACGGAAGAAGGCCACCAAGACCGCGCGCAAGGTCAAGCGCACGCGGCAGAGCAAGCGCTAATCCCGAGGGCGGAGCGCCATCATCAGGTAGGTGTTGTTGGCGGAGAATACGGCGCTGGTTCGGGTNTGTTCCATCAGGCGCTGATGCAGGCGCGCGCGTCTGCGGTCATTCAGGAACAGCCGAACAAGGCGGTTCAGGGCCCAGCGGGAGCGGGGTCNTTTTTCCTGCAACTCGTCATCCACGCGGGTGATGGCATGGCCGAGAATATTGTAGAGGCCCTGTTCCACATCGACAGAGGGCGCCACGGCCTCGGTGATGTCGATTTCGCCCAGAACCTCAAGGTCCAGGTCGGAAACAGTCTGACGAAACGCCTCGATCGGGTGGCCACCGCCAACGGTCGCCCGCACCCGGTCGCGCGTGTAGCCTTCACTCCGGAAGCAATCGGCCAGCACGATCCGACCGCCGGGTGCCAAAAGACCCTGTGCCTTGGACAGGCCGGTATCCAGCGGGATGTATTGGAAACTTTCCGAGAACAGGCAGATGTCGAACCGGGTCTCGCTGGTGAAGT
>PR_CR_10_Liq_1_inCRDRAFT_1000776_pt1 | contig 19242 bp, 30 predicted proteins | sample PRCRCaboRojoPR_3_FD_10241 | JGI IMG/M metagenome (IMG submission 10241)
ATATCTAACAAGCAAAAGGACTTGCTAAAAAGATACTTTACTAGTATAATCATAGTGTCGGATAATGATGATGCAGGCAGAGATATGAAAGAGAAGCTAAGAATGTCTCTTGGTAGTATCGTAATACAAGGTGATCTACCTTCTCATATCAAAGACGTATCTGATTTAGATGATGAACAACTAGGTTCATTTATAGAACAGTTCAACAACGAAATACATTACATATTACAATAGGAGAAATATATGAGCATTATTAAAGGGCTAAAGAACATCGAAGCTGTTATTGATAAGCCCAGGAATTCAGGAACAGGAGCAAAGGTACGCTGGCTAAAGCTTGATGATGGTCAGAGTGTTAAGATCCGTTTTGTAAACGAGATTGATGAAGATTCTAAGTTTTATAACGAGGATCGCGGTCTAGCGATTGTTGTCAATGAGCACACCAATCCAAAGGACTACAAGCGCAAGGCAGTATGCACCATGGATGATGAGGGACGCTGCTTTGGCTGTGAAATGCACCGCAAGGATATGAAGGCTGGTTGGAGGCCACGCTTGCGCTTCTACACCAATGTTTTGGTTGATGATGGTATCGAAGACCCATATGTCGCAGTATGGAGTATGGGTGTTGCAAAGTCTGCAACATTTGCTACCATCCGTGAATACGCTATGGATGCTGATGGTGTCACGAACATGACATGGAAGCTAAAGCGCAATGGTATGGGTACAGAAACCAACTACACCCTTATTCCAGGTGCATCAGATTCTGATGATTTTGATTGGTCAACTACTGAGGCATTCCCCCTGGAGTCTGCGATTAGACAGGTTCCTTATGTTGATCAAGAGGGCTTTTATCTTGGATTTGATAATCCAGCAACGTCAACTACGGTTGATTGGTAAGCCTTGAATTACGCACCACTTCACGTTCATTCACATTACAGCCTTATGGACGGGGTTGCCACCCCAGAGGAGTATGCCAATCGTGCTGCTTCTCTGGGGATGCCAGCCCTAGCCATTACCGATCATGGCGTGCTGTCTGGACATAGGCCAATGTATCGTGCCTGTAAAGAGCAGGGTGTCAAACCCATTCTTGGAGTAGAAGGATACATTACTGCTGATCGTTTTGATAAGCGTGATAAGACAGAACGAACTACGCCTCTAGATCTTATCTACAATCACATCGTAATCCTTGCCAAAGATCCTCAAGGTTTGCAGAACCTCAATACTCTTAATGAGATTGGTTGGACAGAGGGATTTTACAAGAAGCCGCGAATTGACTTTGAGGTTCTTGACAAGTACGGTGACGGACTTATTGTTTCTTCTGCCTGCATGTCGGGGCTTATCAACAAGGCTATTGAGGTAGATGATTATGCTGTCGCCAAGAACCATATCAAGTGGTTTATGGATCGCTTTGGCGATGACTTTTATGTAGAACTCATGCCACACAATGTTGCTGGCATGAATACAGAGCTTTACAATCTTGCTAATGAAATGGGTGCTAAGTGCATCGTTACTCCTGACTGTCATCATTGCACGACAGACCAAAAGGTAATTCAAGAAATGATGCTTGCACTCAACACACATGCCAAGATACAAAAAGACGTTAGCTATGATAAGTCTGCCAAAATACCCGACTTGATGAAGCGTCTTGACTATCTTTATGGTGAAGATCGTCCTATGTCCTTTAGGTCTTTTGATATTCATCTTCTCTCATACGAAGAGATGCGAGAGGGTATGGAAAAGGAGCAAGAGTTTGACGATAGCATTTATGCTAACACTCTTGAGATTGCAGAAAAAGTAGAGGACTATAAACTAAAGAGTAACCTCAACCTTCTTCCCATCAAGGTAAAGAATCCCGAAGACGAGTTGAGAAACCTTGTTATGGAGGGTCTTAAGTCTAGGGGACTAGACAAGAATGAAGAATATCTAGCCAGGGTAGATGAAGAACTGTCTATCATTAATGACAAAGAATTCGCACCCTACTTCCTTGTGGTTCGTAATATGATCTCCTGGTCAAAGGATCAGGATATTATGGTGGGGCCAGGGCGAGGGTCTGCTGCTGGATCTTTAGTTTGTTATGCATTAGGGATTACAGAAGTAGACCCAATCAAGTATGGACTATTGTTCTTCCGATTTATTAATCCAGAACGAAATGACTTCCCCGATATTGATACAGATATTCAAGATAGCCGTCGTGAAGAAGTCAAGGAGTACCTAGAAAGGGAATATAAGAATGTAGCATCTATTGCTACGTTTCTCATGTTTAAGGACAAGGGAGTTGTCAGGGACGTTGCTAGAGCCTTGCATGTGCCCTTGCCAGATGTGAACAGGGCATTGAAGCTTGTTGATACATGGGAAGATTTTGCTAATTCTAAGACCACAGAATGGTTTAGGGATAAGTATCCCGATGTTGTTACTTATGCAGAGCAGTTGCGTGGTCGCATTCGTGGTACAGGTGTCCATGCTGCTGGTGTTGTAACGGCTAAAGATGCTATTCATAAGTACGCACCCATGGAGACAAGATCTATTACAGGAACAAAGACTCGTATTCCTGTGGTGGCTGTTGATATGGATGAAGCAGCAGACATTGGACTAATCAAGATTGATGCACTTGGTCTTAAGACTCTTAGTGTTATTCAAGATACTCTTAGAACGATCAAGGAGAGAAGTGGTATAGACATTGATCTTTCTAGCATTGACCTTGAAGATAAGCATGTATATACAATGCTAAGCGATGGTCACACAAAGGGAGTGTTCCAATGTGAGGCAACACCGTACACCAATCTTCTTGTCAAGATGGGTGTAAAGAACTTTGATGAACTCGTTGCCTCTAACGCACTTGTTCGTCCTGGTGCTATGAATACTATTGGAAAGGAATACATTGCTAGAAAAAGCGGTAGAAATATTGTGGAGTATCCTCATTCAGTAATGAGGCCGTTCCTTGAAGACACCTATGGTCAAATTCTTTACCAAGAGCAGGTTATGCAGGCGTGTACAACTATCGGTGGCATGACCTTTGCAGAGGCTGACAAGGTTCGTAAGATCATTGGTAAGAAGAAAGATGCCAAAGAGTTTGATGTGTTTAAAGATAAGTTTATTAAAAATGCATCAGCATATCTTAGCCCATTCCAGGCAGAGAATATGTGGCATGACTTTGAAGCACATGCGGGATACTCATTTAATAAGTCTCACGCCGTTGCATATTCCATGCTTTCGTATTGGACGGCATGGCTCAAGTTCTACTATCCTATTGAGTTTATGTATTCAGTCCTGAGCAATGAGAAAGACAAGGATTCTAGAACAGAGTATTTGATTGAGGCCAAGCGTATGGGTATTCCTTTGAGACTACCCCATGTCAATGAATCACAGGTTGATTTCTCTATTGAAGGAAAGGCAATCAGATTTGGTTTGACTTCTATTAAGTGGATATCAAACAAGGTTGCTGAAAACATTATCAAGCTTCGTCCATTCAATTCCTACAAGGAAGTAAGGGATGCTGCGTTTGCCAAGGGTAGTGGAATCAATAGCAGAGCAGTAGAGGCTATGAATGCTATTGGTGCTTTGACCTTTGACGATAATCCACGGGATGAAAAGAAGGTAAGAGAAAACCTTTACGAATATCTTAACCTACCAGAATTCAACATAAATGTTCCTAATCATTACTATGCATATATTGACAACTCTGAGGACTTTGAGGAAGACAAGTCTCACATTCTCATGGGAGTTGTCAAGAATATCAAGAGGGGTAAGGGATGGTCACGGGTTGAGTTACTAGACAAGACAGGATCTGTTGGAATATTTGCTCCAGAGGATACAGAGATTGAAACAGGAAAGATGTATTTGATCCTGGCATCGGCTAATAGGGTAGCAGAATACATTCCATTAGACGAAATGGACAGTCACAAGACAAGTCCTATCATCAGATTCTTAAACTATAAGCAAATACCTTATGGACAAGATGAGTATTTCGTGCTATCGTTTAACCCTAGAATAACTAAGGCGGGTAAGAAAATGGCTAATATGACATTAGCTACCGCTGATCGTGAACTGCTTGCTATCACAGTATTTCCTTCTCAGTTTGCACAAGCCTACATGAAGTGTGAAGAAGGTTCTGTTGTTAAGGTAGAGTTTGGAGAAACAAAGGATGGTACAACTATTTTGAAGGATGTAATATCATGAACTATCTAAAGGATATGGATGATCTATCGCATACGCTACATGCACATGCAAAAAAGAAAGGCTTTTATGAGCCTTATGAAAACATGAATGAGCAAGACTATGTTGTCTTTTATCTCAAACAACTCGCCATGGTTCATAGTGAGGTATCAGAGGTGCTAGAAGCCATTAGAAAAGAAAAGGGTGACGATGTTGTAGTCGAAGAACTAGCAGACATTATTATCCGTGTTCTTGACTTCTGGGCCTTTCTTTCTCAAACACAATATACAAACAAGTCTTTGGCACAGGCCATTGTAAACAAGATGGAAAAGAATATGGAGCGTCCAGCAATGCATGGAGTATTGGCATGATTAGTGAAGCAATGGAAGAAGTTCTTTCACAAATAGACCCAAAGCTTAGAAAGAAGGTGTCTGCCGCCTCAGAGATTGAGGTTGTCATGCAAAAGACACCAAGTATTGGTCTGAACAAGCAATTGAACGGGGGTCTTGCATATGGTAGACAAGTTCTTATTTGGGGAAACAAGTCTGCTGGTAAGTCATCGTTTTGTTTGCAGATGATTGGAGAGGCACAAAAAGAAGGAAAGCTTTGTGCATGGATTGACTCAGAGCAATCATATGATCCTAAGTGGGCAGAGCGTCTTGGAGTAGACTCAGAGAGTCTTATTTATTCTCCTGCCAGGACAATCAATGACATGGTTGATGTTGCCACACAACTTATGTCTGCTGGTGTAGATATGATTGTGGTTGATTCTATCTCTGCCCTGCTTCCTGCTATCTACTTTGAGAAAGACTCTGACGAACTAAAGCAGTTAGAGAATACCAAACAGATTGGTGCAGAAGCACGGGATATGACAAATGCTGTCAAGATGCTTAACTATGCAAACAATCAAACCAAGCAGACATTGCTAGTTCTTATTTCTCAGCAACGCAATAATATTGGTCAGATGTTTGTGAGTCATCAGCCTACGGGAGGACATGCTGTTAAGTTCTTCTCTAGTACAGTCGTCAAGCTTTGGTCAAGTGAGTCAGATAAAAATGCTATTCAAGGTAAGGTAGAAGTAGGAGATAAGGTTATACAAAGCAAGATAGGTCGTCAGGTTACCTGGACTATTGACTACAACAAGACAGGCAAAGCTTTTGAGAGTGGCATGTATGACTTCTATTTCTCTGGAGACTTTGTTGGTGTAGACAATATCGCAGAAGTTGTGGACGTTGCAGAACAACTAGGACACATAGAAAAGGGCGGTGCGTGGTACACAGTCCTTGGAGAAAGGTTCCAGGGTAGAGCAAAGGTAGTCGAATGGTTACGACAGAATCCAGATAAGGTGGCAGAACTTGTCCAAATCATCGAATAGATACCAAGTAATGCATGGCAGTTTTGTGTGCCAGGGCTGCTCACGGGAAATAACATCTTCTAGATTCTATGCCTCTTCTTTAGAAATAACATGGAAGTGCAAAGATTGTGAACATGTATCTACTGTAAACATATCAAAAGAAAGAGGATACTGATGAGTGAGCGTGGAGAACTAAAGCGCATTGGGGCAAAGCCCCACAAGAATAGCGGTCGTGGCATGGTTAAGGGTGACGGCAGTCTAGACAGATATGTAGTTGATGTAAAGGAATATAGTAAATCATTCTCTGTCAATAAAGATGTATGGGGCAAGGTAGTTACAGATACTCTCAGAGTAGATCCAGAAAAGTCACCTGTCATAATGCTAGTTCTTGGCGACACAAAGAAGACAAGGCTTGCTATAATTGAGTGGAACGAGTTCGAAGAGTTACGAGAGATAAGAGAGAATAATGAGTGACAACACTATTGATCTCATCAACCAGATCAATGACTTTAACGATTTATCAGAATACATGCAAGATGAAGAAATAACTCAGGCACTTGTAGCAATTACCAAGCTTATTGCCAAGCCAGATATTCCACCAGACAAGGCAGCCAGACTTATTGTTCAGGTACAGGCATATTCTGCTAAGTTTGCCATGCTTGCTTCCTGGTATGCCAATGTCAAAAAAGATGAACGGGCTAAGAAAAACATCTATTATTCAGCAAGAGAGGCGCTTGACAAGTTAGCAGATGCTCTCAAATACACAGTAAGGACTTACCATGGCTAAAAATATAATATCTAAGATTGTCAAGGGCGAATCCAAAGAGGCAGTAGAAGAAGTAGAATGGCAAACACAAATGCCCGACAACGTAGAAAATGAATTTGCAGACCTTGTTGATGCTATTCACAAGGGGTACGTTGCTAGCAATGAGCCTAAGTATATGAAGAAGAAAACTTTTTCTCCTTCTACCATTGTCTTTGGTCATGGGAAGTGTCCACGGTACTGGTATCTAGCATTTGAAGGAAACACCTTTTATGAAGAGCGTGAGGGCAAGTCTCAGGCCAACATGGAAAGTGGCACAGACAGACACAAGAGAATTCAAGATGCCATGGAGGGTGCAGGGATCATGGTATCTAATGAAGAGAAGGTAACATTCGATGATCCACCCATCTTTGGTTTTCTAGATAGTATTATTAAGTGGCAAGACTCAGAATATCTAGTAGAAATCAAGACGGCTAATCACGATAGCTTTGAGCGTCACAAGAAGTCCATGACGGCAAGCACCTATCACATTGTTCAGCTTCTTATCTACATGAAGATATTTAAGAAGAAAAAGGGTATCGTAATGTATGAGAATAAGAATACCCACGATCTACTTGCTATTCCGATTAACATTACACAAAGACATGTAGACTTTGTTGATTACCTTTTTGATTGGATGAAAGAAGTATACGCAGCNTGGAANGATCAAAAGCTTCCAGAGGTTCCNTACAAGAACAATAATGTNAAGGTTCCCTGTGGCAGTTGTCCCGTACAAAAAGCCTGCCAGGAAGCTCCTAAGGGTGATATAAAGATTCCAAGAAGGAAGGAAGAAAAGGGGGAGTTCTAATGTCCTACTGTTCTTGGTGTGATAAAGAGTTTTCCCCTAACTCTAGCAAGCAGATTTATTGCTCCGCTGAATGCCGCCAAGAGGCAAGCAAAGAAAAGATTCTTGAAAGATATCAAATTGAGAAAAGAAAGAAGCGAGTAGGAAAAGATAAGCGTTGTGCGGGAGGCTGTGGCACATACCTAAGTATATATAATGATGTTGGAATGTGTGACAACTGTATTGTAAACAAAAGAAAATTTAATAATTTTATGAAGGAGTTGAAAGGTTACTTTGACTACCAACAAAAGTAGGGGCTTGGCAAGTTTGTCTAAACCTAATACTATAATAGCTGTAGATGCTTCAACAAACTCAATGGCATTTTCTGTCTTTGAGTCTGGAAAGTTGGTGAAATATGGAAAGGTTAGGTTTGTTGGAACAGATGCTCTCTATAAGGCAGGGGATGCCTGTAGAAAAGCAATCCCGTTTTTCAAGAGTATTAAATCAGATGCTATTGTCCTTGAATCGGCTATCTATAGCAACTCTCCAAAAACCGCAATGCAGTTGTCGTTGGTGCAAGGAGCAATTATTGCAGCAGCGCAAGTGGCTGGAATCAAAACGGTAAAAAATGTAGCACCCATGGCTTGGCAAAATTATGTGGGGACGAAGCTATTAAGTGCAGCAGAAAAGCAAGCCATTGTAAAAAAGAATCCAGGCAAGTCTAAGTCGTGGTATAAAGGCAAAGAAAGAGAAGTAAGAAAACAAAAGACTATGGACTATGTAAATAAACGCTACAACATAAAGGTAATAGATGACGATGTTGCAGATGCCATTGGAATCGGATCTTATGTAAGTGATAAATGGGGTGCTATCTTTGACTAAAAAAGATTACTATAAAAACAAAAGTTGGCTTCACAAACGCTATGTCCAGGATAAAAAAACACCAGAAGAAATAGCAGCAGAATGTGGATGCACGGTACAAACAATTTATCTTTATCTAAATAAGTTTAAGTTAAAAATGGGAAGAAAGGGTAGACGATGACAGAAGACGATCATCTTATTGCTGCAATGAGTGAGTTAATTGACATGAGCAAGAAGGCTCCAGCAGGTAAAGAAATATTAGTTCAATGTCTTGAAATATGTACCCTTCTTTTAGAAAAAAATATTAGCTATGGCAACTCAGCATTGCAGCCAGTATCTATTTTTTCTAAGATAAATACAGATGAACAAATAAATTCTAGGATTGACGACAAACTTAGTAGAATAAAAAACTCTCAAGGATACCCTGGTGACAATGATCTACTAGATCTTGTTGGATATTTGATTTTAAAAATGATACATAATAAAACAGAAAAAATAAATCAATGATATAATTATTTTATGTGCAAAGTTAAAAATTGCAAAAGAAAAATATATAAAAATATGGAAGAGTGCTCTTTTCATAGACGTATAAGATTGTGGGGATACTGTAAATGGCCTCACAAAAAAATAACTCCTGCTAATGGAAAAAACGGATTATGTCAGCGTTGTAAGGAAAGAGGTTTTCCACAAAAAATATATACAAATAAAATTTGTTTAGAATGTAAAAAAAAATAAAAGCTATTATAGAGGTCTTTGTACTTCATGTTTTAGGAGAGATCTTTATGGAAACTGTAAAAACGGATGTAATATGCCTGCAAACGATACAAAAGGATATTGTTATAACTGCATAAATAGAAATTTTAAAAAAACAAAAATATCTGGTTTTTTATTTAATAATGAAAAAGAAAAGTGGTGCAATAGATGCGAAAAAATATTGCCTCTAGAAGAGTTCTATCCACAGACAAAAGGCTCTAATAAAAGGGCAAAATATTGTAAAAAATGTAATAGTAGCTCTTCAATATTAAGGGCAAAAGCCTTAGATTATGGCATAAAAAATGTATATCAAACATTCAATAACCTATGTGTTAAATGTTTTTCTGAATTAGAAAATTTCGATGTTGATCATATAATTCCTAAAAGCAAAGGTGGAACAGACGACATAAATAATTTACAAATAATGTGCAAAAGTTGCAATAGAAAAAAATCAAATAAAGAAGAAGTAGATTATAGACTACCTATTGACACGGATAATGATGTTGTGATAAAATTGATCCACCAAAAGGCAACGAGGATAAGTGGAGGTAGTGATGGGACGACGCAAGAAGGTACAAATTAATGACCCCTTTGTTCGTGAAACAAGCTTTGTTACTGAGGAAGGAAAGACAGTAACTCAGGGAGACATTATCAAGATTAAGGGCATTTGGGGAACAAAGTTTAGGTTTCAGCAGCATGTCACTAATCCAGATATAAACCGATCCTGGATTGATTGTGTACAATTAGAAAAGGGAGTGGGTTGTGGTATGCGTTCCTTCTATCCAGAGCGTGTGAAGGTAATGCCAAAGAAACGAGGAAAGCGTGTCAAAGGAAACAAACGATCTAGTAAAGCATCTTGATGAGGTAAACAAGGTCGCCTCTGAATATCTTAAAGGATCAGATGCTTCACAAATATCAAAAGACTTAGATATTCCTCGTCAGCGTGTCATGTCATTACTCAATGACTGGCGCAAAATGGCTGCTAACAATGAGGCTATTCATGCCAGAGCAAGAGAGGCGTTGGCTGGAGCAGATCAGCATTATTCACACCTTATCAAAAAGGCTTATGAAGTTATTGAGTCTGCAGATATGTCTGCCAATCTTAATGCAAAGACTACATCTATCAAACTCATTGCTGATATTGAGGCAAAAAGACTTGATATGCTTCACAGAGCAGGACTACTTGATAACAAAGAGGTAGCAGAAGAACTTGCTCGCATGGAAGAGAAGCATCAGATACTTATTAATATTCTAAAAGAAATTGCTAGCAAATATCCAGAGATTCGTAATGAAATTATGTCAAAGCTTTCTGAAGCAACTGACGGAGTGATCATAGTTGACAATTGATTTCTCCGACTTTATGGAGGCTCTTGATGATAATCCATTTGAGGAAGAACCAGTAGATGTAGAAACCTTTGTTCGCTCACCAGACTTCCTTGGTCAGCCTGAACTCTCTCACTATCAATATGTTTTGGTAGAGTGCATGAGTCAGATATATAAGGAGAATGATCTTCAAAGGTTTATGGGAAAGGAACAGGGTAGTGAGCACTACAAGAAATATACTAAGTCAGAAGTTATATTGCAACTTGGCAAAGGATCAGGTAAGGATCACACTTCTACTGTGGGCTGTGCTTATCTTGTCTATAAGCTTCTTTGCCTAAAAGATCCTGCCACTTATTTTGGCAAGCCTCCTGGTGATGCTATTGACATTATTAATATTGCTGTAAACGCACAACAGGCAAAGAATGTTTTCTTTAAAGGTTTTAAAAATAAGATTGACAAGTCTCCATGGTTTGCAGGTAAGTACGAAGCCAAGGTGGATAATGTTGAGTTTGACAAGGCTATTACTGTTTATTCTGGTCACTCAGAACGTGAGAGCCATGAGGGTCTAAACCTTATGCTTGCAGTCCTTGATGAGATTTCAGGGTTTGCACAGGACTCCACTAGCGGAAATGAAAATGCCAAAACAGGTGAGGCAATTTATAAAGCGTTCCGTGGCTCTGTTGATTCACGATTTCCTGATTATGGAAAAGTAGTTCTTCTTTCATTCCCTCGTTATAAGGGTGACTTTATTTCTAAAAGATATGACGATGTTGTTGCTGAAAAAGAAACGGAATTTAAAAAGCATACATACGTCTTGAATCCCGCACTACCTGATGATGATCCAGGAAATACTTTTGATATTGAGTGGGAAGAAGATAGAATTGAGTCGTATAAGTTTCCTGGAGTCTACGCACTTAAAAGACCAACTTGGGAAGTAAACCCAACAAGAAGCATTGAAGATTTTAAGTTAGCCTTTTATACAGATCCAGCAGATGCAATGATGCGCTTTGCCTGTATGCCTAGCGTATCTTCCGACGCATTTTTTAAGTCTAGAGACAAGATAGAAAAGTCTCTAGCCCTTCGTAATCCATTAGATCAGTTTAGAAGATTTGATCCAAGCTTTAAGCCTGACCCAGATACCACATACTTTGTTCATGCAGACTTAGCACAAAAACATGACAAGTGTGCTGTTGCAATTAGCCATGTGGAAAAATGGGTAGAGGTTCAAACCTTTAATGAATATACACAAATTGTTCCCTTTGTCATCGTAGATGCTATTGCTTGGTGGGAGCCAAGAAGGGAGGGGCCAGTAGACTTATCTGAGGTAAAGAATTGGATCATAAACTTGCGTCGTGAAGGATTTAATTTAGGACTCGTTTCCTTTGACCGTTGGCAATCTTTTGATATTCAGCGGGATCTCAAGAGTGTTGGTATTAATACTGAAACTCTTTCTGTAGCAAAGAAACACTATGAAGACTTAGCAATGCTTTTTTATGAAGAAAGAGTTGCAGCCCCACATATTGAAATTCTACTAGAAGAACTGCTAGAATTGCGTATTGTGTCAAACAACAAGGTTGATCACCCAAGAAAAAAGTCAAAAGACTTAGCAGATGCTATGTGTGGATCTGTTTATAATGCTATCTCTCACTCTAAGAGAGATACATTTGGTGAAATAGAAATACACACCTGGTCTTCTTTCAAGGCAGATAGAAATGAAGAGGCCATTGCACAAAAAGAAAAGCAAGAAATAACACCAGAAATAAAAGATTATTTATCTAGTTACAAATTGATATAGGAGAAATATGTATAGGCATGGAAGAGCCTTGTGCTTTGATGATATTTTATTGGTTCCTCAAGCTAGTGACGTAAGTTCACGGCATGAAGTAGACTTGTCAATGTCAATTGGCTATAACAAAAGAAAGATAGATTTATCTTTGCCCATCATTGCCTCTCCTATGGATACAGTATGTGATACTGATATGTGTGTGGCAATGTCACGGGCTGGTGGACTTGGAATTCTTCACCGTTACATGTCTTATCAAGATCAAATTATTAAGAGCCAGAATTTGTTAGAACAAGAAGTAAAGTTTGGTGTTGCTGTTGCATCAAACAATGGCTATCTTGCACAGGCAGACAGACTATATAACATAGGTGTCAGATTATTTCTTGTTGATACCGCCAATGGTCATAGCAAGTATGCGTGCAAAGCAGTAGCACAATTGAGAAATGCTTTTGGTGATGCACATATCATGGCAGGAAATGTTGCGACTAGAGATGGACTCTTGAGGCTTGCAGAGGCTGGTGCTGACTCCGTTCGTGTAGGAATAGGTGGGGGTAGTGCCTGCACAACAAGAATTGTAAGTGGTCATGGAGTACCGACACTACATTCAATTATGGACTGTGCAGAAATATTCCATGAGTGCTCTATTATTGCTGATGGTGGAATAAGAAACAGCGGAGACATTGTAAAAGCTTTTGCTGGCGGTGCTGATGCTGTTATGCTTGGTTCTATGCTAGCTGGAACAGACGAGTCCCCAGGAAAAGTATTTGCTGATGATGATGGTCGTGGAGTAAAGTCTTTCCGTGGTATGGCTAGTGCGGCAGCACAAGAAGAGGCAACAGGAAAGGTTTCAGTAGCAGAGGGAATATCAACAACTGTGAGATACAAGGGTTCCGTTGATAAAATACTTGAACAAATTCGTGGAGGACTTGGCAGCGGTTGTTCATACACAGGGGTAGAAAAGCTATCCTATCTAGAAGAGTTTGCAGAGTATGTAACTGTTTCTACTGCAAGCCTAAACGAATCAATTCCACATGCAAAGATGGGTTAAAATAGATATATGTCTGAAGATGACGAGGCAAATGAGCTAATCGAATTTCTTGTTGATATGGGTGTTCTTAGACCTTTAGGATACACAGATGGTGACGGTCAAGAAATGTATATGGTCACAGACAAGGCAGAGAAGATTTTCCCAGAACTACCTGAAATCCAAGAAAGAGAGACTAACTCAGCAGTATTTGAGTTATGGCAAATGGATATGCTAGATGTTAGGTTTGATGAAAACGGAGATCCCCTCGTTGCTCTTAATACAAATAGCACCAACCCTGATAAGATAGAAATGATTGAGGATGAGTCTTTGCGTAGACAAATGTATATGATATTGGCTGCATTCTTAGAACATTTCGACGGCAATAATAGATGATATAATTAACCTATGCCTTGGGAAATACGACAGGGAACTTCGCAATGTTCTGGATATGGTGTCTTTAAAGAGGGAACAAGCGAGTTAGAAGGCTGTCATACCACTAGAGCCGCAGCAGAACGACAAATGGCTGCGCTGTATGCCTCAGAGCCAGAGGCAGCAGAAAAAGAGGTGGTTACTAATGAGTCCACCCCCAACCTTTATCCACAGTCTATAGGCTCTGGATATGAAGATGAAAAGAAAAAGAAAAGACGTTTTATTGACACAACTAAGTCAATGCATGATGAAGATGAGCTTTATAACATGCTAACTCCAGAAGAGAAGGCGTATCATGATGCTTTAGTAAGGATTGCTGGAGAGTACGGACCCTTTGATCAAGGTACATCAAGCATTTGGGTTGGCTACGAAGCACCTGCTGAAAATGAAGATGCTGCCATTGGTGTAAAGTGTGGCAATTGTTCTATGCATTACGAAGCAGAAGATGGTGGTCTAGGTTGTATGATTCTGTCCTACAAGGTACAGGAAAATGCAAAGTGTAGATTGGCAGCAATTCCAGACGGGTTGGTCAATCCACAAAACTCCATGCCTACAATGAACAGAAATGAACAACAAGAATTTGTAGATGACATGATGGAAAGGATAGGTAAAACAATGAATGAAGATCTAGAGCAGGCCAAAGAAATCCTAAAGTCTCTTGAGAAGGGGTATAAGGATAAGGAAAAGGCAATGCATGAAGATGAAGAAAAGTCTATGCATGAGGACGAGGAAGAAAAGTCCATGCATGAAGATGAAGAAGAGGAAATGAAGGAAAAGGGGTACAAGGATAAGCAAAAGTCTATTGACTCTGATTCTGCTGCACAAGCGGAAGTTCCTGCAGATCTTTCAGCAATCTTCACAAACATGCCACGCACCTCCACAAGAGCAAACAGCACAGGCAATGCTAAAGTATCATTTCCACTTTTTAGGGATAACTAATGGCTAGCTATAAGCCTACAACGGGTATGCAGGCTGCTGCTAGGCGTGCTATTAAGTGGAAAGAAGAGGGTAAGGCTAAAGGTGCTGGAACTTCTGTTGGCTGGACAAGGGCTGGACAGCTTTCACGCAGAGAAAATCTTTCTCTTGCCACAGTCAAAAGGATGTACTCCTATTTTTCTCGTCATGAGGTAGATAAGAAAGCTACTGGATTCAACTCTGGTGAAGAAGGTTTTCCATCTAAAGGGCGTGTCATGTGGGACGCTTGGGGTGGCGACGGTGGCTTTAGTTGGTCACGGGCAATTGTAGAAAGAGAAGCAAAGAAAAGTATGTGGACAAATTCCCCATTCTCTTTGCTGAAAAATATTGACAACCAAGAATAACTAGTGTATTCTCTATTCTAAAGAGGGAGAGATAATGAATGAGAATGAACAGACTTTACAGAGCATGGTTGAGTATTATCGTAACAAATGTCATAAACTTGAGCATGATTTTCTTGTCTATAAAATCGGGGCTGAAAATATCATCAGGCAACTCAAAGAGCAAGTTCAGCAAGACTCCGAGAGTAACTGAAACTCAGTCCACCAAACTTAGAAAGAATAATACTGTGACAGTAGCTATTGTTGGTGACAAAGCATATTGGGTACACGACAACACATTTTATGAAAGTGACGTTGTTGATGGTAGCATTGATAGAGATTCTGCCAGACCAATAGATGCATTTAATATGTCCAAAAAAGAATTTGATGAGCTTCTAGATATATTAGATAATATTTCTCAGTAACTATTGACATTTTTGTACCATTTGTGTATGATATTCCTAAAAGGAGATAAACATGATTATTGCTGTACAAGGCACTAAAAGCTTTTCAGATTATGAAACCTTTATGCGTGCCATGGGTGTGGCTTTGTCTCAACCAAACAACGAAGATATTGTTGAGGTATGGTCGGCAGGCCCGTATAAGATTAACTCTTTTACTGCCGCCTTTTGTAATTCTGCTGAGAACTATCTTAAGCAGAAAGGTTTTAAGGTAGTATTTAGAAAGGTTCCTGAAAACTATATTGTAGAAAACCTAGACTATGTTTCTTATTTTGCTTTCTTTAGCAAAAAGAATGAAAAGCAGTCTAAGCTTGTAAGTGCTGCTGAGTTAGCAGATGTAGAGACAGGCATCTATAGGTTTTAACATGTTAAGTAAAACAGACGTTTCTTATCTTAATATCGCTAGATATTTTGCTGAGAAATCAGAGGAAAAGAAAAAGCATGGTGCTGTCGTTGTCAAAAGCGGCAGGGTAGTGGGAACAGGGTATAACAGATATAAAAATCATCCCCTGTTCATATCTGAGGAACATATAAAAATGCATTCCTCTCGTCATGCTGAACAAGTAGCTATTAAAGAATCGGGGTCAAATGCAAAAGGTGCAACTCTTTATGTAGCAAGAGTTAATAATCAAGGTATTGACAGAAATAGTAAGCCCTGTAGAATATGTCAAAAACTCATAAAGGAGTCAGGCATTAAAAGGGTTGTGTTTACTATGGAGGAAAAATGTCCCTGAGTTCCTGGTCTATTGTGTTTTTTATTGCACAATTGGCCTTTTACTTAAGTATTTATTTTGCCATGTTTACCCCTGCTAGGGTAGGAAAGTTCTTCCTTGCAGGAGGGTTGTGGCTAGTTCAGCTATTTGTTACTTTAATTTATGGAATGTCTACGAACCAGATAGGGTTCATAATGCTATTCTTTCTTGAAGTAGCAATGATAATGTTCGTCTATGTTGTTACAGGGAAGATGAAATACTATGAAGATAACAAGTCTAGATGATGCAGAAAGAATTGTAGAAAACAACCCCCAATTGTCGTGGGACGGATGGAACATCGTATATTTAGTGCAAGATGACTATGCAGAATTTCTACACATAGGTCTGTTTGATAAATCTTCACAAAAATGGTACAAAAAGTTTGTCTTTGAGTGCTCACAAGATGGTTGGGATATCTTGGATTCGGTGATATCATGAGTAAAAATTGGCAACAAAAGGCTAGATGCCTTGACATGAACACCAATTACTTCTTTGATATGTATGAAGAAGATGTAGACTTTCGTAGCGGTATAGACTCTTTATGTAAAGCCTGCCCTGTACAACGAGAATGCTTGGCTGCTGCTGTCAGTAGGCAGGAGTGGGGAGTATGGGGTGGTGTTTACTTTGAGAAAGGAAAGATATCAAAGGAGTTCAATAACCATAAGAAAGAAGAAGAATGGTTTGATATCTGGAAGTTCTTGACTATGGAGATAAAATGATATACACGCCACAGATGAAATCAGCGGTTAAGTCAGTTAAAGCACCGCATGAGTTCGTAATAGATATTGTAGAGTATGACATGAAAGGTCATCAGTTCATTGGTATTAGATTTTATGAAAGCCAATGGGAATACTACAATGAAAAAGAAAAACTTGATTGCATCTTGTATTTGGATAGGATTAAGTCTATAATAGAAGGATTCGGTGTCAGGACTACTCTTGATCCTGTCATTGATACGGGTAACAACCTGCCCACTAATAAGAAGATACGAGGAAAAGGAATAACATGAGTATGATTACGGTAGTTGGAAATTTGGTTGCTGATCCAGAACTCAAGACAGTTGCTGGACACAAGCTATCTAAGTTGCGTATTGCTAGTAATGAACGCATCAAGGATAGTAGTGGTCAATGGAAGGATGGAGATACCACCTACATTGATGTTGCCTGCTGGCGCAGGCTTGCAGAGGGGTCTGAGGCTCTTAAGAAGGGTCAGAAGGTTATTGTCCATGGCAAGCTTAAGGGTCGTTCTTTTGAGCGTAATGACGGCTCTAAGGGATATGCCTATGAGATTGAGGCCACCGATGTTGGTGCTTCTATCATGGCAAAAACTGCGCCTGCTAATGTAGAGCCAGACCTGGATAACCCCTGGGAGTAATAATGAGTGTCAATTGGGAACATCTAAGAAATTTAGTAATGTTTATACCTAAAGACTATTTGGGTTGGACTAAAGACGACGTAGATGTTCCTGGTGTGACATTTACTTCTGCAGGCGGTGCTTGTCCTGTACAAGCGGAAGGCACATATAAAGAGTTTAACTTTTATTTTAGATTTAGATGGGGAACCGCCTCCCTGTCTATCTCTAAAGATGATGCAGTTATGAATTCTGAGCATAAGGCTACTGCTATAATTAGTGATGACATGGACGGGTTCATGACAAAAAATGAATTCCTAGAATGTTTTACAGGATTGCTTAATGAAATAGATACGGAGATAGAAAATGGAAATAGATGAAAAAGCAATTATCATAGAGCAATTTTCTAAGTCATTTACTGCAGGGTACATTGACAGAGATTTTTTTTCCGACTTCGTAATCTATAATGATCTTGGAATACCCCTGGCTCAATTTGTTGTTTATGAACTAGGAGTATTAAATGATAGCGGGGCTAACGTACTAGAAGAAACATGGAGACAGCTTTGTGACTTCCTTGATCTAGACCCAGACGAAGAATATGACGACTTTGAAGAAATGTTAGATCTATTTGAAGAAGATTTAGATGACGAGTAATAATTATGAAAATAATGTTTTATGCAGACTGGCCCTTAGCAACAACCTACCTTGGCCCACTGTATAAATATATAAAAGAACGAGAACCTACTTGGACTTTATTTTTTGTTGGTGACCTAGGTGAAGACGATAAAAAATATCCCAAAGGTAGTAAGAGTGCAAAAGTAGATTTTGTTATTACATGTGATGAGTTATCAAGTGCACCCAACACAGGTAAAAAGATATGCATTTTTCATGGTCTAGCAAGTAAAGCACAAGCATATTCTTTTGCACGACAAGAGGCGTTTAAAAATTATCCAGGATATTTTTCTGTACCCTCTCAATTTTATAGACAAAAGCTACTTGATCTTGGAGTTAAGGATGAAAAAATATTTATTGCAGGGCTAACAAAGTTTGATGGATTGAAGAAGAACATTCTTTATGCTCCAACACATAACCAGGATTTGTCTGCTATCCCTGTAATTGGTGACAGAATTTATGAAATACCAAATGTTAAAGTTCATCTACATCAATGGACAAGAATCGGGGTAAAGCCAACACATAAAGAATTTAGATCTAAGCATTATAATTATGAAAATAGAGAAGATATTCTAGACCTCCTTGAGTGGGCAAATGTTGTTATTGGAGATCTTGGAAGTATCTGCCTTGAAGCTATTGCATTAGGAAAACAAGCTATCCAGGTTGTTAATCCAAACTATAAAAGATTTTATTTAGAGCAAAAGAAAATAACAGAAGAAGAAATGTATTCTCTTCCAGAGTTTGCAATTAATCAAAAGTATGCTACACAAGTTCATAGTTTTGAAGAACTAAAAGAGGCACTAGGAACGGTAGCAAATGTTGGAAATGCTAGTGAAATTATTTACAACAAGATAAAGAACGGCGAACTAAAATAGCTTGTCGTGAGTTTCTTGATTATATGATCCAACCTTTAGACCGTTCTTTTCTTGAAACATTTTTACAGCCTTAGAAGGATACCTTTGTACATACTTCTTAGGAGCCTTGCCCTTCCAGTATCCAAGATCATAAAGTCTTGCAGCAACTCTCCATGCAGCTAGTGAGCGTAGCCAGGGAAATCTGTTAGACTTTTGAACATTCTCAAACTTGGGAACTCTATGATCCCAAACGTCCTGCTTCATTCCTTCTCGCTTGCCATTCTTCTTAATTCCTAGACGCTTTTGTACGTTCTTTACGTCCTTGAATGTAGTGTCACGCTTTGCACCACGATCCCAAGATTGAGAAAGCTCTGTATGCATACCATCAGGACTTCTCCACCACTCACCATTAGCAAAGATTCTGTGACCATCCTTTGTCTTGTAACGATCAAGAATGCGATTAAGGATTTTCATTTCTGTTTGGTTCATGTGTGGCTTACCATCTGGTCTAAGAACATCGTATCGAACGTCGGTAGCAGTACCAGAAGCATGGTTTGAATACCTATCTACAAAACGAGACTTCCTAAATACAT
>PR_CR_10_Liq_1_inCRDRAFT_1000777_pt1 | contig 19227 bp, 17 predicted proteins | sample PRCRCaboRojoPR_3_FD_10241 | JGI IMG/M metagenome (IMG submission 10241)
CGCCCCGTCGACCGGCGACTCCGAGACCCGCGCCACGATATCGGGGAAAAGCCGCGCGAATTCGCCGGCATGCGGGGTCAGCAGACAGCGATCGTGGAGCGCCCCGAAAAGCGTCTCGGGCGCGTCGGAAAATCCGGTCAGCGCATCGGCGTCGAGCACGGTGCCCCGCCCCGCGCCCAGCGCCGCCAGGACGCGGCCGCGTGCCCCGTCGTCGAGGCCCAGCGCCGGGCCAAGCCCCAGCGCGTTGAAGCGGCGGTCGCCGAGCAGCGCCGCCAGCCCCGCGGCGTCGCGCAGCGGGTGCAGCATCACCGCGTCCAGCCGGGCGGCGTTTTCCTGCAGCGCGGCCGGCGGGCAGGCCAGCGTGACCAGCCCCGCGCCGGCCCGGAGCGCAGCGCGCGCGGCCATGCGCGCGGCGCCGCCCCGCCCCGGGCCGCCCGACAGGATCACCGCATGGCCATGGCCGTATTTGTGCGCCGCCGATCCCTTGGCGAGCCGGTCCAGCGGCAGCGTGTCGCGATCGACCAGGCGGCAGACCTCTGCCGGTCGGTCCGCGGCCCAGGCCCGCACATCCGCATCGAGGCCGATCGGGACGACGGCCAGCGCCGCGCTGCGCTCGGCGCCGGGGCCGCTGTGATGGCCGATCTTGGCGCGTTCGAAGGCGACGGTCAGCCCCGCCCGCACCGGCGGGAACGCCCCGGGGACGCGCAGCGGCCCGCCATCGGCGTCCGCGCCGCTCAGGATGTCCACGGCGAGGATCGGGCAGTCGGCGGCGCGCCCCAGCACCTGCGCGACGAGGCCCGGCACGGGCCGCGCCAGCCCGGTGCCGAAGAGCGCATCCACGACCAGCGGGCCGCCGGCGAAGGCGGCGCCCCCGGCCGCCTCCAGCGGCTGGACGGTGCCGCCGGCCTCGGCCTCCCAGCGGCGGCGGTTCGCGGCCGCGTCCGGCGGCAGGCGATCCGGGTCGCCGAAGAGGTAGAGCGCCACCGACCAGCCCCGCCCCGCCAAGAGCCGCGCGATGACGAACCCGTCGCCGCCATTGTTTCCCGGCCCCGCCAGGACGACGGCGCGGTGCCCCTGCCCCGCCCGGTACTCCGGCCAGTGCGCGAGCGCGGCCTCGACGGCGCCGCGGCCGGCCCGCTCCATCAGCTCCAGCCCGCTGACCCGGCCGCTTTCGATGGCGGCGGTTTCGACGGCCTTCATCTGGGCCGATGTCAGGATTTCGGTCATGATTTCACAAACTGCCCGCACATCATGCGATTTGCACAAAAATTAAGCAGGACGTCGGAATTCACCCTCGCCGCCCCGGCGCGGTAAGCCTAGCCGATTGCGGGGGGGCGGTGAAAGTGCTGAGACCCCTGAGACCACAGCGCAAGGAGCCCGGACCGATGAAGAAGATCGAGGCGATCATCAAGCCGTTCAAGCTCGACGAGGTGAAGGAAGCGCTTCAGGACGTCGGTATCCAGGGGCTCTCGGTGACCGAGGTCAAGGGCTTCGGCCGCCAGAAGGGCCACACCGAGCTCTATCGCGGCGCGGAATACGTCGTCGACTTCCTGCCCAAGGTGAAGATCGAGGTGGTGCTGTCCGACGACCAGGTCGAAACCGCCTGCGACGCCATCGTCGAGGCCGCGAAGACCGGCAAGATCGGCGACGGAAAGATCTTCGTCTCGCCCGTCGAGCACACCATCCGCATCCGCACCGGCGAAACCGGTGAAGAGGCGCTCTGAGCCACACAGATCCAGAAACGAACCGAATACCACTGAGAGAGGGAAGAGGTCACATGAGCAATGCTGACGTTCTGAAGATGATCAAGGACGAGGAGGTCGAATACGTCGACATCCGCTTCACCGACCCGCGGGGCAAGCTCCAGCACGTCACCGTCATGGCCGACCAGGTCGACGAGGACTTCCTGGAAGAGGGCTTCATGTTCGACGGCTCGTCGATCGCGGGTTGGAAGTCGATCGAGGCCTCCGACATGAAACTGCTGCCGGCGCCGGACTCGGCCTATATCGATCCGTTCTACGCCGAGAAGACGCTCTGCCTGCACTGCACGGTCGTCGAACCCGACACCGGCGAGCCCTATCACCGCGACCCGCGCGGCACCGCCGAGAAGGCCGAGGCCTATCTGAAATCAAGCGGCATCGGCGACGTCGCCTATTTCGGCCCCGAGGCCGAGTTCTTCCTGTTCGACGACGTCCGCTTCTCCAACGAGATCAACAAGGTCTCCTACGAGATTGACGCGATCGACGCGTCCTGGAACACCGACACCGAGTACGAGATGGGCAACATGGGCCACCGTCCGGGTGTCAAGGGCGGCTACTTCCCGGTGAACCCGATCGACGCCGGCCAGGACATCCGCTCCGAGATGCTCTCGACCATGAAGCGCCTCGGCATGAAGGTCGACAAGCACCACCACGAGGTGGCCTCCTGCCAGCACGAGCTGGGCCTGATCTTCAGCTCGCTCACCGACCAGGGCGACCAGCTGCAGAAATACAAGTACGTGATCCACAACGTGGCCCATGCCTACGGCAAATCGGCCACCTTCATGCCGAAGCCGATCTACGGCGACAACGGCACCGGCATGCACGTCAACATGTCGATCTGGAAGGACGGCAAGCCGCTCTTCGCCGGCGACAAATACGCGGACCTGAGCCAGGAGGCGCTCTACTTCATCGGCGGCATCCTGAAGCACGCCAAGACGCTGAACGCCTTCACCAACCCGTCGACCAACTCCTACAAGCGCCTGATCCCGGGCTTCGAAGCCCCGGTGCTGCGCGCCTACTCGGCCCGCAACCGCTCGGGCTGCGTGCGGATCCCGTGGACGGAAAGCCCGAAGGCCAAGCGCGTCGAGGCCCGCTTCCCGGACCCGTCGGCGAACCCCTACCTGTGCTTCTCGGCGCTGCTGATGGCCGGGCTCGACGGGATCAAGAACAAGATCGATCCCGGCGACGCTATGGACAAGAACCTCTACGACCTGCCGCCGGAAGAGCTGGAAGGCATTCCGACCGTCTGCTCGAGCCTGCGCGAGGCGCTGAACGCGCTGGAAAACGACCACGAGTTCCTGCTGGCCGGCGACGTCTTCACCAAGGACCAGATCGACGGCTACCTCGAGCTGAAGTGGGAAGAGGTCTACGCCTTCGAACACACGCCGCACCCGGTCGAGTTCCAGATGTACTACAGCTGCTGAGCGCGACCCGCGCGACGGCGACACAAGGATCGGAAAGGGGCCCCGCGGGGCCCCTTTCCCATTGCGGCGCGCGGATGCGCGCCACGCCTCTGCACGCGCGGCCCGCTGGGCCGCGCAGCCTCCGGCGGGGATATTTCCGGAACGATGAAGCCGTGGCTCAGGCGGCCGTGACCGGGTGCGCCGCGAGACCGGCCCGCTGCGCCGCGGTCAGCCGGTCGCGCGGCACCACGTAGCTGTGGATCGAGAAGACCACCGCGCGGGTCTCCGGCAGGCGCAGCAGGCACTGGCGTTCCGCCCGGAGATAGCGCGCCTTGCCCCCGGGCGGTGCAGAACGGGGGTCGGTCTCTCGGCGCGGCTGGTGCAACTCGGGATCGGCATAGAGCAGCGCGTTGGCACGCCAGAGCGGCTGCTCGGGACGGATGGCGTCGAAGAGCCGGTCCACCCGGCGCGCGAGGTCGGGCGTGTAGGCCGCGACCGGCCGATGAATCCGGTCGAGCGGGCGCAGGAACTTTTCCTCGAGCGACCAGCTCGCCGGAAAGCAGAGCACCGCCCCGGTCAGCACATGGGCGCCGTCGCGCTTCTCCACCAGGCAGAGATCTTCCTGCACGAGCCGGCCCGCCGTGATCAGCGGGCGGGTCCGGTCGATCGGAACCGTGACGCCGTCGGGGCGGCGCAGCGCGCCGGTGCGGCGCTCGAAACCGGGCAGCCGGGCCAGCTCGGCCAGCACCCGGTCGAGCAGTTCCCCGGCCGCGGGCCGCGCGGCGGGCGCCAGGGCATGCACGGTGGCGGGGACCTCCGCGATCAGGCGGTCGCGGTAGGCCATTTGCGCGGCATAGCGCTCATCAAGCTGGAGCCAGGCCGCCGGGTCCAGCGGCTGGATCCCCGGCAGCCGGCGCGTGGCCGGCGCCATCCACGCCGCGACCGGCAGGCTGTCCTGGCAGATGACGGGCATGGCCCCCTCGAAAATCATTCGAATGCGACATTTGCAGGCCGAAATCTGAATGGCAAGCCGCGCCGGCCGGGCGCAGCATGCCCAAAGGAGGGCGGCGGCCATGAACGAGCATTTCCGGGACACCCGCAAGATCGACCCCGCCCGCGGCGCCGTACTGGGCGACGGCACGCCCAACGATGCCGACCGGGTCGAGATCGGTCCCACGCCGCTGGCCTTCGCGGAATGGGAAGCCGCCGGCCTGGAGCTGCCGGACCTGGCCGAGATGCGTGCCTTTCGCTGGCGGCGGCTGACGCGGCACATCGTCGAGCGCGGCTATGGCGGGCTGCTGATGTTCGACCCGCTCAACATACGCTACGCCACCGACACCACCAACATGCAGCTCTGGAACACCCATAACCCGTTCCGCGCCTGCCTGCTCTGCGCGGATGGCTACATGGTGCTCTGGGACTACAAGAACGCGCCTTTCCTGGCCGATCACGCGCCGCTCGTGCGCGAGGTCCGGTCCGGCGCGTCGATGTTCTACTTCGCCACCGGCGATGCCGGCCAGGCCGCGGCGCACGACTTCGCCGGGCAGGTCGCCGAGGTGATGGCGGCCCATGCCCCGGGCGAGTCCCGGCTCGCCGTCGACAAGATCCTGGCCAGGGGCCTGCGGGCGCTGGAAGCGGCGGGTTTCGAGATCATGGACGGCGAGGAAGTGACCGAGAGATCCCGTGCCGTGAAAGGCCCCGACGAGATCAGGGCGATGCGCTGCGCCGTCAATGCCTGCGAGATGGCGATGGCCGGGATGGAAGCCGCCTGCGAGCCGGGCCTGACCGAGGACGACGTCTGGGCCGTGCTCCACGCCGAGAACATCCGCCGCGGCGGCGAATGGATCGAGACGCGCCTGCTGACCTCGGGGCCGCGAACCAACCCGTGGTTCCAGGAATGCGGGCCGCGCAGGATCCGGAACAACGAGATCGTGGCCTTCGACACCGACCTGATCGGCGCCTACGGCATCTGCGTGGACATGTCGCGCACCTGGTGGGTGGGCGACCGCAAGCCGCGCCGCGACATGATCGACGCGATGCGCCACGCCCATGATCACATCACGGAAAACATGGCGCTGCTGCGGCCCGGCGTCACCATCGCCGAGCTGGTTCACGGCGGTCACCGGCTGGACGACGCCTACTGGGCGCAGAAATATTCCTGCAAGTTCCACGGCGTGGGCCTGTGCGACGAATGGCCCCTCGTCAGCTATCCCGACCATTGGGTCGAGGGCGCCTGGGACCACGCGCTCGAACCCGGCATGGTGCTCTGCGCCGAGGCGCTGGTCAGCCCCGAGGGCGGCGATTTCTCGATCAAGCTCGAGGACCAGGTGCTGATCACCGAAACCGGCTTCGAGAACCTGTCGAGCTATCCCTTCGACCCGCGGCTGATGGGCGTCTTCTAGGGTCTCACGCCCTGTCACCTTGGCGTGGGCCGGCGCGCGCGGCGGTTGCGGATCACGCGCACCGCGCCCATTCTCGGGCCAGTCCCGCGGAGAGGAGCCTTCATGCCCACGGAAAAATTCACCTTCACCGGCCATTCGGGCGCGACGCTGGCCGCCCGGCTGGACCTGCCGGACGGGCCACAGCTCGCGACGGCGCTCTTCGCGCATTGCTTCACCTGCTCAAAGGACATCCCGGCCGCCAAGCGCATTTCCGGCCGGCTGGCGGCGATGGGGATCGCCGTGCTCCGGTTCGACTTCACCGGGCTGGGCCATTCGGAGGGGGAATTCGCCAACACGACCTTCACCTCGAATGTCGCCGACCTCGTCTGCGCGGCCGAGGCGCTGTCCGGGCGTGACATGGCGCCCGCGCTGCTGATCGGGCATTCGCTGGGCGGCGCGGCGGTGCTGAAGGCGGCGGGCCGGATCGACAGCGCCAGGGCCGTCGCCACCATCGCCGCCCCCTACGACCCGGGGCATGTCATGCATAATTTCGACGACGCGCTGGACCGGATCGCCGCCGACGGCCGCGCCGAGGTCGAGCTCGGCGGGCGGGCCATCACGATCGGGCGCGACTTCGTCGAGGACGTGAAGGCCGAATCGCTCGGCCCCGCCATCGCCGGGCTGAAACGCGCGCTGCTGATCCTGCACGGCCCGCGCGACGCGGTCGTGGGCATCGACAACGCGACCGAGATCTTCAAGGCCGCCCGGCATCCCAAGAGTTTCGTGACGCTGGACGACGCCGATCACCTGATCCGGCGCGGCGCGGATGCCGAGTATGCCGCCGAGGTCATCGCGGCCTGGTCGCGCCGGTATCTCGACCTCAGGGCCCCGGCCCCGCCCCCGGGCGCGCCCGAGGGCGTCACGCGGGTGTCGGAGGCCGATCCGGACGGGTTCCTACAGGACATCCAAGCCGGGCCGAACCACCACCTGCAGGCCGACGAGCCGGAAAGCTACGGGGGCACGAACCGGGGGCTCACCCCCTACCAGTTCCTGGCCGCCGGGCTCGGCGCCTGCACCTCGATGACGATCCGGCTCTACGCGCGGCGCAAGGGCTGGCCGCTCGACCATGTCGGCGTCGACGTCACCCATGACAAGGTACACGCGCAGGACTGCGGCGATTGCAACGAGAAGAGCGCCGAGAAGATCGACGTTTTCTCCCGGCTAATCCGGCTCGAAGGCGCGCTCTCCGAAGACCAGCGCCGCAAGCTGCTGGAGATCGCGGACCGCTGCCCGGTGCACCGGACCCTGGAGGGCAGGATCAGGATCGAGACCGCGCTTTCAGGCTGACGAGGCGCAGCAGCTTGGCCGCCAGCAAGAGCCACGGCACGCCATGGAGCGCGAGATCGAAGATATCGATGGGGCGGGACAACCTGCCCGCGGCCAGCATCTTGAGCTTTTCCCAGACATGCGGCTCCGGCGTGAAGGGTGCCAGCCCGAGCGTCAGCGCCATCACCAGCGCCACGGTCAGCGATATCCGGTCGAGGATCTGCATCGGCTCCGGGGGGCTGGGAAAGGTGGCGCGGTTGACGGGGCTCGAACCCGCGACCTCCGGCGTGACAGGCCGGCACTCTAACCAACTGAGCTACAACCGCGTATCGGCGGGACGTTCCTCGGGCAGTGGCGCGGTTGACGGGGCTCGAACCCGCGACCTCCGGCGTGACAGGCCGGCACTCTAACCAACTGAGCTACAACCGCAGACTGCCGTCGGGCGGTGCCCAACGTGGAGTGCGTTCTATGTCGACCGGCGGTCTGCGTCAAGCGCGAAGAACGCCTTTTTCGGCGCCCTTTCCACCCGCCCGGAACAGGGCCCGCACGGGGGCGCTGGTGGGTGATGAGAGACTCGAACTCCCGACATCTTCGGTGTAAACGAAGCGCTCTACCAGCTGAGCTAATCACCCTCAGGGCCGGGTTCTATCCCAGCCGGGACCCGGCCGGCAAGACGGATCGCGCAGGATGCGGCGGTTCCGGTCGGATCGGCGGGAAATGGTGGGTGATGAGAGATTCGAACTCCCGACATCTTCGATGTGAACGAAGCGCTCTACCACTGAGCTAATCACCCATGACGGCGGTATTTATCGCTACTCCGCGGGCTTCGCAAGGGGGTCCTGCCCCGAAGCCGCACCGCCCGCGCCGAGCTTCACGCGGCAGACGACGACCGGGCCCCGGGCGCCCGGCTTGGTCTTCACGATCCGCAGTTTTCCGAAGGGCGGCAGATCGAGGTCGTGCCCCGTGGCCATGGCGTCGTGCATGGCCCGGAGCGTGGCATCGACGACGCGCGCGGTCTCGGCCGGGTCGAGCCCGGTTGCCGCGGCGACATCGGCGCGCAGCGTGTCCCGGTCGAGTGTCTTGCGTGCCTGTGCCCGGGCGACGGTGGCCGTTTTGGCGCGCTTGCCTTTCGCCGCGGCCTCGGCGGCCTTGCGCGAGGCCGCACGGGCACGGGACGCGGCCGCGGTGCGCGAGGCCGCGCGTGCGGGCTCGAGCTGGGTCACGGTCGTGTCCCCGGGCGTCTCCGCGCCGCCGCTGTCGGTCGGGTCCGCGGGAGCGGACGTTTCGTGGCTGGCCATTGGCTCTCCTGTCCTCCCATTTTCTAAACTCGGGCCTTGGGCCCGCGAGTCAGCATATCGAAAAGACCCGGGCGCCGCCACGGGGGGCTTCGCGGCCGCGCCGCGGCGGCAGACACATGCCGGGCGCGCCGCCCGCCCGGCACGCCCGCCCCGAACCATTGCAAAAAGAGCGCGCTTGGGCCGTCTCGGTCAGAGAGCGCCAAAAAAACGTTGACGCCGCAAGGACGCCCCGCGATTCTCACTCCGTATGCGCATACACCAACCATTGATGGAAATAGACATGAAGAAACTGATCGCAGCCGGCGCTTGCGCCTTCGCCCTGTCCGCCACCGCAGCGACCGCCGGCAACATGGCCGAGCCCGTGATGGAGCCGGAAGTCATCGTCGAGGACACCGCGACGTCCGATGGCGGCATCCTGGTTCCCCTGCTGGCCATCATCCTGATCGGTGCGGCGATCGCCGGCGCCGACTGATCCGCACACGGTTCTTGCGAACATGAAAGGGGCGCATCCCGCGGGATGCGCCCCCNTTTTTTGCCTGTCCGGGCGACGCCGCGCGCCTAGTGCGTTGTCGCGCCCGGCGCCTCGCCGGCCTTCTCGAGCCGGGCCTGCGCCGCGGCGGCTTCCTCGGCGGCCTCGTCCCACTCGATCGGCTCGGGCTCGCGCACCAGCGCATGCGCCAGGACCTCGCGGACGTTCGAGACCGGGATGATCGTCAGCCCCTCTTTCACGTTGTCGGGAATGTCGCGCAGGTCCTTCTCGTTCTCCTCGGGGATCAGCACCGTGGTGATTCCCCCGCGAAGGGCGGCGAGAAGCTTTTCCTTGAGCCCGCCGATGGCCAGCACGTTGCCGCGCAGCGTGACCTCGCCGGTCATGGCGATGTCCTTGCGGACCGGGATCTGCGTGAGCACCGACACGATCGAGGTGACCATCGCCACCCCGGCCGAGGGGCCATCCTTGGGCGTCGCGCCCTCCGGGACGTGGACGTGGATGTCCATCGTCTCGAAAAGCGGCGGCTTGACCCCGATCGAGGGCGCCATCGACCGCACGAAGCTCGACGCCGCGTCGATCGATTCCTTCATCACGTCGCCCAGCTTGCCGGTGGTCTTCATCCGGCCCTTGCCCGGCAGCTTCAGCGCCTCGATGGACAGCAGGTCGCCGCCCACGCTCGTCCAGGCGAGCCCGGTGGTGACGCCGATCTGGTCCTCCTTCTCGGCCAGGCCGTAGCGGAACCGCTTCACCCCAAGGAAATCCTCGAGGTTGTCCGGCGTGACCACGACCTGCGCGGCGCGCTTGCGGACGATCTCGGTCACGGCCTTCCGGGCGAGTTTCGCGATCTCGCGCTCGAGGTTCCGCACGCCCGCCTCGCGGGTGTAGGTGCGGATCACCTCCTTGAGCGCGGCGTCGGTAAGCTCGAACTCGTCCTTCTTGAGCCCGTGCCCCTTCAGCTGCTTCGGCACCANGTGGCGCTTGGCGATCTCGATCTTCTCGTCCTCGGTGTAGCCGGCGAGCGTGATGATCTCCATCCGGTCCAGGAGCGGTCCCGGCATGTTGTAGGAGTTCGCCGTCGTGATGAACATCACGTTGGAGAGGTCGTATTCCACTTCCAGGTAATGGTCGGCGAAGGTCGCGTTCTGCTCGGGGTCGAGCACCTCGAGCATGGCGCTGGCCGGGTCACCGCGGAAGTCCTGGCCCATCTTGTCGATCTCGTCGAGCAGGATCAGCGGGTTGGTCGTCTTGGCCTTCTTCATGGCCTGGATGATCTTGCCCGGCATCGAGCCGATATAGGTCCGGCGGTGGCCGCGGATCTCGGACTCGTCACGCACGCCGCCCAGCGAGATGCGGATGAACTCGCGTCCCGTGGCCTTCGCCACCGACTGGCCGAGCGACGTCTTGCCCACGCCCGGCGGGCCGACGAGGCAGAGGATCGGCCCCTTCAGCTTCTTGGAGCGCTGTTGCACCGCGAGATACTCGACGATGCGTTCCTTGACCTTCTCGAGACCGTAATGGTCGTTGTCGAGGATCTCCTCGGCACGGCCGAGATCCTTCTTCACGCGGGATTTCTTGCCCCACGGGATCGACAGCATCCAGTCGAGGTAGTTGCGCACGACGGTGGCCTCGGCCGACATCGGGCTCATGTTGCGCAGCTTCTTCAGCTCCGCCTCGGCCTTTTCCTTGGCCTCCTTGCTGAGCTTGGTCGCGTTGATGCGCTCTTCAAGCTCGTCGATCTCGTTCTGGCCGTCCTCGCCGTCGCCCAGCTCCTTCTGAATGGCCTTCATCTGCTCATTCAGGTAGTACTCGCGCTGGGTGCGCTCCATCTGGCTCTTGACGCGGCTCTTGATCTTCTTCTCGACCTGCAGGACCGACATCTCGGACTGCATCAGCCCGTAGACCTTCTCCAGCCGCTCGGCGACGGAGAGCGTTTCCAGCAGCTCCTGCTTCTGGTCGACCTCGACGCCCAGATGCCCCGACACGGTGTCGGCCATCTTTGCCGGGTTGCGGGTCTCGGACACCGCCGTCAGCGCCTCTTCGGGCACGTTCTTCTTCATCTTGGCATAGCGTTCGAACTCGGTCGCGACCGAGCGGACGAGCGCCTCGACGGTGGCCTCGTCGCCCTGCACTTCCTCGAGCGGGCGGGTGCTTGCCTCGAAGAACTCGGGGTTCTCGACGAATTCGGTGATCTCGACGCGCTCGCGGCCCTCGACCAGGACCTTGACGGTGCCGTCGGGCAGTTTCAGCAGCTGCAGCACGTTCGCCAGCACGCCGACGCGGTAGATCCCGTCCTCGGCCGGATCGTCGACCGCGGGGTCGATCTGGCTGGACAGAAGGATCTGCTTGTCATCCTTCATCACCTCTTCCAGCGCCTTGACCGACTTCTCGCGCCCCACGAAGAGCGGCACGATCATGTGGGGGAAGACCACGATGTCGCGCAGCGGCAGGACGGGATGGGTGCTCATGGGTTCTTGCATGGTGTTTCCTTGGTCTAGGCAGGGAACGCCGGCCCCGGCTTCTCCAGCAGCCTCGGCCCCCTCCGGTTATGGACCATAAGTGGGTCCGGCGCGACGGGGCGTCAAGCCGGACCGGTCTGACTCCGTCCAGGCATCTTGCCCGCCCACCCCAACGGAGGCAAGCGGCGGCACCCGTCGCGGCGGGACCGGGCCGCGAATTCCTCAATACTGCCCAAATTTCGTCAGACAGAAGGGCCAGTTAGGGGCGAGACCCATACCAGACGGCCGAAAACACGGACCAAGGAGACAGCACATGCTGAGGCGCGTATACAGGCAGAGACGTCGGATTCTCTTCGGATCGGCGCTGCTCGTGCTGGCGATTCTGACCGCGGATCGCGCCCAGCCGGGCGGCCTGTCGATCCTGGAAGGGCTCGGCCCGCTGGAACGGCTGACCCTGATCACCCTGATCCTGGGCTTCACCACCTCGGTCAACGCCTTCATCGTCGCCGCGTCGCCGACGCTGCGCCCGGTGGTCGAATGCATCGGCCTGGCGGCGTTCATCCAGGCCGCGCTGACGCTGGTCCTGCCCGACCCGCTGGTCGCGCTGATGTGGCAGACCGGCTATGCCGCGATCGGGCTCTTCCTGCTCTATGTCGCGATCCATCTCGGGCTCTACGGCAGCTTCTCGGATCGGATCCCGGCCTGGTTCGCGTCCAACGGGCGTGTCGCCTTCCCGGTGAAGGCCGACCCGGAGAAGGTCTGGCGCACCGTGGTCCCGGATGTCGGCCACGAACGCAGCCACTGGAGCGGCACGCTCGAATCCGTCGACCGCGACCCGCAGGAACCGGACACGGTGCACGCCCGGTTCGCGCTCGGTCACGGCTATTACGAGCGCCAGACCATCACCTTCTTCGAAAAGAACGCCCCCTGGCACTGCCGCTACTATTTCGTCTGCGAGGCCAGCGCCACGAACGCGGACTTCTCCGAAGGGGTCTACGACATCACCCTGTCCGGGAAGCCGGATGGCGGGACCGAGGTCATGATCGGCCTCGACCGGAGCGAGATGCATCTGCGCATGGCCCTGATGATGTGGTTCGACGACATGATCGGCGACCAGGCCGACTGCATCGCGGCGCGGCTGAACGGCACCCGGGATCACTCGGTCACCGGCCAGTTCCACCGCGAGGTGAAGCGTATCCTGGAAAAGACGGCTGCCGGCCCCGCGCCGGCCGGGCCCGCCCGGCCCAGCGGCGCCTGAGCGAGCTCAGAGAGGCGGGATGTCGCCCTCGGCCCGGGCGGCGTGGAAACCGGCCTGGAACTCCGCCAGCCGGCCCGCCGCGACGGCGTCGCGCAGACCCTGCATCAGCTCCTGGTAGTAATGCAGATTGTGCCAGGTCAGCAGCATCGCGCTGATGATCTCGCCGGCCTTGAAGACATGATGCAGATAGGCGCGGCTGTAGCTGCGGCAGGCGGGGCAGCTGCAGGCCTCGTCCAGCGGGCGCGGGTCGTCCTGGTGGCGCGCGTTCTTCAGGTTGACCTGGCCGTGCCGGGTAAAGGCCTGGCCCGTCCGCCCCGACCGCGACGGCAGCACGCAATCGAACATGTCAACGCCGCGCACCACCGCGCCGACGATGTCGTCGGGCTTGCCGACCCCCATCAGGTAACGGGGTTTGTCGGCCGGCAGCATGGCCGGCGCGTGGTCGAGCACGCCGAACATCGCCGCCTGCCCCTCGCCTACGGCCAGCCCGCCGATCGCGTAGCCGTCGAAGCCGATCTCGGTCAGCGCGGCGGCGCTTTCCTCGCGGAAATCGCGCTCAAGCCCGCCCTGCTGGATGCCGAAGAGCGCGTGGCCGGGCCGGTCCCCGAAGGCCTCGCGCGAGCGCGCCGCCCAACGCATCGACAGCTGCATCGACTCGGCGATGCGGGTGCGGTCGGCCGGCAGCGCGGGGCATTCGTCGAAGCACATGACGATGTCGGAGCCGAGAAGCCGCTGGATTTCCATCGACCGCTCGGGCGTCAGGTCGTGCGTGGAGCCGTCGATATGCGACTTGAAGCGCACGCCCTGCTCGGTCAGCTTGCGCAACTCCGCCAGGCTCATCACCTGGAACCCGCCCGAGTCGGTCAGGATCGGCCGGTCCCAGTTCATGAAGCGGTGCAACCCGCCCAGCCGCGAGATCCGCTCTGCCGTGGGGCGCAGCATCAGGTGGTATGTGTTGCCAAGCAGGATGTCGGCCCCGGTGGCGCGGACGTTCTCGGGCAGCATGGCCTTTACCGTGGCGGCCGTGCCCACCGGCATGAAGGCCGGGGTGCGGATCTCGCCCCTCGGCGTCGAGATCACGCCGGTCCGGGCCGCCCCGTCGGTGGCCTGCAGGTCGAAGGTGAAGCGCGCGGTCATGGCCGGTCTCCTAGACCAGCGCGGGGCCGAGGGGAAGACCGCACTGGACGGGGCCTCTCCTAATCCTTATATCTTTGCTCGGAAATGCGAGGAGAGCCATGTCCGCAGAAACCTCCGAAATGCTCGAGGGCACGCCGCTCATCAAGCCCTCGACGACCGATCATCCGCTCTACGAGGATGTCGTCGCGGCCTGCCGGTCTGTCTTCGACCCGGAAATCCCGGTCAACATCTACGATCTCGGTCTCATCTACACGATCGAGATCAGCGACGAGAACGAGATCGAGGTCATCATGACCCTGACCGCGCCGGGCTGCCCGGTGGCCCAGGACATGCCGGGCTGGGTGGCGGAGGCCATCGAACCCCTGCCCGGGGTCAAGACCGTGAATGTCGAGATCACCTGGGACCCGCCCTGGGGCATGGACATGATGTCCGACGAGGCACGGCTGGAACTCGGCTTTATGTGATCCGGGCCGCCCCGGCCTTGAGACATGGCGCGCGGGCGCTTATCTTCGCTCCAGACGACAAAGGAGCATCCCATGTTCGGCATCCCCGGCAAGCAGGCGGTCACCCTGACCGACCGCGCCGTCTCCCAGATCACCGGTCTGATGGAGAAATCCGGCAAGAAAGGCCTGCGCATCGGCGTCAAGAAGGGCGGTTGCGCCGGCATGGAATACACCATGGACTACGTCGACGAGATCGACGCCAACGACGAGGTCGTCGAACAGGACGGCGCGCGGGTGCTGATCGCGCCGATGGCGCAGATGTTCCTGTTCGGTACCGAGATCGACTACGAGACCGGGTTGCTGGAGTCCGGGTTCCGCTTCAACAATCCCAACGTCTCCGAGGCCTGCGGCTGCGGCGAGTCGATCAAGTTCCGCGACGTCGAGGAACTGTCGCAGCAGGGCTGATCCCCCGAACTGCACCGTTTTCCCGGCCGGCCGTTTGCGCTATCGGTCGGGACGACGCAGCACGGAACGGGAGGATGCGATGCGCCGCAAGATGGCCGCCGGCAACTGGAAGATGAACGGCACCAGCGCCGATCTGGACGAGATCGACGCGCTCGGCGACGCCGTGCCCGATCCCGGCTGCGAGATCGTGATCTGCCCGCCCGCGACGCTGCTACACCGCATGGCCGCCCGCTGCGACGGCGGCCCGGTCGCCGTGGGCGGCCAGACCTGCCACAGCGCGGCGAAGGGCGCCCATACCGGGGATGTCTCGGCCGCGATGCTGGCGGATGCCGGCGCCACCCATGTCATCGTCGGCCATTCCGAACGCCGCCAGGACCATGCCGAGACCGATGCCGCGGTGCGCGCGCAGACCCTGGCCGCCTGGGACGCGGGGCTGACCGCCATCGTCTGCGTCGGCGAAACCGAAGCCGAGCGCGATGCGCTCAACACGCTGGAGATCGTCGGCGGTCAGCTCGCCGGCTCGGTGCCCGACGCGGCCACCGGCGAGAACCTCGTCATTGCCTATGAACCGGTCTGGGCCATCGGCACCGGACGCACGCCGACGCTGACCGATATCGGCGAGGTGCATGATTTCATCCGCACCGCGCTCGAACGCCGCTTCGGCGAAGGTGTCGGCCGCTCGGTCCGCATCCTCTATGGCGGGTCGATGAAACCGGGCAACGCCGCCGAGATCGGCGCCGTCTCCAACGTGGATGGGGGGCTCGTCGGCGGCGCCTCTCTCAAGGCGGCGGATTTCGCGGAAATCGTCCGGGCGCTCTCCTGACCGGGGCCGCCGCCGGCCCGACGCCGCATTGAGCCAGATCAACGTGTCGCCGTCGGGGTGAGGTTAACCTTTCCCCATGATTGCCGGAGGACCCCTTGCGCCACGCCGCGCCGTCCGCGCCCTCGCGGGGGCGGTCCTGGGGCTGCTGCTCGGCCTCGCGCCGGGTGCGGCGGAACAGGGCACGCCGCTCTCGCGCAAGGCCGACCGGACCGTCGAGGCCGCCTGGCCCTTCGCGCCGGAGACCCGCTGGGAGACCTATCTCGCGATCAAGCAGGTCGCGGAGGCGATCCTGCGCGAGCATCGCTTCAACCGGCAGATCGCCACCGCGCGCACCGACACCTTCACGGAATATCCGCGGCTCTTCCTGCTGGACAAGGACGGGAACGGGGCGGCCGATTTCTTCATCTACCACAGCGAGGGGTTGGACCGGCTGACGCTGGAATTCGGGGTGTTCTTCCGGGCCGGCGGACACGCGGCGCCCTATTGGCTGGTCTTCAACTGCGGTCCCTGCGCCGATACCGTCGTGGACGGATCCACCACCTTCTTCCTGGCCACGCACCAGTTCGTGGACCGCAACGCCGACGGTGCCTTCGATCTCTATATCCTGAACGGCTGTGACGGCGACGGCGACGGGCGGCTGCGCGCGCTCGATACCCAGTGGCTTTATGACGACGATTTCGACGGACGGCCCGACCGTGCCGAAAGCATCGTCGCCGGCGAGGTGCGCAGGATCAGCCCCGTGAACGGGATGCTGGCGATGAACTGCCCGGCCGGGTTTCGCTACAGCGCGATCCCGACGGACAGGACTTTCCCGCTCTTCACCTTCATGGACCGGATTTCCGCCGATATCGTGATGGCGCTGAGCGACAGCGCCATCCGCTGATGCGGCGCGCGCCCTACTTGTCGAGATGCTTGCGCAGCCGCGAGGGCGTCGATTTCCGGCGCCCCTTGTAGGGGTTCTTGTCGGCCTGGCTCCGGAAGGTCAGCCGGATCGGCGTCCCGGCCATGTCGAAATGCTCGCGCAGCCCGTTCACCAGGTAGCGGCGATAGCTTTCCGGCAGCTCCTTGGGATGCGAGCACATCACGACGAAGCCCGGCGGCCGGGTCTTGACCTGGGTCATGTAGCGCAGCCGGATTCGCCGCCCGCCCGGCGCCGGGGGCGGATGCGCCTCGGTCATCTCGGCCAGCCAGCGGTTCAGCACCGCCGTCGGAACGCGCCGGTTCCAGATGTCATAGGCCTTCATCACGGCGGCATGCAGCCGGTCGAGCCCCTTGCCGGTCTTGGCCGAGACCGTCACCAGCGGCGCCCCGCGCAGCTGCGGCAAAAGCCGCTCGAATTCCTCGCGCAGGTCCGACAGCCGTTTCTGCTTGGCCGGCTCCAGGTCCCACTTGTTGACCGCGAGCACCACGGCGCGGCCCTCGCGCTCGGCCAGGTCGGCGATCCGCAGATCCTGTGTCTCGAAGGGTTTTTCCGCATCCAGCAGGACCACAACCACCTCGGCGAAGCGCACCGCGCGCAGGCCATCGGCCACCGAAAGCTTTTCCAGCTTGTCCTGCACCTTGGCGCGCTTGCGCATGCCGGCGGTATCGAAGAGGCGCACCGGCGTGCCATCCCACGCGGTGCGGATCGAGATCGCGTCACGGGTGATGCCCGCCTCGGGGCCCGTCAGAAGGCGGTCCTCGCCGAGAATGCGGTTCACCAGCGTCGACTTGCCGGCGTTGGGCCGGCCGATCACGGCGACCTGCAACGGCCGTGCCTCGGTGGGCACGGGCGTGCCCGCCTGCGCCGCCCCGTCTTCGTCGTCCACGGCCACCCCCGTCGCGGGGATCTCCGCGGTGGCGTCGACCTCGTCGGCGATAGGGCTCAGGGCCTCGAGCAACTCCCCCAGCCCCTCGCCATGCTCCGCCGAGAGCCGGATCGGCTCGCCCAGCCCGAGGCTGTAGGCCTCGAGGAAGCCCGACTCGCCCGCGTTTCCCTCGGCCTTGTTGGCGGCGAGGATGACGTGGCGGGCCTTGCGGCGCAGGATATCGGCGAAGGTCTGGTCGTCGGGCAGGATGCCCGCGCGGGCGTCCACCAGGAAGAGACAGGCATCCGCGGATTCCACCGCCTGCTCGGTCAGGCGGCGCATCCGGCCCGGCAGGCTCTCGTCCTTGGCATCCTCGAGCCCGGCGGTGTCGATGGCGATGAACCGCAGGTCGCCGAGCCGCGCCTCGCCCTCGCGCAGGTCGCGGGTCACGCCGGGCTGGTCGTCGACCAGCGCCAGGCGCTTGCCGACCAGGCGGTTGAACAGCGTGGACTTGCCCACATTGGGCCGCCCCACGATGGCGAGCGAGAAGGTCATGGCGTGATACCGGCTGCGAAACTGTCGAGACCCGCCGCCCTACACCCTTTCGCGATCATTGGAAAGCGTGCAGTTGGCCCCGCTGGCTGACGACGTAGAGCCGTCCGTTGACGACGATCGGCGCGGTGGTCGCGCCGCCGGGCAGGTCGACCGTTTCCAGCAACGCGCCCGATTCCGGGTCNAAGCTGCGGAGCAGACCGTCGCTCGAGGCGACGACCACGCGGCCGCCGGCCAGCACCGGGCCGTAATGGGCGTAGACGTCCTTCCAGCGCCGCGTCGGACGGTTGCCCCTGACGACGTCCGGCAGCGCCGCGCCCCAGATCCGCTCGCCCGTCCGCGCGTCGAGCCGCACGAGTTCGCTGTCGTCGGAGACCAGGAAAAGCGACCCGCCCGCCGGCCAGACCGGGCCGACCGCGCCATCGGGCGCGGACCAGAGCCGTTCGCCGCTGGTGGCGTCATGCGCCGCCGTCTGGCCCGAGTAATTCCCGGCATAGAGCGTATTGCCCTGCAGGACCGGGTCGCCCGTCACGTCCGAGATACCGCCGCGGGCGATGCCGACGCGCTGGCCCGAAACCGCCGCGCGCCAGACGCGCAGGCCCGAATTGCGAAGCGTGGCGACCAGGTCGCCCGTGCCGAAAGGAAAGATGACCAGCCGGTCCGAGACGACCGGGCTGGCGCCGCCGGTCACCACGGCCGGCGCCGCCGCGTCGGTGATTTCCCAGCGAATGCGCCCGTTCGCGACGTCGATCGCCCAGCCGCGCCCGTCGCGCGAGACGGCAAAGAGCCGGTCGCCCGCGACCGTCACCGGCCCGGTGATCGGCGCCGGCAGGCGCTGCACCCAGTCGGTCGCGCCGCTGGCCGGGTCGAGCGCGAAGAGATCGCCGAAGCCGGTGCTGACGAAGAGCCGCCCCGCGGCCAGCGTCACCGCCCCGCCCGAGGCGTCGTCTGCCCGGTCCGAGGCCGGCGTCAGGTCGCGCGCCCAGAGCCGCGCGCCATCGGTGCCGTGCGCGGCGACGGTCGCGCGCGAGTCCAGCGTGAAGATCCGGCCGTCGGCCGCGACCGGCGTCGCGGTGATACGGTGCTTGCGATCCTCGCCCGCGCCGATGCCGGCGGACCAGGCGGGGGCGAGCGGCCAGTTCAGCGCGGGATGCGTGATGCGGTGGCGCGTGCTGCCATTCGTCGTCGGCCAGGCGCCGTGATTGACCGGCGCCGCCAGGCGGATCGGCGCGGCGCGGTTTTCCGCCTCCGCGCGGGTCTCGAGACCGTCGATCGTGTCGCGCACGTCGATGCGCTCGCCCGGCAGGATCACCTCGTCCTCGCCGCAGGCCGCCAGCGTGGCCAGCAGGATCGCCGTTGCGGCAAATCGTGTCAGCTTCACTGCTCCTGCCTCCTTCTGTCGCCTGGCCGGGCCCGTCTCACGTGGCCCTGGGGTCCTCGCCCAGGGTCACCATCATCTGTGTCGCGCGCTGACGCAAGCCCGGCGTTGCCTGGGGCGAGTCCAGAATGGCCCGCAGCGCCGCGACCGCGGCGTCGCGCTCACCGGCTTCGAGATGCGCCAGCGCCTTCTGTTCCAGCGCGATGGCGCGGAAGGGCGCGCCGGGCTGCGCCAGCCGGTCGAGCACCGCCAGCCGTTCGGCCGGCGCCA
>PR_CR_10_Liq_1_inCRDRAFT_1000778_pt1 | contig 19225 bp, 22 predicted proteins | sample PRCRCaboRojoPR_3_FD_10241 | JGI IMG/M metagenome (IMG submission 10241)
CGCGCACTGAACACCGATATCAACGACGCCACGATCCGCCTGCTGACCCGGCTGGGCTGCGAAGTGGTGGTGGCCGAGGGCGCAGGCTGTTGCGGGGCGCTGACCCATCACATGGGCAAGACCGGCGAAAGCCATGCCACGGCGGCCAAGAACATCCGGGCCTGGGCGGCCGAGCTGGATGGAGAGGGGCTGGATGCGGTTGTCATAAACACCAGCGGCTGTGGCACGACGGTCAAGGATTACGGCCACATGTTCCGCAATGACCCCCTGGCCGAGGATGCCGCGCGGGTCGGCGCCATCGCCAAGGATGTCAGTGAAGTCCTGATGGATCTCGACCTGCCTGCGGGCAGCGCGCCGGAGCTGACCGTTGCCTATCACGCGGCCTGTTCCCTGCAGCACGGGCAACAGATCAAGACCTATCCCAAGGACCTGCTGAAGCGGGTCGGGTTCAAGGTTGCCGAACCCACCGACCCGCATCTGTGTTGTGGCAGCGCCGGCACCTATAACCTGATGCAGCCCGCGATTTCCAAGCAGCTGAAGGAGCGCAAGGTGCGGACATTGGAAGCGGTGCGCCCGGACGTGGTCGCGGCCGGGAATATCGGCTGCATGATGCAGATCGGCGGTGGCACCGATCTGCCGGTTGTGCACACCGTGGAACTGCTCGACTGGGCCACGGGTGGACCGAAGCCGCCTGCGCTGAATGCTGCCGATATGGCCGTGCCCAAGCTACGCTGACCGCCTTAATCTTGCCCTACCGGGGCGATATGCGCTTAAGTCCAGCGAAAAGGCCTCGATCGATGCGGAAATCTCTACTCGCCCTTTTGGCCGCCCTTGCCCTGGCTTCGGGGGCGCGGGCGCAGGACAGCGGCCTGCAGCCCCTGCTCAACGGGATCGATGCCCGTGGGTGGGAGGCCGTGGGGCGCATTGACATGGCCGAAGGTGGTTTTTGCACCGGCACACTCATCGCGCCCGAGCTGGTCCTGACCGCCGCCCATTGCCTGTTCAGCCGTCGCACCGGGCAGGCACAGGCGCTGAACGATCTGGAGTTTCGGGCCGGGCTGCGCGANGGGCGTGCAGAGGCAAGCCGCAGGGTCCGCCGCGCCGTGATCCACCCCGATTACGTATTCTCCGAAACGCCCGACGCNACNCGTGTNAGCGCCGANCTNGCCCTGCTTGAACTGGACCACCCCATTCGCACCACGCGNATCCAGCCCTTCGAGATTTCCCGCACGGTCGGACGCGGCACCGAGGTCGGAATCGTGTCCTATGCCAAGGATCGTGCAGAGCATCCATCGCTTCAGAAGGTCTGCAACGTGCTGGGCACCGCGGGACCGGCACTTGTCATGGATTGCGATATCGACTTCGGCGCCTCGGGGGCGCCGATCTTCCGGGACGAGGCGGGCGTGATGCGGTTGGTGTCCGTCGTATCCTCCATGGCCGATCTGAACGGCGAACGGGTCGCGTTGGGCATGGACCTTGCCCGCCCGCTGACGATACTGCGCCAGGAGCTGGCCACGGGCAGAGCTGTCTTCGACACGATACCGGGCGAGGCGCGGGTCTTGCGCCCGGGTGAACGGTCGGACACGGGGGCGTTGTTCGTCCGGCCCTGACAGGCCTTGAAACGTCACTTTGCCCTTCCCAAATCCTTTTTCGCGGGATGCCAAGTCCGGGTTCCGCGTCCTTGCCTGTCCCATGCCGGGAAGGCGCAACATATTGTTATCGCTCAAAGGAGGATGACCCATGACACGTTTCGATCTTGCACCGCTCTACCGTGCCACTGTCGGATTCGACCAGATCGCCGACATGATGGACCGGGTTCTGGCCAATGATGCCGGCACCCAGAGCTACCCCCCTTACAACATCGAGAAAACCGACGATGACGCATGGCGGATTTCCGTTGCGGTCGCCGGCTTTTCCGACGAGGACCTGAACGTCGAGCTGCGCGAGAATGCGCTGCTCATCTCGGGCCGCAAATCCGAAGATGCCCAAGCGCAGGACCGCACCTTCCTGCATCGCGGCATCGCCACGCGCGCGTTCGAGCGTCGCTTCACCTTGGCCGACCATGTTCGCGTGACCGGAGCCACCCACGAGAACGGCATGCTGCACGTGGACCTCGTGCGCGAAGTGCCGGAGGCGTTGAAGCCGCGCCGGATCGAGATCGCGAAGTCCGATGCGTCGACCAGTACCGGCGTGCTTGAGGCCGACAAGGTCAACTGATCGCGAAGTGGGCGGCCCCACACCGCCCGTTTCCTTCGTGAAGGGTCGAGGCGCCTGCCTCGGCCCTTTTGCATCAAGGCCACGGGCAGCCTACCCGGATCATGCGGGCCTCAAGTTTTCGGGACCCTCTCCCACTCGGCTTCGATCTCGGCCAGCAAGTCGCGCACCGCGGCCTCGCAATCGTCGTCCAGCTTGTTGGCGACGTTCTTGCGATCCATGAACTCCTTAAGCGCCTCGGTATCGCGCCGCCTCAGGATACGCCCCAGGAAAGGCAGCATCCGGCCACTGGCGACATGGGCCATGGCCAGCCGCGTATTCACATCGACCTTGTCGGCGCGGTCCTTGCACCAGGTCAGTTCGAAGAGCTCATGATGAAATTGATGATGGTCGGGTCTGGATGGCGCATGTCCTCTTTGAGGCCGCCATCAAAGACTTGTCGGACGATCTCGTAGGAGGGCCAGTAATAGGCCGCGCCGGGGTTTTCGCGCAGGAATTCATCCAACGCCACCCGCAGCGTTGCCTTGCTGACCTCGTTCGAGGCGAGGCAGGATTGATCGCGGAACGTCGCGATCAGGGGAATGGGCGACAGGGTCAGAACGATCTTCGCCTCTGGCCGATGCTTGCGGATCAACGCACAGATCGCGGCGATATTGTCCTTGTTTTCGGACACGCTGGCCACGCGGAACCGGTGCCGCTCGGGGTCGTAGACATCCTTGGGAATGGTGCGCCAGAAGACGTTGCCGGTCGGTTCGTCATACCAAACCTCGGACAGGCCGAGCGTCAGGATGAAGACGTCGGTGCGGTCGAAAATGGCCTTTGTCGCCTTTCGCACCTCTTCGTCGTAACCGTAGGCCTCGGCCTTGTAGCCATGCCAGAGTTCGCCCTCGAAAGTGCGGTTCTCCCAGGCCCATTCGAATTGCTGGCGGATGACGAAGGTGTTCACCATCCCCTCGCCGCATCGGATCACGTAGGCGTTGTTGTCGTCCCCCTCGCGTCCGGCCACGGCGAAATTGCGCCGGGCCAGGTAGCCCGAGATGTTCGACGCGAAACAGGACCCGAAGGCGGTGATCTGCGTGGCCTCGTCGATCGGTGGCTCTTCGGGCAGAAAACCGTGCAGGACGTAGTCCCTCATACCCTGCACGCTGAACAGCTGATCCAGCTTGGGGGTCTTGTTGGTGTGTTCTCCGCGAAACCAGCTGTGATGCTCGTTGCCGTCTTTCGATGTCTTCTGGAAATCCAGGTGGTGCGCATGATTGCGCCCGCCATCCGAAACGATCGTGTCGCTGTCCTTGGCCATCCGCTCGATACCCTTTACCGCCGCTTGTTGTTTGTTTGGTCAGAGGATGGGCGGCAAGGGGCGGCACCGCAAGAGGGGCGCGCGCGTTTGGCGCGAGGTGATTCCCTAGCGCACCACGTAGACCGAACAATAGGCATGGGCCACGACATGGCTGGCCGTGGTGCCCAGAAGGTAGTCCTGGATCTTGGGGTTCGCGGCCTCCATCACGATCAGGTCGACCTTGCGTTCGCGCGCCAGTTTCACGATCTGGCGGTGCACCGCGCCCTTGCGGACGATCAGCTCGACCTCGACACCCTCGGCCGGATGCGCCTGGATGAACTTGCGCAGCTCCTGGCCCCAATAGGCATCGCTGTCATAGATGTTCATGTTGCGCTCGATCTCCGGGGCCACCGTCGTGACGATGAGCTTTGCCCCGCGCCGCTGCGCCATCTCGACCGCCTCTTCGTAGGCGGCATAGTCATGCTTGATATGCCTGAGGTTCAGCGGGCACAGGATCAACTTGGTTTCGCGGGTCATGGCATGTCCTTTCAATCGGAACCTGCCAGATATCTATCACACAGCCACAGGGCTGTCCGAAAGCGGCACTGCGCGGCGCTAATGCGCCTCGGCCCAGGTATCGCCCTGCCCGGCATCGACGACCAGCGGCACGTCGATCTTCACCGCGGGGTCAGCCGCATTTTCCATCACCTCGCGCGCGGCCCCGATCAGGTCTTCCACGGCGGACGCGTCGACCTCGAATAGCAATTCGTCATGGACCTGTAGCAGCATTCTGGCCGGCAGGTTGGCGATGGCATCTGGCATCCGCACCATGGCGCGGCGGATCACGTCGGCCGCTGTGCCCTGGATCGGAGCGTTGATCGCCGCCCGTTTGGCAAACCCGGCACCGGGCCCCTTGGCGTTGATCTCGGGCGTATGGATCTTGCGGCCGAACAGCGTCTGGACGAACTTGTGTTCCTTCGCGAAGTCCACCGTGTCATCCATGTAGGTGCGGATACCGGGGAACCGTTCGAAATATCTGTCGATGAAGCCCTTGGCCTCTTCCCGCGGAATGCGCAGGTTGCGCGCCAGCCCGAAGGCCGAGATCCCGTAGATCACCCCGAAATTGATCGCCTTGGCCTGACGCCGCACATCCGGGGTCATCTCGTCCAGCGGCACGCCAAACATCTCCGACGCGGTGGCGGCATGAATGTCCTGCCCTTCCCGGAACGCCTGTTTCAGGGCGTCGATTTCCGCCACATGGGCAAGGATGCGCAGCTCGATCTGGGAATAGTCGAGGCTGACCAGAACATTGCCCTTTTCGGCGACGAACGCCTCTCGGATACGGCGGCCTTCCTCGGTGCGCACGGGGATGTTCTGCAGGTTCGGATCGGTGGAGGCCAATCGGCCGGTATTCGCCCCCGTCTGCACGTAAGAGGTATGGACCCGCCCGGTTTCGGCATTGATATGGGTCTGCAACGCATCGGTATAGGTCGATTTGAGCTTCGACAGTTGGCGCCAATCCAGAATGCGCGCGGGCAGGTCGTGCTCGGTGGCCAGATCCTCCAGCACGTCCGCCGGGGTGGAATACTTCCCGGTCTTGCCGCGCTTGCCGCCCTCCAGTCCCATCTTGCCGAACAGGATTTCACCCACCTGCGCGGGGCTGCCAACGTTGAATTCCTCTCCCGCCAGCTCATGGATCTCGGATTCCAGCCCGGCCATCTTCTGCGCAAAGGCATTGGACATCTGCGACAGCGTGTTGCGATCCACCTTGATCCCGTTGCGTTCCATCTGCGCCAGAACCGGCGACAGGGGGCGTTCGAGGGTCTCGTAGACTGTCGTCACCTGTTTGCGATGCAGTTGCGGCTTGAAGACCTGCCACAGGCGCAANGTGATATCCGCGTCCTCGGCGGCATATTTCGTCGCCTCGTCGATCGGAACCTTGTCAAAGGTCTTGGCAGACTTGCCGGTGCCAAGCAGCGTTTTGATCTCGATCGGGTTGTGCGACAGGTAGCGTTCGCTCAGCGCATCCATCCCGTGCCCGTGCAGCCCGGCATTGAGAGCATAGCTCATCAGCATCGTGTCATCGAACGGGGCGACCGTGACGCCGTAGCGCGCGAAAATCTTGCAGTCATACTTGGCGTTCTGGAAGATCTTCAGCACGCCGTCATCTTCAAGAAGCGGCTTCAGCATCTCCAGGCACCTGTCCATGTCCATCTGCCCGTCGAGTTTGGCGTCGGACCCGAACAGGTCCCCGCCCTCGTCCGAGACATGGGCCAACGGGACATAACAGGCCTTGCCGGGATCCACGCTCAGGCAGATGCCCACGAGGTCCACGCCATGTCGTCCAGCCCGGTGGTTTCGGTATCGACGGCGACATAGCCGCGTTCATGGGCGCGGTCGATCCAGGCCTGCAGCGCCTGAGCATCGCGCACTGTCTCGTAATTCTCCGGCTCGAAGGGCAGCGCCTCGGGGCCGTCCTCCTGTTCGGGCGGGTTGGCGCCTTCTGGGGTCTTGTCCTCGATCACCGGCGGCTCGATGCCCAGCTTGTCGGCAATGCGCTTGGTAATGGTGCGGAACTCCATTTCCGCCAGGAAACCAAGCAGCACGTCAGGCTCGGCGTCGCGCACCTCCAGATCGTCCAGCGTGAAGTCGATGGGCGTTTCGCAATCCAGCTGCACGAGCTTTTTCGAAAGCTCGATCTGGTCGCGCTTTTCGATCAGGGTCTGGCGGCGCTTGGGCTGCTTGATCTCCTCGGCCCGGTCGAGCAACTCCTCCAACGAACCGAACTCGTTGATCAGCAGCGCCGCCGTCTTGATCCCGATCCCCGGCGCGCCTGGCACGTTGTCCACGCTGTCCCCGGCCAGCGCCTGCACGTCCACCACCCGGTGCGGGCCGACGCCGAATTTCTCCTCGACCCCTTCGCTGTCGATCGTGCGGTTCTTCATCGGGTCCAGCATCTCGACGCCGTCACCCACCAGCTGCATCAGGTCCTTGTCAGACGACAGGATGGTGACGCGGCCACCCGCCGCCCGGGCTTGGCAGGCGAGGGTCGCGATGATGTCGTCCGCCTCGTAGCCTTCCATTTCCTTGCAGGCGATATTGAACGCCTCGGTCGCGCGGCGCGTCAGCGGGATCTGCGGGCGCAGATCCTCGGGCATCTCGTCCCTGTTGGCCTTGTATTGATCATAAAGGTCGTTGCGAAAGGTGTGACTGCCCTTGTCGAAAATCACCGCCACATGGGTCACGTCGGAATCGACATTCTCATCCACGTAACGCTGCAACATGTTGCAAAAGCCGCTGACCGCGCCTACCGGCAGGCCATCGGATTTCCGCGTCAGCGGCGGCAGCGCGTGATAGGCGCGGAAAATGTAGGCAGACCCGTCGATCAGGTGTAGGTGACAACCTTTGCCGAACGCCATGCGCGCCTCCTGTGCCAGACCCGGTCAGTGGTATCCGGCGCAGGCGCGGGGTTCAACGGCGTTGTCGCGGGTCAGGCCGACTTGGCATCCTCACCGTAAACATAACGGGCGTCGCAATAGGGGCATTCGACCCAGCCGGTGTCTTCCGGGATCTGCAACCAGACACGCGGATGGCCCAGCGCCCCCTCGCCGCCATCGCAGGCAACGCGGTGGCTGTTGACGATCTTGGTCTCGGGCGCGGGAATGGACATGTCATTGCCTCTTTCTGGGCTGCGGGCTAGGTCAGGGCATACTACGTTTTCCCCGGCACCGACAAGAGAAGGGACAGCCGAAATGGCCGAGAACGCCATCGAAATCGAGGGCCTGCGCAAGACCTATGCCGCAACCCGCCGCTCACCCGCGAAAGAGGCCCTGACCGGCATCGACCTGACGGTGCCGCGCGGGTCGATCTTTGGCCTGCTGGGACCCAACGGCGCGGGCAAGTCGACGCTGATCAATATCCTTGCCGGTCTGGTCGTGAAATCCGCCGGCAGCGTGCGTATCTGGGGCTTCGACCAGGATGAGAACCCGCGCCAGTCGCGCGCCGCCATCGGGATCATGCCGCAAGAGCCCAATCTCGATGCCTTCTTCACGCCGCGGGGTTCGCTCGACGTGCAGGCCGGTCTCTATGGGGTCCCGAAACACAAACGCCGCACCGAGGAACTGCTGGAACTCATCGGGCTGGCCGACAAGGCCGAAGCCTATGCCCGCTCGCTCTCGGGCGGCATGCGGCGGCGACTGCTCCTGGGCAAGGCGCTGGTCCATTCGCCGCAAGTGCTGGTTCTGGATGAACCCACCGCCGGCGTCGATATCGAGCTGCGCAACATGCTGTGGCAGAATGTGCGTATGCTGAACGAGCAGGGCATGACGATCATCCTGACGACCCATTACCTCGAAGAGGCCGAACAGATGTGCGACCAGATCGCCATCATCAACCACGGCACGGTCATCGCCAATGACAGCACCGCGAATCTCCTGTCCCGCCTGGACAGCAAGACCATGGTGATCCGACCGGATGGCGATGCCATTCTCCCGGCGATGCCAGAGGATGTCGCGGCAGAGGCGATGCCCGACGGCACCATGCATTTCACCTATCGCACCAGCACCACGCCGGCCGAATCGATTCTCGCCGCTGTGCGCGCGGCGGGCATCTCGATCGCAGATGTCCGCACCGAAGAGGCCGATCTCGAAGACGTCTTCCTGTCGCTCACCAAGAGCTGACAGGCTTCTTTGGGTCGAAAATACCGCGGGGGAGTTTGAGGGGGCAGCGCCCCCTCATTCAATCTGCAAAGCGTGCGCAGCACTCAATTGGACAACATTCGCCCCATCGGGCGGCCGCCGAGGATGTGCAGGTGGAAATGCGGCACCTCCTGCACGCCATGTGCGCGCGTGTTCGAAATCGCGCGGAACCCGTCCTCGACGCCTTCACTGTCGCAGACCGCGGCCACGGCGGCAAAGAAGCCCGCCTGCTCTTCGGCACTGGCATCACGAGCGAAATGGTCCATCGACACATACGGCCCTTTCGGGATCACCAGCACATGGACCGGCGCCTGCGGCTGGATGTCCCGAAACGCAAGGGCATGATCATTCTCGAAGACAGTGTCATTGGGGATCTCGCCCCGTAGAATTTTCGCAAAGATGTTCTGGTCGTCGTAGGCGAAATCCATTCCGCTCTCCTCAATCTGCAAAAAGATAGGGTGTCTGGGCGATGCTGCGTGCCGTGTCCTCGGGTACGCTCAGGAACTCGGCAATCCTGGCCGCATTTTCCTCGGGCGTGTTGCGTTCCCGGATCTTGCCGTGATTGGGGAAACCCGCATCGCGGATTCGATCCGCCTCGAAGACCACATCATAGCGGATCGTGGGCAGCAATTGCTTGAGTGTCTCATCCGAGGTTTCTTCCCCCGCCAGCCCGACCCTCTTGGCATGGCCAGCCAGGTACTCGTCGGTGAATTCGCACTCGATCTCCAGCAGGCGCGTGGTGCTGCGGTCGGAAAAGAAATCCTGCATCAGGTCCAGATTGGCGGTGTCTATGCAAAAGATCAGCCGGTCGGTTTCGTGGTAATCGAACAGCATTCGCATCAACGCCCGTCGATGTCGCGTGCGCTTTTCCAACGTCGTCTGGATGCCGCCCAGATCCGGTAGCGGTGTGTCTTCTTCGTTGAAGAGGTAGTCGATCGCCGTCAGGTTCGTGTGGTGTTTGATCGACCCAACCAGTCGCTTGGCCACATGCCATTTCTTGCAGGCGATGATCATCAGTTCCCGTTCCCGCCCGAGCGAGGTCTCGGTCTCCCAGAACCGCGGCGCGAACCGTCGCCCGATCCGGCCTCGGCCCGTCAGGAACTGGAACAGCTTGCGGCCCTCGTCCGATATCTTGAAATCCGTTCTGTCCGAGGCATAGAGCCGCCCCAACCGCTCTTTCAGCTGTCCCGCCTCGGGGCTGATCTTGCGGGCGAACAGGTAGTCCTGGCTCAGCAGCAGATCGTAGTGATCGTTGTAGAAGGTCACCGGCATCCCGTAGTCGGTGAACATCAGAAAGGTCAGGGTCCGGGTGCGAATTTCGGGTTCCGGCACCAGGTGGCGCACGAGTGTCTGGAAAAAAGTTTCGTCCGGGATCCAGGTGGTGCGGAAAAAGCGCATCACGTCGCGCCGTTTGCGGGTGAAATCGAGGATCCATTCGATGGTCCGCCGGCGCAGGCACCACCACTGGCTGCCGATCATCACCTGCAAATCGGCTGGCACCGAGCGCTCCAGGCCCAATCGCCGCTGCAACCACCAGGAACGGTAGAACAGCGTCTTCTGATTGCGTTCGTTGAACCAGTGCCGGTAGATCAGGCGCTCTTCCTTCATGCCGGTCTTGATCCAGTCGCTTTCGAAGAAATCGAAGCTTTCGATGTAGTCGACATCATCGGCATCCAGCACCGCATGGGCATATTGCGCGGACTTGATCGCCATGCAATCGCCCGAAACCATGTAGAAATGCGTGGCACGTGGAAACGCCTCGACCGCCGCCTCGACCGCATGCAGCGTGGCCTGGACCAGCGACCATTCCCCCCAACCACACCTGATCCGTTTCTTGGCGAAGGTGACGTTGGAATTGTCCGCGAGAGCATCGCGGATCATCGCATAGGCGTCCTTCGGTGCACGGGCATCGAAATGGATCGAGATGTAGTCGCCGACAGCCGTCAGCTGTTCCGCCTGACGGATAATCGCCTTGGGGTCCTTGTGACACAGCAATATGAAGGCAATTCGCGCCATACTGGAAACAGTCTACCCCTCCGGACTGGATTGTTCTAACTGTCTAAACGTGAAGACAGATTGAATAAACACGGTTTCTTTGCTTTTTTGCGTGAAACGGCCAAGGCACAACAAGGCCGGTTTTTTTGGAGGCAGCAAGAATGGGGTTTCCCGGCACCTGGATGACCGAAAGCGAAAGCGTGGTCTACCGCGTGGTTCCGAAATGCGCGTGTTCGACCATTGGTCAGATCATGTTCTATTCGGACCACGGCAAGTTCTTCGATGGGGACATCCACGATGCCGACAGCGGCATGCACAAATGGGCTTTCGAAGACAGCCAGCCCAAGATCACCGAGAACGTGCAGGGCCATAAAAGCTATGCCTTCACCTGTGTGCGCAACCCCTACACGCGCATCCTGTCATCCTTCTTCGACAAGATCTGCGGCATTCAGCGCAATGGCCGGCGTTATCGCGGCAACCTCGTCCCCCTGCTGATCCAGAAATACGGGATCGAGGTGGGCAGCCCCGAGGACGGTTTCGAGTTCGACCAGATCAAGAGCTTCCGCCGCTTCCTTCTGTTTGCGCGCGACACGATCCGCTGGCGCCGCCCCATGGACCCCGACATTCACTGGTCGGCCATGTCCGGCCATGTCAGCACCTTCATCCTGAACGGCGGCACCTACGACAACATCTTCTGGACCGAGAAGTTCAACGAGGGGATGCAATCGGTGCTGGACGCCATCGAAACCCCCGTCGGAGTCAAGCTGGACAAGGTGCCCCGTTTCAATGAATCCGAGGGCCACGGCCCCAAGCGCGCCCACCCGGTCGAAGACTACTTCGACGACCTGTCGATGCATCTGGTCTACGAAATCTACAAGAAGGACTTCCAGCTCTTCAAATACGATTTCGAGGACCCGTCCAACAAGATGCCGGTCGCCGAGATCGACCTTGACGAGGTCCACGCCAAACTTGGCGAATAGGTCGCCCCGGCCCCCAAGACATTGACGACCGCGTTGGCCGCCACATCTCACCGGTGTTCCTGCAGGAGGCGAGCTATGAAGAACGGGGTTATCTACGTGGGCGAAGGGGCCGAATATGCCGCCTTGGCCTGTCAAAGCGCGGCCACCTTGCGCGAGACCGACCCTTCGCTTCCGATTCACTTGTTCACCGACCAGGCGCATGTCGATTTCCCGTTCGATGCGGTGCATCCCATTCCGGTCGGCTGCGCGCGCGCCAAGATTGCAGCCATGGCCGCAAGCCCCTTCGAACGCACCTTGTTCATGGATTGCGACACGCTGGTTGTGGGGCCTGTGCGCGACGGGTTTGATATTCTTGACCGCTTCGATCTGGCCATCGCCCATGATGTGCGGCGCTCGTCCGAACTGATCGAGGCGGGCGATGGGCCAGCGACCTTTTGCCAGCATAATTCCGGCGTCATGTTCTATAACAAGAGCGCGCCAATGCTCCGCTTTCTCGGCGATTGGTCAGCCGCCTATGACACGGCCGGCGTGGCGCGCGACCAGTTCACGCTCAAGGGCTTGCTTTGGGCCTCTGACCTGCGGTTCTGGGTGCTGCCGCCGGAATGGAACCTTCGACGGGTGACGATGCTCGATGCATGGGAGCCGCTGGACGCCATCCCGCGGATCATCCATTCGCACCAATTGCTGCGTCACCTGCGTGATGGTGGGGTCCAGGTCAGCGACCTGAAAGACATCCTGAGGCTGGAGCGCGAGGCGCTGAAACTGGAATGGTCGGCGCTGAAACAGCGCCTGCCGTCGACAGACCTGGCCGATCCTGTCGCCAGCTTCCGCCATGCCCGAGATGTCAGGCAGGAATGATCAGAGCAGGCCGTGTTTGCCGAACAGCGCCTTGAGATCCGCCTGGGCGCGGGCGCCGATGTGGCTGATCACTTCCGAGGCCGCCACGTTCCCCATCCGCGCACAAATTTCCAATGGGTGACCCTCGCAGAGGCCCCACAGGAAGGCGCCGGCAAAGAGATCCCCTGCCCCTGTGGCATCGACGATCTGCGTGGGCACGGCCGGCACATGGGTTTCCTCGCCGCCCGACAGAACATAGACGCCATTCTCGCTGTCGGTGCAGATGGCGATCTCGACATCTGCCGCCGCGGCAGCCCGCGCCGCCGCGAAATCCTCGGTCTGATACATCGACATGACCTCGGCCCGGTTCGCAAAGAGAAGGTCCACGTCCTCGCGGATCATCAGACGAAAGGCATCGCGGTGCCGTTCCACGCAGAACGGATCGGACAGGGTCAGGGCCACCTTGCCGCCATGGGGCTTGCAGGCATTGATCGCCTTGGCAAAGGCCGCGTGGCTGTCGGGGCCGTCAAAGCGATAACCTTCCAGGTAGATCCAATCGGTATCGGCCATCTGCGACGGGTCGATATCCGACGGTTCCAGAAACTCGGTGACACCGAGGTAGGTGTTCATCGACCGCTCGCCATCGGGCGTGACGATCACGATGCAGCGCCCGGTTTCATGCTCGGCGTCCTTGGGGGCAAGCACGGTTTCGTAATCGGCCCCCTGCGCCCGCAGGTCATGGGCAAAGATCCGGCCCAGCTGGTCGTCCTTGACCTTGCCCACATAGGCGCAGCGCCCGCCCAAGTGGGCAATCCCGGCGATGGTGTTCGCGGCCGATCCGCCGCTTATCTCTTCTGCGGGGCCGACATTGTCATAAAGCTGGACCGCGCGTTCCATGTCGATCAGCTGCATGATGCCCTTTTCGATCCCCATCTCAGACAGGAACTCCTCGGCCTCGCGGGTCAGCACGTCGACCATGGCATTCCCGATGCCGACAACCTGGTATTTCTTCATTCCGTCTTGTCCTCGAACTGGCACAGGTCACGAATGACACAGGCGCCGCATTTGGGTTTCCGGGCCACGCAGATATAGCGCCCGTGCAGGATCAGCCAGTGATGGGCATGCTGCTGGAAATCGACCGGCACGTTGTCCTCGATCGCGCGTTCCACGGCCACGACGTCCTTGCCGGGGCAGATGCCCGTGCGGTTGCCGACACGGAAGATATGCGTGTCGACCGCCTGGGCCGGGTAATGCCACCACATGTTCAGCACCACGTTGGCGGTCTTGCGCCCTACGCCGGGCAGCGATTGCAGCGCGGCGCGGGAATTGGGAACCTCGCCGCCATAGTCCTCGACAAGGATCTTCGACAGCTTGATGACGTTCTTGGCCTTGTTTCGATAGAGCCCGATCGTCTTGATATGCTCGATCACGCCCTCTTCGCCCAGCGCCAGCATCTTCTCGGGGGTGTCGGCAATCTGGAACAGCTTTTCGGTGGCCTTGTTCACCCCCGCGTCGGTTGCCTGCGCCGACAGGGCCACGGCCACGACCAGCGTGTAGGCGTTGACGTGATTCAATTCGCCCTTCGGTTCCGGTTCGGCCGCCCGGAAGCGTTCGAACACGGCGCGCATCTTAGGATATGCAAGCTGTTTTGCCATCGCGAACCCTTTTGGCCGAGCCGCAGGCAGGCGGCAAGGGGAAGGAAGCCAAAAACACCTGAGTTTGGCGCAAGAACCGGGTCGCCTGCCGCAGCGGCGAGGCCTAAGATCAGACCATGACCCAGGACAGCCGTTACCATTACCACGTCATGCGCCGCGCCATCGAAGAGATCGACGCCGCGCCCGCGCCTCTATCGCTGGAAGACCTTGCCGCGCGGATGGAAATGTCGCCCGCCCATTTCCAGAGGCTGTTCTCGCGGTGGGTTGGGGTCAGTCCAAAGCGCTACCAGCAATACCTTGCCCTGGGACATGCCAAGGCGCTGCTCAAGGACCGGTTCACCACCCTGGAAACGCCGATGCGGTGGGCCTGTCCGGCTCGGGCCGCCTGCATGACCTGTTTCTTCGCTGGGAAGCCATGAGCCCAGGCGACTATGCCCGTGCCGGTGCAGGCCTGACCGTGCGCTGGGGCTGGTTCGACAGCCCGTTCGGCCGGGCGCTGGTCATGGGCACGGACAAGGGCCTTTGCGGGATCGGTTTTACCGAGGAAACAGGGGACGAGGCCGCGATGGCCGACCTGACCGGGCGATGGCCCAACGCGGATTTCGTAGAAGATCCGGACGCGCTGCGCCCGTGGGTGCAAGCCGCCTTTGGCGAGAATACCGCCAAGCCGACGCCACTCCACCTGATTGGCACGCCTCTTCAGATCAAGGTCTGGGAGGCGTTGCTCGCGATCCCCTCGGGCCACGTGACGAGCTATTCCGAGATCGCGACCGCCATCGGCAATCCCAACGCGGTACGCGCCGTCGGCAGTGCAGTGGGCCGGAACCCCGTCAGCTTCCTCATTCCCTGCCATCGTGCCATCCGCAAATCGGGCGGGCTTGGCGGGTATCACTGGGGGCTGCCGGTCAAACGCGCCATATTGGCCTGGGAATCCGCCCGCGCCGACGCTTGAGGATCGGCGATAAACCGCGTGTAGATCCGCTGATATTGGATAACAGGGGCCGCACCGCGATAAGATGGCACAGACGCGCGATGCATGCGCGCCCAAAAGTGAAAGAAGACCGATGAAGATTTCAAAGCTGACCACGGCCCTGGTGGCCTCGTCCCTGTTCGTCGTCGCCGGCTGTGCCGAGATGACCGACCCCAACAACCCCAACCGCAACCAGCAAACCGGCGCTGCCGTGGGGGCGGGCCTTGGCGCACTGGTGGGCATCGCCTCGGGTGACAATGCCGAGGAACGCCGCCGCGGCGCCGTTGTCGGCGCTCTGGTCGGTGGCGGGTTGGGTGCCATCGGCGGCGCACAGCTGGATCGCCAGGAGGCCGAGCTGCGCCAGCAGATGGGATCCAACGCGACCATCGTGAACACCGGCGACCAGCTGATCGTGACCCTGCCGCAGGACATCCTGTTCGCTACCGATAGCGCCCAGCTCACCGGCGCGCTGCGCAGCGATCTGACCACGCTGGCCGCCTCGATCAACCGCTACCCGGGGACCACGATCAACGTGATCGGCCATACCGACAACACCGGCAGCGCCGCCTACAATCAGGATCTTTCGGCCCGTCGCGCCCAAGCGGTCAGCTCGGTTTTGATCGGTGCCGGCGTCACACCGAACCGCATCCGGTCGATCGGACGGGGCGAGGATGCCCCTATCGCAACGAACCTGACACCCGAAGGTCGGGCTCAGAACCGCCGGGTGGAAATCACGATCACGCCGAACGCCTGAACCGGAGCCGTCCGCACGGCCCATTGAGCCCCGCTGGCTTTGGTCATATGTCTTGACCAGAGCCAGCGGAGGCCACCATGCCATTTGAACCCGTCCAGCCCGAGAAGCTGTCGCAATCGGTCGTTCGCCAGATCGAGAAATTGATCCTGCGCGGCATACTGCGCCCCGGTGAACGGCTGCCTTCGGAACGGGAACTTTCCGAACGGCTGGGCGTGTCGCGCCCGTCCCTCCGCGAAGCGCTTGCCGAATTGCAGGAGAACGGGTTGCTGACCAGCAAGGCCGGTTCGGGGGTCTACGTGGCCGAAGTCTTTGGAAATGCCTTCTCGGATGCCCTGGTGCGGCTGTTTTCCACCCATGACGAGGCGGTCTTCGATTACATCGCTTTTCGCCGCGACATGGAAGGACTGGCCGCCGAGCGGGCCGCCGCCCACGGAACCGAGACCGACCTGAAGGTCATCGACACGATCTTTCAGAAGATGGAAGTGGCCCATCGCAAGCGGAACCCTCAGCAAGAGGCGGCGCTGGACGCGGATTTCCACCTTTCGATCATCGAGGCGAGCCACAATGTCATCATGCTGCACATGATGCGCTCTATGTACCAGCTGCTTCGGGAAGGCGTCTTCTACAACCGCCAGATCATGTTCAAGCAGCGCATGACCCGCGAGAGCCTGCTGGACCAGCACCGCGCGATCAATGACGCGCTTCAGGCCCGCGATGCGACTGCGGCCCGTGCGGCGGTCGAGGCCCACCTTTCCTTCGTCGAACAGGCCCTCACCGATCATCAACAGGCCGAGCACAACGAGCGGATCGCGCGTCAACGTTACGAACACGAAATCGGAAAATGACCGCGCCCCAAACCCTTGTCGTCACTGCCAACCCCGATTCAGGCAGCTTCACCCATCAGTGGGCGCGGGCGAGCGCGAACGCCTGTCGGGATGCTCTTGAAAGTCATCTGGTTCAGGACGGGTTCGACCCGGTCGAACGGGCCGGTCATTATGGGCAAGAAGGGCCGTTCGATGCCCTCAAGGCGCAGGAAGCCGCCGCGCAGTCAGGCAAGCTGCCCGGCGACGTCGTCCGCGAACTAGGAAAGATCCAAAAGGCCGACCGGCTGATCCTGCATTTCCCTGTCTGGTGGTTCGGGCCGCCCGCGATCCTGAAAGGCTGGATGGACAGGTGCCTCGTGAACGGCGTCCTCCACAAGGGCAGCCAGCGGTTCGACAAGGGGTTGGCCCGGGGCAAGTCGGTGCTCATCTGTGCGACGACCGGCGCCGATGCGATCGAAACAGCCCCCGATGGCCGCGAGGGGGATATCCGGCTGGTGCTGTGGCCATTCATGTATGCGCTTCGCTATTGCGGATTCGACGTGCTGGATCCTGTCTTTGTTCACGGCGTGCACGGATACCACAAGGGGTCAGCCCGCACCGAGATGGAAGCCCGCATGTCCAAGGCGCTGTCCGACCAGCCGAGCCTGCTGGCGGGCTGGGATGACCGGCCCAGGGTGCGGTTCAACGCGGACACGGATTTCGATGAAGATGGCCGGTTGAAAGCCGATGCCCCGGAAGTCACGCCCTTCATAACCCACCAAGCATGAAAAAAGGCCCGGGCATGAAGCACCGGGCCTTTCCATTTCGTCGGGCTTCGTCTGGTCAGTGCAGCTTGGCACCCACCTCGGCGATCGCCTCATCAATCAGCTTGTTGGCCTCGGTTGCCGTGGTCTGCTTTGCGATCACGTCCTGCGCGGCACCGATGGCGACAGCGACGGCCTTGGATTGCACGTCACGGACGGCCGAGTCCTTGGCGCTCTCGATCTGCTCTTCGGCAGCGGCCAGACGGCGCGCAACAGAGGCCTTGATGTCGTCCTTGGCCTGCTCGGCAGCGGTCGTCGCCTCTTCCTTGGCGGTCGTGACGATCCGATCGGCCTGGGCCTGAACCTCTTTCTGCTTGCGCTCGTAGGATGCCAGCAGGGTCTGCGCCTCTTCACGCAGGGCCTTGGCTTCGTCCAGCTCGGACTTGATGCCCTCGGCACGGTCGTCCAGCATCTTGCCGATCATGCCGGGGACCTTGAAATAGGCCAGCACGGCAAGGAAGACGATAAAGCCCAGAAGAACGATGAAGTCGGTGTTCTTGAGCGAGAAGAAGCCGTAATCGCCCGACGCCGCGAAGGCAGGAGAGGCGACCAGCGACAGGGCGGCGGTGGTCATGAGTTTTTTCATGGCGCTTACCCTTTCATCCGGGCGTTGACGGCCGCTGTCACGGTGCGGGCATCGGCCTTCCCACCCATGGCGGCAACGATGTCCTTGGCGACGTCCTTGGCCACGTCCTTGACGCTGTCCATGGCATTGGCCTGGATCTCGGCGATTGCCTTCTCGCTCTCGGCAGTGCGAGCGGCAATCTCGGCGTCGGCCTTGGCCATCTCCGCGTCGAGCTCGGCCTGAATCTCGGCCTTCGATTCCGCGACGATACGCTGGGCTTCGGCACGGGCATCGGCAAGCGCCTTTTCATAGGCGGCCTCGGCCTCTTGTGCCTTCTGCTTCAGCTCTTCGGCAGCGGCGATATCATTGGTTATGGTGCCCGCGCGTTCGGCCAGAACCGCGGAAATGCGGGGCAGCGCGATGCGGGACAGCACGAAGTAGATCACGACGAGCGTGAGAAGAAGCCAGAAAATCTGGTTGGGCCACCAGTCAAAACACAGCTGCGGCATGCCGATGGCAGAGCCATCAACACCGACACAGGTGCTTGCGGTTTCCCCGGTTGTTTCGGTCGCCATGACGTCCTCCGTCGGAACTGGGTCTCACTATCGGGCGGCCCGTTGCCGAGCCGCCCGCGCGTAAGGAAAGTGTTCCGTAAGGCTTAGACGGCGAACATCAGCAGCAGGGCGACGAGGAACGAGAAGATCCCCAGGGCCTCTGCGAAGGCGATGCCGATGAACAGGGTGGCCGTCTGGCCGCCAGCGGCGGACGGGTTGCGCAGGGCGCCGGCCAGGAAGTTGCCGGCAACGGTGCCCACACCGATTGCGGCAGCGCCGGAACCGATTGCAGCCAGACCAGCGCCGATATGTGCGAGTTCACCTTCCATGAGAATTCTCCTTACGATTGATTTGGAAGTTTCGAGAGTGCAGTTCGGACCTTAGTGCGACGGGTGCAGCGCATCCTTCAGATACACGCAGGTCAGAATGGTGAAGACATAGGCCTGGATGAAGGACACCAGGACTTCGAGACCGTACATCGCTGTGATCGCCAGCACCGACAGCGGGCTGACAAGGGCAATCGCGGCGAAGCCGGCGAAAACCTTGATCACCGCGTGACCGGCCATCAGGTTGCCGGCAAGACGAATGGAGTGGCTGACCGGACGCACGAAGTACGAGATAAGCTCGATCACGGCCAGGATCGGGCGCAGAGCGAGCGGCGCGCTGGACACCCAGAACAGCCCCAGGAATTTCGACCCGTTCTTGACGAACCCGACGATCGTGACGGTCAGGAAGACGGCCAGGGCAAGCACCACGGTGACGGCGAAATGCGAGGTCGTGGTGAAGGCGGTTGGCACCAGCCCAAGGAAGTTGGCGAAAACGATGAACATGAACAGGGTCATGATGTAGGGGAAGAACCCCACGGCATCCTTGCCCGCGACATCCTCGACCATCTTGTAGATGAAACCGTAGGCAAGCTCGGCGATCGACTGGGTGCGATTGGGCACGATGGCCCGACGGCGGGTGCCGACGACCAGAAGCAGGATCACCCCGACGACGGCCAGTGCCATCCACAACGTCACGTTGGTGGGCGTGTACCAGTGGATCGGGCCGTTCCCGAAAAGAGGCTCGACAATGAACTGGTCCATCGGGTGGAAG
>PR_CR_10_Liq_1_inCRDRAFT_1000779_pt1 | contig 19224 bp, 18 predicted proteins | sample PRCRCaboRojoPR_3_FD_10241 | JGI IMG/M metagenome (IMG submission 10241)
GAAAGGTTCTTCACAAAAACATTGGCTTGGGGATCTCTGTCACGAGTCACTTTCATCACTCTGATGTGTGACCCAAGGAACTCACGGCCGTTCAGTTCTTCTCGTGCACGTTTGGCTTGCTGCGGGTCTGTGAAGTTGATGAAAGCGTATCCTAGAGGAACGCGAGTCTCTAAGTGCCGCAGGATGCGTATGTAGGCTACGTGGCCGTACTGTGACGCAAGAGAGAAAAGATCAGATTCAGTAACTGTGTTTGGGAGGTCCCCTACGTATAGCTGGGTTTCGTTCGACATCATGGGCTGGCGACTCATATTTGTTTCAGAAGTTGCTATTATTATAGCCTTCCATTTATTTAAGGAACTAATTGGCCTTTTACTACTTAGTTCTCGAAGCCTAAGTTAAATCTAAGTTTGAAAGAATGTTCGTTTCAAGCACCATTTACAATATGTTTATTAAGCTGCAAGCATCTGTAAACCTCTCACTGAACTTGGTGGTTTTTGCCCTGATCCTTTCGACGTTTTTGTTCAATTATTTCACTTTCATGAACTACTCAGTGGGCCTGTTTACAATCACGCATCCCATCAAATACGAAGACGTGGCCGAAGTCAAAGTATTTACCTGGTTTTCGAATTTCAAAGAACTAGCTTGTGAGCACTCAACTGACCCAGGAATCCAAACTGTCTGTTCCAACATCACCAACTTCCAAGTTGCAGGTTTGCTTTACTTTTTGCTGAGCCTTTTAGCTATTGGTTCGATTTTTTCAAGCTGCATGAACTTGCTTATGCTGATGGCAGGCCGTGCTAACTTCTGGACAAAGTACCACTGGCCGCACTACTTAAACGCTGGACTCTTGTTTTTGGCAGGTGCTAGTTATTTACTCATTAGTAATGTGGACGGACTTGAACACCCCCAGTACCGAAAAGTTAACCTGCAGGCCAACTTAGGAATTAAACTACTCTTTGTAACTACTTTTATGGCCCTGCTAACTCTGCTCCACTACTTGTTTTTGAAAAAGTTCAGAAACCTAGACTACTTGGTTCCTGAGAGAGAAGAGCAGCACAGACTTGCAGAAGTTAAGTCCAAACAAGAAGCCTTTGCACCTGAGAGTTTCGAAGTTCCTGTTAGAAGCCAGCAAGAAGCCCAACCTGGTATAATTGAAGTCTCTAACGAAGAACTCCAAAACACCAAACTTGAAAGAGACGAACTCAAAAAGAAACTCAAAAGCCTCCAAAAGAAACTCAGAAGCAAAGAAACCGAAGACACAGACATTGCCAGACTCAGAAACTTGCTTGAAAACCTCAAAAAAGAAAACCTTGAAAAAACCAACCAAGTTGAAGAGCTCACTAAGGACTCGCAACTCGACAAACAGGCCCTTAAGTCGCTTGAAAGGAACAAGGAAAAACTCAACAACTTGCTCCAAGAAAGAGAAACCCAAATCGAAAGACTTAGACAAGAAAGAAACAACTTCAGGGCACTAATCAAGGAAAAAGAAGAACTAGTAGAAACTCTCAACCTCCAACTAACTCAGACTCAAAGAGAAGTAGTTGCAAGTAGCCCCGACGAAAACACTGAAACTCTGCGCAACCAAAGAGACAGTCTCAGCCAAACTGTGGAACAACTCAAAGCATCACTTGAGAACCAAAAGAACTACTCCAACCAGCTCACTGAAAAGAACCAAGATCTAGAACTTAAAGTTGAAGAACTACAAGTAAAACTAAAGCACCTATCTGACAACTACAACGCTTCTAAAGAGTCTTTAGGCGAAGCTGAAGTTAAGTACCAAGAACTACAAACTGCAGAGGCTGAAAAAAAAGACCTACGAAACAATTTAGAAAACCTCACCAGTGAACTCCAGCTCTACAAAGCCGAAGCTGAAACTGCCCGCCAAAAAGCTTCAGAACTAAAGTACCAAAACGAAACCCTTAACTCTGAACTTGAACACAAAACTAAACAACTCAAAGAACTCATGGAAGAACTCTCCAAACTCAAAGCAGAGGCCACTGAAACCCAAATGCTCTCAGCTGAGATTCAGTCGCTTGAAGAACAACTCAAAAAGTCAGTTTCACAAAGCAAGTCTTTAAAAGACTCTTACAACCAAGCCCAAGTAGACTGGGAGTCCGAAAAAGCAGATTTGGACTACAAAATAAAACAAAAAAGCAGAGAAATCGAGCACTTGCAATCCAGACTCAATTCACAAGAAGAAGAAAGCAACAACTACTTGCACGAGTCACACGAACAAATTGAGAAACTCAAAGACGAACTTAAAATAGCCAAACTCCAAAGCGAAATGCACAAAGAAGAAGTAGACCGCCTCAGCTACTTAAAAGAAACCTTGAGACAACAACTCTTCGACAAAGACACTAAGCTCGAAGAACTCAGTCAAGAAGAAGCCCGCAAGTACCTTTCTCAGGAAAAACTCAACAAAATCCTTCAACAACAAAACGAAGAACTCGAAAACAACCTCAGAAACTCCGAACTCCGTCTTGAAGAACTTGTAAGTGAAAAAGAGTCTTTGAGACACGAACTGATTGAAAAAGAAGACGAACTAGCTAAAGTCTCCCAGGAAGCCCAAAGCATCTACAGAAGGCACTCCCAAAGTTCTGCTTCGATGGTTTCGGCAGAGCTAAGTCAAAGCATGAGCGAAGGCTCCTTTACAGGCCAAAGTGCACAAGAACTCATGATAATTGAAAGCTTAGCTGACGTAGACGTCAGAGACAACCCCTTAGTCAACAGTGTTAAAAGTGTCCAAAGAGAAGCCTCAATGACCTTTTCAAACGTATGGAAACTAGTTGAAAGCCTTATGACTGAAAAAGTCAAACTCGACAGACTAGAACTGCCTTTGGGGAGACAGCCCCGGGACATGATTAGCTTTATTTTTGACTTTATGGAACTCCGCTTTGAACTTAAAACGTTGGCTTTGAGGAAACTAAAAGGCCTAATTAGTTCTTTAGAGGAACTCTACAAAATGGACCACTTGTACGGAGTAGTCATCTGCAGAATGCTAGGACTGTTCCACCCACGTCCCTTTCCTTCGATTTTGTGTGACTACTTGTTGATGCTCCAAGAGTTGTTTAACCACTACGCCCAGAAAAGTGCACTGCGGACAAGCAGCTTTGCAGAGCACTACGAAATAGAACAGTACGGAGGACAACTCTCAATAGTAGAAGTGATGGAACTAGTTATGAAGACCTGTGCCCGTAACAGACCTGCAGGGGAAAGGATACTTAACTCTTTGTACAAAAGTTCTTTGGACAAAGTCCAGACGATACTTATGAAAGTCTGCGGAACTATGGCACGCATGGGAAAAACCTCCAGCTACATATTTGAAGTTTTGGACTTGGACCAAGGAGGCAGCATTGACTACCATGAATTTGTAGACGGGATCAGACTGAGCCTGAACATTTGGGTTTCTCAAGAAGAAGCTGAAGAACTTTGTGCTTACATAGACAACGACAACAGCGGACTAGTTTCTATTGAAGAGTGGAACCAAAAAGTTGACTTCAACGAGTACGCCGACAAAGCTTACTCCAAAGAGGCTATGGTTACTAAGGCAGAAGTTATGGGGGCTTTTGCCCAGGAGTACGAGTCAGAAGTTATACAGGACTATAACATGCTGCGTCCTCGCATTAAGAACAGTTTGACAAAAGAAAGTTTCAAGGAAAGCATGATAGACCTAGACTCCAGCCTTGAAAACAAAAAGATCAGACAGCTCTACAGAGAAGCTAAGGAAATGGAAGGCCACCGCAAAATAAGTCCCGAAGTCTTTTGCATCACAGCTTTGAGGAACCAAATTGGTAACTACGGGTTAGGAATATTCAGTCTAGAAACCATGGAAAAAGCCCTTACTAAAACCATCGACCAGAGCTACTCAAGTCCTTAGTGTAATAGAGATTAATAAACACCCCCCTTAAAAGGTATGCCAAAAAGGCCCACTAAACCAGTAGTTGGCAAAACCAAGTACTTCACCAGCTTGGTAATGGACGAAGAAAAGTATTTCCTAGGCGACTCTGTAAGAGTGAACGAAAAGTCGGACGACGAAAGGTACGCAAACATATGCAAAATCTTCAAAAAAAACAACGAGTACCTAGCTTTAGTAAGGTGGCATTTGAAACCAACAGAAGTCTTCGAAGAACTGCCTGAGTTCGTAGGAGAAGCTGAACTCTTTGACTCTGAAAGTTACCAAGTAGTTCCGGTGGAGTCGATATACGACAAGATTTACATCATTCCTTTTGAAAAGTACTTCCAAGCTGAAACTGTCGACACCGACACCTTCTACATCAGAGCTACTTACCAAAAAACTCAAACCTTCAAGCCTGACTTTGCGTTTTGGCCTAGAAACTGTTTGTGCCAGAAAATAATTAACCCTGACTTGGAGTTTGTGAGGTGTGACTCTTGTGAGGACTTGTTCCACTTCGAGTGCGTAGGCTACGAACCAACTCTCGACGTTTGGGTGTGTCCTAACCACTAACTTAACTTTGAGTTAACTTTATAAAAATGGGCAATAGAAACTCTTCGGCTAGGCTGTCTCCGAGACTCCAAGAAATTGTTGAATCGATATTTCGCGAAATTGACATTGACGGAAGCCGCACTATAGACTGGGATGAAACCCTGAAGTGGTGGGACTCTAATTTTGCAGTGATAAACACCAGAGCAATGTTTGAAGCTGTGGACGCAGACAAAAACGGAAAAATTGAGTTGGAGGAATGGGTGGAGTTCTGGCGGATGGTTAAACAACGAGGACACTCTGAAGAAGAAATTGAGGAAGAACTGAATAACATCAAGGAAAAAGGTTCTTGGGTCCAGTTTTTGGACTGTCCTTCTACTCACGCCAGAATTAAGGATTAGTTATCTATGTAAAGAAGTTCGTACAAAGTGCCTTCCAAGTAGTTTTGCGACCCTTTTTGCAAAGCTGTCACTACTTGGACAGTGTCGTCAATCAGTTTTGGAAACAGAACTGCTTGAGTTGAGGTGTCAGTAAACAAAGCTGGGTTAATGTTCATTTCTAGCAAGTGGTGTTCTAAGTTCGAGTCAACCAGAACGTCGATGCCTATNAGTTCGAAGCACCCTTTCCTTTTAGTTATTTCGTTTTTTCTGTTTAAAAACACAGACTTAAACGTTTCAAAAGCCTGAAACTTTAAGTGCTCAAACTCCTTCTGGCCTATGTTTTCTTGCAAAGTGGTTTCGGAAATAATCGTTTCTTCTTTTCTCTGGGGGTACTCGGGGTGCTTCTTTTGCTGTGCAGCGTTAGTGAGGTGCGTGAGTAGGTTGCTATCTTCTAGGTTGTACTTGTTCAAGCACTTTCTGCCGTAGCACAAAGGGTGCTTTAAAACAATAAAAGGACTGCTTTGGGCTACCAAAGCAAACATACGGATGTCAAACTTGCAACCCTCAATGAGGAGGGGGTTTTCTATGTACTGCTGGACTATTCCTTTTTTAGGAACTTCTTGTTTAAATTCTGGAACGTTGTTTATAATCTGGATTCCTCTGCCCATGTTGGAACACTCCGGTTTGTAAATGCAAACTCTTTCTTTGAACTCTTCTAAAAAGGACCTTAAGTCGGACTTGTCTTTCAAGTCAAAACTCAAAGGCACCTTGACTTGCTTGCATGCTTTTGCTAAAGCCTTTTTGGAACAGAGTGCCTTGCTGACGTCGGGTAAGTGGTTCACTAGTTGTAAGTCTTGATTGTGGCTGTAAAAGTCAACTTCACCTGGAGTTTGCACCCACTTCAACTTGTAAGAGTTGTCGAAGTTAAAGTTGCTAGGCAGAACACACCACCCCCTAGCTACCAAGCAGTCCTTTACAAGGTTTCTGTTGTTTCCTTTTCCAACAAAGCACACACTTTCTTTGACTTCTTGGTACTCTGTTTGGGCTTGTTGCTCTGCAAAAATAGAGTTGTTGGGGACCCACTGGTTCTTGCGGTCGTCTCTCCAAGGGTGATCTGGGCAGTGCGACCTGCAAATGCCCCTTAGCCAAGTGTCTATAGACTTGAAGTGGTGCTTAATGTTGTAGTAGTTAGTTGAAGTGAATTTGTAAGAGTCAAATACCTGCACTCTTCCCTTGAACCAACGCGACCCAACAGTGGCTTCTCCAGTTTCGCCGCCCAAAAATATTTCTACATGGACCATGTCATGCAACTGCCTTTTCTTTTTAGAGTCGTAGTAAGTAGCAGAGTAAAAAACCAAGTCCCCAGGCTTCATGTTTCCAAACTCAAGGTCAACAGGCAAGGTGTCGTACTGGTAAGCCTGGTTCCACCTGCCTATAGAGAACCCAAAGTCTTCTTCTAGGTCTCTCATGACTTGGCGCACCAACCCACAGCAGTCCAAGAAGATAGGTGAGTTGTAAGCTTCTGTTCCAGGTTCGTGGAAGCGCTGTGCGTAAGGAACTCCAATGTAGTGTTTGGCCCGGGCAATGAATTTTTCTCTGAGTTGGTTGATGTACTCTTGAGAGTTGCGGTTGGGGGCAGAAGACTTTTTGATGAAGGTTTTGTTCCTCATTTCCTTTTTCTTTTGTTCCCTGAACTTCGCAAAGGCTTCCTGTAAAGAGGTGTTTTGGGAGTTTTGGAAGACAATCAAATTTTCTTTTTCCATTTAAATTATGAAGACTCTGGCAGGGTTCTAACTTAAGTAGGTTTTAAGCAATCTGTAGAATGAATTAATAAGAGATTAGAGATTTGCTTCAACCATTTCACATAAAGAATGACGCATTACCAAGAACTTTACAAGTTCTCAGAGGAAGGGAACTTGGACGAACTCAAAAACCTCCTAGGCTTCTACACATACGACACCGAAGCAATCACCAAAGCCCTCTGGATTTGCCTTTCAACACCCCACTTTTCTTTGCTCCACTACAAATCAGCATCTTGTTTAATAGAGCAGAAACCAAACTTGAAGTTCCACGATAAGTCTGGAACTAGTTTCTTGATGCTTTGTTCCAAACGATGCTTTCCGGATATTGTAAACCACCTGATCTCCCAGGGAGCAAGTGTCCAGACTTCAGACTTCGAAGGCAAAACTGCACTGCACTACGCATTGGAAACTATTAAGTCCGACCCTGTGCGCATTGTAGGGACTTTGTTGGACGCAGGAGCAGACCCCGGAGCTCGGGACTGCAAACAAAATACTCCACTGCACTACGCTGCCAAACAAGGATTCAGCAACTCGATGAGGGCCTTGCTCGACAAGTCAGCCAACATCAATGCTCAAAACGCAGACCGGGACACTCCTCTGCACTTAGCCGTTAGGTTTAGCCAAAAAAAATCAGTAGACTTGCTAAAACAAGCAGGAGCAAGCACCATCATTCCGAACGCCCGCAACGAAATGCCTTTTGACAACTCCGAAAGCAAACCTCACTGGGTTGACTCTGAGAAAAAAACCGACTTGCGTGGGAAGTCGCGCAACAGAGGAAACCACCTCAGGAAACGAGGTGGAAGGTCCAAACAAGAAGGACCTCAGTGCAAGTTTTGCACAGGAGTAGCAGAGGTCTGCTTGAGCTGTGGACGCTTTGAAAAGAACCAACAAGAACTCCAAGAAGACCTCAAGCGCGAAAGAAACAACCGCCTGAAACTCCAAGAAAGGTACAGCGCATTGGTTTCTAGAGTCAAAGAACTAGAAACCCAACTTTCTGCAGAAAAACAACACGCAGAGAACTTAAAAGAGAGTATTGAAAAGTACAAAAAAGACATCAGGATCCGACTAGGAGGCAACGGTTTCACCCAAGGACCTTACTCAGTGAAACTAGCTGCTTCCAACAAAAGCCCTATTCTCGTTCCCAAAGAACACCACCCCCCGTCTAAAAGCGACTTGGAAAAACAAATTTCTAAAGACCTAGTTAACTTCTGCGAACTTTTGGACGTTTGGAAAAAAAAGGTTAGAAATGACTACGAACACACAATTAAATTAATCTCCCAAACTGTAAAATCGGAGTACCCTAACACAGAAAGTTATGTATATGGATCTTTTGCAACTGGACTGATTCTTCCTCACTCAGACTTGGACATTGTCATTACAAACATTCAAGTACCCTCTGTAGTTGCTTTACAAAACCTAAAAGCCAGAGTAGAGGAACTCACCCAAGTCGAGTCAGTCGACGCCATTCTTTCAGCCACTATCCCTGTGCTCAAGATCTGCTTCAGTCTTGGCAAGTCCAAAGTAAACGTGGACTTAACTGTCCAGGACGACAACCACAGAGGCATTACCAGTGCCCAGTTCGTTTCGAAGTTAGTTTCTAGGTTCCCTACCCTGATGCCTGTTTTCTTGGCACTCAAACAACTGATGTTCTTCTGCAACTTCCACGAACCCTACAAAGGAGGCCTAAGTTCTTACGGACTATTCTTAATGACGGCCTTTTACTACCAAGAGCAAACTGCCGAATGGAGAGCTGTGATTGCCACCAACAAACAAAGTCTAGGAAAAATCTTTATGGATTTGCTTTACTTCTACGCTTACGAGTTTGACTACTCTAGGTGCATAGCAGTGAACAATAAAGACAACCCCAACATGAACGAAATGAGAAAACTACAAGTAAGACCTACTTAGACAAACGGCCACCTTTACGTGCCCGACCCTCTTTGCCCTTCCTGCAATGTGGTCCATCTCACAGACCAGTCCAAACTCATAGTAAGTCCTAAGTAGCCTATCCTGCAAACAGCTTATTACTACTTAGTCAAGCCTTCTTTCTGCGACTGCCCTGAGTCCCAGAACCTTTACGAAAAGATCCTCTACGAAACAAGAATATGTAGCATCACATAATTATTAATGTTAAGTTTGACTAAGCGCTTTCTTCAAGTCTTCCATGCTGCCCATAAGTTCTTTGGGAAGTGGGTTGTTCAGAAGTACCTACTTAGTTTTTACTATTTGTTGCAGTGAAGAAAGCAGTCCCAAATAAGGCGTCACTTTAGAGATTTTGTTGTTCTGAGCCCACATAAATTTAAGTTCTTGCAAGTTCATAAACTCATCTGGAACTTCAGTAATTTCGTTGTTTGCTACGTTGAGTTTTTGAAGTCCAGTGAGTTGTCCAAACCTTTCTAAAGAAGTAAGGCAGTTGTTCTGCAAGTTAAGTTCTTTAATTCCCAAAAAGAAAAAAGACTCTGGCAATCCTTGGCTAGGAATGGAGTTGAACCCTGCGTTGAGTACTTCTAGTTCCTGCAGTGACCCAATGTCCTCTGGAAGTTCCTTGAGTTCGTTTTTAGAAACTACTAGCACTCTGCACTTAGCGATTTTAGGCAGCTGTTTTAGTTTCTGGTTAAAGAAACTCCGAAAGCCATTCGTGTTGGCAAAAGGAGAAGCTGAAGTTACAACAGAAGAAACTTCTTGTTTGGGAGTGGGTTTTTCAGCCACTCTTTTGTAAGCCTCGTCAATTTCTTCCTGATTGAGGCCTTTTTTCTGCAGAAAGGAAACCTGCTTGTCTTTGGGTGCGTTCTGCACATTGGGGTGCTTCAAGAAGTTAACAGCCTGCTGAACTAGTTTTTCGTTCATTTATATAATGGAAGACTCAATCTGGCGTGTGGAATGCCATGACCACAGAGACCTTAACGAAGTCACAGAGTCAGGGTTCAAGTGCTCTGGTGACCTTTTTGCAGACCTCAGTGAAATGGCAAGTTCACTCGGTGCCTTTGTCCACCCTGAATTTAAAAAAACAACTCCTCAAAGTGACCAAGAACTGCCTTCCTTCTGCAGTAACTCAGTTAAGTTTGACAAGTTTTCTTTCAAGATTCTGTGCAGTGTGCTCAAAAACAACCCTACTCAAAAAGTTAAGTTCCAAAACTGCGAACTAACTGATGAGCACTTAGAAATGCTACTTGAAGTAACTAGAGCCGACACCTTAACTAGTTTGCAACTAGACTGGAACCCCTTTTTAGGTTCCCAGAAGTGCCCAGAACTCTGCAACGACTTAAGTAGACTGAGGTTCTTGAGTTTAAGGTGTTGTGGAATCAATGACGAAGCACTTGAACTCATCTGTAAAAACCTAAAGTCCAACAAGTCCATAAAAACTCTGAACCTTTATGGAAACAACTTCAGTAGTCTTGAAAACATAGCTGAAGTTCTTAAAGAAAACAGAGTTCTGGTTAGTCTTAACCTCTCCAAAAATAACTTAACAGACTCCCATTTAGAGCCCTTGATAGGACAATTTGGCAAGGTTGCTTTGGACCCTTCTAAAGTTGAAGAGTGCAAAAAGAAGCTTAAAGACTCTGCTAAGTCCAAACCTTCAAAAAGCAAAGCACAACTTGAAATAGACCTGCCTCAGGACGAACTAGTTCAAGAAGAGGAAACTTACTACTTGATTTGCAACAAGAGTTTCAAAAACTTAGTTTTGGACCTGAACTGCATTACTGGAGGAGACAACTTAGAACAATTAGTGCAGCAACTCCTTCCTGAGTCCAAAGTCTTTGTAGCTATGAACCAAATAGAAGAGCCTACCAAAAAGACACTGGCAAACAAGTACCCTAGTTCTTTGGTACTTTAAATTTAAATAATTATGGTGAAGACCTTTATTCCTTTGAGTTTCGATTCCAGTAACATCGGTAGGAGAATCAAAAGCTCTAAAAAAAAGTATACCTGGAAATTTGAACTCGACCAACACATACATACTGTAGTTATGTTTGTAAGCAGGATATCTGGTAAACACCGAATACTTCTGGACGACAACATTGTTGTGAAGGCGCGCAAGTCAGGTCACTACATTTCTAGGTATTCTTTCCACATTGGCCTCCACAGGATAGTTGCTTACGAGATATCTGACAGCGTGTTTGACTTGGAGTGCAACTCTGTTTCTTTCAAAAAACTTTACGAATCCCAGAATGCCACCTCTGAGGAATACCGAGCAAGTGGCTCTCAAAGTCCCAAAAAGAAAAAACAGGAATTTGTTTACGAAGATTGGGACCAAGAGTGGACTGATTACTCCCCCAAACCCAAAAGATTCTCTATTGTTCAAGAACCAAAAAAACCATCTGCACCTAAGGTGCCCAGATCTCCCCCGGCCAGATTCCAAGAAACCTTCTCTTTTAAAGAAAAACCCGAACCTGTAGACTTACTTGACTCCCAACCTAGTCAACTCCCCCAAGACTTGTTTTCTAACCACCCCAGAACTAATTCTATTGGTCATTCAAATGAAAACTTCATTGGGTCTCCCAGAAACCAAGCCCCAAGGAACCCATTTGAAGTTGCAAGTTCTCCTGTAAAGAACCAGCAAGTACTGGTACCTAACCTCTCCATTCCGCAGTTCAATACTGGCTTTGCACCTCAGGCCATGCAGTGGAACCACCTCCAAGCCATGCAAGCCTTTATGATGAGCAACCAGTACATGACTCAAAACCCGCAACCTCCTTTCCAATAAATTGATATTAATTATAATGATTGGGATTGTAAACCTGTTTTTGGCTGCTTTAGCAACTGGAGAGACTGACAAGTTAAATGCCTGTGTATTGCTTTGTGAGTTGCAGTTTGAAAAGCACATAATACAACTGGAAGACTTAGTAGCTGTCCGCTCAAACCACGAAGAACTCCTGGACAAGCTTTTGGCAGAGATGCTGCAAGAGTGCTTTTTAGGCACTACAGAAGAACTCTCGCAAAGCATTCTAGAGTACAAAGAAACCCTGGACCTAGAAGAGTTTAAGCACCTAGTTCCTATGAGGTTCGAGAAACTAAACACAAATCCACTCTTCACTCAAGAAGAACAAGAATCCTTCCAAGCCCTGTTGGAACTTTACGATAGACAATTCAGTGAACCAAATAAGCACTTCTTTGTATGGTGCATGTTAGTTGTGGGTGGCTTAGTGTTTGCAGTTTGGCACAAAAAAAGCAACTCTAAAAAACAAGTGTCTGAGTAAGTTAAGGGTTGTCTGAAGAAAGTAAGCACCCATTTATGGCCATAATAAAATGGTAAAGGAACTAGAACCTGTCACACGCGACTATACAATTCACATCCACAAACGCATCCACGGGATTGGGTTTAAGAAGCGCGCCCCAAGAGCTATCCGTGAAATCAAAAAGTACGCACAACGCGTGATGACTACAGAGGACGTGAGGATTGACTCAGCACTTAACAACTACGTGTGGAGCCAAGGCATCAGGAACGTTCCTTACAGAGTGAGAGTCAGGATGCAGAGGAAACCCAAAGAAGACGAAAAAGGAGAAGGCATGTACACTTTGGTGAGGCACGTCCAAGTGGACTCTTTCAAGGGACTAAGGCCCGAACGGGTAGAAAATGAATAAACTTTTGTGGTGGATTTTGGCATTTAATCTTTTCAATAATCACTAAATGGAGTTCCAAACCGAGGACATGAAGGAGGTCATGCAAAAAATCATGAAAACCATGCAGGAAAGCGACGAAGAAACCCAACCTACTGAAAAGTCTTTTTCCAAACCCAAACAGTCTCGAGCCCAACCTCCAAAGAAACCCCAAAAGAAAGGCGTTAGAGCTAGTGACTTCGTCAAATCTACTTGGAACCGAATGAACGTGCTCGAACAAAAACGACGAGAAAACCTACTAAACACCAAGAAGGAACTAGACCAAGAAATGCACAAAACCCACACTAACTGCCCAGTTATCAACGAAAACTCTCGGAAGCTGTTGGGCAAGAACTCCAAACCTATAGGAGAAAGAAGCATGACTTGGCTTAGCGACAAAAACGAAAGAATCAGCAGACTCAAAGAAAGAATCCAAACCGAAAAAGAAGAGGGCATCACAAAAGAACTCACTTTCAAACCCAAACTCACCAAAATGTCCCAGAAACTCAACCGAAGCATTGACTTCTACACCTACAACCAAAACTGGGCCGAAGAAGTGTCTAAAAAGACCACCTCTGAAAGGGAAAAAAAAGCCAAAGACGAACTGGAAGGAGTCACTTTCAAGCCCAAAATCAAAAAGTACAAGTTTAACGGCTTAAACACGATTTCTGCCTTCGACAGACTCCACCAAGTCACCAAACAGCCTGGAAAAAGAAGTCACTCAGAAGACCCCTTTAAACCCAAAATTCTGAACAAAAGCCGCAAAATGGCTTCTCTGCTGAACAACTCTGATGTCTACGACAGACTGTTCAACGGCAGGAAGTCTGCACAGAGTTTCAACTTTTCAAGTTCTTTTTCCGAAAAAAAGATTCTTGAGTCTTCGCAAAAAACACTAAACACCCTTATGGAGAAACTTTAACAGTGATAGATTATTAAAAAGTAACTTTGCATCCCTGCACAAAGGCTTCAATCTTCCTTTTTTCTTCGCTAGCAAAGTTATTGTTTTCGAGTTTGAGGACTTTGAGTTTCTTCAAGTGCGTCAGTGACTTCGAGTGCTTTGCACTGTCGTTCCCAAAGTTGTTGCTCCGCAAACTAAGAGTCTTCAAGTGACTTAGTTTGCTAAACACTTGTTCTAGTTGTCTCAGTCCTTCTGCACCAAGTCCGTTGTTGTCTAAGTCAAGTTCTTTCAGTCTACTTACTTTCCGCAAACAAAGCGACAAACTCCTAGCCCCTGTAGCACCTAAGTTGTTTTTGTCCAAAGTTAGCTTTTCTAAGTCTGTGAAGCACGCAAAGGCTTCAGCTAGGTTCTGCATTCCCTTTCCACGCAAGTCGTTGTCTGAAAGTTCAAGAGTTTTGAGTTTTTTGCAGTTACAAAGGGCTTCTCCCAGGACTTCTGCTCCTTCAGAGCCTATTTCGTTGTCGCCTAACTTAAGCACCTCTATCTGGGGAACCAGAGGCAGTATCTTGGCTAAGTGGGGAACTCCAGCTTTGCCAATGTGGGCTTTGGTGAGTTTCATCTTTTTGAGAGTGTAGTGTTTTTCTTTCATGATCTTTTGGTAGAACTCTTTAAGTGGTTCGGGGATTTGGGCTTTGTTTTCTTCGAAGTAAGACTTGATTTCGTCAATTACAGGGTTCGAACTCCACTGAATGTCAATATGTGTAATTTCAGAAAGTTCAAATTCTTTTGGCTTTAGGTTGTAGTTGCATTCTATTAGTTTTTCTTCAGTTCCTTCGATTTCTTGAAGTTTAGTAATTATTGAATTAGTTAGTGGAACAGGCCCGGGTTTCTGGAGTTCTTCAAGTGCTTCCAGAAGCATGGCTTTTTTCCCTTCGAACTCAGTCACTAAGTCTTTGCAGAGAGTTTTGCTGTCAGAAACTATTTGGTTGATGAGCGTTTCTTTCTGAGTTTCAAGACAGTGTTCCATGTCTATTTTGAACTTTTGGAGTTTGAACTTTTCCGAACCCAGTGCGTCATGGATGCCTCTTTTCTTAAGTTCTAATTCAGACACAGGCTTGGGTTTTTGTTTTTCTGACTTTTTGGGAGCGTCGCTTGCGTTGAACGAAACACTTTTTCTAGTAGAGCCAACTTCTATTTTCTCTGCTTTGTGGTTTCCTGGTTCCTGTAGGTGCCTGTCCATGTGTTTTTTGCACAACTTAATGTTTCTGCAGCTGCAAGTTAAAGTGGCCTGTTGGGCACACACTTCGCACACATTTGCCATTTTATTATAACAATTGCTTCAGAAGTGTTGATCCTACACTAATAAATATGAAAGCTTTTCTGATATTGGTTTTGGCCCTAGCTGTTTTGGGCCGAATAGACTTAGATGAGACGGACTTAGTGGAACTAGGAACCACTGAACAAAAAGAACTAGAAATCACCAGCAACCCAACCACGGGTTACATGTGGTACATGCTTCCTGAAGACACCAACAAGATCCGAGTTGAAAAAATTACAGGGGAGTACGAAGCACCCTCAGGAAACTTGTTAGGCCAACCTGGAAAGCAGGTATTCAAAATATCCTGCACTGAAGAATGCACTGCTGGCGACAAACTTAAACTCAAAATGCTTTACAAAAGACCTTGGGAAGACCAACCAGGTTCGGTGAAAACTCTTGAAGTCAGGGTTGTTAACTAAGAATAGTAATATTCAGGCATTTAAAATGGAAAACAAAAGCAAGTTAGGAGACTTCGAAGTGCTGTCTAAACTCGGACAAGGCAGTTTCGGAACAGTCTTCAAAGTGAAAAGCAAGGGTAACAACTACTTAGTGGACAATCAGTTTTACGTGATGAAAGTGATTAACATTTCCCAAATGGACAAAAGAGGACAGGAAGAAGCTAACAGGGAAGTAAGAATACTGCGTTCCCTTGAAAACCCCTACATAGTTAAGTACTACGACTCTTTCATCGAAAACAGAATGCTGCACATCATCATGGAGTTCTGCGACAAAGGCGACTTGTCACACTTGATAGAAAGTTCCAACCGACTTCTGCCTGAAGTCCGGGTTTGGAAGTACTTAATCCAGATGCTTTTGGGACTTGAGTACCTCCACAAAAACAAAATACTCCACAGAGACATCAAAAGCATGAATGTGTTTCTGGCAGGACAGGACTCTGTGCGCATCGGAGACTTAGGCGTGGCTAAAGTACTTGCTAACACAGCTGGCTTTGCGCACACTCTTGTAGGGACGCCCTACTACTTGTCCCCTGAACTCTGTGAAGAAAAGCCTTACAACTCCAAAAGTGACGTTTGGGCAGTAGGCTGTGTTTTGTACGAAATGTGCACTTTGAAGCACCCCTTTGACGCTAGAAATCAAGCTGCGTTGATTCTCAAGATTTTGAAAGCAAGTTACTCCCCAGTGTCTGGTGCTTACTCAGAAGAGTTAAGGCTACTAGTGGACATGACTTTATCCAAAGACCACAGAAGGAGGCCAAGTGTCCCCAACATCCTAAGAAGACCCAAAGTCCGAGAAAGGGCTTCAGCTCTTAACATTGAAATTCCTCCAAACTCTGTGTTGGCAACTAGCCCCCCAATTCCTAGAAACCCTGAATTCAGGGCAGAAAGCACCCCTACTAAGTCCAGACGCCAAAAGCTCCCAAGCAGACCTAAACCCAGACCTCCCAAAAAACAACTTGTAAAAGCTTATCTCCCTGGAAGGTCGCGTCCTCCCAGTGCTCGCAAAAAGGACCCTAAAAACGAGAATCGCAAAGAACAAGAACCTAAAAAGGCAGAAATAGCCCCTGCAGAAAAGCCTGCAAGTTCCACTACTTTTAGAGTTATGTTTAATGTTCCTTTAGTCCATCCTAAGATTACCTTGGTAAACACAAAAACTAAGTACCAGTGCTGCGAAAAACTAGTAGTGCCTCCCCTAGAAGAGTTCAGTGCTTGCTCTCCAGTTAGTCACTCCAAAACTCCTTTTGAACTCCAAAGACAGTCTTCACTTTTCAAAACTGCATACCAGTCAACTGAAGTTGAAAACCTGTACCCCATAGCTGTTTCAACTCCGCCTGAGTTTTCTGCGTACAAAGTGCACTACGTGAAACACAACAACTCTTCTCCTGATGAAAGTGAAGACGAAGCCTACTTTTCGGAAGAAAGCCAAGACTCAGAGTCCCCTGAAGAAGAGCCCTCTGACTTGGAACAAAAAAAACTCAACTTCAAAAACTTAATAGGGTTCAGAAGAAGGGACATCATTTCCAAAGTAGGTGAGGGACTCTTTAATGAGTTTTACGGACTCTTCAAGTCGAAACTTGCTCAAGAGACTGAAGTCACTGAAGAAGACCAAAACTCCATTGACGAGTTCATTGAGTCCAAAATGCAAGTTGATAATTCAATGCTCATCTACGACATGTATAAGTTACTTCATTTAGAAAGCCAACTTATCAAGTGCAGAAACCAAATTTCAGCTTTAAAAAGTAATGTAAAGTATTAAAAAGAGTCCTCTGGAGAAGGAATGTCTTGCATAAAGGACTCGTCGTCTGATATCAACTCTGTTCTGGGACTCTTCGGGTACCACTCAGGAGCTGTTTGGGCACTTTTCACAAAAGACAAGTCGAGTTCTATAGTTTTCTTTTTGGGTTGTTTAGGTTCTTTGCTGTTTCTGTCTAGTTGGAAGTGCTTTTTGTTAATGCTGAAGACTTCATTAGAAATCTTAAAGGACTCCCTTAGTTCCTGGAACTCTTCTGACTTAGTGTCTGGGTTGTTCAGAGTTCTTCTCAAGTTTGAAATGGCTCTTTGGTTAGCAGCATTTGTGTACTTAACCCTGTCCATGACCCGGTTAATTTCTAGAGAAAGTTTGTTTTCGGCCTTTTTAAAAGAACTTCTAGCTTCTTGGGACTTTTGTTTCCAAGTACTTACTATCTTTTTAGCCTCCTGCTCAACCTTCTGGGTGCCAGCAGACATTGGCCTGAAAGACTTAGTGGAGTTCTTTTTGGGAACCAAAGAAGTTTTTGGACGTACTTTGGGCTTAGTGTTGAAAAGGACCTCAGTGAGTGTAGGTTCCTTTTCAGTATTTCTGTGCTGGGTTTTGAACCAAAACTTGCCAACTTTCTCTGCTGAGTCTTTAAGCATGGCTTTGTAAGTAAGCTTTTTGGCAGGTTTAGGGGCATTAGAAGGTACTGGTTTTTGGTCAAGCACTAGATCAAACACCTTCAGGGGTAAAAACTTGCCTGAGTCTTTCATTAAATATGATCCCAAGGACAGTTAGGTTTGTGTAACTTCATAAAATGGGGCAGAACATTTGCACTTCCTGCTTAAACAGACCTGCTGAGAATGGAGAAATAAAACTTGAACAGTCGAGTTCAACCCCCTTGATATCGCCCAACGCAGCAGCAGGAGTGAACGTTGTTGAAACTCAAAGGAAACTAAACGAAGCTTTGGACACCTTCAAGGAATTGTTGGAAGAGGGCATTGATGGAACAGACTGCGAAGTGATAGTTGACGAGTCTTTTTGCAAAGTTTCGGCAAAAGAACTTGAAAAAGGCTACGTCATCAAGTACAAGTTCTTCATGCAGCACTCAAGGGAAGAGTTCTTTGACTTCATGGCCCACACTGAAAACAGACATACTTGGGACAAAAACGTCAAGTTCAGCAAAAGACTTGCAGAGTTCGAAGGAATTGGAATCATACATACTGTTTACAAGGGACAAATGGGAGCTAGTGCTCGTGAAGCTGTAGTGGCCACCAAAAAGCACGAGTACGGGAAAGGCGTTATAGACTTTTCGACCAGCGTAGAAACAGAAGAAGTCCCTGAAAACGGAGACCACGTGCGAGTAGCTGTGCACACCGGGGGTTACTACGTAGAGCCGATCCCCACTGATGAACAAGGCAACATCACTATGGTAATGGGGGTGAGTTACGTGGACTTGAAAATACCTAAGTATTTGGAAAAGATGGCTAAAAAATTCAGCTGCAAAACCATGCCCACTTTTGCCAAAAACTTAGTCAAGGCCCTAGATAAGCACAAAAATAAATAATGAAAGTTTACTAAGTGAGTAATAATTCAATATGATGGATTATAAATAGTGGAATGAACAACTTTAATGAAAACAATATTGCCAAAAAGTATTCAGCAATGGAAGACCAAAGAACTAAGAACTCCCAAAAGAACTACAGCACATTTCCAAAGCCTTCAATAAAACAAGTGGGAAACAACTCTATCGAAACAGCTAGGAAAGACCGTTATGGGAACTTCATAAGAACCCGAACCCACAGAGTTTCTTTCAAAGACAGAGTCTGTTCAGAACCTCTATACACAGTGCATGAAGTCGAGAAAATAGTTTACCCCGAAATGCCTGTAAAGCAATCTAGTAGGTGTTGTAAGTTTTGCCTCTTGTTTTAGTAACTTCAATGTTTATATAAGAATGGCTTCATTCTTTGTCCCTTCACCTAATAAATGGCAGAAAATTATACCGCAGCCCTCGAGGCAGTGCTTGGAACTCTCCAGTCTACTTGCAGAAATGAAAGCTCAGACAAAAGGTACAAATGCAGACGCGAAATGAGAGAAAGGGTCATAATGGAAGAAGTAGCTAAGTGCGCCGACCCGCACCACCAAGCTTGGAAAAATGCAGAGTTCGCCAACATAAAATCCTGCTACCAAAACTGCAAAACTCATGGAAAAAACCGTGTTAAAGAGTGCAACACTCGATGCCTCAACAGCTTAGTACAAGGAATTTGGAAGCGTGTCAACGTTCCTGAGTTCGAAAGTATCGCAAGTAAGTATGCTTAATACTTTCATATGAATATTTTTACTTACGCCTGGTTATAGCCTTGCTCCTGGCACTCACTCCAGGGGTCTTCCTCGCAGTTTTTTGAGCTTGCTTTGCGGTTGTCTTAGTTGCTGCTACTTTTTTGGGCGCAACTTTCTTTGCATGAGTCTTTACGGCTGAAGTTTTCTTGGGAGCAGCTTTGGGAGCAGCTTTGGGAGCAGCTTTGGGAGCAGCTTTGGGAGCAGCTTTGGGAGCAGCTTTGGGAGCAGCCTTGGGAGCAGCCTTGGGAGCAGCTTTG
>PR_CR_10_Liq_1_inCRDRAFT_1000780_pt1 | contig 19209 bp, 15 predicted proteins | sample PRCRCaboRojoPR_3_FD_10241 | JGI IMG/M metagenome (IMG submission 10241)
AATTTTTAAAGGAGTAAAAGTAATCGTACTTGAGTGAAAATACTTGGACCATCTCAAAAAGGGTAAAGAAAAAATTGTCTATTAGAAAGGCCCACATAAGTACTTCTTTGGTAGAATTGCTTTCAGAAAAGGTAACTGCTGTAATGAGCCCTATACTCAGCAGCTTCAAAAATGCAAGCAACCAAAAAACCCATCTCAACTTTTCCCACTTGTAGCCCACCAAAGTTTGCACGAAATCGCTACTCAGACACTCTGAACGTTCGGTGCCTTCAAGAGCTCTGATCAAGTCTATACTGCTTTGTGACCCTTCCAAAGAGTTAAACCCCATCTTGGTATGCCCTATTTTAACGTCTTTGAAATCTGAAGAAGATTCTGGTATTGCAGGTAATGAACTTTGGGTCTTGATGTACATGGGTACTTGACTTATTCTGATAGAGTCCGTGAAGCTAGAAGTAGTTACTTCGAGAACTGGCTTTATGTAAATTGAATTCGTTCCTATCAGTTTTGGCAGGTCTTGGCTGATTCCGGAAAGAATAGATTTTTGCCTTTCCTTGTTTTCTAGGTTCCCTAAGTAACTAATTATTGCTTCGACACACCTTTCGTTTTCTTGTTCAAGAGCAATGGTTAACGGTGTCTTGCCACTATAAGACTTTGTGAAGTGGCACCCATACTCAAGTGCCTCTTTGAGTACTTTGTCCCTTCCTTGGTAAGCAAGAATATGGAGAATGTTGATTCCTTGAGGCATTATTGTTATTTCGTTGATGCTTCGATGGTAACCGTAAGCCCTTTTGGTAGCCAAAGTCTTGAGGGCATGTATCCCAATAGTAATTCCAGGAAAGCGCCTGTACTTGTAGTTCATTTTTGTGAGTCTAATTGTTCCGTCCCATGACCCAGACACTAAGTAGTTATTTATTTTTGACAAACAGAAAACAGTGTCTGAGTGTACCTTAATAACAGCCAGTTGCCTCTTTTCTGCAATGCTCCATATCACAATGGTTTTATCTCTAGAGGCAGATACCAGGTTTCTTTCAACTTTCATCAATGAGTTCACGGGACCAGTATGCCCCTGAAGAACGCTTACTTGTTCTCTTGTTTCTATCTCCCATATTCTAATCGTTTTGTCTCCAGAACCAGATGCCAAGCAATTGTTGATCTCTACCAGACAATTGACGTCGTCAGTGTGGCCTACCAGAACAGCTACTCGCTTTTGTGTCCTGGGGTTCCATACTCTGATTGTTTTATCGTCAGATCCAGACACAAGGTAATCTCCGATTGCTGCTAAACAGTTTACTTTTTTGGTATGCTCTTTCAAAACACCCACTTTTTTTCCTGTGTCTATAGCCCATAGCAGTATTTTCTCATCATTGGATCCAGATGCCAACCAGTCACCCACTCTTGCCAAGCAAGTCACGGCGCCTTTATGTCCTTCAAGAACAGTTATTTGCTGCCCTCTATCGATATCCCAAACTCTAATAGTACTGTCAAATGACCCAGAAACTAAATATTCGCCAAGTGGTATTAAAGAACGCACGGTACCAGTATGCCCTTTGAGAGTGATTTTGTTCTCTCTAGTAGCGGGGTTCCATACTTTTATTTCGTTTCCGAGACCAGCAGCCAATAATCCGTTAATTTCCGTTAAAGACCTTACGAGGTCGCTGGTTTCTTCGAGCACGCTCGATTCCTCTCCACTACTAATTTCCCAGAACCGTATGTCGTTGTCCCACGACCCAGAAACTAAGTATCCGTTTATTGTTGTCAAAGAAATCACTCCGTTGGTGTGCCCTTCTAAAACTGCTACTTCTTGCATTGCTTCTATGTCCCATAGTCTGATTGTGTTGTCAGTAGACCCACAAGCTAAGTACCCATCAAACCAAGTCAAAGCACGAATGGCACCAGGGTTGCCTTCTATAATCCTGATTTCTTGGAGCGTTTCAGTGCTCCACAACCTAACCGTAGTGTCTTTAGAACCTGATACCAAGTATTCACCAGCCATAGTTAGGGATTCTACAATGTCAATGTGACCTGTGAGAACAGCTATTTGTTTTTGAGCTTCAATGTCCCACAGTCTGATTGTTTTATCGTCAGATCCAGATGCTAGGTAGCCGTTTGCCACCTCTAAGCAGTTGACGGCACTAGTGTGACCCTCTAGAAAAACCACTTTTTTCGCGGCGACATCCCATAGTCCGACTGTACAGTCCCAGGAAGCAGATGCTATGTAGGATTTCACAACGGCTAATGACTCTATTGAGCCAGTGTGGCCTTCAAGAACATCCATTTTCTCTCCTGTTTGGAAGTCCCATAGAATCACTGAATTGTCATACGAACCAGAGACTAAGCACCCATTGAATTCAGCTAAAGAAAGAACGGCACTAGTGTGCCCCTCAAAAGTAGCTACTTCTTGTAGTGATTCAACGCACCATATCTTGATGGTGTTATCAGCAGCTCCAGATACCAAGTACCCTTTCATTGTTGTCAAAGCAGTTACAACATCAGTGTGCTTCTTGAGGACGGTTGAAAGTTGTAAGTCATGTAGTAGTTCGTCTATATCTTCACCGACGTCCTCTTTATGGTCTTGCACAAAGATGTAATCTTCTGGGAGTGCACTTTCTTTTTCAGCCATTTATAAGAGCGGGCTTTTTTCAGGAAAAAAAATCAATCTTAAGTATCCGAAAAGAGCCCGGAGATAGAAAGCTTTTCTTAGATTATTCAAATTTCTTGCCGTAATCTTCTATAGCTTGCAAGTTCTTTTCATATTTCTTAGGCATATAACTCATATAAAAAGTAGCACCATTCCAGATGCCATAACTCAAAGCCAAAATCAAAGAGCCTACACAAAAGTAAGCATTTAAAATGAAAAGATAAGTCAGGGGAAAGGTGCCTACAGCGAAAAGAAAATGTTCAAACATAAACATAAAAGGTCTAAAGTCTTCGCCTAACAATCCGCAAAAACTATAGCTTAAGGTGTTCTTTCTAGTCTCCATAAGAAACCCGTAAAGCGTAACATTTTTGTTCTTTATGTTACTTTCGTAAGCAAACACAAAAGTAATAAAGTAAAAAGGAACAGCCCAAAGCAAGTAACACCCTACCGAGTAAGCCATGTACTCCCAAAAAGGAAGCACAGGCAGAACAGGGTAATATCCACAACTGTTAATTCGCACTGCCATTAAACTTAAAGCTGGTCCTACGTGAGTGTAGTTGCTGATTATCTTGTCAAAGGAATGAGGCACTACTGAATTCTGGAGCATCAAAACTGCTATCAGTATCGGTCCGAAAGAAAACGCGAATGAAACGTTATGCAGGATGATGTTTTCTGGGTAGAAGTACTGGTGGACAATTACCATGTAATTGGCATAGTAGCAAAAGTCTATGAGGGTGTAGTGCCAACGTAAGTAGCTGTAGTGGGCTATTCTAATCGGCAAAAATATTAGTGCTGACAAAACGTTGAATGTAGGGTAGAAGCAAGGCCATCTGCCTAAAAGATAAGCTGCCAAACCCAGTCTTAAGGTATTGAAAACAAAAGAAACCTGGTCTTTAGTTCTATAGAACTCAGCTTTTCGGGACTTCTGGAGTACGTGCTCAACGAAACCTGAAACCATTTTGAATGATTTAATGGCCTTTAAATCAGATAATCAAGTCAAATTTCAGAAAATTTATTTAATTTGTTCAAATTTCAGATCTAATCTTGTAAATCAGCTTTTCAGCACTTGTAAAATAACTAATGATTTGAGTGACCCCTAGAAAAATAAGTACATAACTCCATTTAATGAACGAAGAACAAATAGACGAAATAGAGGCTTTGAACAGCATCTACCCCGACATTCTCACACAACACTCAGAGACTACCTTCGACATACAGGTTTTGCCCGACTCTGAGGAGACAGTAGGCCTTAGACTTTCAGTTTACTACACGCAAGAATACCCCAACGAGCCCCCCAACTACTCAATTAAGCCCTTGCTCAGTCTTTCACCAGAAAAGGCAGAAGAAGTCAAGCCTTACATCAACGACGTGATTGAAAGAGACATAGGCTCGCCTATGATCTTTGACATAATTGACGCTATCAAAGAGTGGCTGAATGAACAAACTTCCCAAGAAGAAACACAAGAAGCACTCCCCCAAGAAGAGAAAAAAACCTATTCCACCTTCACCCCTGTGACTTACGAGTCCTTCACGTCTTGGCGACAAGCTTACTTTGCTGAGCAAGAAGAAATTCGCAGGGAACTTGACGAAAAGCGCAGGAACCAAATCTGCGTGAACTCTCTTACTTACGAAGAAGTTTGGGCAAGGAAGACTGGGAAGGAGCTCTTTGAAGAAGGAAGGGCATCTGAAGCTGAAGTTTCTAAAGAAGACATGGAGTAGTGTAAGTAAAAATGAGTATTTACGAACCTGTAAAGGCACTCGAGTACTGCGAAGCTGAAGTCACTAAAAAGGACATAGGTCACTACATCCACGGAAGGTTCCTTCCTCCAGAGATCAGGCCTTACTACTACGCTGTGCACGCACTTCGTTTAGAGATGCTGAAGACTCGAGAGTCAATGCAGAACTCAACTTTAAAGTCAGGCAAACTAACTTGGTGGCTAGAGAACCTAGAAGGTATTTGGGACGGAACTCCAGCAATGGAACCCATAAGTATTGCTTTAAAAGAACTAAGGAAGTACCACATAGTGCGCAAGTCCCACTTCGAAAGAATGATAAGAGGGAGACTCCAAGAAACAGACATTAAAACCTGGGAGAACCTAGACTGGTTCATTGACAACAACTACACTATGAGTTTTTACATCCTCTTGGAGCTGTTCCACTTGTACGAAGAAACTGAGTTCCAAGCTGCTACATTTGCTGGAAGGAGTTGGGGCATTTACAACTTGCTACTGATGACTAAGTACTACTTAGACAGAGGCAGGTGCTACTTGCCCGAAGAACTCTTGATCAAGCACTCACTTCCTCTCAGTGTAACTATAGAAGACGAAACCAACCAAACCAACAAAGTGCCTGAGTCCTTTTACGATGTAGTGCTTGAAGTAGCCACTTACGGCAAGAAGAACCTAGAAAAAGCCCGAGAGTACACTTTGCCCAAACACGCCAACTTAGTTTTCCTTCCACTTGTTGAAGCTGAAAAGTTTTACAATAGGCTAGAAAAACACAACTTTAACGTGCTGGACCCTAAAGCCTTGAGGAGCCCCTGGGCAAGTGTTTTCTGGAAGATGACGAGACACTTAAAACGAGGAACATTTTAATAATGGTAAAACATAGGAGAGCCTGGACTCCAGAGGAAGACAACTGCATTAAGGAGCTTGTACAGCTTTATGGCGACAAGCATTGGTCTATCATTGCACAGAAACTCAAAGACCAGTACCGTATAAAGGGGAGGACTGGAAAACAGTGCAGGGAACGCTGGCATAACCACCTCTCTCCGGATATTAACAAAGATGACTGGACTCCTTCTGAAGAGGAAAAACTCTTCGAGTACCAACAGATCTACGGCAACAGGTGGTCAGAAATCGCAAAGCACTTGAAAGGCAGGAGCGATAACGCCATCAAAAACCACTTTTATAGCAGCATCCGACGGAATCTTCGTCAGTTGAACAAAACACAGCCTAAACACCTCCAGTACAACGGCCCAATTCAGACCCTCATAAAGAACCCAGAAGTTGCCCACGCCATAATTCGGCCCTGCGGCAAAGCCAAACGTCCCGAGTCTCCTCGGAGATCCAGAAGGTTGGAAATCCTCAAAGAGCCTGAGGACGAAGGGTCTGAGATCCTTGTTAAACTAGCCAAGGACTCCCGGAGAGCGCTGGTTTGTTCCTCGTTTTTGAGTGAAACTGGCGTTGTGGCTCCTACAAAGTTCATATCTCCTTTCACGGTTGCCTCTACACAAAACAAGTTTTTTAAGTTCTCAGAAAGCAGTCCTTCTTGGGACTTTGAGAACTTTTCTACTTATGACAGAGCTCAGCACTTGTCATTAGGTTTCTTTGGAAATTCTGCTTTCTTAGGCTCTCTTTCGACGAGTCAAGGTTTCCAGAATTTCGTATCTCCTAAATAACACATGTCTTTAAGGATTAGTTACCTAAGAGTGAGTGGAACTCTTTGACTAGCTGGAAGTACTCGCGCTCTTTTTCCAGCATGTCTTTGAGTTGGTTTTCTTTAGTTTTAATTTCTTGTTGCAGTTGGGAAGCCTTGTCTTGGGCCCTGTTGCCTTTGTTTTGGACTTGGGAAATAGCTTCTTGGACTGACTTGGCAAAGGCTTCTTTTTCCTTGGACTTTTTGGCACCTTTGAAGCCTTGTTGGAAGCTTTCTAGAATGTCTACTTCGTTTTGGAGAAGGTCTCTTACTTCTATGAGTTTGTTGTAATTATCGTAGAACTTCCGGTTTTCTTCCATTTTAAGGTTGATTTGTTCGTAGAGTTCTACAAAGCGCTTCTGATACTGAGTTAATTCGGTTTGCGAGGGTTTGTTTTCAAGGCGTCTTTGGATGATGGCGAGTTCTTGAGCTTTTTCAGCTAGGATCTTGCGGGCTTTTTCGTACTTAACGAGGGTGTCTGAGTAAGACTTTTCGATTTTTGAGTACCAAACTTTAACGTCTTGGTCGATTTCTTGGGCTTGTTTTTCTTTGAAGTCTTTAAGGGTGGAACTGCACTCTTCTTTGAACTAAGTAAGTCTTACTTTTTTTTGCTGTCGTTTGAGAGAACTGACTTCTTCTACCTTAGACACTACTAAGTCGAACTTATCGTCGCCAATTTGCTTCTTTGCTTCTTGTATGTTGGTTTCCAAAGTAGATATTGAACTGATTAGTTTCTCGTTAAGTTCTTTGGCTTCTTGGAGTTTGGCTTCTTCAGACTTCAGGTGGTTCGTGGCAACGGTGCAGTCGTTTAGAAGTTTGCCTTTGTTTTCTAGTTTGCTTTCGATTTGTTTGGTGAGTGTTTGGATGGTTCTTTCAATTCTTTCTTTTTCAAGTTTTCTTTGGAGTATTTCGGGGTCGTCTTCTTTTTTGTTTTCAAGGTACTCGTTTCTGGCGTCTCCAATGTCTTTAGCTTTGACGATCTTAGCTAAGTTCTTTCCTGAAACAGCAGCTGTTGACTTGATCACTACTTTTTCAGTGCTTTCTAAAAGGGGGTTGGTTTCTTCTTCTTCTGTTTTTTCAAACAGATTAGTTTGCTGTTGGGACTCTTCTAGCGACTTTTCAGTGCTTCTTTTAGTGCTTCTTAAGTACTGCTCGTAACTAGCTCCAGCTGTCTTGTCTCCGTACTCTAGTAAAGCTGAGTAAACCCTAATCGGGTCGTTGAGTTTCGTGGTGGAGTTAGTTTTAAACTGCCTTTTGGGCTTGTACAAGTCGTGCAGGTTCTTGATTTGAGTAGGGTTTTTCTGAGCGATGTTTTTGTAGTAGTGGAGGTCGGCTTGTTTCTGTGATATACTTGCAGTTTCTTGTTGAGAACTTAAAACAGCCTTAACTAGCCACTGAACGACTGGGAATATGTTGGGGAAATCCAGTCCGTGGATTTGGTGGGGTTGAATTAAATGGGGACACTCCATCTTCTTCAAAGCGTTCACTACGTTTTCGCTTAAAGCACTAAGTAACTATTACAGTTTCTTGCGCATGTTCATTTCGTCCGAAAACTCCATTGAAATGTCTTCGTTCGCCAAGGTGATGCACCAAGCAATTCCTCCTAAAATCTTGTCAAATGCAGAAAGCGTAGGAATCCTGGCTCTGAAGTAACCTGCTGCCAAAAGCATGTCTGTTATTTGTTCTCCTTGAGAAGACGAAGTTTCTGATTCCTCGAACATATTTATTAGTTTACATTAAAGTTCATCTCTAAAAGGTGGTAAGTTGCTGTTGCGTGGTTTATGTCTTTGAACTTCAAACTTTGGGCCACGTACTCCTCTGGAAAACCCATTTGTTTCAGAGTTTTGAGTATAAGTTTACTGTTTGTCCGGACAGTCCTTGAAGAGTTGTTCCCCGTAAACCTAGGCCGAATGGAGTCTTCGATGCTTTCTTCGTCAAATATGTAAAACCACCTGTGGTCTAGTATTGCTTCTAGTTTTATTCTATGCTGAGGAATAGGGTTCAGCATCCTTACAATCAAGTCTCTTGCTTCGTAGCTCAGCCAGTCCGGCAACACGTAGTCGCATTTCAAAATCAACTTGTGGAGGTCTGCCAAAGAACTTGCTTTGAAAGGAACCGTTCCACAAAGCATAGTGTAAAGCACCACTCCTAAGCTCCACAAATCCACAAGAAAAGGTTCGTAGTCTGTGTCTGCGATGATTTCAGGAGCTAAGTAAGCTGGGGTTCCGCATTGTTCTTTAACTCGTTCTCCGTTCTTGGCAGTGCGAGCAACTCCGAAGTCGCACAGCTTAGCTTCAGTAAGGTTGGTGTTAATCAGCACGTTGTCTAGTTTAAGGTCTCTGTGTATAACTAGTTTATCGTGGCAAGCCTTAACTCCTAAGACCACTTGGTGGAATATAAGTTTTGCTTCGGCTTCAGACAACTTTATGCGGGACCTAACGTGTTGAAGTAGGTCTCCTCCTCCAGCGTACTCAAGTACTATCATTAAGTGTTGCGGGCTTTCGAAAACTTCAAGCAGTTTAATCACGTTTTTGTGGTTGATTCTTTTCATCACAAAAACTTCTTGGAAAACTTTACGACGAGTTCTTTCGTCGCAGATTGAACTCTTGTCTATGGTTTTAATAGCAACTTCAATCCCTGAGAGTTTGTGGATTCCTAGGTAAACTTTTCCAAAGGCTCCTTTTCCTATTTGTTTTGTGATCTTGTAGAAGTCCAAAGTAGTCACTGGGGGCAGTCCTTTTGTGCGGAAGCTTTTTAAAATAAACCTTGTGAGGTTTTCTTTTTCAGTCTCAAAACGGTCTTTTTTATTTGACTGGAAAGAACTTCCTAAAGACCTGATAGAACTTACTTTCGTGATCTGGCAGTCTTCTGGGTTGGGTTCTTTTCTCAGGGTTTGTTCAGCTGAAGCTTGTCTTCCATAGTACTTTTTGGTTTTTTGTTGTGGTAACTCAAAAGCCCTTCCTTGGATGTAAGGAGACTCTATGCGCTGAGGACCGTCAGACCTATTTCTTCTGTGTGTGTATTGGGGAGAGCCTAGGTTTCTCTGGGGTTTTTTTTTCCTAGCACAGAAGTTGAAGTTAGTTTGTCTTTTAGGGTCCACAAAAAGTTTATTGGGGTCCTTGGATGTGTTTGAGTATGGAGAAAGACTAGACCCTGAACTGCGTTTTGAAACTGTTTTAGGACTAGTTTTGCGGGAGGTGCTTTTGCCTCTTGAAAACACTGAGTTGGGACTCCTTCTTTGTTTTTTGAATTGATTTGAAATCCCTGAAGTAGGCCTAAACCTGTCAGCCATACTAAGTTGATTTTATTATGCATTAAACTTACTCAAAAGACTCCAACAGGTAAATCATAATCACTCCCATTATGAAAAAGAAAACTTCCCAAAATAAATTTCCCTTTTTGCCTTGTTCTTTGAGTGATCCCATCATAGAAGACAAAGCAATGTATAAAAAGTTCCCTACTACTATTGGCAGCACTACTCCTTTAAGGGCTTCTAAGTCACTCCAGTAGTTAGCTGCCACTGCTCCAAGTAAAGATCCTACTCCAGTGACTAAGTTGCACCCTAAAGTTCTTTTCAAAGAGTAACCTGCTTGGATCAAAGCTATAAAGTCCCCTGTTTCGTGGGCAATCTCGTGGAACAGGATCGCCAAAGTAGTTGAAATCCCCATGTAAGGACTTATGTAAAAACTAGCTCCTATTGCCATTCCGTCTGTTGTGTTGTGCAAAATGTCAGCTAAGATTAGCAACACTACATTGTGACCCTGAGTATGGTCGTGGGAGAGTCCTCTGTCTATTGAGTAAAACAAAAGAATCCCTCCAAGGATTAAAAAGCTGCTGGTGTGGTTCAAAGAAATACTTGGCAAAATGTGCAGCATCACGTCTCCTAAAATAGCTCCGCATGCAAAGCCCAGCATCGAGTTAAGGAACTCTTTGCCCTCTCGAAGCTGAAGTGCCAGGATCAAAAAGAAGTTCCCCAAGGCAGCTAAAGTAGTGAAAGCAGACGCAAGTAGTGATGAGTAAGTGGGACCTAGTTGTTGAATAAAAGGAACCAATGAAGAGGTTAAAGCATTGCTCTGCACCCACTCTAAAGAGTCTTCGTGATGGTGCTCATGAGCTAAGCTAACTACTAGGCTCGTTAGCAGTACTACCTTTTCCATTTATTAGCAAAGTTGCTTAGTTATCTAAATACTTCACAGTTTAATTATATGGACTCCATTTTTCTTCTAGTTGAATGAATTGCGTTTTATCTCAGCTTGGAATCTGTTGGCCCTTTTAAGGAACTTTTTGATAAGTACTTTTTCTTTTTTAAACGAACCTAAGTCTAAGCCCTCAAGGTTCTGACTTAAAGCTTCATTTATATCGTTTAAGTACTGCTGGTCGAACCCCTTGAACTTCTTAAGGATCTTTTTTAGCTTTTCCGAGCAGTCAGAAGCAGCCAGTGAAACTAAGCTTTTGTTCCTTCTGAAAAGCATAGTAGTCATAGTGACTATATGGACGTTTTGGGCATCTATGTCTTCAGCACTGACTTCGGTTTGATCAGCCAGGTGTTTTATTCTTGCATGGGTATCGGCTAGGTAGCTAGAAAGGTTATCTAGTAGCTGGGAAGTGGCATCCACTTCTTCCCTGAGTTTAACTGAGTAGCAATCTAGCAACTTCGCGAGTGAAATCCATTTGGTAATATTCAACATTTTATTAGACCATTCTAGAATACTTAAAAGCCGTTTTAAGCGATATAGTCAAATCACAAAAAATCAAATTAGGAATTGATTTCTTATTTTTAAATGGAAATTCCTCAATTAGACTTCAGAAGTGTAACTCAGAACCGGTACCAAACCCTTAACTCCTCCCGGACAGTGTCATCATTCAGGCCATTCCATTCAAGGTCTCAAAGTTCCAGCCAGTTTCTAAAAAGCACCACTGAAATCAGAACAGAACTCTCCAAACTCTCCAACGCTTGCCGAAACACTACTCCTTTCAGTCACTCACGGACTCCTATCAAACCTCAAAAGACTGAACGAGAGGACCCCAAGTGGACTTTACTGAACTCTTTGCTGAATAAACGCGGCTTTTCTAAAGTTCAAGAGGGCGACTTAAATTCGCTACTTGAAATTTTGATTACTTTACTAACTGAAACTCCTACTGAAAAGGAACAGTCTACTTCGTCTTCTTACAACACTGCAGAGGCTGGAATGTCTCCGTGTACAGAAGAAGAAAACATCTTTGAATCTTTCATGCATAGAGAGTTCAACCCCTCTAAAGAAGACGATATTAAAGTCCTAGGAATCATTACTATGTACGAAGAAGAAATGAAGTTATTCAAAAAAAAGTCAGAACCTGAGTTCATGCAGTCAGCATCCATCAGTCCTATCAAAAAGCCTTCTTACAGCAGAAAACTCAACTTTGAGTTCAAATCTAAAGAACCAAACAACCTGAAAGTGCCTTTTAGTCAGTTTGTCCACAATGTTTATAACACCTTGTTTGAAGAGCCTTTAATTGAGTTGAACGAAGAGACCCTTAACAGCCTTCAATGTGAAGTAGTCAAGTACAAAAAAGCCGTTAAAAGCCAACTTAAGCTCAAAAGTGAAGTAACTAAGGCCCTTGGTATTCCGCGTGACTCAGACTCGGATACTATCCTGCACAACTGCAGTGCTGTGCCTTACTTCAAAAAGCTTTTTGGAAACTCAGGCGAAATTATCACTGACATCGACAACATGTTTTTGTTTGTGCACGAAATGAAATCATTTTTGCACCACATGAGAAGAGCACTCAAACTGCCTGTCCAGAGCAAACCTTCTCAGATCTTACATAAAGTTAAGAGTCTTATTAATTAACTTGCAATTAACTTCCAGAAATTCTAAAATGGCTGAAGAGTCAGACTCAAGCAACCAAAGCAACATCAGCATGACTTCAGACAACGAAGTGCCCCAAGATCCCCTGAACGAACCCATCTACATCAAGAAAAAAAACAAAAACTTCTTTAAAATCATCAGAGAAGTAGGGGATGGGTACGACAAACCTGGGACTATAGACGAGGTTACTTTGAAACTAACTGAGTATACAGAAGAGGAACCTCAAGAACTCCCAGAACCCACTACTTTGAGACTAGGCTCAGGAAAGTTACTTCCTGCGTTAGAAGAAGTCATCACTACAATGCGTGCAGAAGAAACAGCTATCACAGAAATCCCTTCTGAACTAGCAGAAGGCACACAACGTAAGTTCAAACTAAAGGTTATCTCTTGGGTCTCAGTGCACGACCTCAAAGCAGACGGAACTCTCATTAAAAGGATCCTTAAAAAGGGTTTTGGTTATGACAGAGTAGACTTTAAAGACGACGTTGAAGTCCACTTTAAAGTGACCCAAGGCAACAAAACCCTTCTTGAAAAACAAAACTTCAAAAGTTCTGTGGAACCTGAAAACTTACCTGAAGGACTAATTGAAATCTTGAAAAGCATGAAGCTCCAAGAACACTCTCAAGTGCTTATAGAAGAAAACTACTTCCGAAGCAACTTCAAAGAGTGCCTTTCAGAGCTATCAGAAGGAGAAATCTGCGCGGAAGTAGAAGTAGTTGAATTGCAAAAAGTAGAAGACATGTACTTAGACGGGAGTTTTTACAAAAGACTCATAGAAGACGGCGAAGGCAAAAACCTTCCTAATTCCAATGCTCGAGTTAGAGTCCAATACAAACTTGAAGTTGGAAGCGAAGTGGTTTTGAGTAACTTCGAAGAAGACTTGTTAGAGCTCATAATGGACGAAGACGAAGTGCCCTCAGTCTGGACGCACTGCTTAAGACAAATGAAAGAAGGTGACTTAGTTAAAGTAGAGTGCAACTTGATGGGACTGCATTCTCACTACTTAAGTGACGGACTAGACCCTAAGTACAACTTCGACACCTACACAAAGGAAGGAGTCCACTCAGCAGTCTTTTACATAAAGTTGGTGTCTTTTGACATGGGCAAAGTTAACTACAACATGACCAACCAAGACAGACTAAACGAAGCTTTACGAATCAAAGAAGCTGGGACTAAACTGTTCAAAGTAAGTAGGTTCGAAAAAGCTTTAGAAAAGTACGAAACTGCCAACTCTACCTTAGAGCCTATTTCGGACGACCCCCACAACTTCAGACCTCTCCAAATGTTGATTTACGGAAACATAACTCTTTGCCACATCAAACTCCAAAACTGGCACGAAGCAGAAAACTTCGCCAACAAAGTACTTGACTACAACCCCCAAGAAGTAAAAGCCCTTTTCAGAAGAGGACTGGCCCGGAAAGGCCTTACCAGTTACGAAAACTCCCTTTCGGACCTTAAACTTGCCAAAGAATGCTCAGAAACTAACAACCCTCTTTTGAAGTCAATTGAAGAAGAGATCAAAAGGGTCCAAATGCTTCGTAAGAAACACTATTCAAAAGAAAAACAACTTTACTCTAAAATCTTTAGTAATAAGTAAATGGAAGCCAAGATGAAAGTAGTGCCTTTTACTTTGGCACTTATCAAACCTGACACAGCTGCCTCGCAGGAAAAAGTAGAAGCTATTCTTGAAAAGACCCAAAACGCAGGCTTAGAAATCTACCAAAGAAAAACCCGAGTCCTAGACAAAGAAGACGTTATCAACCTCTACGCTAAACTAAAAGGCGAAGACTTCTTCCAAGAACTACTTGACTACATGATGAGTGGACCTGTTCAAATACTCCTACTCACCATGAACGAAGGAGACCCCATAGAAACCTGGCGCAACTTAATAGGCCCGCGAGAACCCTCTGAAGCAAAGCTTAAAGCTCCAGAGTCCTTAAGGGCTGTTTACGGAACGTCTGTTGTAAAGAACGAACTCCACGGAAGCTTAACTAGCTACCAAGCTGCTCGCGAAATAGACATATTTGACTTCCCCACTCCTCTCAGAGAGCCAGACTTTGAGTTCGACAAGTACAAACTAAGTTTAGAAACAATCCAGAAGTTTTTGTTTCCGCCTCACTTAGAACACCCTGATGTAAGCGGAAGACTGGACGTTTTGGCCTTGTACGGACCTATTGTAAACTACCACTCTGTGGACCAAAACTGCTTCTGCCTAAAGTGCAGCCGAAGTGCACGGCAAAAGATCAAAGGACTCCAAGTCAGTATATCCAAACAAAGAACTAAAGAAGGCAACCGCAGACTAGTAAACGAACAAGAAATCATTGATATCTGGGAAGAGTTGTGTGAAGACTGCAAACTCCACTGCGAAAACTACTCTCATTTAACAGGAGGAAACGGAGCCCAGCACCTAATGACTGACATCGAAATAAAGAACTTGATTGATGAGTTCAACAGAAACGAGCTAGAAGAAATGCTCCGCAAGATCAAAGGAACTGCTGCCAAAACCATAATGCTGACTATTGACTTTAAGTACCCAAAAGAACTCTACTACACAGCTACCCAAGTTACAAGTTTACTAGGCAGTCTCGAAAAAGACTACTACGGACGAATGGACTTTTACGAGGTCCAAAAAGTTATTATGAACGACAGAAAGATCAGAATGAACTTTTGGCTGTCAAAAATTATAGGGAAACCAGTAGAGAGTATGCCTACTTTATTTGAAGACCCCGAAAGTGGCCGCAGTCTACCACTTACCATCAGTGAAGTTAAAAAAATACCCCCTAAGTCTTCAACTCGCTACGACAAAAGCATAGCAGATGCTCCTAAACTAGGGTCTAACGCCGAAAAAGTTGCCCTGCTTAAAAGGCTGCACAGAGACGCTTTCCAAATTGCAGAGGGCAAAGCTTTGAACTCAGTAAGCACAGCCAATAACGTGCGGCTTTTAAGAGATTACGCCCCTGGAAGGCATGGACTGTGGGACAACTACGTAGCAAGCAAGCATCCTGGAGCCAACACCCACATATACAAACGCAAGTTATAATAAATATGTTGCGTGTCCTAGTCAAGCGCTGTTTGGGATTATACAGAAGTATGGACCAGGCACAAGAACTCAACTTAAAGCTTTCTGTTGCCTCTAGCAATTCTAACTTGAAAGAAGTTCTGTACCTCTTGCAGTCCCCATCTGCCAACATTTCGCACCAATGCTTTGGTCTAAGAATAATTGCGAGAAGCATTAAAAAAGTTGGCATAGAAAAAGCAATACTCTCCAACACTTACTACAAACAACTTGTAGAAAACACTTGGTCTAACCTAGAGAAAGCTGGTGCCCAGGAAATCTCAGACTTCTCTTTTTGGCTCAGAGTAACAAAGTTAGAAAACCTTAGTCAAGTTGGCGATTCAGACATTGAAAGGTTCATGGAGTTGATCCGAAACAAACTTAAGATGGGTGCTTTCACTAATAGACAACTCATCTCCATTAACTATGACTTAACAAAAATCCAACTCCTAAACTTTGACGTTCTAATTAAAATTTCTGAGTTTTTGGAAGACCCCAAAGAAGTAGTTGACCCTGGCGGAACAATTCATGTTATGATCGCTGCAAATGATTCCAGAAAAAGCATTGGAACTCAACTGCTAGACAGTATATCAACCCGCTTGGAAATGTACGACGTCCAGAAAATCGACATTGAAACAATGGGATACCTACTTAAAAGGATAGAAGCTTTATCTGGAAGGTACTACAGAAGGAAACTAGAAGACCAGTTTTACAGGTACTACAGAGAGGTGCTTTCGAGGATAAGTCAGTTGGAGTTATTAGAAATGGCCAAGGTTATGCAAATTTACCAATCTAATCCTGGCTTGTCTAAAAGCATAATGAACTCAAGCTTAGAAAGACTAGAAAGAATCCTAGAAAAAGGCCCTGAAAATGCCTCTACTGAAGAAATTTTTCGAGTTTTTTCTATCATTTTTGAAATCAGTGCCAAAATCAACTTAGAAATGAGCTCTTCTTTGCAACACAAAATTTATCAAAGAATTCGCTTTGGGCTTGAAAATGAGTCAGTCAAAAACAACGTTCTCGTTAGGCTTTTAAGGAACCTACATGAGTTCAAGTATGATTTGTCTGAGCTAAAACCTCTTTTAGAAAAAGCAGCTCTTAGTTTCCAACTGCCTCCTAATGCAAGAGCCGGAATGCTTATGAGCTCAGCAAAACTTAACTTGGACGTCAGTCCACAAGAACTACTGGGCGACTACGAAGCTTTCAAAACAATTTTCAAGAATCAACACACCTACAAGAAACTTCTAAATTTCGATTGCTTAGTTAAGGCTTCAAAAAAGTACCCAGAAATCAACAACTTACTCCAGGACATACTTGACAGGTAAAGCTTACTTAGTGAACTTAAAGAACCCGGGATAATGGGAAATCCCTTTACCATTTTAGATATAATGGATAAGTCTGATATTTCCAGAGAAACTATTCAAATGTTCAAACCAGTCTTTCTAAGAGCACTGAGAGAAATCAAGAAAAATTTCGACCTGCCTCGGGTAATCAGAAGCGCCTTCAGGTTCCACGATATTTTGCCCAAAGAGTACGAGTCCCTAGTCCAGTCAAAACCACTGGGAAAGTTAAGAGGGTCTATCATAAGCTCTGGAAGACTAATACACCCAAAGACTTTTTTTTTCTTATTTTCTCTTCTGGAACAAAAAGATCCTTTGACTACGAGCCAAGAAGACTCCAGCTTTAGACTTAAGTGTTCAAACTTCATCAACAAAGACGCAGGGCTAATCTACATGTACAAGTTCGCAGAGAACTTCAACAAATTGCGTCCAGATGCTTTTCTTTCCAAAACTTACCTTGAGTCCCACAGTTGGTTCAGTCATGAGTTTTCTAAAAGAGGCTTACTTGAGTTACTTGAGCCTATGTACTTGAAATTACACAAAGAGCTCGAGTCAACTTCCGGAAGATCTTTAGATAAACCTGAAATTTTTGAAACAGCTGAATGCATGGCAACCCTAGGGGTCTTAAAGCCCGAAATTGCAGACAGGATACTTGAATTTACCCAACTCAAAAACTACAGAACAGAAACCTTCATTAAAGTAGCTTCTAAGTCTACAAACCCCAGCACAGAAGTCCTCAATTTGCTAGACGAAAACTCAGAGTTCGAGTCTATGAAATGGAATGCATTGGCCCTTTTAGATTGGCCTGAACCAACCCGGTTTACCAACATCTTCTGTGAAAAAATAAGTAACTTGGACTTCACCAGGATTGACGAATTAATGGGTTTTACTCAGGAGCTTCCTTTGGCTTGCCAACAAGTAGAGTCAAAAGACCAGGTTCTAGAAACCTCCTTAAAAAAGATTCTGGAGTACAAAGACAAGCTAAGCTTAGACCAGTTAATCCTTTCACTAGAAAATTTCTCCAGACATCCTGTATGCGACTTGGGCGGACTAAGTGAAGTCATCAACACTATTCACACAAGATACAACTTTTTAAGCACTGAACTTAAAATTAGGCTACTCAAATGCTTAGCCAAAAAAGGGTTCCAAAACCTAGACTTAATCCAGAACATAGTTTCTGACTTTCACGCAGACCTTTATGGCAACCTTAAGTATTCCAGCGACTTTTTAGGTAGCTTAGCCCAACTTAAGTGCCAGAACTGGCCAGCTCACCACCTAACTGGACTTGTCAAAGCAGTAGAAGCCCAAAACATGCTTTCTGAAATAGACTTAATTGACTGGATGTTGGGTTTAGTAACTTTCAAACACCTCCCTGAAGTTTCTTCGCACCTAAAATCAACTATAGCCTACTTCAACAAACACGACTCTTCCAAACTTTTCAGACTCCAAGAATACATCCTAGGTAACTACCTAAAAGACCTCAAAACCCCCGTTAAGAAAATGTCCTGGGAAATTCGTCCCTTTAAGGACTTTGGCCTTAGTCACCAGTTCTTAAACTCTATAAAAGAGAACCTAGAAGCCAAAGGCATAAAGTGCTTAGTTGGGTACTCAGTGAAAGACATATGGACTCCAATCTATATACCAAAGCACATGGCCAGTGTTTGGCCACTAACTCAGAAAGTCACAACCTCTGATAAAGGAAGTTTACTAGGAATTTTTGAGTTACACAAACACAACTTAGCACAAGTAAGCAAGAAAACTATAGTTAAAGAGATTAGCCACCCAGAAGAAGTTAGCAACCTTTTAAAATAACTATAATAAATGGGACAGAACTGCGGAAAAAGCTCAAGCAGCTCCATTTCTTCGAAGCAAATCAAAAGATTTTCAGTAGAAAACAACACTTGGGTGAAGCAGGGTTACTGCGACCCAATGCTTTTTAACCTGCAGTGTTCAGACTACTTAAATGCACGCAACCAACAACTATACACCAAAAACTGGAAAAAACAAAGAAAAAGCTTGAAAAAAACCCACGAAGCATACCCCAGCGAGCTTTACCAACCACAACTCAAAGAGAACTGGAAGCAGTACATCAGGGCGTAATCCTTAAGCAGAGGCGTTCCAGACCAGTACGCAAAAATAGTGATTCTTAAACTTCTGCAGATCAAAAACCCTCCAGAACTCTACAACTCTCTTCTTAAACAGATATTCGGAGACTCAGTTCCAAGCAGCTTCAGCAAAGTTCCCACTTTTTCAGACAAAGAAAACCCTGAAAGTTTTTTGAACGACGTCTACTTAATGCCCGAAGGCATTTGTGCTTGGAAGCGAGTGCTTTGGGTTTTGAGTGAATTTCATCCCTTCGTTAAGCACTGTCCACAAGTGCTTTCAGTGTCAAGTTTGCTATTAGTCTACCTAAACGAAGCTGAGACGTACTCAGTGATGACTAAGTTGCTGAGCTTTTCAGAGGAGCACCAGAACTACAAACGACTGCACTTCAACTTCAGTGAAGAAGAAAACTTAGCAATGGCTAATTCTTTGTCAGACTTGCTGCTGAGGGACATTACCTCCCTAAAAAACTTAGTTCAGGGAATGGAACTTAATTTAACGGACTGCATCAAAGACATGTTTGACAACTTTTTAATAGGCTATATCAAACTCCCAGGACTGCTCAGGATTCTGCTTTGTTTTTTGAGCGAAGGCCAAAAAGCTTTAATCAGGATCATCCACAGCATCTTCCAAATGGTCCAGCACGAACTGCCTTACGAAATAGTTACTGACTTAAAAGCTAAGCTCAAACAGTTCTGTGGACAGATCGAAGACGTGAACCAACTAGTTTCTAATGGCTTCCGGACGAAAGTCCAGGTGTCAATTAACAACGACTTAACTGGGACAGGGGCAAAAGAACTAGGTCTA